>Ga0207914_100638_pt1 | contig 12601 bp, 11 predicted proteins | sample DeeseametaMP2497_FD_184171 | JGI IMG/M metagenome (GOLD analysis project Ga0207914, IMG submission 184171) | Marine microbial communities from East of Antigua and Barbuda, Atlantic Ocean - MP2497 (SPAdes) | ecosystem: Environmental > Aquatic > Marine > Oceanic | place: East of Antigua and... | reverse complement strand
CCCTCACCGCTGCTGACCCGCTACCCGACGACCTCCGCGCTGCTCTGCTCAAAATCCGCAGCGACGGTGCGCACTAATTTGAGCCAAGTCGGGCCTCGATGTGTCCGGTCCTCAAGCGTGCGTTGCTGACACTTATAACACCGGTCATGCTGTCGCCGCCTGGATGCAGACGCGCGGGAGAACTGGTCAGGGTCGGCCGTTGAGCGCCCTCGCGGCCGTCTCCGTCGAGTGCGATGCGACGGCGTTCAGTGAGTTGCCGTCGACACATCTGTCGTATCCGTTTGCCCTCCGCGAAGCGTGAATGCTGGTCATCGACTACTCAGCGATAATGATGGAGATTCGCTCGGATCTGGCCGACCGCGTCGAGAACCTCCGGTGCATGAAATGCATTGCAAGAACAAGCAACAACCGGACATAGACGATGCTGTCGGGATTCGCCCCATTCTGAATCCCTAGGTCGCAGGTTCCGATTCCTGCCGGGGCGCCAGATCAGCGCCATTTTTAGGCGCTGCCCGGCAACTTCCGGGCAACATTGGTGCCCTTTCAGGGACCGATGTGGATGCAGGGAGCCCACAAGTGAGGTCGCTCAGGAACATCGTCGCGGACCTGGCGCGTGGCGTGATGTAGAGCGGCGGCGGGGTTGCCGAGCTGTTCGGCGATCAGCCTGGCGTAGAAGGTGCCTGCAAGCGCAGCGGTTGCATTGTCGCTAACGGCCCATAGTGATGCGATGACGTGGCGATATCCAGCGAGTTGGCATGCCGCCGCCATATGAATGGGTTCGTCGGGCAAGGCGATGCCGGTTTGGGCTGTGGTGCATGCGGACAGAAACGCCAACTGGGCGTCGGGGAGGTGGATGCGCGCGAGATCGGTCACGGTGAATGCCCCGTCGGCAAGGAATAAGTGGCTCGCAGAGGGGTCCGTCAGATTGCTGTATCCATGACATGCGTAGTGCACCCACGCGTGGGACGCCAGATTGGCCATCACAGTCTCAGAAGTAGGTGCTTCGCCGCCAGTCAACCCAAGGACGGTCGATTGACCAGGCCATAGCTATTGCAACGTCGTGGCTTCATGAGCCGCCCCTGCCAATTCCGGCATGACGACTACCAGCAAGCGTGGTTCGTGCTGGATGCCTGGTGTCACCCGGGCATGCAGAAGTGCGTTGAGAGTAGGGATATTTGACGAAATGACTCGATCGATGACCGCATCGACTGCGTCGTTCGATGGTGCGGGGTGCCGCCCAGCAGCGTGGATTGGCAGCAGTGACAGCAGTCCGGACGGGCACCACCACACCCGGGGCCACGGTGCATCGGTGGGTGGCGTGCTCGTATAGCCGAGATGTTCGAGCACTGCGGTGGTCAGATTGTCGGCGAGCCAAGCTAATACCTCTTGGATTGCAAAACCCGCGGCAAGACGATCGTCCGCGTCATAGGTGGGTGTTTCGTCTTCGATCACATTGATTGCGACCAGAAACTTCGTCGTCTGCGCCGCTACTTGAGATGGCCCGAGATCTGGCAGCGGGATCGACTCGACGCCGCCGGTTGTGATCACGAGCGCATCGGATCGTAAGGGAGCGATATTGACGAGGACGACCGGTCCTTGGTCTGCCGCCGGTAGCAAGTCATCTATATTGCGGGGGGCAAGGAACCGTTCGAAACCTGGCAGCGCGCGGATCTCAGAGAGAACCGTTTGGAACTCAGCTGCCGCTGCCCGACGGGACTCGGCGTTGTGCTGCGACGTCGCGCCCCCGACCGTGTCACCCATCGGTGCGGTCGCCTGCTGCGGAGCGGGACGGTTCAGATTATTGCCACAGTGGACGAACCGGTCAGCCAGAGCTTCGTGGGCTTCGCGTAGTTCCGTTATGTCTGAACGACTGTCGAGGATCTGAGAGAAAAGGATCGCTCGCCCCTGCTCGAACAACTCCACAGCATGTGCGAGATCACCGGCCTCTATCGCCGCCGCCGCGGCTTCTGAACCAAGTCCCACGAACTCACTTAACCGGAATTCTTGATCAGCGCGGTCGAGCTCCCACGGAACTGCAAGTGCCACCAGCTCGATTGCTAGGCCGAAGCCCTCCGCGGCCTGGTCCCAGTCTTGCTTGAACGTCGCCGCAAGGCCCCAGTAACGCGCGGCGTGTGCGCGGTGCACCAACGAGGCGGCGGTATTGCGTGCAGCCTCTCGCGACTCCTCTAACATCCGGTCTACGTCGGCGACGTTCCCGGTGCGCTCGGCCGCCAGCCATCGTGCGCTGGCAAGATTCACAAGCACTCTCGTGCGATCGCGGTGAGCGAGCGGCATGGTGGCCTTCGCGCGTTCTAACGCATCAGTCGCAGCGATCAGATCGGCGTCGAGATCGGCGCTTTCGAATCGCCTTAACAGCGCCGCGCCGAGGTTAGCCAACCGTGTCGGTTTGTCGGCGTCTCCGTCCGGCGTGGCGTCCAATGCCTGCGTGTGCCGGTCAATCGAATCATCCAGATCGTCTGTATCTCTTGATAGTTCGAATCTGAGCAGCAACACGTTCCCGAGGTTAGACATGAATCGTGGCCAATGTGCGTGACGGGCTCGGGTGGGGTCGGTCGACTGTAGGAGGACTTCAATAGCTCTGTCCAGGTCCGCCGCGTCCTTGGTGCGGCGAAACCGGGACTCCAACGCGATGGCAAGAACAGCCAGTATCTGGGGCCTGTCCGGGTGATTATCTGGACAAGTCTCCTCTGCCTGGTCGAGAAGTTTCATTGCCTCGCTCAGGTCGCTCGCGTCCCCAGCGTTTTCGAAGCGCGCCTGCAGATCGTCCCCGAGGTTGGCCATAACACCGGGGCGGCTGGAGTGTCCCGGCGGGGTGGAGTCGAGCGCCTCCCGCTGGCGTTTGATCGCGCGGTCGAGGTCGACCGGGTTGCCCGCGTGCTCGAACCGCGTCCGCAGCGCCGCGGCTAAGTTAGTGGACACCCCAGGCCGCGCGTCGTGATTGCTTGGAAGGGAATCTCGTGCGTCTTCGAATAGTGCGACTGCTCGATCCAAATCCTCCGGATTGCTGGTGCGCTCGAATCGGGTCACCAGAGCACCCGCCAGGTTGCACGCCCCTTTGGCCCACTCGGGATGATGGGTTGGGGTGACAGCTTGTGCTAGTTCGAGAAGCTCGATCGCGTAGTCCAGGTCCGCCGGGTCCCTCTTGCTTTCGAATCGGGATAGCAACGCAATTGCGAAGTTTGAGCACTCAGCCGCCTGATCCGAGTCCTCCGGTTCAGGACAGGCGTGCCTGCGGTGAATCTTGATTGCGCGGCCGAGGTCTCCCGAGTTGCCGGTTTGCGTGTAACGGAAATAGAGGGCCGACGCGACTTCCAACAGCAATTCGCGTCGGTGGGCGTCGCCGGTCGGCGTGGCGCGTTCGGCTAGCTCAAGGACTTTGATTGGGCGATTGAGATCCGCGGTATCGCCTGTGCGTTCGAACCGAGCATGGAGGGCAACGCGTAGTGTCCTGAATAGTTGAACTCGCGTCGGGTCGGTGGTCGGAGTGGACGTTGCCTCCTCCTCAAGCACGTCAACCGCACGGTCCTGATCGGCGGTGTTTTGGGTGCGGTCAAAGCGAACATTCAAAGTGGTCCGCAAGCTATTCAGGACCCAGCAGCGTCGAGGGTGGTCGGACGGGGCGGATCTTGCCGCGTCTTCGAGTACTTCGACCGCACGGTTCAGGTCTGTTAGGTCGGCAGTATTCCGGCCGCGGATTTGCAGCGCAAGCCCGAGGTTGCAGAGAGTCCATGGCCGTCTCGGCCAATCGGAAGGTGCGACGTCAATTGCGCGCTCCAGCAGGCGAATCGGTCTGTTAAAGCTCGCGGTGTCGTTTGTCCCTAGCGCCTGCTGAGCCCGCTGAGCCGCTGCTTCTCCCTTGTCAGCTAGCGCATCTGCGCTGAATTCGCCGGGGTTACTCATGCTGATCCCCGTATCTGAATTGCCGCGACAATCGACTTTGTTTGGCCCATTCTCTGCAACTTTTCAAGAATCCCCATGATCCAAAATGGTGCCAAATGCGGGCTGACCCATCAGTGCGCCTCGGCCGCTCTATTTTAGCGAGCCCGATCAGAGCTGGAGTCCGTAACCGGGTCCGAGGGAGAAGATCGGATCGAGGTAGGACGCGACCAAGTTGGCCTGGTCGTCGAGATTCTCCTCGCAAACGGATTCAAGGTGCTCCTTGCGGCGCCAAGCAGCCCATTTCACCTGTCCGACTTCGCCATATCCCACCAGGTGCGGTGCGACGGGGCCAAGGACGACCCCACGGTGATGCGCAACAGCCCGTGCCGATCGGAGCAGTTCGTCGGTGTCGATGCCCTCGCGTGAAAGCGCGACGATATCGACATAGTCACGCCATCTGGTGCTGGCGATGCCGCGCTCCAGGATTGTCACCCCTTTTTCGGCGACCGTGGTCTCGGACGCATAACCCAGGAGCTCTATGGGATCGCCGAGGATCCGGTCGATAGTCACCTGTCGGGGTGGGGGCACGATCGGCTCGCCGGCGGATACGTCCCACGCCGCGACCCCGGTCCAGGTACCGATTGATGCAGGGACCCGTACGCGGAGACCGGGGTACTCGGCCTGTTCGCGGATGTCCTGGACGGTGATCGCGTCGAGGTTGAAAACGACGCCGTCGTCGACGGAAACCTCGGCGATGTCGCGGACAACGGTGGCGAGGTGATCGACGGTGACGTCGACGTTGACAGCGTTCGCGTCGGCATCCTTGGTCGGGCGCCGAAATCCGTAGGCGGACAACAGAATACCGCCTTTAAGGATGAAGTTGTCTGCATGCGGGGTGCGTGTAAGCCGATCCAAGAAGGATTCAAGGACATGCCGAGTCAGGTATTCCTGCGTGGGTGCCGCCATGCCGTGCTTCGAGGCCGTCGAGCGGGCGGCGGATTGAAGACGGCGGAAGATCTCGTCACCGGTGGTCATTACGTCATCTCCAGCGCCCGTAGGACGGGAGTTCTGGCCCGGGGCAGCTGGGATGCGATTCCCATGAGCTCAGCGGGCTTGCCGCCACGGCGCAGCCACTCTCGCAGCGCTTCCCGGGCGAAGTCGTAACCAACGTCGCCGCGGAGGCGAAAAGCGTCGGCAATCGTTCGCGCGGCGGAATAGATCCCAATTCTTTGAGTCGATCCCGGGATCTGGGTCTCCTCGCGTCCGATCTCGAACGTGGCCCGGTCGAACAGGTGCCATGCGATTGCGCCCGTACTCGCCGGCCGTCTTGATCCTCGCGGTATCGCAACATCGAGGGCAGTCGGGATCGTGTCAGTCAAGTCGTAGTAGGCGAGCGCAGACGTCAAGCAGATCGTCGCATCCGGACGACGGACGGCGGCCTCTAGCTGATCCCAATCCGGAGCCGATGCCTCCATAGGCAGATAGATGCCTCGCGCGATGCGGTCAAGTTGACCCGCGCTCGCGCGGCGATACAGAGCGCTGCGCGACAAGCCAGCTAACTCCGCCGTGCGCGGCGTGAGGGCATCCACGAGTTCACCTCATCCCTTTGGCTGCGAAACAAAACGTACACAGCTAAGCGTACCTGTATACAGATCGTTTCAGCCGATCCGCGCCCTATGTCGTGATACGAATCGTACACAGATGATGGCATCTGTATGCGATTCGTTCCGCACATTACTAGGGGTGGCGCGTCCCGAACGCCGCGATCTGTGACCGGATTTGTGAACGGATTTGTGAACGAAACTCCGTGAAACGGGCGAGACGCGGTGTCATTCCACGTCGGCGGCCAGACAGTAGATGCCGCCTGAGCTGCGCGTATGCGATCACGAGGACGTGGCGAAATCTCGACACGCTGTCTCATAACCCAGAGGTCGCAGGTTCGAATCCTGTCCCCGCTACTAGGTGGAACGGCCCCCGGACGCAAGTCTGGGGGCCGCTCTCATTAGCGGAGCGCGAAGGTGTGGCCGCAGTGCGACCGTGTGGCACAGCCACCGTCAGGATGCGCCGCGCCCATCAGGCTGATCGTTGTTCTTCTGCGCACCCCAGCCGTGGATCCGGTCGATCCCGATGAGCGCGCTCACGCGGGGCCGGTCCCGGTCCGGGTACGGCTTGCCCTGATAGTGCTGCGACAGCGCGTCGATGTCGGCGAGACCCTCGTCGTCGTACATGCGCACGACGCGGCCGATGGCGGTGACGTGGGTGTACCAGTCGTCGCCGTCGACCACGGTGAGCGACACCCGAGGGTCTCGGCGCATGTGGGCCAACCGTTTTCGGGCGACGTCCATGTTGACGAGCAGCTGGTCGTCACGCAGCAGATACCAGGTGGCGGCCGAAACCGGCCGACCGTCGCGGCGGGTGGTGGCGATGACGGCAGGGTTGGGCCTACCCAGCATCTGTCGTGCGTCGTCGGTAAGTGGTGCCGAAGTCATGGAGCGGGGATGCCCCGACTACGCCTTCTTCACGCCGACGGTTACCCGCGATCTTTCCGCCGGCGGCTACCGGCGACCTACACGTCGGCGCGGTATCTGCGGCACCCCCGCGAGCAATCCGCGCTGCGGCACGCCGGTGATGGGCTCGGCGGCGGCGCCGAGCTCAGCCAGGACGTCGTTGGCCGCCAGCACACCGGACATCGCCGAGCGCTCCATCAGGCCCGCCAGGTAGGGAAGTTCGATGTAGTCACCGGCCAGTCGCAGCCCGCGGGCGTCGGTGCGCACCCCGGGGCGGCTGCCGGCCGAGCCGGGCGGGAACGCCGGCGCGGTGGCCTCCAGCCGGTTAAGGGAGTGCGTGACGGTCGCATCGGCGGTCTCCGGCCACAGAACGGCCAGTTCGGCGCGCATCGCCGCGGCCGCCTCCTCGGCGTCCTCCAGGCGGCACGAGTACGAATGCAGTTCGATCACCGACCCGCCGGTTGTGGCCGCCCACCGGATGCTGGGCTCCTCCAACCGGGAGTACACCGCGATCGAATCGAGATTGGGTTGCCCGCTGACGGCGCTGAACGGCGCCCGCTCCGGTGCGACGTCGCGGTCCAGCCAGATCCGGCTGACCGCGAACGGCGGTGCCACCGCAAGGTTTCGGCACTTCTCGGCCAGCAGCGGGGCCGCCGCAGCGGTCGCCGGCGAGCTGTCGATCACCGAGCGCAGCGCTCCCGGATCCAGCCCCAGGATCACGTGCCGGGCCGTAAAGCGCCCTGCCTCGGTGTCGACGTGCCAGTCGGGGCCCTCCGGTTCGACAGCCGTGACAGCGGTGCCCCGATGCACCCGGCCCCCGCGATCTTCGAGGTAGCGCTGCAGCGGATGCCAGATGGCGGTGGCGTGATCGGTGTCGGGCACGTCGAAGCCGATGCCCTCCGGGTTGCCCAGGAAGTAGTAGTGGAACATCGCCACCAGTTCGGCCGCGGAGAGCTGACCCTGGTTGCAGAAGAACGACCGGGCGAACGCCTCGAACAGCATGCAGCGGGTCCGCTTGGTCATCCCGAGACCGTCGAGAAACGTTGCCGCGTCGATGTTGTCGAGTTCGGCGGTCGTGGTGGCGCGGTCGTAGGCCAACAGGGCGCGGCCCGTGTCCGGGTCGGCTCGGGTCAACTCGCGCCGGGTCAGGCTCTTCGACCGCAGCGCCAGCGCCAGCAGGTTCAGCGGTGGCGCGGCGGGCAGCCCGGACAGGTCCTCGGCCGGCCAGCTCGCCGAGATCACCGGGTAGCTGGATACCGGGGCCAGGAACGACAACTGCGGATCGGCGCGACGCAGAATCGAGCGCCAGGTGTAGTAGTGCCGGAAGAAGGCGTGGAAGCCGTGCTCGATGTACTGCTCGGTGCCGTCGGGGAGCCGCTCGGACCAGGCGCCCAGGCGACCGCCGAGATGATCGTTGGCCTCCAGCACGGTGACTGCGACGCCCCGTTCGGCCAGCACGACGGCCGCCGACATGCCGGCGATGCCGCCACCGACGACGATCGCCGTGGCTCCGGGGGCGACGTCGGAGGGCAGCAGCGGATCCGGTGTCACCAGGCGGCGGGGCCGCATCCGCAACGGGGCGGCGCGGCTTCTCAATGCATCCGTCATGGCCGCTCCTGTTCGCGGGCGCGCCGCCGCAGCAGGGCAAGCGTGAACGGGATGGCGATGGCTCCCATCAGAATTCCGCCCATCACCGCGGACCCGGGCAGGCCGAAGAAGACGACATGCGCCATCACCGAGGAAAAGTACACCCACAGATACAGCGCAGCCGCCGGTCCCGAGGGGCTGTCGTGCGGTGGCAGTGTCATGTGCAGGGCGGCCATGATCAGGGTGGTGACCAGCAGCCACCCGAGGTAGTTGGTCAACGGAATGCCCGGGACGAGGGGGAGTCCGGGGTCGGGATGCGTCCACGTCCAATGCCCGGCGTCGACCATCTGCGGATCCAGGAACACGTCCCAGGCGGTCAGGGCAAGCGCACCGACGGCCACGACCGCGCCGGGCCGGCGGGCCAGTGTCCGGGCGACGACCAGCGCCGGCCAGGCCATCATCACCCACGCCAGTGGGATCACCACCGGCACACCGAGTAGTTCCGGACCCAGCGTCCCGCTGTAGGCGTACGTCCCGAACGGGAACCCGGTGTGCACACCGACCGCCTCGGCCAGCAGACCGCCGCCGCCGGCGATCGTGATGAGCAGCACCGCACCCCTACCGCCGTGCACGCGGGTGACGTCGGCGACGGCGGCGAGGAAGAACAGCACCACGCTGGCCGTCGTGATCTCGGTGCGCGGACCGTCGGGCAGCAACGGGTAGAGGATCTGGCTGGCGATCGCCGCCGCCACGAGCAACCACGCCGGGTGGACCGCGCGCAGCGAGCGCGACGGCACGGCCAACGCCACCTCTGCCACCTCCGTTCGAGACGAAGCCGTCACCCTGGGTGCGCCGCCGGGTGGTGGCGGACCGGGGTGAGTGCTCCGTAGAGTTCTCAGGTGCCCCACGCGCGACAACCGAAACCCATCCGGACGCTCGTCCTGGCGGGTTCGTTCCTGGCGTGTTTGGGCACGGTTCACGAACTTCTCAACCTACGTTACCTGCGGCGTCCGCCCGCCAAGCCGCCGTCGGTGAGCGTGCCGGTGTCGGTTCTGGTGCCGGCGCGCGACGAGGCCCACCGCATCGCGCCGACGATTCGGTCGCTACTGACCCAGCGCGGCCTCACCGATGTCGAGATCCTGGTGTTGGACGACAACTCCACCGATGGCACAGCCGACGTCGTCCGCGGCGTGGCCCCGACCGATGCCCGGTTGCGGGTGCTGACCGGCACCCCGCCGCCGGCCGGCGCGCTGGGCAAACCGCACGCGTGCGCGCAGCTGGCCGCCGCGGCGCGCGGCGCGATCCTGGTGTTCGTCGACGCCGACGTGGTGCTGTCGCCGGACGCCGTGGCGGCCGCGGTCGCCGTGTTACGCGGCCCGGACCCGCTGGATCTGGTGAGTCCGTGGCCGCGCCAACTCGCGACGGGGTTCTCCGGCCGGCTGATCCAGCCGCTGCTGGCCTGGTCGTGGCTGACGACGGTGCCGCTGCGCGTTGCGGAGCGGTCGGCGCGGCCGTCGATGGCGGTGGCCAACGGTCAGTTCCTCGTGGTCGAGGCCGACGCCCTGGCCCGGGTAGGCGGGTGGCAGTCGGTGTCGGGGGAGGTGCTCGACGACATCGCGCTGGCCCGAAGGATCCGCGCCGGCGGCGGGCGCACGGGCGTCGCCGACGGGTCCGCCATCGCGACCTGCCGGATGTACGACAACGGTCGCGAACTGCGCGACGGGTACCGCAAGTCGCTGTGGGCAGCGTTCGGCTCGCCGCTGGGGGCGGTCGCGGTCGCCGCGGCTCTGGCCGTGGTCTACGTGTTGCCCCCGGTCGCGGCGACGACCGGGTCCCGGATCGGCGCCGTCGGCTATCTCGCCGCCGTGCTGGGTCGGATTCCGTCGGCGCGCTGGTGCGGCGCGACCATCGATTCCGGGCGGGGCGCGACCACCGGGTCTGGACGGGGCGCGACCATCAAATCTGCGCGGGGCGCGGTCATCAGGTCTGAGCGAGGCGCGATGATCGATGCCGTGGCGCATCCGCTCTCGGTGCTGACCCTGCTGGGGCTGCTCACCTCGTCCTGGGCCGGCCGGCTCCGTGGCTCGCTGCAGTGGAAAGGCCGAGCGCTGTGAGTCGGGTAGTCGTCATCGGAGCAGGCTTGGGCGGGCTCGCGACCGCCGCCCGGCTGGCCGCCGCCGGGCACACGGTGACGGTGTTCGAGAGCGCCGACACCGTGGGCGGAAAGCTCGGACTCCTCGAGCGCGACGGCTTCACCTTCGACACGGGTCCGTCGCTGCTCACGCTGCCCGCGGTGCTGCAGCAGGTGTTCGCCGACACCGGCGCCCCGCTCGAATTGCCGCTCAGCGCAGTCGATCCGGCGTGTTCGTACGTCTTCGGCGACGGTACGACCCTGACGCTGCCGCACGACGCGGCCGCGGTTCCGGCAGCGCTCGACGCGGGTCTCGGCGCCGGCGCCGGTGTGGCGTGGCAGCGGTTGCACGACCGGTCGCGACGGCTGTGGGAACTGGTCGGCGAGCCGGTGCTGCGCCGCCCGGTGTCCCTGGCCGCGATGGCGCGCATGAGCACCCGCCCGGCCGATCTGCGCGTGGTGGCGCCGTGGCTGACCATCGACGGTCTCGGCCGGCGGATGCTGCCCGACGCCCGGTTGCGCACCTGGCTGAACCGCTATGCCACCTATTCCGGATCCGACCCGCGCCGCACACCCGCGGTGCTGTCGGTGACCGCCTTCGTGGAGCAGGAGTTCGGCGCGTGGTACGTGCCCGGCGGTCTGCGACGCATCGTGGAGGCGCTCGCCGAGCGCTGCCGTGAACTCGGCGTCGAGGTGCACACCGCGACGCCGGTCGAGTCGGTCAGCGTGCGCGACGGCCGCGCCACCGGCGTGCGGGTCGCGGGCCGCGACGTGACCGCCGACGTCGTCGTCAGCAATGCTGACGCCGCGGTGCTCTACGACCGACTGCTGCCGCGGGGCACGGTCGGTGGCACCCAACGCCGCACGAGGCGCACGCCGCGCTCCATGGCGGGTTTCGTCCTGCTGCTCGGGCTGACGGGGCGAGAGCCGGGCCCGGCGCATCGGGTCTATTTCCCTGCCGACTACGACGCCGAGTTCGACGCCATCTTCGGCCGGCGACCCGTGCCCGTCGCCGACCCCACCGTCTACGTGCACGCACCCGATGACCCGGCGCTGCGGCCCGACGAGAACTCCGAGGGCTGGTTCGTGCTGGTCAACGCGCCCGCGCACGATCCGGCGCGCGGGGTCGACTGGGACGAGCCCGGTCTGCGTGAGCGCTACAGCCGACACATCCTGGACGTGATGGCCGCCCGTGGTGCCGACGTTCGCAACCGGATCCGCGTCCTCGAGACCGTGACCCCCGCCGACCTGCAGCGTCGCGCCGGTGCACCCGGAGGCGCCATCTACGGCACCGCGTCGCACGGCCCCCGGGCGGCGCTGCGCCGCCCTGCGAACCGCAGCCCGCTGCCCGGGCTCTACCTGGTGGGCGGCTCGGCGCATCCCGGCGGCGGCATCCCGCTGGTGCTGATGTCCGCCGAGATCGTCGCCGGACTCATCGGTCCGGCGGGTACGTCGCCGGGATCGAGCGACGAATCCCGAGCCACAGCTGCACCATCGCGACCACGCCGACGGCGGTCCACGTGACGGCGAACACGGTGCCCCAGTCCCACCCGGTGAGCGGCACCCCGGCCCCGGAGATCGCGGCACCCGCGGCCGCCAGTCCGACGACGATCAGCCGGGTGGGGCGTTCGCCGACGGTGATCGCACCCGCGCCGGGCATCCCGACGGCCTGTGCGCGGGCGCGCACATACTCCAGCAGCAGTACCAGCGTCAGCGCCGCGATCACCCAACCGGGCGCCGCGCCCAACGCCAGCAGGACCGCGCCCAGCAGCAGATCACCGAGACGGTCGGCGGTCGAGTCGACCACCGCGCCCAGCGGGCGGGCCTTTCCCGTGCGCAGCGCCACCGCGCCGTCCAGACCGTCCAGCACGCCGGCCGCGAGCACCAGCGCTACCGTCAGTGCCGGCCAGCCGGGGCCGGCCACGGCGGCCCACGCGCCCACCAACGCCAGCACACCCAGCAACGACAGGACATCGGGCGGAATGCGAACGATCGGACCGCGGGCCAACATTCGCACCATCGACAGCCAGCCCCGCACCAGGCGCGAGGGTTGCACACCGCTGTGCAGCGAGGACCAGCCCGCGTCACCGTCGCCGGCGGGTTGCTGCGCTGTCATGATGTCAGCTTGCCAGCACGCTGCGACCCGCCGATGAGCATCGCGGTGAACCGGGCACGCCGGCTGGCATCTCAGGTCAGTAGAACCTTCCCCGGCACGGACCTCGCGCTGTGGGCGGCCGGAGCCACCTTCTTCGGAGTGATCGGGCTGGTACCGCTGGCGATGGCGTCGTTGTGGATGGCCGGACTGCTGGTCGGACATGACACGGTGACCTCCTCGATGGACACGGCCATCTCGGGGTTGCCGTCCGGACACGGAACCCCCGAGGCGTTGCGGACCCTGACCTCGGTCGCGTTGGCGATGCCGTGGTGGCAGGCCCTGGTGGTGCTGTTCCCGGCCAGTCTCTACGGGGAGGGCCTG
>Ga0207914_100623_pt1 | contig 12825 bp, 10 predicted proteins | sample DeeseametaMP2497_FD_184171 | JGI IMG/M metagenome (GOLD analysis project Ga0207914, IMG submission 184171) | Marine microbial communities from East of Antigua and Barbuda, Atlantic Ocean - MP2497 (SPAdes) | ecosystem: Environmental > Aquatic > Marine > Oceanic | place: East of Antigua and... | reverse complement strand
GGCGTATTTGGGGGAAGAATACTCGGCGCACTCGCTGCGGGCCTCGTTTGTGACGATCGCCAAGCTCAACGGGGCCGACGACTCGCAGATCATGCAGCAGACCAAGCACCGCACCCGCACGATGATCGACCGCTACACCCGCGTCCAGCAGGTCGTCCGACACAATGCCGCCATGAAGCTGGGGTTATGAATGAGAACCATATTATCTTGATGCACTTAACATAGCGGTGCTTATAGAACAGCGAAAACCAAAGACTCAGCACTACAAGAAGAAGGTAGTATATGGTTGTATGTTGGTGCTGTTAAAATTTCTAAATATTTTTATTGAAAGAGTAAGCAAAGATCAGAACGGGTTAAGCGCCGGACCTATGTATTCATTCGTCCGTTTCTAAAAATACCGGATTTATAGTATTGATTATCAAGTATCTTCTTCTGTTATTGGCAGTGTTTGTTCATTTATACCACCGTTAAAACAATTACTTTGGAGGATGGGTTGGGAATAAATACTTTAAATAACACTCATCAAGCTTTCTACCACTATGAATAGACTGCTACTCTGCTTGCTGCTATTGGCTTTGGCTCTTCCTGTTCTTGGACAAACGGCTAGCGATTATTATGGTACCGCCGAGTCTAAGTCTTTGCATGGCGATGAAAAATCGGCCATCGCCTTTTACACCAAAGCTTTGGAGGTAAACCCCAACTATTTTGATGCCTATATTGGTCGGGCAAGCTCACGAGTTGCAATTAAAGATTATAAAGGAGCCATTGAGGACTGCACCAGAGCACTGGCACTGGATAGCCACTCCCTGGTTGCATGGTATCTACGAGGGGTTTCACGTTCCGGACAAGAAGACTATATCGGCTCAATCGAAGATTTTAACGAATTTATTTCAAGAGGTTCAGCTGACCACCTAGCGGGAGCAAATTCAATCGGGTATTTAAGGCGGGGTATTTCCAAGAAAATGCTTTTTGATTACCGTGGTGCAGACTTAGACCTAACCATGGCGATTGGTCGGGGTAGTTCAACCGGAGAGGCTTTTTTGAACAGGGGTATAGCCAGGATGCATATGGGCCTCACTATCGACGGATGCCGCGATCTGAGCATAGCCGAAAAAAAAGGGGAAAAAGAGGCGCATGAAATGATTGTCCAATATTGTAAATGAACAGCACGGTTTGATCTACAGGAAACTGGCATTAAATATGAAGAACTGGCTCTTGCCTGTACTTCTCCTAACCTTTTCAACTTTCAGCTACGGGCAGGATGGGTACCTGGATGACAGCCCTTCAATAGCCTACTGGAAGGTTGGAGATAAGGAGCCGATTGTTATCATACTACATGGAGGTCCTTCCGCCCAGCATCAATATTTACGTCCTGAATTTGATGCGCTCAGTCAGGTTGCCACTCTTATCTACTACGATCAGAGAGGAGCCGGAAAAAGTGAGCGAGCTGATTCGTATGTCTGGCAGGAACATGTACATGACCTACGGCGTATAGTCAAAGCTTTCTCCAATGATCGAAAAGTATTTCTGGCCGGCTCATCCTGGGGAAGTACCTTAGCTATAATGTATGCCTACACTTATCCCGAAGAGGTAAAAGGTCTTATCCTTTCAGGAACGTATCCCTGGGAGGGCAAGGGAGAGCCTTACGTCAGGCAGGACAGGTTCTTACATTATCCTTCTCATAAGCAGAAGCTCAAGGAGTTCAGGCTGCAGGTAGACACAACAGCGGAGGGACTTGTGAATACAAATCTTATTTCGAAGGAAATAGAGCTGAGTTCAGGTGCCCCTTTATCCGAAACAAGAGCTAGCATCAGGTCATTATAATGCTCCCCAGCTGTTGGGCAGGTATAAGGTCAGTTCAAATTTGAATGGCAAGGTGGTAGAAATTGTTTTTTTCCCTTTCCCATTTTTTCTCATACCATTGGTAAGGCGTTTGATTGCCCAGCGACTGATGCTTTTTTTCCAGATTGTAAAAGCGGAAATACTCGGTCAGGCCCTCATACAGGGCAAGTCCATCCTGGTATGCCCGTATGCACATAAGCCTGAGCCGGGAGCTTGCCATCTACGAGGGTGCTTACTGTATGCCTGTGGGAACAGCTGGCGCCTGAGTACTGACCAATCCCGTTGTGGGCATAGGACACTGCATCCGTCGGGAAGTCACAGGTTTTGAAGGTATTTTCCAAAGAAAGATTCAGGAGCACCTGGCCGCCAAATGCCCAACGTTCACAAGCGGGACTGTGGCGTAGCCCTGAACATGGGCAAGAAACCGTCAAGGGCTTCGTCAGGTTCATCTCGCCTTCCTTAACCGGCTACCTCGAAAATTTCACCCTGGCCGTGAGGGACGAATCAGGGGGAAGGTTCCTTTCCTGCTACATGTACCCCGATGCCTGCAGCCCTCAAAACGCCTGGCAGCCTGAACGCCAACTTCGCCGCACAAGCCGCCTACGCCATGTCGTGTCCAGTCAGATCCATGGACTGAACGCTGCCCTGAGGGTCACGCATCATCCAATGCAATAAGAATGCATTATAGGGCCGATCCCGACGCCCGGCAGATATTCCAGAATGGCAATGGCTGGATCCTCACCATCGAGGAAGTAATCGAAAACCGCGTGCACTGAAATTTTCAGAATGACAGCAGTACCAACATTGATGCCAACTGGCTATATTTAACTCACAAGAAAATCAAAAGGATGATCAGATCAGGCAAGTTGATAAGCAGGAATAGAATTGCTACGGTAGAAACGTCAGTCAAATAAATACGACACTAAAATTTCTACTTGACCATTTAATAGTACAAAAATTACGGCCGTCCGATGTTCGCTTTGCTATCGCATTTTACAGGTTGACGGTCATTGCGACGAACTACATCTCAGAAACCAATGAAGTACAAAAAAGTAAAACCTTACAAAGAACTGGAACCCTATATTCATTTCTATTGGGAACTGAAAGGAAACGAAGTTGAAAGACAATGGGAACGAGTTTTTCCGGATGGCTGTGCTGGTATTGTAATGAACTTGGGAGATGCTTGTTTGACTGACAACGGCTCGACTAAAATGGAATTTGGGAAAACATATATTGTTGGAGCAATGAGTACATTTAAAGACAGTTATATTGATCACGATACACATCTAATAGGTGTGTGTCTAAAACCTGCAACTTTTGCTAATTTTTATAGATATGCTTCACAAAATGAGTTGACCAACAGTACCATAGAATTTGGAAAATCCAATTCATTTAATATTGATAAAACCATTGAAAACCCATTTAATTATTTTGACTGTTTTTACTCAGAAAGAATAATATCCAAGACAAATCAATTACAATTCATTATTAATGATATACATATAACATACGGACAAATTAGTATTCATGAACTTGCTAGAAAACATTCTACAACGGTAAGGCAATTGGAGCGAATTTTCAAAAGATTCATTGGACTGTCACCCAAAGAATATTCAAACATAATTCGCTTTCAGAATGCGTTTAGCTTAATCAAAAAATCAAACCGAAGCCTATTAGATATTGCTTTTGAATGTGGCTATTATGACCATGCACATCTTTCCAACGAAATCAAACGAAATACTGGTCTTCCTCCATCATTGCTTTAGTTTGTCGCATTTTTACAAAGTGCAACTGGTTGCCGAAGAGTAATTTTGCGGAAACATTAAAACTAAGACAAATGAGGAAAGTATCACTTTTCATAGCAATGAGCCTAGACGGTTACATTGCAAAGCCTAATGACGACCTGAGCTTTTTGAAACTTGTTGAAAAGGAGGGCGAAGACTATGGCTATACAGAATTCACAAAGACAGTGGATACACTAATTATTGGCAGAAAGACCTATGACTATGTGCTCAAAGAAATTGGGTCCTCTCATTATGACAACGGTCAGAGAGATGTGTATATAATAACAAGAACCGAAAGGCCGAGTGTAGGCAAGACAATTTTTTATACAGGGAACCTGACCGAATTAGTCCGACGGCTCAAATCCGGGAGTGGAAAGAATATTTATTGTGACGGTGGGGCAGAGATAATAAATGAATTATTGAGGAATGACCTTATAGATGAATTTACTATTTCGGTTATTCCCATATTGCTTGGTGAAGGGATAAGGCTTTTCAAAGACGGCAGACCCGAACAACAACTTGAACTATTGAATACAAAATCTTTTGAAACAGGATTGACTCAACTACTTTACAAGCGAAAAAAATAGTGGCATGGGGTGGTCTAATTTAGCGGCACACTTCACATGCGAGTTTGTGGTAATATTGACTGACTTTCAAAATTTTTGGGATTCTCATGGCCGAGTGATGAGCGTCGACGCGCTCGGTTGCAATACGTTGAATGTACCGCGCAGGTGGGCTTGAAGGATCCATCGCACTTCCGGTGTTTTTAGGTTCGTGCATCGTCTTGCTGAGTTGGGCAAGCCTACTGTGCCGAATATCCGGAACATCTCAGGTCGCTGCTTGTGGGATGAGGTACATACAGTTTTAATAACTTGGCAAAAGCCTATGAGGCTGGTTGATAAAATTGTCTCTATGATTGAATTTCCAGAATAAAGCCAACCCAACCGCTTTCTTGTTTGAAGGAAAGCAGGCTGATCATGGTCACACTTTTGACATAAAATGCCAGCAAAACCATGTTACCTAACGTGATAAATCTCAAACAGATAAAATACTTTATAAGAAGGTTAGTATTGTTTAAATTTTGTATCGCATTAGTCTTTAAGTTTAAAGTCAGGATATATGAAAACAAAAAGTGATTAAAGTACAAAATTACCGTTGGTGGATTGCAGTCCTGCTGATGATTGCCACCGCTTTGAACTACCTCGACCGGCAAAGCCTTCCGATGCTGGTCTCTGAACTGCGAAATGCCATTCCAATTGACGACATTGCCTTCGGCCAATTGAATTTTCTTTTTTTACTGGCCTATGGAATTATGTACATGGTCGGAGGGAGAATCATAGATTGGCTGGGACCAAAGACCGGTTTGTTTATCATGGTCGTTTGGTGGTCTCTCGCAACCGTGCTGCACGGGCTGGTGTCAGGGCTAACCGGACTTTTCATTGCCCGGTTTCTATTAGGACTGGGAGAAGGGGGAGGGTTTCCTGGATCTGCCAAAGTCATCTCCGAATGGTTTCCCATTAAAGAACGCTCTTTCGCATTTGGTTTGTTTAATACCGGTTCTTCCATCGGAGCTATGATAGCCCCGCCTCTGATAGCGCTGATCGTTTTGTCCTTCTCCTGGCGGTGGGTTTTTATTTTCACCGGATTGGCCGGCATTGCCTGGGCTGCTGTCTGGTACTTTTACTATGTAAGTCCTGCCGAGGGTAAATTTGGGAAAGTGAATGACAAAAAGTTGATTCCCTATGCCGACAGTGCTGAACTCACAACAGATAATTTTGACATCAAATGGATAAAGCTGTTTGAGTACCGTCAGATTTGGGGCGTGCTTGCCGCCAGGTTTCTGATTGACTCGGCCTGGTATTTTGTCATATTCTGGCTACCTAAGTACCTGGCCGTCACCCGAGGTCTGGATATCAAGGCCATTGGGGGATTTGCCTGGATACCCTATGCCTGGGCGGGTGGGGGCAGTATACTCGGAGGCTGGTTCAGCAGTTACATTATCAAGAAGGGCATCTCACTCGACAAATCCAGGAAAATCACATTGGCCATTGCCTCTGCCTTGCTCCCCGCTACTTTGCTGATCACGCAATCTCCGCTTGGATTGGCTCTGGTATTTTTCAGCATGGCTATGTTTGGCCACCAGGCTTTCTCAACAATTCTACAGACAGCATGCGCTGACCTTTTCCCCAGTAAAGTGGTTGGTGCAGTTTCCGGGCTCGCGGGCAGTGCCGGCTGTTTCGGAGCCATGCTGTTCAGCCTGCTGGCGGGTCAGCTGATACATCACTTCGGTTATCCGATTGTGTTCACACTGGTGGGACTGATGCATCCCGCAGCTTTCCTGCTGGTGATTCTGGTCGTGAGAAGCTTTGCGCAGGTGAGGCCGCTTTCCGGTAGCGGGTCATAGCTGAGGGTGCATGGTTTAACCGTTCAGGTGCGATGCCTGGTACTGCTTTGGAGTGATTCCCGTGATTTTCTTGAATTGGTCGTTGAAGTGGGTGAAGTTGTTGAATCCCGTTTCAAAGCATATCTGAGATATGCTCAACTTATTGTCTATCAGCAGACGACAGGCGTTGTCTACCTTGATGTCGTTCAAAAACTGGGTGTAGGTTTTATTGGTGTGGGATTTGAAGTATCTACAAAAAGCCGTTGCACTCATGTTGGCCACCCTCGAAACCTCTTCGAGGGTGGGGTTGTCCGTGTAATTGTCAATAATAAATTGATACACTTTATTTATGCGCTTGCATTCATCCTCTCCGACATGCTTATTGTAAGCGGTTTTCAGCAGTAGGTCATACTCCTTTGTCTCTGCCATAATTTTCAGAATGGAAAGCAGGTCTATTATCCGGCCGATGCTGTTTTTTTGTTCGTCAAGCAATTGAATGTGGCGTATCAGCTCCTCCTTAGTCTCGCCCTGAAATTTGATCCCGTGTCGTGAAAGAGCAAGGAATTTTTTGATGGGGGCAACCGGCGGTAATTGCCAGAAACTATCACCCAAAAAATTTTCCTTGAAATACACAACCGTGGCTTTTGAAACCAGCTGAGTATCCTTTTGATAGTATTCCTTATCGCTGCGGTAGAGGTGCGGAATATTGCTGCCATACAGCACCAGATCCCCAGCCTGGAATCGTTCCATACTGTTGCCCACAAAACGGATACCCGACCCCTCCTGTACCAGCATGATTTCCAGCTCCGGATGAAAATGCCAGGTCGGGAAAAAATACGGGTCATTGACCTTCATGATTTGAAAGGCTTCGCTTTGCTGCGTATTTACTATTTTCAGAATTGGTTTCATCCCGGGTAAGTTGAATCCTGTGTTTACCACCTAATCGGCAGGAAATAGTTATAAAGATAACATCTAAAGCAATAGCTTACCCACCCCAGCTTTATTCCTTGAAAGTCAATACATCCCTCAATACCCCGGGTTCTGCTTAAACTCCCCTTCCGTGCGGTCAATCTGCTGTTGTGGGACGGGTCGCATGGTGTGGAAGTCCTTGATGTTGGCCGCCGCAACGGGATTGTACTTTTTCACCCGCTCCACCAATTTCCCCGTCCGGACCAGGTCAATCCAACGGGTACCCTCGCCCAAAAGCTCCCGGGCCCGTTCGTCCAGTATGAAGTCGATGTTCAATTGGCCGGCGGTTATCTCCATCGCTTTGCGATTGGCCTCCGTTTCGGCTGCGGTTGCGCCTGTTTTGGCGGCTCTGCGGCGAACGATGTTGACCAATGCGGCCGCCTCCATAGCATTTCCGCCCATCATCAGGGCTTCGGCGGCAATCAGGTACGTTTCGGCCAAACGGAAAAACAACAAATCGCGGGAACCCGGCTGATCGTTTATGCCCGCCCGCTGAGGGTCCAGGAACTTGGTGAGCGTTGGAAAAACCCGCTCATTCTGTCGGCTTGGCGTCCAGACGGTGTATCTCTTCTGACTGATTTCTCCGGCGGTCCATTCCCGGTCCGTCAAAAACAGGGCAGTGTCGCCCATGGCCATGTTGACTGATTTTCCATTGATGGTATACGTGCCGGGTCGGTTGCAGTAAAACACCCGCTTGAAGCTCTTGTCGTACCGGCTGTCCAGTTTTCGGTCGTACAGGGTATTCAGCGTGAAGTCAGTGGGCTTGTAGCGTGCGTAGGGGCGGCCGTTGGCGATGTCGCGTTGCATTCCGACCAGATCATCGTACTTCATGATAAAGTACAGATGCATCGTATTGCCCGGCCCGTTAGATATGACATCTTTGTTGTTCTGAATGGACCAGATCACCTCTGAGTTCTTTTCATTGGCTCCCTGCTCGAAAATTTTCCCGAAATCCTCCACCAATTTGAAATTGTATTTGGTGATGACTCCTTTGGCAAGCTCGGCGGCTTTGGCATAGTCACCCGCTTGTTTGGCTTCCGAGGTGGCACGGGCCAAATACACGCTCGCCAGCATGTTTTCGGCGGCAGGCTTCGTAACCCGCCCGTACTGGGTAGCCGTGGAGGGTAGTGTTTGAACGGCAAATTCCAAATCCTGAATGATGGCAGCATAGATGTCCTTGACGGGCACCCGGGTGGCTTTGGTTTCCACACCCGTAGTTTCTTCCAGGGTCAGGTGAACCGGCCCCCACATTTGCACCAGCATAAAATAATACAGTGCCCGGATGAAGCGCACCTCGGCCACGCGGGTATTCTTGACGGCATCGGCGAGGCCTGTTGCCCGAGGCGCACGGGTAATCACCGCATTGCAGGTATTGATGGAGGTGTAGAGGTTGTTCCATACCAGCTCCACTATGGGTGTTCTGGGATTGAGGTCGCTGTTGTAGAAATTCATCATTTTGTAGCTCCCGTCAAATCCATTGGTGAACACATCGGTTCCAAAGACATTGAGAACGGGTACAATACCATTGCTCTCCAGGGCACAGAAGTTGTTCTTCAAGGAAGCATAGGCGGAGTTGACTGCTTCATTGAATCCGGCCGCGGTATTCAGGTAGCTGTCAGTCGCCTGCGTACGGACATCCTCTTCCAGTTGACTCATACAGGAAGTAAGAATCAGGCCGATGCCCAGCAGTGAAATATTGAGTATCTTTTTCATGGTTTCAGATTAAAGTTTCAGGTTGAGGCCCGCCAGAAACGTGCGGACGGGGGGGGTACTGTTTGTAGGAAATTCGGGGTCGATGCCATTGAATCTGGCGGTGTAGGGCGAGAACACAAAGGGGTTTTGCACACTCACATACAGCCGAAGCGATTGCATTTTAAGCGTTTGAGCTATTTTCGGAGAAAAATTATAGCCCAGATTGATGTTTCTGATTTTGGTAAACGAACCATCCATATAGGAAAGCGTCGAGCCGTACAGGGGTGATTCCTGGTTGGCGTTAGGCTGGGGGTAGTCGTTGGTGGGGTTGGTTTTGGTCCAGTAATCCACTTTGTATTGATTCACCCTGCCCGATAGGTAGCGAAATGAGCCATGAAACGGACTTTGTATCATGCTGCCGAAGCGTGAAAAAGTAAGCACAGAGAGGTCGAAGCCTTTGTATTCAAAGCGGTGAGTCATGCCCCCCGCCAGTTTGGGTACATCGGTGCCCAGGATCTGACGGTCGGCGGGGTCGATGACCCCGTTTCCGTTGACGTCTTTCACCCTGATGCCACCTACGATGGAGCCAAACTGCTTGGCCTGACTTTCTTCGCCCAATTGCCAAATCCCTTCCTTGACAAAGTCATAATACACCACGGCGGGGTGCCCGATAAAGCGAAGGTTTCCTATGTCGTCCACTTTGCCCTGCGACAATTCCACGATTTCCTCCCTGTTGGTGAACAGATTCAAGTCGGTACTCCACTGAAAACCATCTGTATTCTGGGCGGCGATATTGAGCGTGGAGATTGAAAACTCAATGCCCCGGTTGCGTTTGGAGCCAATGTTGGCAATGATGGAGGCAAAGCCACTGGTGATGGGCAGGAGCTTGGGCAACAGCAGATCCGTGGTTTTGGACTGGTACACCTCAATGGCCCCCGTAATCCGGTTGTTTCTAAGTCCAAAGTCCACCCCAAGGTTTAGCGTTGTGGTTGTTTCCCAGCGCAAATCACTGTTTCGGATACTGGAAGGCCGGTATCCGAAAGCAGCCGCGCCGTCAAAGTCATACTGTGTGCGGGACAACAAACCATTGGTCTGGTAGGGGAGAATGCCTTCGTTTCCCGTAGAGCCGTAGCTGGCTCTTACCTTCAAGTTGGAAAAAAGCAGGTTGTTGCTCATGAATGCCTCATTGCTGACATTCCAGGCCAATGCTGCCGAAGGAAAGTACCCCCATTTTTTCCCATCGGCAAATTTGGAGGAACCATCCGCGCGACCGGTCAGGGTGAACAGAAAGTGGTTGTCGTAGGCATAATTAATCCGGACCATGTAGGAGAGTATCGCCCATTTTTCGTACGCACTGCCCACGCTGTTGATGGTAGAGGCCGCCCCCAGGTTGTAATACTCGAAATCCTCCACCGGCAGGCCCGCCACGCTAATGCTCGAACCTTCAAACTGACGGGTCTGAACACTGTACAATCCTGTAAAATCGAGGCTGTTCTTATTCCCAAATCTCCTTTTGTAAGTCAGGATGTTTTCCCAGGTGTACGACAGGGTAAAATCGTCACTGGATGACGCTGACGGGTCGCCCAGGCGGCGCACATTGGTGTATCGGCCCCTGAAGTCCCCCTTCTTGCTTTTGGCCAGATCGGTGGCGAAGTTCATTCGAAACCGCAACCCACTCACAATTTCAGCCTCTGCAAAAAGGTTGTTCAGCAGACGGAACGTTTTCCGTTTGTTAATGACTGCGCCGGGCACAAGTTCGGACAGGGGATTGCTGCGCAAGCCATCGCTGGTGGGCAGAAAGATAAGCTCGCCGTTGTCGTCAAAGGCCCGTCCCAGGGGGTTTTCGGTCAGTGCCCCAAAATCCGCCCCCTGTCCGTAGGGGTTGACATCCTCCCCGTTTCGCTCGCTGTAGGAGCCCAGTGCCGTAACACCTATCAGTATACGCTTGCCAATATGCTGATCCACGTTGATACGCGAAGTATAGCGGGTAAAATCCTGCCCCGGAATGATACCGATGTCGCGGAAGTAACCTGCCGTGATGTTGAATCTTGTATTTTCGGAGCCTCCCGATACCCCCAATTCATGGTTTTGCACGTTTCCGTTCTTGACCATTAACCGTTGCCAGTCCGTATAGCGTCCCTGGGCGATGGATTCCAGTTCAACGGCTTCAAATAGCTTTGCATCGGCCTGTGGGTCGGCGTCATCGTAAAGGGGACGCCCCGTAGCGGTGCTGATCACCGCTCTTCGGGATTCGCGTTTAAACTCCGCAAATTGCTCCCCGTTCATCAGATCCGCATATTTAAGTATACGGGAAGCTCCAAAATAGGTATTATAGCTGACGACCGGCGCACCCACTTTTCCTCTTTTGGTTGAAATGATAATGACCCCATTGGCTCCCCGCGATCCGTAGATAGCCGTGGCGGAGGCATCTTTAAGAATCTCCATGGATTCAATGTCACCAGGGTTTATATCATTGAAACCGCCGCTGATCGGAATCCCGTCCACGACATACAAGGGGTCATTGCCTGCATTGAACGAGCGCCGCCCCCGGATCTGTACCGATACGCCAGCACCCGGCTTGTTGCCCGTGTTGAGTACGTACACCCCGGCGGCCCGTCCCTGAAGCATCTGGGGAGCGTTGGTCACGGGCACTTCCTTAAGCGCTTTGGAAGCAATGGACGAAATGGCCCCGGTGATGTCCCCTTTTTTCTGTGAACCGTAGCCCACCACCACCACTTCCTCCAGCTTGCGCAAATCGGCTTCAAGTCTAACGTCGATGACTGTTTTTCCGTCGACCGGAACCTTTTGCGACGTGTATCCCACGTACGAAAAAACCAGAACGGCATTGGGGTTGGGTACTTCCAGGGAATACTGGCCCCCGGCATTGGTGGCAGTGCCGTAGGTAGTACTCTCCACCAGTACATTGACTCCGGGCAGAGTCTCCCCGGTGCTGGCGTCAATCACTTTGCCCGTGACGGTTTGTTTGGGACCGGTTGCTTTTTGGGCAAAAACAGGCCCCCACATGGCTAGGCAGAGTAAAAAAAGGGTCATTTTTTTCAATACTCTCCCTGCCAACGCTGAAACAGAGTTGGAGTTCATAAAAAATAGGGTTGGATAGTGGTTAATTAGAAGGGTAAAGCTCCTGCGGATCTTTCCATACAGCTACCGCATCATAGAGCTCCTTGTCGGTATAATGTTTAGAAGGTTTCTTGAATCCAGCGTTCACGAATTTCTCCTTCAGTCTGCCCAGGCTCTTAAAGTCACCGAAGAAAATATTGTCCATGACTCTCCAGTAACCGCTTAGCTCAAAACATGCCTGATCCCATTCCCTGGGATATTTTTGACTTAATGAATTATCCATGTCGAGGCATACCGCCATATAGGCGGCCTGGGCTTTTTGCTCTTTGGTGCCTTTGAGCAGGTGTTCGGTAATCTCTTTTGCAAAGTCTTTCCGCAAATCGGCTTTTTGGTTATCGAAAGTGGCCAGCGGAAGCACAGGGGCGAGAGGTTCGGTGCGTATTTCGTACACTACCACCTGGTTGGCCGTTAACTTCTTTCCCCCTTTTGATTCATTCACCAATTCAAAGAGGTCGATCAAGCGATCCGCAAAACTCGTAATGGTTTCATCCATCGGCATTTTGTCCCGCGTGGTGTTTCTGTAGCGGTCCACAATCATCCACCCTTCACTCATCATTTTACGGTACCCGTCCCTGACTCCCAGAATCGTCCCCAGCGTTGCCGCGTTGCAATCGGCATCCCATCCCAGATTAAACGACAGTTTCATGGTTTCGGCAAAATCACCCTCACCGTACAAAAGTGCGGCAATGATTGCGCCAGTGTTGAGCTCGGTTCCGTTCCGGTCGCGCGTTCTACTGTTTTCCTGCGTATACTTTTCCTTCAACAGGCGACGGGTATCCTGCCAGTTGGTCGGGTACTGACGGTGCCACTGTTTGACATCATTGATAATTTTGAGCGTATTGCTTTGGGGATCAATGGAGGCCATGCCCGCTTCCAGTATTTTATTGATGTCCTTTTCAATAAAAGCCATCGAAATCATGGAGGTAAACAACTGCGTGGTTTGTGCCGGCTCGTGATCGATCGCCACCTTGGTGTAATGCAGGCCGATTTTTGCGGCGGTTTGCGGCATGGCCGGTG
>Ga0207914_100619_pt1 | contig 12913 bp, 11 predicted proteins | sample DeeseametaMP2497_FD_184171 | JGI IMG/M metagenome (GOLD analysis project Ga0207914, IMG submission 184171) | Marine microbial communities from East of Antigua and Barbuda, Atlantic Ocean - MP2497 (SPAdes) | ecosystem: Environmental > Aquatic > Marine > Oceanic | place: East of Antigua and... | reverse complement strand
CACGATAACCCCTGACAAACAACCACTAATCTAATGATAAACTGCCGATCTTCTGTCCAATGGATGGGGAGTACCTAACGGTACCTTTCGCATTTCTGAGCTTCTACTACTTCAACTACTTTCATATACGTCACTTTGAAGACCCTGCAGCCGGACTCAACTTCGTTACCGACACAGATGCCACTGCTCGCAACGACTTTCGCAAGAGAACAGTCTCGGCGTTCACCGAGCCGCTCCGACAGCAACTCGCTAGAATAAAGAAGCTTCGAAAACAAACCAAAGGCGGAACCGTTCGGCCCTCAACACTAGAACGAGACGCGACGCAAATTCGAAATCGACTGAGACAGATCAAGACGGAAGCCCGCCTCCGTCGAATCCCCATAGAATTCAAGAGAAATTACGAACCAGCCATCTTCGCACTCCAAGACGCCTTCCGTTCAATCAACGACCTGGAAGACTCTTTCGATCAAGAAACCGTAGCCGCCCGAAAAAAGCTGTACAACCACAGCATCAAGAACTGGAAAGCTGCCGAGAAAAAGAACAAGACGACTCACGACTTCTTCTCCCGAGATGAGTCTCCCAGATCCCCCAAACCCAAAGAGCCCCGTTGGCGAACGAGCCCAAAAAGCTAGCTATACCCACCCCGCTCACAAGCCACCACAAACGCCTCCGCCAGCGTCTTCAACTCTTCCCACTCCCGCCGAATCCGCTCGGCCTCGGTTATATCGATGGAGCTATCGCTCCCGTAGCTTTCCGAAACAGCCGCCAGCATCTCGGAAAACTCGGATAGCATCTGCTGAGTGGCCTGCAAAAACGGAGTGTCCTCAGTCGCGCCGCGAGCCGGATTCTCCACGAAAAAGCCGTCGACCGCTTGGCATAGCCAATGGATGGGCCTGGTATCGTCGGTGATCTCAACAATCTTCAGAATGCGGTCCAGCGGGTTTTGGGCCCCCCAGTCGTCAGGCGAGTTCTCCTTGCACCACTTGTACACCAACGACGTGCTCAGATTCATCTCGGCCGCCACGGCCTTCACCCCACGCACGTTGATGGTTTCGCGTAGCACCTCATGCGAATTCATGGCGTCTCATCTCATCCATTCCGTACGAGAGTTTCCCCGTACTCAAGCTAATTCGGAAGGAAGCGGCTACTAGAGCTGGATATCGATTTTCATATCGATCTTAAGCGGATCGAACTGCAGCTCTTTCAGCAGCACTCGTTGTGTTGCTCCCTCGACGCGCAGCACTTCGGTCTGACCGCCTCGCAACCATTTGTCCTTACCATACTCATAGTAGACGTCGTTGAATTCCGAACCTTTCAAGCGGCCGTCGCCGTCCTGGTCGAGTTCAGCCAGCTGACTGGGAGTAGTCCACTCATCTTTTTCAATACTTCGGTTTTGATTTCGGTCTACAGCAAACCGCATTGAGATCTTCATAGTGGCCCCAGTCTCACAAGAATCCGACACATTGTCTTCACTTTATTGTTAACAGAAGGCGGTTTGAATCCGGATTGGGAAAGGACGCCGGGCATGACCTATCAAGTACAAGCAAGACCCAAGCGCATCTTGGTGACGGGAGGAGCTGGTTTTATAGGCTCCCATCTGTGCGCACGGCTGACCCAAGAAGGCAATGAAGTCATCTGCCTGGACAATTTTTTCACCGGATGCAAATCCAACATCGCCTCTCTTCGGGACTTCCGCAACTTCGAATACTACCGGCACGACGTGGAAAACCCGATCGTCTTTGAAGTGGACCAGGTCTACCATTTAGCTTGTCCCGCTTCTCCCGTACACTACCAGATCAACGCCGTGAAGACGGTTCGTACCAACGTCCTCGGCACGATGAACATGCTGGACCTTTGCAACAAGGTGGGCGCCAAAATGCTCCAGGTCTCCACCTCCGAGGTGTATGGCGACCCGGAGGTTCACCCCCAGGTGGAGTCCTATTGGGGGAACGTGAATCCCCTCGGCCCACGTGGATGCTACGACGAAGGGAAGAGAGTGGCCGAGACCCTCTGTGTGGACTACCGGCGCCAGTTCAACGTGGACGCCAAGATCGTGCGAGTCTTCAATACTTACGGACCCCGAATGGCCCTAAACGACGGACGGGTCGTGAGCAACTTCGCTCGCCAAGCCCTTCTCAATCAAAACGTGACGATTTACGGGGCGGGTGAACAGACCCGGTCTTTTTGCTATGTCGACGACCTGGTGGGCGGACTGATCGCCATGATGAACCATCCCGAGCCCGAATTCTTCGGTCCCGTCAACCTGGGAAACCCCCGAGAGTCAACTATTCTGGAATTGGCGCAAACGATCATTAGCCTCACCAACTCCAAATCGCAGATAGACTACCTACCTCTACCCGAAGACGACCCCAGAAGACGCAAACCGGATATCTCTCTGGCCAAGAAAGCCTTGAACTGGGAACCGATAGTGCCACTGGAAGTGGGATTGAAGACCACTTGCGACTACTTCGCCGGTGTCGTTGCCAAAGTCGACGAACACAGCCATCTCATCGAACCGCCCCGGAGAGACCAGAGCCTAACGGTCTAGAGCGGTTAGTGGTCGCAGCTGCAAGAGCTATCGCAGTCGCCGCTGGTGAGCGTCCAGTTCTGCCAGTGGGCCCAAGCCATCATCAGACCGCCCATCACATTGAAGGCTGCGACCAGGTCGTGGTTCAGGCTCTCCTCCATACAGAAGACACCCCACAGAATCCCCAGTGCGGCCGCTCCGAAAATCGCGGGGCGACTCGAGCCGTGTTTGCGAAAACCTTGCAGCAGCGCGAATATCGCGACTGGAGTTGCCAGGATCAGGATCAGGAGATGAAACATCTCGCCGCCTAAAACTTCCGTCCAGCTCAAAGAGGGCAAGAGACCCACCAGAACAGGAAGAAGCAGGCAGTGTACCAGACAAAGCTGAGAAAGGACGGCGCCAGTAATATCGGCGGTTTTTTGTGCGAAGTGACCCTGCATCTGTGATAGTGATATTCTATTATCAATTCAAAGTCAATACCCTTCCCCCGTATCGAGATTTTCCGGCGAAAATCAATCTAGTCTAAAGTAACTAGTGAGGTCTTGGACCGCAGGTGACTTCGCCTTCGCACCGTAACGTCAAAGATGGCTAATTTTGCAGAGAACCAAATCGAACGCGACGCCTGCGGCGTAGGCTACGTAGCCCAAATCGACGGCACACCCTCCCACGAGATTGTCAGTATGGCCCTGGAAGCTTTAGCCAACCACTCTCACCGCGGCGCCGTGGCGGCCGACGGTAAAACAGGCGACGGCGCCGGCATTATGACCGCGCTCCCCTACGAGTTCTGTGCCCGGGTCTTTCAAGAGATCCACGGTGCCGATGCGCCTGCTCGAGGAGACCTGGCCGTGGCCACGGTGTTCAACCCCCTCTGCCATCCCGGAGCGCGCTCCCGCTGCCGCCGAGCTTTGGAAGAAGCTTGCCGAGACACCGGTCTGAATCCGATTGGCTGGCGAGAAGTGCCTCTCGATCTGGAGATGGTGGGGGAAAAGGCGCTCATCACGAGGCCCCAAATCCTACAGCTGTTCGTGGCCAGAGACCAGGTCGGTCCGGGCGAAGAGTTCGAAAAAGCCCTCTACCTGGCTCGACGGCGGGCCGAACACGACGTCCGCGCGGAAGGCATCGACGAGTTTTACGTGGCCTCCCTTTCCCACCGCACCCTGGTGTACAAAGGTCTCTGTCAGGCCGACCAGCTCGGCAGATTTTATCCCGACCTCATCGCCGAAGACTTCATCTCCCCAGTCGCTCTTTTTCACCAGCGATACAGCACCAACACCTTTCCCAGTTGGAAACTAGCCCACCCCTACCGGCTCATGGCCCACAACGGTGAGTTCAACACCCTGGAGGGAAACAAAAACTGGATGAGAGCCCGAGAGAACGCGCTCGGACCGGACGACCCCGTAGGCCTCACTCCCATTATCGACAACTCTATGTCTGACTCGGGCACTTTCGACAACGTCTTGGAATTCTTGGTCAGGCGGGGGCGCCCCCTCTTGCCGAGTCTTCTGATGATGGTGCCCGAGATCTGGGAAAAGGTGCCGGAGAAAGACATGCCGGAAAACTGGCGAGAGTTCTACCGCTACCTCTCTTGTTTGATGGAAGCCTGGGACGGCCCGGCGGCGATCTCCTTCTACGACGGCACTCGGGTAGGCACCCTTGTGGACCGCAACGGACTGCGCCCGGTGCGCTACTCTCTCCTGGAAGGCGGCCTGGTCGTGTCGGCGTCCGAACACGGCGTCTTGGATTTTCGAGGCCGAAAGCTCCTCAAGACAGGCCAACTCGGCCCCGGCGAGATTCTGGTCGTCGACATCGAGAAGAAAGAACTCCTCACCAATCATCAACTCAAGACCCAGCTGGCCGACGCCCGCCCCTACCAGAAGTTCAACAAAGAGCGAATTCAGCCGATCTCCAACGAAGTCTTCTACGGTGAGCCCAACTCTCGCCAGAGCCTGCTAGCGGGCCCGGCGGCAAAAGACGTCCTGCACCGAAGGCAACTCGTTTTCGGATACAACTACGAAGACGAAATCACCGTATTAAGACCGATGATCACTCGAGGCAGCGAACCGATCGGCTCCATGGGGGACGACACCCCTCCCGCCGTTCTCTCCAAAGAAAACCGGCCTCTCTTCCACTCTTTCCGCCAACGCTTTGCCCAGGTGACCAACCCGCCCATCGACCCCTTGAGAGAAGAGATGGTCATGTCGTTGCGCACTCTGCTGGGCCGGCAAGCCAACATCCTCATCGAATCGCCCGAAGTCACCCACCTCTTCGAGCTTCCGGGCCCCATACTCAGTCGAGCGGCGTTCGAATATCTTCACACCCTGAACCCCGTTCAGAACCCAGCCATCGTCTTGCGGACTCTCTATCCCGTCCATGGCGGCGAGAAAGCCTTGAAAGAGTCTCTGGACACGCTCTGTCGCGAAGCCGAAGAGGCGGTCGAACAGGGAGCGGCCCTGATCGTTCTCTATGACGGAGAAGTGAACTCTTTCCGCACTCCTATCCCTTCCCTTTTAGCCGTCAGTGCCATCCACCAACACCTGACTCGGAAAGGTTGTCGACTCAAGGCCAGTCTCATCGTGGCCAGCGGCGAGCCCCGAGAAGTCCACCACTTCGCCTGCCTCTTGGGCTACGGAGCCGACGCCATCTATCCGTTTCTGGCCCTGGAAACGATCACCAAAATGGTTCAGGAAGGCGGTCGACAGGTGGAGGGCCTGGACCCCACCACAGCCCATCAGAATTTCATCAAAGCAGTGGAGAAAGGCCTCCAGAAGATCATGGCCAAGATGGGCATCGCGCTCCTTTCGAGCTATCGCGGCGCTCAGGTATTCGAGACTCTGGGTCTGGACCAGGAGCTGGTCAAGCAGTATTTCCCAGGCACTCCCGGCCTGCTGGGCGGTCACACTCTTCAAGATCTGGCCGACGCCCAGGCCAGACTTCACCATCAAGCCTACGGGGAGGCCGCTTCAGAGACCATCCAACGACTTTCCAGCTACGGATTCTATAAGCCCAAAAAGGGCGGCGAGGTCCATCGCTTTAGCCCGGCAAGGGCCAAGCAGCTACACAAAATTTTGATGAAAGCGGTCGATGCTCTTGCCGACGCCGAGAACCCCTTCGAAGCGTTGCCCGAGGGTCCGGACGGCTTCCTCGAGTACTCTCGAGAGAAGACACCGCCGATCGGCTTGCGAGACCTCATGGACTTCGCCTGTCACCGCCCTCCCCTCTCTCTGGAAGAGGTGGAGTCGGCCCGCAGCATCGTCTCTCGCTTCTCCACCGGTGCCATGAGTCACGGCTCTCTGAGTGCCGAAGCTCACGAAACTCTAGCCATCGCCATGAACAGACTGGGAGGAGCGAGCAACTCCGGTGAAGGTGGCGAAGCTGCCGACCGCTACGGTACCGAAAGGGCCAGTAAGATTAAGCAGGTGGCCTCGGGCCGGTTCGGGGTAACGGCCACTTACCTAGCCAGTGCCGAAGAGATTCAGATCAAGATGGCTCAGGGATCCAAGCCCGGTGAGGGCGGCCAGATTCCAGGCCATAAAGTGACCGACGAGATCGCCCGGATTCGGATGACCAACCCCGGCGTCGCTCTCATCTCTCCCCCACCCCACCACGATATCTACAGCATCGAGGATCTCGCTCAGCTTATCTTCGACCTCAAACAGGTCAACTCTCAAGCCGAGATTTCCGTCAAACTCGTTTCCGAAGACGGAGTCGGCACAGTAGCCGCCGGTGTGGCCAAAGGGTTTGCCGATGTCGTTCACATCAGCGGAGCCGAAGGCGGCACCGGTGCTTCACCCCTGTCTTCCGTGAAGTTCGCGGGTATGCCCTGGGAGATCGGACTGGCCCAGGTCCAACAGATTCTTGTGGTCAACAAGCTACGCGGCAAGGTGCGGTTGCGGGTGGACGGCGGTTTCTTGACCGGCCGAGACGTCGTGGTCGGCGCTCTGTTGGGGGCGGATCAGTTCTCTTTCGGTACCAGCGCTCTCATCGCCGAAGGCTGTCTGATGGCCCGGACCTGCCACACCAACAAATGCCCGGTGGGGATCGCCTCTCAAGATCCGGCTCTACGGGCGAAATACTTCGGAAGCCCGGAAATGGTGATGGCCTACTTCCTGGGGGTCGCCCACGAAGTGCGGCTGCTGCTGGCCGACATGGGCTTCTCCTCCCTCAAAGAAGTGATCGGCCGCACCGAACTACTCGAACAGGTGGTCTGGGGTCCCGAAGCCGGAGGGCTAGACCTTTCTCCTCTCCTATGGAGACCCCGGGACAATGCGGTCACACGCTATCAGGGAGAGCGGAACGACCCTCCTCAACGAGGTCGAGATCTCAACCGAGCTCTGCTCGATCAGGTGATCGCCGAGTACAAAGAAGAAGACTTGGAGATCGGTCCGGTCAAAGTCTTCAACATCGACCGCGCCGTCGGAGCGAAGCTTTCCGGCTGGATCGCCACCGGATGGGGCGAGTCAGGGCTCCCCTCCGGAACCGTCAGCATCGGTTTCGAGGGAACCGCCGGTCAGAGTTTCGGCGCCTGGAACGTTCGCGGACTTCATCTCGCTCTGACCGGAGCGGCCAACGACTACGTGGCCAAGGGCATGAGCGGCGGCGAGGTCGTTGTTCGCCCATCGGATTCGAGCTTGAAGTCTCAAGAGAACGCTATCGTGGGCAACACCGTCCTCTACGGAGCCACCGGCGGAACTCTCTTTGCCGCCGGTAGAGCCGGCCAACGCTTCGCCGTGCGAAACAGTGGGGCGCGAGCCGTGGTGGAGGGCGTAGGGGAACACGCCTGCGAGTATATGACCGGAGGAGTGGTGGTCGTTCTCGGCAGAGTCGGTCGCAACTTTGGGGCCGGAATGACGGGCGGTCGAGCCTACCTTTACGACCTCGATGGAGAGGTCCGTCGTAAGTTGAATCCCGAACTCGTGGAAGCCGTGCCGGTAGACGATAGTGAAGAGCTGTTGGAGTTGATGGAGAACCATGTCGAAAAGACGGGAAGCTCCTGGGGCAAAGAGCTGCTCTCGAGCTGGAAGCAGAGTGTCAAGTCGTTTTGGCTGGTGCGCCCTCACTCCACCGCCGAGACGGTAGAAGCCAAAAACGAAGGGGCCGTGGCAGCTGGTTAATGTTTAAATGCCCGCGTTGTGAAGAAGAACAACTGGAAATCTGTCAATCTTTCGAATTGCCACCCGGAGCTCGGTGGGACGAGGAGTCCTTGCAGATGATCGCTTGCAACTCTTGTGAATCGGCGGGGTTGGCCGTCTATCAAGAGAGCCGACGGGGGGCGTCGGACGAGGAAAGCGTGCATCACGAGGGTGCTTTCTTGCCTATGAAGGAGTTGATGACCGTCCGAGCCACTCTCCTGCTCTGTCCGGAGCCGAGCAACGGCCGTTGCGGATGCGCGGCTCACAAAGAACTACGCGGTCTGACCGACGCCGTTTTACTGAAGAAACTTTTCCCTATGAAGAGGTAGCTCCGTTGGAATTCTTTGAGTTGCACAACGGTGTACGAATGCCCGCCATCGGGCTAGGCGTCTTTCAAGTACCGCCGGGGGAAAGAACTCAAGCCACCGTTGAATCCGCTCTTCGCCGAGGGTACAGACTCATCGACACGGCCGCCTACTATTCGAATGAGGCTGATGTGGCGATCGGCCTGGAGCGCTCCGAAGTCCCCCGCTCGGAGGTCTTTCTCACCAGTAAGGTCTGGCTGGATGATCAGGGCTACGACAGCACCCTCCGAGCTTTCGACAGGACGGTCAAGCTGCTCAAGGTAGATGTGATTGACCTGTACCTGATTCATTGGCCGGTGGACGAACTCCATCTAGAGAGTTGGCGAGCTCTTGTTCAACTGCAGCAAGAAGGGCGTTGTCGAGCGATCGGAGTCAGCAACTACACCGAACAACACCTGGACAAGCTAGCTCGCACAAGCTCGGTGATACCGGCTGTGAATCAGGTGGAGTTTCACCCGTTCGTTTATCGTCCTACATTGGTGGAGCGCTGCCGGGAAGCCAATATCCAGATGCAAGCCTACAGTCCATTGGTGAGAGGTAAGCGCTTCAACCATCCCAAGATTCTAGCCCTGGCGGAAAAGTATCAAAGAACTTCCGCCCAGATCTTGTTGAGATGGAATCTCGAACATCGCATACCGGTCATTCCGAAGACCACAAATCGGGAGAGGATGACCGAAAACCTGGATATCTTCGGCTTCCGTCTTGCTCCGGAAGAAGTGGCGAGTCTGGACGCTCTCAGTTGCGGATTCCACGTTTGCTGGAATCCCTACGAAGATTAGGGTCTAGCCTTCGGAGAGTTCGTAGAGGTTATCGCCCACTTCGGCAAAGCGAAGGCGGCGAGTGACAAGTCCGGCCTGGCTACTCTGATTGGATGAGTTCAGCTCCAGCATCAAAGGTCGAGCGGCGTAACGAAGCTTGATCTGTTCTCCCGGGCCCAGGATCCGGGCAGAGTAAGAGCGGACCTCACCCGAACTCGCATCGTAGCGGAGACGGGTGTTTTTAGAAACGTTTTCGGTCTCGGCGAAAGTTTGGTCGGAAATGAGAATAGCGGCTCCGGAAGCGCGGCCGTTGCCGGATTGCTTCAGGATATCGGCATCTCGCCGGGTGTCCTCCAGGAGACGGCTTATCTTCGCCACCTTCGTCATCTGCTGCCGATAGTGAGGTGTGTCCGTGGTGCTCGGCAAGAAATCGCCCTGGGAGTCTTTTCGAAACGTTCCGATAACTTTCGCTCTTATCCTACTTCCCGTTACTAGCATGATGGTGGTCCGGAGGGCCCCAAATGTTAACCTCTCGTAAACAAAAAATCCGAGCACCACAACTCAAAAAAGAGCCCGGGTGCTCGGAAAATTGACTATCGAACTGTCTAAACTACTGACCCGGTAGAATTTGGGTGAAACAGAAGACGCTCTCGCCCTGACTCTCTCGACCGTCGAAAGTCACTGAAACTCGCCCGATCTTCTCGTCCACCTTGGTGACGGTGGCCGGGTCCATTCCCTTACCGAAGGGAGCCTGGACTTTATCCCCCGCCTTGACGCCCGGTTTCACCGGCAGCGGAGTGACCTCGGACTTATCGAAAGCCGCCAGCTCCCCGCCGAACTTTTCGAGCAAAACCCGGTCCCCCTCGGTCTTAATGACCAGTCCGTAGCCCTTTTCTTCACCCTCGGGGTAGAGTGCGCGACTTCCGGGATCCAGTTCACTCGAAATCACCCGAAACTTCCCCGCCTCAAGTTGACCTGCAAACTGGTCACCCTCGGGCTTAGCGCCGCCGTAGACAGGCTTAAAGAAGTGGACCGTCGGCTTGGTGGGATCGGCGGCATCGGTCACGATCGCCACCTCCATGGAGCCATACTGGGGGTTGCCCAGAACGATGTCTCCCACGGCTACCTTGGCGTCGGGCTGGCAGGGGAATATGAGTGAGTTCGGAGCTTCATACTCTTCCCTGTCTTTGATGGTCGACGTTTCGGGACCGGTCTTGACCAGCTCCCGGGGCCGAAAATCGTCAGCTTTTTTCTGGCTCCCGCTGGTCAACCGCTCCAAGCTGGACGCCATGGGCACGAAGACGAACGTACCCGGCTCGGCGGCCGGCGGATTGCTAGGAAACTGGTAAGGAAGGCCTCCCTGAGCAGCCTCCGGTGTACCGGTCGTTTCAGGTGTGGCCGTCGCGTCCGGAGCGGTCGTCGCCGCCGTGGTCGCTTGCGCGGCTGGGCTTGAGGTGCTCGCGGGGGGCGTACTCGAAGGCTGGCAACCAAACCCGAGCAACGATGCGGCCACCACTCCGACAATCATTTTCTTTTTCATAAGGTGTCCTCCCAAAAATTAGTATCCCTTGCTTCACAAGGCACCGAGCTTCTCCTCTTCTCGAAGAAAGCTCCGCCACTCTAGGAGACCGCTAGTTGTTGTCGCGTTGCCCCACCTGGGGGAAGAAAGTCAGGCGATCGGCTCCAACACCACGACAGGTATCTCTCGACTGGTCTTGGCCTGATAATCGTGGAAAATCGGCATCATCTCAGCCTGGGCCTCGAAGAGCTTTGCCCGCTCTGCCCCCTCAACTCGTCTGGCCCTCACTTGAATCTTCTCGGTACCGACCTCGATCTGCGTTTCGGGATGCTCCATGAGGTTGTGAAACCATGCCGGATGCTTAGGCGCCCCCGCGAACGAAGCGATAATCACGTAGCTGTCTCCATCGCGAGAATAGACCAGCGGACTGATCCGTGGCTTCCCGCTCTTGGCTCCTTTGTGATGAACCAGGACCACAGGCGCCCCCTCGAAGGGTGGGCCAACCTTGCCTTCGTTGGCACGGAATTCCTCGATAACCTTAGCGTTCATCGCGTCAAGTTCGGCTTTGTCCATAACATTTCTCCTGGATTTAATGCCGAAATGTTCAAAGGGGGAGCCTTGGGCTCCCCCTTGTCTGAGGGCCACCGGCAGGAGACATCCAAGGTCAAGGAACAGAACCAAACCAAACCACACACAAACAGAAAGGCTTTATCTACCGAGAGCGAAGTTGCACCCACAAATTCAAATCTGGGGACCAAATGAACCATACTCTTAATTCGCTGACCCGTCTGCTCATCGTGGTCTTTGCTTCGCTAACAGTGGGCTGTGGCGGAGGTGGGAGTGCATCCGGTTCGCTCCCGGTGAACGGCACTAGTGCCACCACAGGCGAACCGATACTGGTGGACCTCAGCCGGTCAACGCTGACAGTAAACAAGTTCGAAGCGGTGGCAGACGGCTCGGACCAGATCGTTGCGACCTTCACCGCCAGAGACCAGCAGGGCTCCCCGGTCTCGGGACTCGCGATTGGCTTGGAAGCAACCGGTGCCGGAAACTCCTTGCTGCAACCCGCGCCTACCGATGACAACGGTGTGACGCGTGCCGTCCTCACCAGCACGGTGGCCGGTGGAAAAACAGTCAAGGCGACTGTTGGTGGAAAAGAGTTTCCGGGGAGTGCCACGGTGACATTCGTGGCTGGCCCGGCTGCAAGGCTGACCATTCGGACGCCTCTTCCCAGCGAGATAGTCTACGGCTCGAGCATTCCGACCGTCACTGTGGCGGTGGAGGACCAATTCGGAAATTTGGTTCAGAACACGACCTCCTCCAACATGACGGTGGAAGGGTCCCCTGCTCCGGGGGAACTTCTAGGCGCCAAGTCCCAGCCCGTCGCCAACGGTTTTGCCTCTTTTGGCGGACTCGTCTTTTCTTCCGTGGGTCCGGGACGAACCTTGGTTTTCAGACTCAATGAACTTAGCGTGACATCTGCCCCGATGAATGTCGTCGAAGGACTCTCCCGAACCAACAAGCTGGCCTTCGTCTCGGTGCCAACCGGCAGCATCAAGGCCGGGCCGGATAATCTCGGTACGGTGACCGTCGAACTGCAAAACGAGAACTCAACACCCATTTCGCGAGCCGGCGTGGAGATAAACCTCTCCATCTCCGGGGGAAGCGGAACGCTACAGGGAAACACGACATCCTTGACCGACGCTAGCGGCCAGGCGTCCTTCGACAAACTCAGCCTGGAAGTAGCAGGAAACTACACCTTGAGCGCCTCTTCGACGGATGACGATTTCCCGAACCCCGTGTCCTCTCCACTCGATATCATCCCCGACAGTTCTCAACCGAGACTTCAGTTTGAAACAGCCCCTGCCGATCTCGTGCTCCTCGAAACCGAATTCTCCGTGGAGTTAAGAGTAGTGGACCCTTTTGGTAATCGGCTCCGAAACTTTGCCGAGCCGGTCACCCTGGAGCTCAGAAACGGAAACGGTCTGCCCCCCGATTTGGATTTAATTTCCGGCTCGAGCCTGACCCTAACACCGGTGGACGGTATCCTGCAATTCCAAGATTTAAGGCTAGAAGGGAACTATGAATCTACTCAGGAGGGCTACTTCTTGAGGGCCGCATCGTCAGCCACCCCACCACCGCCAATCGACTCCAGCCCATTCTCTTTACAGTCTGGAAACGCGGCCGCACTTGCTATAGTCGACAAAAGTCCGACCCCCACCGTCCAATCAACAGAGCCTTTCCAGGCGAACCCCTTCCAACTGCAGGTGCGTGTGCTGGACCAGTTCGGCAATCAAGTGGAAAACTCGTCCACTACCGTGAACTTAAGGCTCGACGACTCTGCAGTCGCTCCCGAAGGGGCTCGCGGTGTCGCCCAACTGACAGGAGAGTTAAGCCGAGAAGCGGTCTCGGGGTTGGCAACCTTTCCCAATCTCGGTCTCGATAAAGTGGCGAGCGGATTCGTCATCGTGGCGGAATCGGCATCGCTAGACTCCGACCGAACGCTCCCCTTTGGAGTCAGTTTTGGTAGCGGTCCTCGCACGCTGATAGTAGACAACATCCTTGGGATGGCGCCCGCGGAGGGGGGCAACGGACTTCCGAACTGCCCCCTACAA
>Ga0207914_100617_pt1 | contig 12970 bp, 11 predicted proteins | sample DeeseametaMP2497_FD_184171 | JGI IMG/M metagenome (GOLD analysis project Ga0207914, IMG submission 184171) | Marine microbial communities from East of Antigua and Barbuda, Atlantic Ocean - MP2497 (SPAdes) | ecosystem: Environmental > Aquatic > Marine > Oceanic | place: East of Antigua and... | reverse complement strand
TGCACCAAGGAAGAGAAGGCGGCGATCGCCGAGCACATCGGCGCGTTCCGCTTCTCGACGGCGTTCGGCACGACGCTCTCGCGCCTCGTGCGCCACGGCATCGGGGTTCACCACGCCGGCATGCTGCCCAAGTACCGCCGGTTGGTCGAGCAACTGGCGCAGGCCGGCCTGCTCAAGGTGATCTGCGGCACCGACACCCTCGGGGTCGGCATCAACGTCCCGATCCGCACCGTGGTGTTCTCGGCGCTGTCCAAGTACGACGGCACCCGGACCCGGCTGCTCAACGCCCGCGAGTTCCACCAGATCGCCGGCCGGGCAGGTCGCGCCGGTTTCGACACCGCGGGCACCGTCGTCGTGCAGGCCCCTGAACACGAGGTGGCCAACCTCAAGCAGTTCGCCAAGGTCGCCGATGACCCGAAGAAGCGGCGGAAGTTGGTGCGCCGCAAGGCTCCTGAGGGCATGGTGCCGTGGGGTGAAGCCACGCTGACCAGGCTGGTCGACGCCGCGCCGGAAGCGCTGACCAGCAACATGCGCGTGTCGACGGCGATGATCCTCGACGTCGTCGATCGACCCGGTGACCCCTTCGAGGCGATGCGGCGGCTGCTGACCGACAACCACGAACCCCGCAAGCGCCAACTGCGGTTGATCCGCGAGGCCGTCGGCATCGCCCGCTCGCTGCTGCAGGCTGGGGTCGTCGAGCGGCTCGACGAGCCCGAACCCGACGGCCGACGCTACCGGCTGACCGTCGACCTGCCGCGCGACTTCGCGCTCAACCAGCCGCTGTCGACCTTCGCGCTGGCGGCGATCGACCTACTCGACGCCGAATCGGACAGTTACGCATTGGATGTCGTGTCGGTCATCGAGGCGACGCTGGAGGATCCGCGCCAGGTGCTCGCCGCGCAGCTGAACAAGGCGCGCGGCGAGGCGGTGGCCGCGATGAAGGCCGACGGGATCGAGTACGACGAGCGCATCGAACTGCTCGACGACATCGCCTACCCCAAGCCGCTCGAGGACCTGCTCGACCACGCCTACGAGGTGTACGTGCAGAGCAATCCCTGGGCTGCCGACGGTCGGCTCTCCCCGAAGTCGGTGGTGCGGGAGATGTGGGAGCGGGCGATGACGTTTCGTGAGTTCGTCAGCGTGTACGGGTTGACCCGGTCCGAGGGTGCGGTATTGCGTTATCTGTCGGATGCCTTCAAGGCGCTGCGCTCGGGGGTTCCCGCCGCGGCGCGCACCGACGAGCTCACCGACATCGTCGAATGGCTCGGCGAGCTGGTGCGCCAGGTGGATTCGAGTCTGCTCGACGAGTGGGAGCAGCTCACCAGCCCCGATCAACCCGCCGGCGTCACCCCGGAGGTTCGCGCCGCGCCGCCACGCCCGCTCACCGCCAACGAACGCGCGTTCACCGCGATGGTGCGCAACGCGCTGTTCCGCCGCGTGCAGCTGTTCGCCCGGGAACGCTGGGACGAGTTGGGCGAGTTGGATTCCGCGGCCGGCTGGACGGCACAGCGGTGGGCGGAGGCGGGTGAGGCGTACTTCACCGAGCACGAGTCGGTGGGCACCGGCGCCGACGCGCGAGGGCCCGCCCTGCTGGTCTTCGACCGCCGCCCAGACATCTGGCGGGTGCGGCAGATTCTCGACGACCCCGCCGGTGATCACGACTGGGGCTTCGATGCCGAGGTCGACCTCGGTGCCTCCGACGAATCCGGTTCGCTCGTACTGCGGCTGGTGGACGCCGGCCGCATGGACTGACAGTCAGGTTCCGCCGTGCCGAAGACGATCTATGTCGTGACCCACCCCGAGGCCACCCATCACGTCGAGCGACTGGTCGGCGGTTGGTATGACTCCGTGTTGACCGCCAACGGTCGGCGTCACGCGCAAGTCATCGCCCGAGTGCTGCGGGCCCGGATTCCGAGCGATGTCGAAGCGGAACTGTTCTCTTCGGACTCGCTGCGTGCCCGCGCCACCGCGGAGGCCATCGGCGAGTCACTGGGAGCACATGTCATCGCGGACCCCCGACTTCGGGAGAAGTCGTACGGAATCGCCGATGGCCGTCCGCAAGGTTGGTTGGACACGCGCTTCGTTCCTCCGCCACGATCGGGCGAGCGACTGGTGCATGATGAGGGGATATCCGGCGCTGAAACGAAGGCCGACTTTGCCGCCAGAGTGTTCGCCGCGATGGCGGAGATCACGGCCAGCGACGCGACTCACCAGGTGATCGTGACCCACGGCTTCACTCTCACCTTCATCATCGCGGCGTGGATCGGGATGCCCCTTTCTGCAGTCGGTTCTGTTAACTTCCGAGCCGAACCGGGCAGTGTCAGCACCCTCCACGAGGACGACTACTTCCACAATCGGCAAGTGTCGGCGCTTGCGGAAAGACTGGCGTTCTACGACTGAATCAATGTCTCCAGGGCCGTCCGGATCGGCTCCGGGATCGGCACCGCACGGCGGCTCTGGCGGTCGACGAAGACGTGCACGAACTGGCCGTGGGCCACGGCTTCGGTGTCGGTGTCGGTGAAGATCGCGACCCCGTAGGTCACCGACCGGTTGCCGAGTTTGTCGACGCGCAACCCGGCTCGTAGCCGGTCCGGGTAGGCCACCGGGGCTCGGTAGGTGCACTGCGACTCGACCACCAGCGCGATCACCGGCGCGTGGTGGATGTCCAGGCCGCCCTCGGTGATCAGGAAGTGGTTGGCCACGGTGTCGAAGTAGCTGTAGTACGTCACGTTGTTGATGTGGCCGTAGACATCGTTGTCCATCCACCGGGTGGTGATGGACAGGAAGTAGCGGTAGTTCCCGGCCACGGGATCGGGGGCCATCACCAGTACCGCATCGCATCGCCGAACGTCTCGGCCAGCAGCGACTCGTCGAAGTCGATCGGTGCGTTGCTTAGCAGGCGCTGCTGCGGCCACGCCCCCTCGGCCAGCGCCTGCGCATCGGCCGCGGTGTACCCGACGCCGGTCAACCCGTTGGGCATGCCGACGCCGCGCATGATGCCGATCAGGTGCTCGGCGAGAATGCCCCCCGCGTCGCGACCGGTATCGGCGCCGGCGATGTCGGCGCCCAGGTGGTGCGCGGCCTGCAGGTGCCGGTGCGGGTCGCTGCCGGACGTCACGCGGAATGCCGCGGGAGCGTTGAGGATCACTGCCATGCCGTGGGGGACGAGGGGTTCGTCACCCGGATAACCCTGCGGGTGGAACCGCCTGACCCGCCCCGCCACCGCGTAGGCCATCGCGTGTGGCGCGTGCACTCCGGCGTTGCCGAACGCGATGCCCGCCAGCGTCGCGGCCCACATCGTCTGTTCGCGCGCCTCCCGGTCGGCCGCATCGGTGACCGCCCGTTGCAGATATTCGCCCAGCAGGCGCAGCGCCTCTCGGCTGCCCAGATCGCTCCACGGGTTGGCGCCCTGGCTCATCGGGCGCTGGCTGGGTCGTTCCGGTGCCGCGCGGCGCGTGTGCGGGCGTGCAGTGTAGGACTCCAGCGCGTGCGAGAGGACATCCAGGCCGCTGCACGCCACCACTTCGGCGGGCAGGGTGTCGGTGCAGTCCGGATCGACCAGCGCCTCGGTCGGCCGCAGCGCCGGCGCGGCGATGCCGGTCTTGGCGTGCAGGGACAGCAGGTCGAAGATCGCGATCCCGGTGACCTCGCTGCCGGTCCCCGAGGTCGTCGGGCAGGCGATGTGCGGCGCGAGAGGTCCGGGCACCGGGTTTCCGCCGCCGATGGGGGCATTGACGTAGTCGAGGAAGTCCGCCTGGTGCGTGGCGTACAGATCGGCCGCCTTGGCGGTGTCGATGACCGAGCCGCCGCCCACCGAGACGTAGCCGTCGGGTTGCGTTTCCGTCGCGAAAGCCACTGCCTGCGCGAAGGATTGGTCGGTGGGTTCGACCCGGGCGTCGGTGTAGGCGACGGTGTCGAGGCCCGCCTCGCGCAGGGAGCGCTGGACCGTGTCGAACACCTCGAGGCCCGCCACGGTCGGATCGGAGAACACCGCAACGCGCGTCATCCCCAGCGCCCTGGCTCGGTCACCGACCTCACGCAGACAACCCCGGCCGAAGGTCACGCGCGAGGCGTCGACCGTGAACGCGGTGTCATGGCCGTCGAGGCCGTCGGCATCGTGGCAACAAGTCATGTCTGCATTCTCCAGTCGTGCCCGTCCCGGCGCGGCCGGATCGGTCGGGAGGAACTCGAGGCGTTGACGATCAGCGCGAGCATCACCAGCGCGATGCCGGCGAGTTCGGCCGGGGCGGGATACTGCGCCAGTACCGCGGCACCCACGACCGTCGCGGTGGCGGGCAGCAGAGCCAACAGCAATGCGAATCGGGCGCGCCCGATCGTGGCCAGCACGGGCTGGTCCAGGGCGTAGGGGATCACGCTGGACAGCACGCCTACCCCCATGCCGAACACCCAGGTGCGGGCATCCCCGAAGGCGGCGGCGTCGGTGCCCAGCTGGACACCGACGAGAAGGGGCGCCGACAGCACCGCAGCGGCCGCCATCCCGACCGCGAGAGAGTCCAGTCCGGCACCGGCGTCTGCCACCGACTTGCCGACCAGGATGTAGCCCGCCCAGAGCGCGGCAGCGAGCAGCGCGAACAGCAGACCGACCGGATCGACATCGGTCTGCACTCCGGCCAGCAGGACGACGCCCGTCACCACCAGCGCGACGGCCGCGACGTCGCGGGCTCGGCGTGACCCCAGGGTCGCCACCGCGACAGGTCCCACGAACTCCACCGCGACGGCGGTGCCCAGCGGGATACGCGCGATCGCCTCGTAGAACGCCACGTTCATGCCGACGGTGACGAGGCCGAACGCGGCGGCGGCGCCGGCGGTGCGCCAGGTCCAGGCACGCCGCCACGGTCGCCGCCACGCCAGCAGCACCAGCGCCGCCGCGGCCGAGCGCAGCCAGGCCACCGTCGCGGGTTCGGTCGTCTCGAACAGGAAGACCCCGACCGCCGCACCGAGGTATTGCGACACCGCTCCGGCCATGAAGAACATCGGCACCGACCAACCCGGCAGCGGACCCGACACAGTGTCGAGTACACCAGCAGGCTGTGCCTGTAGATTCGGCGGGCGCGCCGGAAGATCTCCCGCCGCCGGAGCGTTTCGACCGGATGCGGCCGGGTAACTCCGGAGCCGTCTGTCGGGGCAGCGACGCCTGTCAGGTTTCCCATACGTCGAGTACAGGCAGGTCGAGATGAAGCAGATGGGTCGTTGGTTGGCGGCCGGCGCCGGTGCGGTGGCGGCAGCGGCGGGTACCCCGGTGGTTGCCGCCCCCGCGTATGCCGCACCGTGTCCGGACGTCGAGGTGGTCTTCGCGCGCGGGACGTTCGAGCCGCCGGGCATCGGTGCCACGGGCCAGGCCTTCGTGGATGCACTGCGGGCCAGGCTGCCCGACCAATCCGTGCAGGACTACGCGGTGAACTACCCGGCGTCGCTGGATTTCGCGACGGCAGCCGCCGGCGTCATCGATGCCAGCAACCGGGTGATGACGACGGCGGCGAACTGTCCCGACACCGAGACGGTGGTCGGCGGGTTCTCCCAGGGCGCCGCGGTGGCCGCCTACATCACCGCCGACGCGATCCCGGAGGGGTACACCCCACCGCCGGGTATGACGGGCCCGATGCCGGCAGAGGTCGCTGACCACGTTGCGGCCGTGGCGTTGTTCGGCAAGCCGTCCAGCGGTTTCCTGCAGATGATCTACACCGGCGCGCCGCCGATCACGGTCGGGCCCCGGTACGAATCCAAGACGGTGGATCTGTGTATCCCGGAAGACCCGGTGTGTTCGCCGGGCGGCGGGGACAACGGCGCGCACGGCGCCTACGCCGTCAGGGGACTCACCGACCAGGCCGCCGACTACGTCGTGGCCGAGCTGACGGGCAACCCGCAACCGGTCGACCAGGCGGCCGGAGGGTAGGGCCGCGACCCCACCGCGGGGTTAGAGTCGAGGGCGATGAAGGCGGTGGTGTGCGGAGCCGGAATCGCCGGGTTGTCGCTGGCCCACGAGCTAGCGACGCGTGGTGACGAGGTCGTGCTGCTGGAACGGTCGCCGGGCCCGCGCGAGCAGGGCTACATGATGGATTTCTTCGGGCCCGGCTACGACGCGGCCGAGCAGATGGGCGTGCTGCCGGCGATTCTCGACGTGTCCTACGACATCGGCGAGGCCAGCTTGGTCGACTCGCAGGGCGGGTCCCGCGCCCGGCTGCCGTACGACCGCTTCCGTCGGGCCGTCGGCGGTCGGTTGTGCAGCCTGATGCGCCCGGACCTGGAACAGGTGTTGCGTGAAGCGCTGCCGAGTTCGGTGGAGGTGCGCTTCGGAGCCGAGGTGACCGACTGCGTGGACCGCGGGCCCGACGTGGAGGTGCGCACGTCCGACGGTGCGGTGCTGTCCGCCGACGTGCTCGTCGGGGCCGACGGAATCCACTCGAGAGTGCGCCGATTCACCTTCGGCGCGGATTCGGATGCCCTGCGCTATCTCGGATTCCACACCGCTGCCTTCGTATTCGACGATGCGCGGATCCGCGCGGCCTGCGCCGGCCGGTTCGCGTTGACCGACACCATCGGTCGTCAGATGGGCTTCTACGCGTTACGCGACGGACGTGTCGCCGCGTTCGGCGTGCACCGGACGCCGGATCCGGGGCTGCCCGACGACACCCGCACCGCGGTCCGTGAGGCCTACCGAAGCCTGGAGTGGGTGGTGCCAGAGGCACTGGCGCAGTGTCCGCCGTCGGAAGAGATCTACTACGACCAGGTCGCCCAGGTGGTGATGCCGGCGTGGAGCGCGGGCCGGATCGCGCTGGTCGGCGACGCGTGCCACGCCGTGTCGCTACTGGCCGGACAGGGTGCGTCGCTGGCTGTCGCCGGGGCCAGAGTGCTTGCCGCGCAACTGCATTCCGGTGTACCGATAGCGCCGGCGCTCGCGGCCTATGAGAGACAGTGGCGGCCCGTCGCCGAGGACAGACAGGCATCGGGCCGGGCGGCGGCCCGATGGTTCCTGCCGCGCACCCACGCCGAGCTGTGGGTGCGGCGGGCAGCGCTGAAGGTTGCCGCGTTGCCCGTCGTCAACCGCGCCCTGGGCGCCTTCCTCTCCGGACGCTGAGAAACGGTGGAAACAACCGGGAAACACGTCGGCCACGGGGTGTTAGCCGACCGGCGATAGCTTCGATGCGCATGAACGCGTTGAAAAGCCCTGCTCTTCAGATCGCCGTCGCTGCCGTCGCGGGGCTGATCTTCGGCCTGGTGGTCGGCGAGTGGGCCGCCAACGTGAAGTTCGTCGGCGACATGTTCATCCGGCTGATCCAGATGTCCATCGTTCCCCTGGTCCTGGCTTCGGTGATCGTGGCGACCGGTTCGATGACGGGCACCGGCACCGGCCGGATCGCGGTCCGCACCTTCACGTGGATGCTCGGGTTCTCCTTCGTCGCAGCGGTTCTGGCCTGGCTGTTGAGCGTACTGATCCGGCCCGGCACCGGCATGGTCTTCACCGGAGAGGTCGATGCCTCCCTTGAGGAGTCCGCCGCGGAGACCGGTGGCTGGCAGGACACCCTGCTGAACTTCGTGTCGACGAACATCTTCGAGGCCATGGCCAGTGCGACGATGGTGCCGATCATCGTGTTCGCCTTGCTGTTCGGTGTCGCGTTGCGCATCCAGATCAACAAGACCGGTGACACCTCGGTGTTGTCCTTCGTCGACCAGGTCCAGCAGATCGTGCTCACCATGATCCGGCTGATCATGTACGTGGCCCCGATCGGCGTGTTCTGTCTGTTGGCGCCGCTGGCCGGCGACGTGGGGTTCGCGGTGATCACCTCAGGCCTGAAGTACCTGGGCGCGACGTTGATCGGTGTCCTGATCCTGTTCGCGCTGTTCGTCGTGACGGTCACGCTGCGCACCCGGCTCAGTCCGTGGAAGCTTCCCGGAAAGCTCGCCGAACAGACCGCGATCGCGGTGACGACCACCAGTTCGGCGGTGACATTCCCCACGGTGCTGCGCAACACCGTGGAGAAGGTCGGCGTCAGCCAGAAGGTCGCGAACTTCACGTTGTCGGTCGGGTTGACGATGGGGTCCTACGGCGCGGTGCTGAACTACATGATCGTGGTGATGTTCCTGGCCCAGTCAGGTGGTATCGAGCTGAGTTTCGGGCAGATCGCACTCGGTATGGCGCTGGCGATCATGCTGAACATGGGCACCATCACGGTGCCGGGTGGCTTCCCGGTGGTGGCGACGTTCCTGGCCAGCTCGCTGGACCTGCCGTTCGAGGCGATCGGACTACTGATCGCCGTCGACTGGTTCGCCGGCATCTTCCGCACTTTCCTCAACGTCAACGGCGACACCTTCGTCGCGATGCTGGTCGCCAACGCCGAGCACGAGATCGACCGCGAGGTCTACAACGGAACCAAGACCGTCACCGCCGAGAGCGTGGACCTCGAGGAGTACGCCGACGTGATGGCTCGCGCGGATCAAGCGGATTGATCAGCCGGGCCGCGGCGCCACCGCTGCCGGGGATCGACGAGCTGGGTGGTTGCAGCCAGGATCGCCTCCCGCACCTCGGCGGCGGTCATGTGGTCGAGCCCGGCCGATGCGCGCAGGAAGGGCGCGAACAGGCGCCACCCCAGCTGCAGTGCCACGGCATTCGCCGCGGCGAGGCGGGCGGTGTGCTCGCAGTCGTGCAGCGCTGCGATGCGGTCGAGCAGCAGCGCCACCGCGGGAAACGTCGTCTGGTACTCGGCGACCGGGAAGCCTTCCAGCAGCGCGCGTGCCATCACCACGGATTGCAGGGTCAGCGCATCTTCGATGTCTTCCATGGACGCCTGCTGCTCGAGAAGCTCGGCGACGCGCCGCCCGAGATGTTCCAGGGTCGCGCCGACGAGCTGGTCTTTGGTGCCGAAGTACCGGAAGACCAGGCCGTGGTTGACCCCGGAACAGCACGCCACTTCGCGGATCGACGTCGCCGCGGGCCCCTTCTCGGCGTAGAGCTCCGCCGACGCCGCCAACACCGCGGCGACCACAGCGGCCCTGCCGACCGGCGCCGGCGGTGCCGACAGTTGTGTAGTCATGCGACTACAGTAGGCCCGCTTCGGGATGTAGTCAACTGACTGCACTTGACTGCGTGGGGACTTTGGTCCTTCGCAAACGTGGCCGATGGCCGCAGCATGGCGAGCCGGGCGGAACCTAACGTCATCGCGTGAGGGCAGAACTGAAGGCCTACGAGTACGGATATCGCATCCGTTGGTCGGGCAAGGACCGCGGTTACGTCGCGACTGTCGCGGAATGGCCGGCGATCACATCGCCCCCTTCCGAGACACCCCACGCCGCGTTGCAGTCGGTGATCAAGGCGGTCGTGCGTGAGCTGCGCCGCTGTGACGCCGAGGGCCGGCCCCGGCCGTCGACGATAGGACGTGACGACCAGCCGATCACGTCGGACGCGTCATGACGACGCCGCCACCCGGGCTCGTTCGGTCACCGAGGCGACGACGCCGCCGTCGTTGAGGATGTCGGTGCCGGTCAGATAGCCGGCCTTGTCGCCGGCGCAGAACGCCAGCAGTTCGGCCATCTCTTCGGGCGTGCCCCACCGCGGCACCGCGGCGTCGGCGACCATCGCCCCGGCCCCGGCATTCTCTTCCAGCCGACCCATCTCGGTGTCGGTGGATCCCGGCGAGATCGACAGGACGCGTAGGCCCTTTGCGGTGAACCGCTCGGCCTGCGCGCTGCTGTACCACCTCACGAAGGACTTGCTCACTCCGTAGGCGATACCGGAGCGGTATTCCTCGGGAAGCGACTCCCACGCCGGTCGCATCTTTTCCAGGAACGCCGCAGGATCTGACAGTGCCACCGGAAAGTGTTGCGCCGGAATCATTTCCGCCGGCAAAAGATAGGCCGCCATCGAGGCGACATTGACCAGCGCCGCGCCCGGTGGGGCGCTGGCGTGGAAGCGTTCACCCACGGTGGCGGTTCCCACCGCGTTGGTGCGCATGACGTAGTCCGCATCACCCATGCTGGGGCTGACTCCGGCGGTGTGGATCACCGAAACCAGCTCGCCCAGCCCGCTGGCGGTGTCGAAGACCGCGCCGACGGCGTCGGGGTCGGTGACATCGGCGGGCACCCCGGTCGCGGAGATACCGCGGTCTTTCAGCGCCGCCACCGCCGCGTCGAGCCGCTCAGCCCGGACATCGGCCAGCACCACTGCATGGTCTCGGCCGACGATGGCGGCCGTGGCCGTGCCCATGCCCCCGGCGCCGCCGGTGATCACCGTCACACGTCTCATTCCTAGACTGTATAACGACCACCGGTGACCAGTGCTCAGGCTTCCTCTAACGCCTCGCCTATCTCCTGCACCACCCGGTTGTGGTCTTCCTGAACCAGGAAGTGGCCGGCGCCCAGCACCAGTGCGACCGGCCACTCGATGATCTCCACCGCCGCCAGAACCCCCAACGCCCCGTAAAAGGCCAGTTGTTCGGGCCGGGGCAGCGGCACCCGTCCGATCAACGGCAGATCCACCGAGAACGACTGCGCGCGACGGACCTTCTGCATCGCTTCGTGCCGGGACGCCGACTGCTTCGGAATTTCGGCCATTTGTTGCCTTTCGGTCATGTCGGGTTGGGCCTTCAGACGCCTGCCATCCGGACCGTGGAAGGCGTGTCAACACCCGGTGTCCGCGTCACGTCCGACCCCGTGTCCGTCATGTCCCACTTCATCGCGATTCCGTTGCGGGAAGTGTATGCAGTGCTGTGGCGGCTCGGCGTCGTCGACATCGAGGACTGAAACCTGCTGACCACTCGCGGCGCCACCGTCGCCGCGACGGTGGCCACTCCCGCCGTGCCCAGCCCCTGCGCCCAGCCGACCGGCCCCAACGGCGTGCACCCCAGCAGCTGGCTGACTCCGGGGGTGCTGATCAGCGCACCGAGCGCCACCAGCGACCCGACGGCGGTGGTCACCACCAGCGGGCTGTGCGAGTCGATCAGCGTCTGACCCAGCTGCGTCGACACCAGCGCAACCAGCGCCACCGTCGACGCCCGGCGCGGCTGCAGCGTGAACCCGGCCATCACCCACGCCGAGGTGGCCGCCGCGGCGGTGGTGGCACCCCGGATCGCGACCGTGCGCCACAGCGCCGCCTGGTCCGGTCCGCGCCCGGCCTCACCGTCGGCCACGATCGTCGGGCTGACCGCCAAGGCCGCCGCGGGCAGCGCGTCGGTCATCATGTTGACCAGCAGCAGCTGCCGGGTGTTCAGCGGCGAGGAGCCCGTCAACGCCGAGCCCACGATCGAGAACACCACTTCACCGGCGTTGCCGCCGAGCAGCACCGCCACCGCCGCCTGTACCCGCCGCCACAGTTGCCTGCCCTCGTCGAGGGCGTCCAGCAGGGCACCGATGCGACCGTCGAGCAGCATCACGTCGGCGGCGGTGCGGGCGGGATCGCTGCCCCGGCTCGCGACACCGATTCCGACGGTGGCCGACCGGATCGCCGCGGCGTCGTTGGCGCCGTCCCCGACCATCGCGCACACCAGCTCGATGCGCTCGAGGGTCTGCACGACCTGCACCTTGTGTTCGGGCGTCATGCGGGCGAACACGATCTTCTCCCGCACCGCCTTCTCCTGGCCACGTCGGGGCAGCTTCGCCCACTCGGAGCCGCTGATCACGTGCTCGGCGGTGATCTGCAGCCCCAGGTCGCCGGCGATCGCGGTCGCGGTCACCGGATGGTCGCCGGTGATCAGCCGCACCCCGATCCCCTGGGCCTCGAGTGTGGCGAGCACCGCCGCCGAGTCCTCCCGGGGCGTGTCCGCCAGCCCGAGCAGGCCGATCACCTCCAGGTCGTCCGCGCACAGCTCGGCGAAGGCACCGTCATCACGGATCGCGGCCGAGCGCTGCCGGTCGGTGACCGTGCGCCGTGCCACGGCGATCACCCGCAGCCCGGCCGCCGCCATGTCCTGCACGGTGCGTTCGACGTCCGCGTCGGCGTCGCCCCGCGCGGCCAGCAGAACCTCCGGTGCGCCCTTGACGACGAGTTCGGAGCCGATCAGCGACGCCGCGAACGGCCGCCCGGACCGGAACGGCAGGTGTGCGTCGACCGGGCCGGCGTCGAGTCCGCGCTTCTGCGCGGCCTCGGCCACGGCTGCGTCGGTGGCGTGCTGATGGTTGCCGCCGTTGCTCGGCTCGGTGGCGCTGGCGGCGCAGGCCACCACCTGGTCGTCGGTTACGTCGCCGAAGGCGTGGACGCGGGAGGTCTGGAGCCGGTTCTCGCTGAGCGTGCCCGTCTTGTCGAAACAGACCACGTCGACCCGGCCGAGCGCCTCGACCGCTTTCGGGGTACGAACGAGCGCACCGGCAGCCGACAGACGGCGCGCCGACGCCTGTTGAGCCAACGTCGCGACCAGCGGCAGGCCCTCCGGCACGGCTGCGACGGCGACCGCCACGCCGCTGGCGATGGCGTCGCGCAGCGGCGTCGCCCGCAGCAGGCCGAGACCGCCCACCAGGGCGCCGCCGGCAAGGCTGAACGGCAACGCGCGGTTGGTCAGTTCGCGCAACTGGGTCTGTAGTCCGACCGCGGCACTGCGCCCGGGGGCGACGTCGGCGGCACGCCGGATCTGGGTCTGCGCACCGACCGCGGTGACGACACCGACCGCGGTGCCGCTGACCACAGTCGTGGTCGCATACAGCATGCAGCTGCGCTCGGCGACGATGGCACCGGGAGTGGCCTCGACACGTTTGGGTACCGGCAACGACTCTCCGGTCAACGCGGACTCATCGACCTCCAGGTCGACCGCTTCGACGATGCGGCAGTCGGCGGGAATGACCTCACCCGACCGCACCTCGACCAGATCGCCCGGGCGCAGCTCGTCGGCATCCACGCTGTCGGAGCGGTCGCCGGTCACCCGGCGCGCCGGCGGGGCCTGCACCGCCAGCATGCGGCGCAGCAGACGCTCGGCGCGCACCTGCTGGGACGCGGCCAACACGGCGTTGCCGGTCAGCACCGACCCGA
>Ga0207914_100616_pt1 | contig 12972 bp, 14 predicted proteins | sample DeeseametaMP2497_FD_184171 | JGI IMG/M metagenome (GOLD analysis project Ga0207914, IMG submission 184171) | Marine microbial communities from East of Antigua and Barbuda, Atlantic Ocean - MP2497 (SPAdes) | ecosystem: Environmental > Aquatic > Marine > Oceanic | place: East of Antigua and... | reverse complement strand
CAATAACGCCATGTCCAACACTCCATATACCCTCGCTTGCCAAAGCCAGGGACGAGTTCAACATGGGTCAATTCTCAGTGGAAATTTACGCCCTACCCGGGTCACTTCTCAGTGGAAATCAACAGCGAGAGGATCATTTTCCTGAACGGCGAGGTCAACGACACCGTTTCCGCGCTCGTCTGCGCGCAGTTGCTGTTCCTGGAAGCCGAGAATCCCAAAAGGCCGATTCAACTCTATATCAATTCCCCCGGTGGCGTCGTCACCAGCGGCCTCGCCATGTATGACACCATGCGATACATCCGAGCACCGGTTCATACGCTCTGCATGGGAACAGCCCGCTCAATGGGGTCTTTCCTGCTTATGGCAGGCCAACCCGGCGAGCGCGCCGCATTACCGAACGCCAGCATTCTCATTCATCAACCGTCAGGCGGCTTCCAAGGACAGGCATCGGACATGCTGATCCATGCCGAAGAAATCCTGAAAACCAAGCAGCGCATGACCCGACTCTATGCCCAACATTGCAAACGCTCCTATGAGGATTTTGAGCAAGGGATGGACCGCGACCGCTTTATGACCGCTGAGGAAGCGCTTGAATGGGGTCTGATTGATCGCATCCTGACGGAACGCGACATCGTTTCAGCACCAGAAATCACCGCATGACCGCGCGTTGGGGAACTCGCGCGGCAGCCGACGCGATAACCGTCACTTCCTGACCGAAGTATGGGCGATGAGGAGACGGATTCACAAGAGCACCGATTCGACTCAACCAACCACATTGCTTCGCGGGCGTATTCCTATGACCGCATTGATTCAAACTCTCGCGGTTGCCGAGTATCTCAGCTTTCACCGCGCCGCCCTGGCGCTCGGCGTCAGCCAGTCGAGCGTCAGCACTCGGATCAAGACACTAGAGAAAGACCTTGGCATCATTCTCTTCGACCGCAACACGCGCGGGGTACGCCTTACCGAAGCCGGACGCCGTTTCGTCGATCAGGTCGAAGACGCCATCGGCATCCTTGATCGCGCCATCCAGACCGCCGGGATGCAGGGGCGCGGCGAGGACGGAGAGCTTCGCATCGGCCTCCATGCGCTCACGCCCGGCTGCTGCCTCGACCGGCTGCTGGAGCGCTTCCACGCCGACCATCCGGGCGTCGGCCTGCACATCACCGAAGGCACCGCGCGCGACGCGCAACTCATGGTGCGCGAAAGCAGGCTCGATCTCGCTTTCATGGCCCGCACCCACGAAATCCCCGATCTAAATTCCCGCGTGATCTGGCGCGACCGCCTGATGGTGGCGTTGCCGGCAGGGCATGCATTGACCGCAATGCAGGATGTCGAATGGCGGCAGCTTGCGGGTGAAACCTTCCTTGTCCGCCATGGCGGCACCGGCCCGCAGGTCCACGATCTGATCGTGCTGCGCTCGGCCGGAAAATGGCCGACGCCAACAATCCGCCGCGTCGATGTCGGACGTAGCGCGCTGCTGTCGATGATCGCGGCCGGGCATGGCGTCTCGATTTTCGTCGAGGAAGGCGCTGCGGCGAACACCGCCAATGTCGCCTTTCTGCCGATCCGCGACGAGCCGGAAACCATCCCCTTTTCGGCCGTGTGGTCGCCGCGAAATCAGAGTCAGCCTCTCCGCAACCTGCTGGCTCTTGCGAGCCTGGTACTTCGCCAACCGGATGGCTGAGCCCCAAGCGGGCCATTCTCCTTTGTTCATGGCGAAGCCAGGGGGCAGCGCCCCCAAGCAATCCGCCCGGCCAGAGCAAAGCGGAGGACGGGGAGAAGATCCAATCGGGATACGCAAATCCTGAAAACCGGAAAGCCGTGTATCCTGATCTCCTTGTTTCCTGAAAGACGGCGGAGATGAGCAAAAAGAAGCCCCGCTCGGTTGAGCGGGGCAATTCCGGGGGGCCGGTCTTAGTCGCCGTTGCGGCGGGACCAGATGAGGTTGTGGGACTTTCCGTCCTCGGCTTCGACCAGGCTGGCGTAGATCGGTGCGGGGAAGCTCGGATCGTCCAGCTTGACGGAGAGGTATTCGCGCTGTGTCTCGCGGGCGGTCTTCCTCCAGGCCGCGCCGAACTCGGTAGCGCCGGCGAAGATGCGGAAGTCGGGGCCGCGCTCGCTGTCGGCCTCGCTGAGGACGAACTTGGCCTTGACGTTGAGGGTCAGGGTCTTGACCGCGCCGGTGAAGCCCGCGCCGTTCTCGTTCTGGGTGAAGGTGCCGATGGTCGCCATTGTCGTATTCCTTTTCCTGTCGGGCCGCACCATTGCGACCTCGATGGTGGTCGTGAGACCGGGGACGATCGGCCCCGCACCCCTCGGGGCTGGAACAACGTGGAAGGCGGCCGACGACGGCTTTTTTGGTTCGCGATGCAAAGCCGAAGGCGGCGGAAAAAAGTTGGCGACGGACGTTGCGGGAAGACGAGCGAGGCGAAGCCGGTCTTCGGTCAGACCGTGCCAATCGAGGACGCGAATGGAGCGCCCGTTTCAGGAAATCGCGGGAATACGGCAATGGCGGCCGTCCTGCGCCTCGCCGGGATCGGGGACGCTGCGCCGGTCGCCTTGGGTGCGGTCCTTTCCACCCTGACCCTCAACGTCAAGGCCAAGTTCGTATGATACCAACGGGGCGTCGGCGGGCACGGCTTCGTCTGACCTTCGCCGGTGCTGGCGTGCTCGGTGTGGCCGGAAAACCGTTTGCGGGGCGACACGCACTCCCTCGCCAAGCGGATGATCCGAGCTTTCTGGCGCTGATCCGCCCCGCCCGTCGAAGCGGACGGAAAGCCTAACGTCATCATGGGGCTGCCGTGGCGACAGTGACCGGCTCCCGAGACCGCCTCACCAACCGGATGGGAGCTTCCCGCGAAATGTCCGCCGCCACCCCTTGCGTTATGGGATTGAAGCCGAATGGCGGAAACGCGCCCTTGGCGTGGTTCCGGCGCAGCCGAAAGCCCGGCCCGGAGGGCAACGCCCAATTCTGTGACGTTCAACAGCATTCGTCATGGATTCGGGGGCGAGGCTTTTTCCAGCCGTGCAACGGCCTTGGCGTCGGAAGCCTCTTTGTGCAGCGCGTCCCAATCGTCGGGGGGATTGCCGTCATCCAGCATCCCCTTGAAGACCTTATAGGCATCCGTTTTGGAGCCGTAGGTCCGCAAGCTGTTTTCGTCGTTCACCCAGGCGAAGATGATGACCTTGCTGGTGCTGCTGTAGCGGAAAAAGAGCCGGAAACGACCATTGCCGAACTTGGCGCGAAACCAGTGCTTGCGGTCATCGCCAAGAGTCGCGCCTTGCCGATAGATGGATGCTGTCGGGTCCGATGGCACATTGACGGTGACGAGCTGGACCAAGGACGCAAGCAACTTGGCGTCGGCGGATTTCTGATAATCGTCCGGTTTCTTCGCCTTGAGCGCGTCGACCGCCTCGATCAGCTTTTCCCACTGATCGAGAAAGAGAGGGTGTGCGAGGACCGTCCAGCCATTGATCGTCGGCATGTCAGATCGAAACGTCCCCCTTGATCTCGGCATCGAGATCGACCGTCATGCCCGCCGTCAGGGTAACAGCCCGGTCGAGCAAGGATTGCGGGAACGGAAGAACAGACTTCTCGGGGTGCTTCGCCATGTCCCGCGCGAGAAATTCGAGAAAGCGATCGATCACGGGATCGGCGGTTTCTTCAATCTCGGCCTTCTGGACATAGACGCGATGCTGCTCATCAATGAGAAAGGCAATGCGTCCACCATAGTCAACGCCCAGCGCCTGCCGAACGGACTTCGGCACGGTGGTCTGTCCCTTGGCGGTGATGGTGCTTTCTTCTTTCAGCAGCGCTCCCATGGCGGGCCTCCATAAATCGGTCGAGTGGAATGTAAGGAATATTCCTTATCATGTCAAGATTGGCCGTCGCCTTGGTCTGCCAGTCGGTTCCAAGCCCTTATCTCGCGGGCTGGCCGACACCGTTAACCAGCCGCGCCAAGGCAGAGAAGCCGACGAATCCGCCGCCAGCGATACAGAAGATTTGCCGCCAGATGTCGGACGGGACGGCTTCCTTGGTGACGCCATAGACCAGAGCATAGCCCGCGACGGCGGCGGGCGCTGCGAAGATCAGCGCGACGATCAGGCGGATGACAGGCGAACGGATCGTCTCGAACAGCCCGGCCAGAATGCCAAAGGCGGCACCCGCCGAGAACAGGCCGACGAGTCCCGCACCGATCAGGCCAGCGCCGGTCTCGTAGGCGAATTGTGCCGCGGCCAGTCCTACGAAAAAGGGCAGCGCATAGACGGCGAGATTGTAGGCGAGGACGCAGAGAAGCACGACCAGCGCAACGCTCATGAACATGACGGCGACCATGATGTTTCACCTTTGCTGACGGCACCGCCTTTCGTGCAATCGCCATGATGGCCGCTGCACGTTCCGATATGTGCCGATGTGTTCCTGTTCTGTCGAGGTCATCCGGCCGCGCGGGGAAGCCGCGCGGCCGGATTTTTCCGGGTGGCAGGCCGGGACCGCTGATGCGATCCCGGCCCATCCTTCATTCCGCCGCCACGGCGAAAGGCTCGTCCTCCATGGCGGGAGCTTCCGGCTGCTCGTCCACCGCCAGCCATGCGGGCCGCTCGGTGCGCAGGATCGGCGGGAGCCAGCCGGTTCCGGCCAGAAGCTGTTCAGCCGCTTCCGCCATTTCCGGCTTCTTCTTGTCCGCGATGCGTTCCGCCGCCTCGTCGCCAAGCGCCTCCCGCACGGCGTCAAGGATATGGGCCTTGGTGACGCGCCCGAAATAGGCCCGAACGGTCGGCGTCCAATGCGCCGTCATGTCGAGCGCAACCGCCGTCGCCAACCTGTCCGCCGTTGCATGGGCGTGACGCTTGTTCTGCTCCCATGGCAGCTTGAGGGCGTTGACGGTCTGCGCGGCGCAATGGGCGAACAGCGCCATGACGCTGGCATGGTCCAGACCGGCGATGAAGCCCCAAAGATCGGCCACGTCGCGGGGCATGTCCGCCGCCCATCCGGCATGACGATCCGCCAGCGCCTTCGCCGCCGCCGTGTCCTCGATGCCGTCCGCATGTCCGCCAAGGCTGGCGCTGATCGGGCGGATTTCGAGGGCGTGGGCATCCCCTCCACCGCGATAGAAGGTCTGCGCGGCAAGGGCATGGATAACGGCGATCAAGGCCATGTCCGGCTGCTCGCCAAGGGCGAGACGCAAGGCAAGGGTGCGATGGGCGGTCAGGTCGCGGATGAGCGAGTCCGACAGGGGCTTGCCGTCTTCCTCCGCTTCCTCGTCCTCGGCGTCGAGCGCGGAAACGTGGTTCCCGTCCTCGTCATATTCGCCGTCTTCCCCGATGATTTCGCCATCGGCGTTGACGCGCACCCCGTCGATGATGGTGCCGCCGTCTGCGCTTTCGGCTTCCTCCGGCTCCGGGGCCTCGTCCTCGGCACGGATGAAACCGCGCTCGATGCGGGCTTCCCCATCATGGTTCAGAACCACGAAAATGCCGCCTCGCGTGATCTCGTCTGGATCGTAGGCATAGCGCAGCCCGTCGATCCGCTCGATCTCGGCTTCAAGCTCCGCAAGACGCTGATCCACTTCGGGCGGGAGGTCCGCATCTGCGTCCTGCCATTCCGCTGACAGGCGCTCAAGTTCCTCCTGCGCGGCTTCGTAGGCGGCTTCCTGTTCCTCGGAAAGCTCCACCGGCTGCGGATAGGTGCGGCGCATGCCGTGGGCGTGAGGCCAGTCGATATAGGCCGAAGCCCATTTCCACCCTTCTGCCTCCTGAACCTCGGCGGCGGTCCTTTCCAGCTTGTCCAGCGCAAGCCGGTCCAGCAGCGCGGCATCCTCGTAGAAGCCGCCGCGATCCTCGGTGAACAGGTCGCGGATGATGTTGCCGCCCGCCTCGGTATAGACTTCCGCGCCGACGAACACCGCCCGCCGATCCGAAGCCGCCACATTGCAGGCGGTCAGGTCGCGGCGGATGATCCACGGCTCGCGATTATGGGACAGGTTTTCAAAAACCTGCTCCTGCCGGTCGTGGTCGTCGGTGATGGCGAACGCCTGCAACTGGTCCATGGTCAGCCCGCCATCGCGGTAAACCTGAATCAGCTTGGGGCTGACAGCGCCGAGGCGAAGCCGCTGCTTCACCACATGCGCGGACTTACCGAACCGGGCCGCGATTTCCTCCGCGCCCCATCCGCGATTTTCCGAAAGCTCGCGGAAGCGTTCAAATTCATCGGCGGGATGCAGGTTCTCGCGGTTGACGTTCTCATCAAGGCTGATCTCTGCCGCGTCGTTCGCGGTGTCGATAACGCAGCGGATCGGCTCGGTCTTCTTGATCTCCTTGCGCTTGACGCGCAGAAGCTGCGCCAGCCTGCGGCCTTCTCCGACGCTGACCAGATAGAAGCCGGTTGGCTCCCCCTCCGCGTTCGCTTCCGGCTCCACCACAAGGTTTTGCAGCATCCCCTTGGCGGCGATGCTCGCCGCTTTCCCCTCGATAGACGCCTCGCTATGCGGGGTCTTGCGGGCATTCTTCGGGTGCTTCTTGAGCTTGTTGAGCGGGATGAAAACCGTTTCGCCATGTTCGGCAACGGTCGTGATCTGTGCATTGGTCGTCATGGTCTTTTTCCTCATTGGTCTGGGTTGGAGCGCAGCGCTGCGCTGCAACCCTGGCCGTCGCCGAGACCGGGGGGTGCAAGGCGCAAGGGCGGACGGGCGGAGGGGGATCACCCGGCCTGCACAAGCGGATCGAAGTCATGACGAAGGTGCGCAGCACATATCCGCGCGGAAGGCTGGGGATACCGCCCGTCCGCCCTTGTGCCGCGCCAGGGGGCAGCGCCCCCAAGCAACCCGCCCGGCCAGAGCGGAGCGGAGGCCGGGCACATGGGCCGGATCAAGATACGGAAGGCCGGAAAGCCGTAAGTCTTGACATCCTGATCGCCGCTTGAATTGCTGAGAGGCGCGAATAGAGTTGGAATGTTATCGGAATGATCGGAGGTTCAACTGTCGCGATGACAGAGAAGCGGAACCAGGAGATTTTGAAACGCCGTCGCGCTGGTGAGACGTTCTCCGCCTTGGCGGCAGATTTTGGTGTTTTCAGAGAACGAGCACGTCAGATTTTCGAGTGAGAGGAAAAGCGAGAAGCACGGCGACTTGAATTGGCCGAGGCCGATCGCCGACCGTCTTCCGGTTGAGGCCATACCTCGCCGCTAGCTCTTTGAGCGGAGCCTTCGATCGCTGTATTGCCGCTCGGATGGCGTGCGTAGTCGTGGCCCTGCCATGGAGTATCTGGCCCATAATCCCTCCTGGAATGCGGAGCCGGATTGACTGATTCCATCACACTCCGGGACTGAACACCTAGGTCGGCTGACGGCTTGGTGAAGTCGGCAGGATCAATCACCGCCTGCTGTAACCGACCGTCTTGCGTGGTCTCTACCGTGATCGCGAAGGGGCGCTTGTTCTCCGATCCCTGGCCTGCCTTGGCGCTGTTGCGCTCCCCGCCCAGATAGGCATCGTCCAGTTGCATCACGCCGCCGAGCATCCCGTCCTGCTTTCTGTTCCTCCATGGCCTGCATCAGCTTGTGCTTCATTCGCCAGGCTGCCTGATAGCTCGTGCCATTCCGGTTGGACGGCGATTTCCATGGCACTAGACGACCGGTTTATTTCTATGTATAGCTACACCCATGAACCTGACCAAAAAAGCTCAAGTTACCAGGCAACATATCCTCGACACGGGGTATCGGCTCGTGCTGCACAGGGGGTTCGCTGCAATGGGCCTGATGGAAATCCTCAAGGAATGTGGCGTCCCTAAAGGGTCGTTCTATCACTACTTTGCGTCGAAGGAGGCCTTTGGCTGCGCGCTATTGCAACAGTACGTTGACGAATACATTGAAAAGCTTGCTCGCCTGCTCGCGGAGACAGGCAATGGACGTGAAAGTCTTATGCGGTACTGGAATGCCTGGATCGCCGATCCGACCAGTTCATCTGATTCGGCCAATCCGGTGCAAGGGTGGGCCGATGATTGTCTGGTGGTGAAGCTCGCCGCAGAGGTGGCTGACCTATCCGAAGACATGCGCCGCGTGCTCGATGCGGGCGTTCAACAGTTGCTGGCGAGAATTGCCGCATTGATCGACGAAGCCCGCGAAGACGGCTCAGTGCCCGATGGTGCGCCGTCACCTGCGCTGGCGCGAATGCTGTACCAGATGTGGCTGGGTGCCGCGCTACTCACCAAACTCAGCCAGAACAGGATGCCACTACATCAGGCCCTGATTGCCACGGAAACCCTGCTCGCCTGTGATCAAACGCCCCCAAATGTTCCGATCACGTAATTGATTCTAACCCATCGAAGGATGATTCTTATGAAGATCTTGTTCGTACTGACTTCCCATGACCAACTCGGTGATACTGGTCACAAGACCGGCTTCTGGCTCGAGGAATTCGCCGCTCCTTATTATGTGTTCAAGGACGCCGGTGCTCAGATCACCTTGGTATCCCCCAAGGGTGGCCAACCCCCGCTGGATCCAAAGAGCGATCTGCCCGAGTTCCAGACCGATTTGACCGCCCGCTTCAAGGCCGATCCTCAGGCGCAGGCGGAGCTGGCCAACACCGGAAAACTGGCCGAGGTGGCAGTGTCCGATTTCGATGCCGTGTTTTACCCCGGTGGCCATGGCCCGCTGTGGGATCTGACCAACGACCCGGTGTCGATAGCGTTGATCGAGACTCAGGATCGCGCGCGCAAGCCGCTCGGTCTGGTCTGCCACGCGCCGGGCGCGCTGACCAAGGCGCATCAGGCCGATGGTCGCCCCTTCGTTGCCGGTCGCAAGGTCACCGGATTCACCAATGGCGAGGAAGCGGCGGTCGAACTGACCGAGATCGTACCATTCCTGATCGAGGATGAATTCAAGCGCCAAGGTGGCCTTTACGAGAAGGGCCCGGACTGGCACCCGCATGTTGTCGTTGAGGGTCATCTGGTGACCGGCCAGAATCCGGCCAGTTCCGAAGGAGTCGCCCGCGCACTCCTCAGCCTACTCGGCTGAGGCCGGCCTGGCGTCGTGCCGACCGACCGGCGCTAACGCGCGCCAGTCGCTCTCCCTCTGCCAAAGCGATCCAGGCTGCTCTGCTGCCGCAGCGAGCCGTCATGGGCACATTCGTTCCTACCGGAGGCGGCTTGCCACCGGCTTCGGGATGGTCATTCACTCAGGAAATCCGCCATGAATACTTCAGATATTTCTGCCGCGCTGAACGCCAAGGTCGCGCGGATGAAACAGGCGCACCTGGCCGGTGGCCCGGCCAGCGCCGAATTGCGACGTGACCGTTTGCAACGTGCCGCGGAACTGCTGATCACACACCACGATGAACTGGCTGATGCCATCAGCGCCGACTACGGACATCGTAGCCCTTACCAAAGCCTGCTGGCGGACGTGCTGTCGTCGGTTGCTGCACTTCGCCATGCCAGCGAGCATCTGGAAACTTGGATGCAGCCGGGTGAGCAAGATGCTCCCGGCCCTGGGATGCAAGCGCGCGTACAATATCAGCCGTTAGGCGTAGTGGGCATCATTAGCCCCTGGAATTTCCCGATCAACCTGGCGTTCAGCCCTCTGGCGGGCGTCTTTTCAGCAGGCAATCGTGCGCTGCTTAAGCCCTCGGAGTTGACGCCCCGCACATCCGAACTGCTGGCACAACTCGTCGCACGCTACTTCGACCCACTGGAACTGGAGGTGGTGCTGGGCGATGCCGAAACGGGCCAGGCGTTCAGCGCGTTGCCGTTCGATCATCTGATCTTCACCGGTAGTACGGCCGTGGGTCGCCACGTCATGAGGGCGGCCGCTGAAAACCTGGTCCCGGTGACGCTGGAGCTGGGCGGGAAGTCACCCGTTTTCATTGACACGGATGCTGACATAGCTACCGCCGCTGCGCGTGTACTGACGGTCAAGACCTTCAACGTCGGTCAGATCTGCATCGCGCCGGATTATGTGCTTCTGCCAGAAACGGCGCGCGACGCTTTCGTGGAGCACGCTCGTACCTTTGTCGCCCGCACATTGCCGACGCTGCATGACAACCCGGACTACACCTCCATCGTCAGCGACCGCCACTACCGCCGCCTGATCGGCCTGCTGGACGACGCCCGCGCCAGGGGTGCCAGCGTGGTAGGGCTGGAGCCTGCGGGTGAACCGCATACTGACGCACGCACGCGCAAGCTCGCCCCGACCCTGGTGCTCAATCCGCAGGAAGACATGCAGGTGATGCAGGAAGAAATCTTCGGCCCTGTCCTGCCGGTGCTGACCTACCATGACCCGCAGCAGGCGCTTGATTACATCAACGCGCATCCGCGCCCGCTCGCGGCCTATTACTTCGGCAATGACCCGGCAAAGCAGCAAGCGTTTCTCGAAAGCACGACTTCCGGCGCGGCGGTCATCAACGATGTGATGACGCATGCCGTGGTCGAGAGCGTGCCCTTCGGCGGCGTGGGTCCGTCTGGCATAGGAGCGTACCACGGCATTCACGGCTTCCGACGTTTCAGCCACGCCAAGGCGGTGGTGGTGCAAAGTGCCGATGGCGCGTCCAATCTTCGCTTGCGCGCGCCATATGCCGATGCGCTGGCGCAAGCGCGGGCCCTGCTCGCTGGCAAGGCATAACGCACTCGCTTTGTGTCGTCGTTCTCGTTCAACAGGAGCCAATCATGAAGATTTTCTACAAAACCCGCGCTACCGCCACCGGCGGCCGTTCCGGCCGTACCGCGCTGGACGACGGCAGCCTCGCACTGGACATGGCCATGCCCGGCTCCGGCAAGACCGGAGCCAACCCCGAGCAGCTTTTTGCGATGGGCTACGCCGCCTGCTTCGACAACGCATTGCCCGTGGCCGCCAAGCAATTGGGACTGGCGCCGACCGCCACACGCACCTCGGTGGAAGTGGGCATTGGCCAGACCGCCGCCGGCGGTTACGCGCTGGACGTGGACTTGCATGTGGAAGTCCATGGACTGGACCAATCGGCCGCACGCAAGCTGGTGGAAGCCACCCACCAGGTGTGCCCGTATTCAAATGCCACGCGCGGCAACATCGAGGTGCGCCTGCACGTATCCGTAGCCTGAACAGGAGAAAACCAGCATGCGCAGCGCCATCCATACTGCATTCGGCGAACCCGCCGAAGTCCTCGAACTCGGCGACCGTCCGATACCGCAACCCGGACCAGGCGAAGTCCGCGTCAAGACCACGCTTGCGCCGATTCACAACCACGACCTGTGGACGATCCGGGGCCGCTACGGCTATAGGCCGGACCTCCCCGCAATTGGCGGCAGCGAGGCGGTTGGCATCGTAGATGCGCTTGGCGATGACGTCGAAGGCGTCTCCAACGGCCAGCGGGTAGCTGTTGCTTCGGTGCATGGCACCTGGGCAGAATATTTCCTTGCCCCCGCACGGCTGCTGGTACCGATGCCGGAAGCCATCCCGGACGAAACCGCGGCGCAGCTCATTGCCATGCCCCTGAGCGCGTTGATGCTGCTGGAGTTCCTCGAGGTCGACCAGGGTCAGTGGATCGTCCAGAACGCGGCCAATGGTGCGGTCGGCAAAACCTTGGCGATGCTGGCCGCCGCGCGTGGAATAAATGTGCTCAATCTGGTGCGCCGTGATGCTGGTGTGGATGAACTGGCGGCCCTGGGCATTGATCATGTCGTTTCCACCGCGCAGCCCGAGTGGCAGGAAATTGCCCGCGCCATTCTTGGCTCCGGGCTGGCGCGCGCGGGAATCGATTCCATTGGTGGCGCCGCCAGCGCGGCGTTGTTGGGATTGCTGGGCGAAGGCGGGACACTCGTTTCCTTCGGCACGATGGCTGGAGAGCCGATGCAAATCGACTCCGGCTCGCTCATCTTCAAGCAGGCCACGGTCAAGGGCTTCTGGGGCAGCAAGGTTAGCCTGGCCATGTCGGCGGACGACAAACGTCGCCTGGTGGGTGAACTCTTGCAGCGTACGCTGGCCGGTGAGCTGCTGCTGCCAGTGGAGGCCGTCTACGACCTCGCCGATGCCGCCCAGGCCGCTGCGGCCAGCTTGCAGCCGGCCCGTAAAGGCAAGGTCTTGCTGAGGCCGTAAGCGAGTTGAGGGCCGGGAAGTGCAAAAGAGTGGATCTGAGGCAACGCTGGTCAAGCCGCTGTCGTAGCCCAGTTCTGGAGTGCGCCCCTGCGGGTAGACAGGATCAGGCTACGGATTTGACTGTGAGCCGGGCGTGTTGATCCTCGAACTGCTGCGGACTGAGATAGCCGAGCGCAGAGTGCAATCGGCTGGCGTTGTAGCCCTGATCGATGAAGCGCGTAAGGTCGGCAGTGATGTCTTCGAAAATCTCGTAGGCCATCGGATAGACAGCCCCGACCTTGAGCGTTTCACGAAGCTCTCGGCCTTGGCGTTATCCTACGGATGGGACTATCAGTAATTTTGTGCGCGGGGCCGGTTATCGTCATCAGATGACGAACCGTTCGCCGAAGATCACGGCGAACTGGGTTTTTGCCTCCGACCACTCGCGCGGCGGCCGTTTCCATTCCTCGGCCGCCTTGTTGAGGACGGAGGTATAGTAGCTTCATCGCGGCATCGTCACCGGGGAGGTGGCCGCGGGTTCGCACGGCACGGCGCAGCTTCGAGTTGAGCGCCTCGATCGCGTTGGTGGTGTAGATGATCCGGCGCACGCCTTGCGGGAAGGTGAAGAACGGGATCACCTGGTCCCAGTGACGCCGCCAGCTCTGGGCGATCGCCGGATGCCGCTTGCCCCAATGGCCGGCCTCGAACGCGTCGAGCGCCGCCAGGCCGGTCTCGGCCGTCTCGGCACGATAGACAGCGCGCAGCGCGCTCGCGATCGGCTTGCGTTCCTTCCATGACGCAAAGCTCATGCTTGTAGCGCGACGATTACGGAGTCCGGTCGGCGTCAATTATGATGGCCGATAGGTGGCCGCGCCGGTTGGTGAATTCTGGCTACCATTTGCTGTTGCGGGGAGCAACCGTCGAGCGACAATTACGAC
>Ga0207914_100610_pt1 | contig 13205 bp, 11 predicted proteins | sample DeeseametaMP2497_FD_184171 | JGI IMG/M metagenome (GOLD analysis project Ga0207914, IMG submission 184171) | Marine microbial communities from East of Antigua and Barbuda, Atlantic Ocean - MP2497 (SPAdes) | ecosystem: Environmental > Aquatic > Marine > Oceanic | place: East of Antigua and... | reverse complement strand
GGCTTCTTCTTTCCGAAGTCACCTTTCTTGGGCTTCTCTCTACCTTTGGCAAACCGTCGCAATTGAAAGACAGGCTGGTTGTCGTACTCTTTGCGCTTCTCTTTATCGTTGAGAACGCTGTAGGCTGCAACCAACTCTTTCATCTTATCGTCTGAGGCAGCTTTCTTCCCCGGATTCAAGTCCGGGTGGTACTTCTTTGACAATTCGCGATAGGCTTTGCGGACCTCATCAGCTGATGAGATCGGTTTGATGTTAAGCACCAAGTAGTGATCGCGTTTTTGCAACTTTAAGACTCTCCTTCAATTCTGTCTTCTGATTCCCAACCACAGTCGGGCATTCCTCCGTGTCCTTGTGATAGAACAGGGAAGCTAAGTCCCACTATGGTAGACTCACTTTGTGCAGAACCTGTTTCGCAGTTGGACCAAGAAATTTTCGCCCAAGTGTCCAACGCCCTACCCCCTGGTTTCGCCTTCAGGCCGAATTTATCTCCGGCCGCTAGACGGCACGGACATACCTTTGGTCGAAGAATGGTTTAAAGACCGCGAAACCTGCGAACTCGCCTTTGGCGTGAAAGCGTCCTGGGACATACTTTGCGCCATGAGGTCCGAGTATATCGAAGAGCTTCAAAGGGATAAGGTTGGAGTCCTTTCTGTCCGGCTGGGTAGTTCAGACGGAGTCAAGCCGGTGGGTTTCGTGCGTTATAAGCTCTTTCACCGTGGAAGAAACAAGGGGGCTCGAGTCGGTATTATTCTCGGCCCCCCCGATGTGCGCGGTACAGGTGTCGGCAAGGAAGCGTTTCAGACTTTGATCGACTATCTCTTCGAAAAGCGAAGTGTACGCCGGGTCGAACTGGATACCGCGCATTTCAACATCCGGGCCCGCCAATGCTTTGAGAGTTGCGGCTTCAAAGCTATCAGGGAAGTCGAATTCTCTACCATTCATAGCAACCTGGTAGAAAGACGGCTGATGATGCAGCTAGACCGCGAGGACTGGCTCAGCCGAAAAGCCGGTGCTCCAACCGAAAACGGAGATAGACAGAACTCTATTCCCCCGCAATGACAGTCGATTCGGTCTTACGGCCGAAGGCGTCGTCGTAAGCATCGGTCACAGCCACGTCGGAACCCTCTCCTACCGGACACAGCTGACCCACTACCCAATCGTAGTCGGAAGCTCGTCCGGCTCGCACACGCATCTGGTGCACTTGTCCCAGCTTGTCCGAAATATTGATTCGTCCCACGACCGACACCGAACTGGTGGCATCTTGATGAGCGCGGTACTCCCCGCCTTGAAAGCTCGTCTGGTGACGAGAAAAAGTGGAAAGGGCGAGACCGTCCAGGGCGTCGTCGGCAGACAACGGAAGGCGAACCGGGGTGGAGATGCGGACAACCGAGGCCCCTTCCTCGGGACGGCTCAGTAAGCCCAAATCAGAGAGAAGTGCGGCTTCTCCCACGAGTTCGCAGCCGGCGGCGGTGTGGTCCAGCAAGGCTTCTAACTTATCCGAATCCATCGGCTGCATCTCGGAAGTCTCGGTCCGATACAGCTTGAGCTGAAAAGTACCGGTCACCGCGTCGTACAAGACCTCGCCGGAACAGTAGGGTGTCGTGCCGTCGCCCCGTCGGAAAGCGTAGCCGGTTGTCTCTCTATCGACCGGGAAATACATTCTGGCCGACCAACTCGGAGTCACCGGCGCACCTTCTAGCCAATCGTAGAGAGAATGCTTACCCCCGGCCTGAGTGGCAAACTCTTGACCGTCTCGTTTCCAGGGCCCCCAACCGCTGGTGACGTTCTGCAGAAAGCCGGCCACTTTGTAATTCGTTCCGCCGGACTGGGCTTCTTCCACGACTTGGAATCCAGCGCTCGAGTCATAGAAGAAATGGTCGGACTCCAGCTTGAATCTCTCACCGGTGGTGCGGTAGCCGGCTTCCTTCACGCCAGCATCACTGGAGGGAATGGCTGGATAGCGACCGGAGTCCGCGAGCTCGCTTTCCAACTTCTCCACGCCCGCCAAGAACGGAGCGATCTGATCCCGCCGGGGCGCCTCCGCCTTGTCTTTGGGCCCCACCACGACGCGTCTGTCCGAAGACCCTCTTATAGAGAGAGCGCGTAGCTCACCTGTCGGTACGCCTTCGGCTCCCACGACCGCTCCCATCAACTGAGCGACCACTTGAGGCTCGCCTTCGAAAACTACTTCCTGGACCTGCCGAGGACCGGACGGGATCACTTCTTCGTCCGTTCCCGGACTGACAGCCCAGGCCCCACCGACGGTGGTCATCAACAGCAATCCTAGCCATTTCACCGGGAACCCCTTATGTGTTAAACCGGTCTGCTCCGAACGTCTCGATTTGGGAAACGAAATAATCTTACCGGTCTTTTTCATTACTGCCTCTGCCCTCAAAGAAAATGTTTCAAAAATATTACCGAGATTATTCAAGCATCCTCCAGGTGAAAGGGAAAGTTCGAAAGTTGGGCTCCAATCTTTTTTTGCGCGGACCGGTCCGAAAAGGTTATAATCGGGGACGTGGCTTCCAACAGTATCAACGGTCCCAATCTCGGCAGGTACAACCCCCAACATCTTCGGGTAACTCCCAGAGGCAACTACGAGAGCGTAGCGCCCAACGTCCTACGAGATCTCAAGAACAAGTACGATCTCGATATCGAGGATCTCGATGTCGAGGAGTTGCTCGCTCTTCTGACTCGTGACGAAGTCGAACTTTCCGAAGAAGCGATGGACCTGCTTCTCAAGCATAAGAAAAAAAAGAAAAAGCGCGGCCGAGGACGACACCGCGACGATAGCGAGGAAGCGTTTCTGGAGCTTTTGGATCAGCTTGAAGAGCAGGACGTCCGACCACCTGTGGTGCCGGTCAATCCGGAAGAGAAACCTTTCTTGCCACCCGTGATCACTCTCTCCAGCTACAGTCCCGCTGCCGAAGCAAACCGCCCACAGAGATCTTCCTCGACCAGTGCGTCCGACGATGACGACTTTCTCCGTCTAGGGAAGGCCGGCCGAATCGCGATCTCGATGATCGCGGAGTGCCCCAGCAAAAAGTCGGCCAAGAAGGTGGCCAAGGACCTGGAAGTTTTCGGGACAGAAGTGCTTTCCGAAGTGAAACGTTTCGGCACCGGAATCATTGTCGTCAATCCCCAACGCTCGATCGCCTCCGTCAAACTCGGCGGGCTGTTCTTGTTTGGGCCCGGTGAAAAAACTCACGACGGACGGGACTGGTCCGGTGTGCGGGGTGCTTACTCGGCCAAGCGACGTGTGATCGTGCTGGGTGAAGAACTCCTAGACGAAAGCCGGCGAAGCGGGCGCTCGGTGGTCAGGCATGAATTCGCCCATGCTTATGAAGACGCCTGGAGCAAAAAGCGCCAACGAAAGTTTCCCCTGGGCGTGGAGCTCTGGTATCGTTTTGAGAAATCCCGCAAAGCTTTCATCTCGGAGTACGCCTCCACTAAACCCGCCGAGTATTTCGCGGAGTCGGTAGAAGCGTTCTGTGACTCCGATCATCGGCAGCGTCTGAGGGCGGCCGATCCGGAAATGTATGAGTACATTTCCCAGCTTTTCAATCATTAGATTTCCCTTTCAAAAATTTTAGGGATTTTTCATGGCTTGAGTCTATTCTTGTGAAAAGGAAGATACTCACCCATGCAGATCCAAAGCACTATCAAAAAGCCTCAGGCTCAAATCAAGGCCCTGGAAGCACCGGCAGCCAAAACGGAATCCGCCGCACCGGCCGCCGTCGATGCCATAGAGAAGGGCTCCGCCGAAGAAAAGAGCCTCGGAGACAAGCTGAAGCACTGGTTCTTCCACGTTGACCGCAACGTTCCCGAGGGTGAGAAAATCAAGAGTTCTCCTTACCACAAGCTGACCTACGGTGTCGTCCTCGGATCGCTCGCCTGGGCGGCCGTGGACGTGGCGACCGATATCGCCGCAGGTGGTAGCCCGCTGGCCGTAGCCGGCAAAGTCGCTATGAACGGCGCCGCCCTCACCGGTGGTTTCCTGGCCGCCGATGTGGCCTCCGGTATGATGCACCACTGGGCCGACCAGTACGCCGACCCCGAATCTTCCAATCCGGCCGTCGCGAAATTCGCGAAGCAATCCCAGAGACACCACTTCTTCCCCGGCAAGCTCGGCAACTACGGGCCTGCGTACTGGGCCCACCCCCTGAGCCTGGTAGCCTGGGCACCGCTGGTGGCCTCCACCGCCCTGGGAGCTCCCGCCCCCGTCACTTCGGCCCTCATCGGTCTGGTGGGCGGCACCACCCACTACGGAAACTTCCACAACTGGGCTCACATGCCCGAGCGCGACGTACCCCCCGTCGGAAAGGCGTTGCAAAAGATGGGTATCGCTATCGGCAAACGCGAGCACGGCCAGCACCACGGCATGCCGTGGAACAGCGACTACTGCATCGTCAGCGGACTGATGAACAAGCCGCTCGACAAGATCGAGTTCTGGCCCAAATACGAGAAGATGGTCCACAAGCTGACCGGCAAAGAAGCCGAAGCCTGGGCCCAAAAAGATTACAAAGAATACATCGACGGCAAGATTGACCGCCAAGAGTACATCAGCCGAATGAAAGAAGTCCGCAAGGACTTCCGTGCCAACCACAAAGAGCGCATCCGCGAAAAATGGGATATCAGAGGTTAATCCGATGCAGATCAACAGCAGCAGAAAATTTTCAGCACCCGTAGCGACCAAGTCGGCCGCTCAACCAGCAGCCACCGCCCAAAAAGAATCCAAGCCGGCCGGTGACGAAGTCGCCATCGACTGGAGCGGCTCTCGACCGGCCCATCGCAGCGTGAAGAAGATCACCCGCGGCCTGGCCGCCGGTGTGGGCGCCGCCGGACTGGGTGCCACCGCCTACGCCGCTCTCAGTGGCGGAGGGTTGATGGCAGCGGGCATCGGTCTCGCCGCCACCGCACTCGCCGTGACGGCGGTCGACCTCGGATCGGGCTTGGCCCACCACGCCGGTGACAACTACTTGAATCCGAACCTTCCCCACACTCAGTGGCACACCCAGCCTACCGATGCCGATTACTGTATGGTTGGCTTCTCCAACAAAGCTTTGGATAGCGTGGAGTTCTGGCCCAAGTGGGAAAAGTTGGTCTACAAGACCACCGGTAAAGAGCCGATTTCCTGGAAAGTTCCCGAATACAAGGCCTACTGCCTGGGCGAAATCGACGCTCAGACCCTTCATCAGAAGCAAGTGGAATCGGGGATGATCAAGTCGTGAATATTTCACCCGCTTACCGCTCCAACATTCGCACGACCACCTACCTGCCCCCTCAAGCTCAGGCAGAGCAGCAGTCAGCCCCGACTCGTGAAGACGGTTACCAGGGCCCCGACGACAAGGACTGGGTGGACGCCGGCAAGCTGCTGCGCGAACACAACGTGCCCACCGAAAACCACACCATCCTCCAGGAGAACGTGGCCACCTACCTGGCCCACCGCAACGGCGGCATCCCCACGGCTCGTTGGGAAAACAAACTGAAGCGTGAACTTGCTTCGCCATACACAGACCAGGAAGTCTTTCAGCACGTTGACCGCCTGGAGGACAGCCTTCAAGCCAACATCCGTGAACTACCCGAGTATCCTTCGAGAATTTTTATTACCGGTAGTTTCGCCAAGGGACGCCTGGGCGCGAACTCCGATCTGGACGGCTTCTCGGTCGTCAAAGATCAGCATATGAGCGCCGGCTTCGATTCCTACGAAGAGCGCGAAGCAAACCCCACGGGCTCCAATCTTTTTCCGCTTTCCGAAAATGCACCCGGCTACACTCGAGGACACTTGCTCTTCACCGGCCAGTCGGTCGAACTGACCCCCGAACAGATCATGACCGACGGCTCTCTTCGCAAAGCCTACGGCGAGATTCTGGAGGGACGCAGCATCGACCGCCGAGAGACCTCAGCCTCTTTCGAATGGGTGACCAGCAAGATGTGGGGCGAAGACAAAAGTGCCAAAGAGAAGCGAGAAGCGTTCGAGAGCAAATCTCTGAAGACTCGCATTCAAAACGGTATCATGTCGCTAGGCGGCACCCTGAGTGCTACCCCGCTGGTAGGTCCGGTCGTGAACTATGTCTGCGACAAATTCGCTGCTCAAAAACATCTCGATTTTACCGGAATGCAGATGTGAGAACCTCTCACGGGAGATAGACCTTCCGCCAACGAACGCCCGGCCCATGAAGGCAGTGGATAATAGAATAGACGAACAACTTCGCGACGCGTTGCGACGGGTCACCACCGGTGGCATGTTTAGCTCCCAGGAGATGTCGGAAATCGTGGCCCTATTAATGGAGGCCGACTTGAGTCGCGAACCGTTTCCCCAGTTGGCGGGAGCATTCATTTGCTCTCTCAAGACCCGGGGAGAGACACCGGACGAGATCTTCGGCGCAGCCGAGTGCTTGAGAGCTCATCAGATCAGCATTCGTATCCCGGCCCCCGGCGGCGTGCTGATGGACACCTGCGGTACGGGAGGCGACGGAGCTCACCTCATCAACATATCGACCATCACGGGCCTGGTGCTGGCAAGCCTTGGGGTGCCGATCGCCAAGCACGGCAACCGCTCCGTCTCATCATCTTGCGGAAGCGCCGATCTGCTGGAGGGGATGGGATATCCGCTTCACAACTGCCAGAGCGTGGTCTCCAAGATTGTTCAAGAGACCGGTTTCGGGTTTCTTTTTGCCCCCCATTTCCACCCCGCCCTCAAGAATCTGTCGGGGTTGCGCCGAACCTTGGGAGTGAGAACGATGTTCAATATGTTGGGTCCGCTGGTCAATCCGGCCGGAGTCAACTATCAACTCATCGGCGTTTTCGACCGCGCGATCGTCACCCCTATCGCCAGGGCCGCGGCCAAGCTGGGCCTCAAACGCTGCCTCGTGGTTCACGGAGAGGGCGGACTGGACGAACTTTCACCGCAGGGAGTGACCTGGGCAAGTCTTGCCGAGGGGGACGAGTTGACCGAACTGGAGTGGCGTCCGGAGAATTTCGGGGCATCCCCCATGCCGCTCGACGCTTTGCGGGGCGGAAACGTGAAAGAAAACGTGGCGAAAACCGAAGAGCTGTTTCGCGGACGTTCACCCGAGGCTGCCGGCGCCGTGGCTATGAACTGTGCCGCCTGTCTGTGGCTCGTGGAGAGAGTGGAGACCCTGGCCGAGGGGTATCAGATGAGCTTGGAAGCGCTCATGTCGGGAAAAGTGGGACAATACTTCGAGGATTGTCGGGCGTTTGCCGTTCAATCTTCGCTCTGATCCCCAACGTCCTCGTCAACCTCTTCGTCTCCGTCTTCTTCACACTGATTGATAAGATGAACGATGTAATTTCCGAGCAGCTTCACTTGCTCGGTGTCCATTCCCAGGAAAAGAAGGGAGTGCAAGTAGTGCGGCTTCTCGTCGCCCAGGCTCTGGTCTTTTCTCACGCCCATGATTTTGCATGGAAGGCGTAAGGCCGGCAGGATCCGCCAGAGACAGATCTCGCAGTGAATCAGATCGTCTTGCTCGAGCGAACTCTCGCTGGCTAAGAGGGCTCCACCCACTCCGAGATTGAGTACTTCGCCGGTCATCGTCTGCTCCGGGTCGGAGGTAAATACGCGGGCCGGGACCTGACCGCTGGCTCTCAAATACTTCCGCTTTTGGAAAGTCTTGGCCTGGTCGAAACCGAGCTGCTCCAGAACATATCTGACCCAGGTATCGTTTTTGTCCATGGCTTTCGCTTCGAACGATAGACCGGCTTCATAAGTGGTGCGCCCGCTCGGTCCGAGAGCCGTGACCCAGACCACGTCGCATTTGAGTGCTCCGGTGCGAAGCTTGTTCTCCGTATCAGGGAAAGCGACTTCCACAGTATCACCTTGCTCCAGCTCAAAACCGGTCTTGATCCTCATGCCGCTCATGCTCAGATCGGTCACAATCGCGGAGGTCTTCTCTCCTCGAACCTGCATGTCCAGTCGGATGTAGGTGCGCACTCTCAGCTTCTCGCGTCGTTCAGCGAGTGACAACTGGGGGAAATCGGGATCCGTGGCTTCAACGCCCTGAATTTTATTGCGCAGCATACCGCACGGCGTTCTGCGGCAGGGCCTCCCATACCTTGCCCGAAATAACTTCGGTCTAAATTAAACCGGAGGAAAAACCTTGATCACAGAGACCAATCGTAGCGCCCAGGAGATTATTCAGCAGAATCGAGAGTACACTCTCTTCTCTTGGTCCGTCCAACAGGCGGCTAATCCGCACCCGATTGTGAGTGCCAAAGGCACCTGCTTTTTTACCGCCGACGGGAAGCGCTACTTGGACTACTCGTCTCAGCTGATGAACGTCAACATCGGGCACGGACATCCCAAGGTGATCGAAGCCATCAAAAAGCAGGCCGACCAGTTGGCTTTCGTCTACCCCGGGGCCGCCACCACGGCTCGCGGCGATGCCGCCGAAAAGCTCGCCGGCATCACCCCCGGCAAACTCAAGAAGACGTTCTTCACCCTGGGTGGAGCCGATGCGATTGAAAACGCCATGAAGATGGCCCGACTGGTGACCGGTCGGCAAAAAGTGATGACCCGCTATCGGTCCTACCACGGTGCGACCTTCGGAGCGATGAGCGCAGGTGGGGATCCCAGACGCCTGGCCAACGAGCCGGGGGTACCTTGGATCGTGCGAATGTTCGACCCGTACGCCTACCGCAGTCCGATCTATCGTCACTGCACTCCCGAGCAAGGTGACCAGGCTCTGGTGGACTTGATCGAAGACCAGATCTTGATGGAAGGTCCCGAGAACATGGCGGCTATTCTTCTTGAAGGCTACAGCGGCTCGTCCGGCATTATCGCTCCCTCTTCTCCGGTCTATTGGAACGGTGTACGGGGGCTTTGCGATAAGTACGGTATCAAGCTGATCGTGGACGAGGTCATGAGTGGGTTCGGAAGAACCGGCGAGTGGTTTGGAATCGACAACTACAAAATCGAGCCTGACCTGCTAGTTTGCGCAAAAGGACTCACCTGCGGGTATGTACCCCTGGGTGCGGTCGTCGTCTCCGAAGAGATCGGCGAGTTTTTCGAGACCAACCCACTCTGGTGCGGTCTCACTTACAGCGCCCACCCGATCAGCTGCGCGGCCGCTTCTGCCTGTATCGACGTCTACAAAGAGGAAGGCCTGATCGAGCGGGCCCGGACTCAGGGCGACAAGATCGCGACGCACCTGGATAAGATGATGGACGACCACAAGTGTGTCGGCGAACATCGAGGTATCGGACTCTTCCGCGTGCTCGAGTTGGTGAAGAACCGGGAGACTCGTGAGCCGATGAGCGGATTCAACAAGCCCCTCTCCGAGCCGATGCAAAAAGTCGCCGGACACCTCAAGGAAAAAGGCTTCCACACGTTTGTCCGCTGGGATTGGGTGTTTGTGGTTCCGCCGCTCTGCATCACCGACGAAGAGATCGAAGAGGGTATGCAGATCCTCAACGACGCTCTGAGTTTGGCCGACCCGTACGCTGAGGGCTAGGATTGGTCGGTCAGCCTTCTAATGAAAGTGCTGCATCGCCCCGCGGATAGCAGGTAGGGCGAACCCCTTTCGGGCGAGAGATGCCGCGACTTTGTCCGGCTCCTTGCCACGGCTGAGTTCGCGTTCGACAAGTCGGCGGAGCTTTTCGTCCATCGACTGATAGGTCAGCTCCGGCGTGGTCTCCAAAATCTCCTTGACGATATCGGAGTCGACCCCTCGCTTGGCTAACTCTTGACCGTATCGCCTACGACCCCAAGCCTTGCCGGCCCGAAAACGCACGAAGTTTTCGGCGAACCGCCGATCGTCGAGATAACCGATATCCTCCAGTTCATCCAGAAGGGGCCCGATCTCGTCGACCCGAGCGCCCTTCTGGATGAGCTTCTGCCGAAGCTCGACCCGGGAATGGTCTCGACGACTCAAAAGGTCGAGAGCCCGCTCTCTCAGCTTGCGCCCCGAAAGCGGCTCTCGACGGGATGAGTCCGTGCCACTCATCTAAATCGTAGCCTACGCTTCTACTTCTTCAACTTCGACTTCGTGAGCTTGACCGTTTTGAGCCCCACGGTTCAGACCGGCGAGCGCTCTGACTTGACGCTCGATCTCATCGGCCACTTCCGCGTTCTCTTCCAGGAAGACTCTGGAGTTATCCCGACCCTGGCCGAGTCTGGTGTCTCCGTAGGAATACCAACTACCTTGTCGCTTGGTCACCCCTAGAGATGTGGCGACATCCAGCAAGGAGCCTTCACGCGAAATCCCCTTACCGTAGATGATCTCGAACTCGGCAACTTTGAACGGAGGAGCCAACTTGTTTTTGACAACTTTGATCTTAGCGCGGTTGCCCAGCAGTTCCCCGTTTTGTTTGATGCTGTCCATCCGACGGACTTCCACCCTCACCGAGGAATAGAACTTGAGCGCGCGCCCGCCCGGAGTGGTCTCCGGGTTGCCGAACATCACACCGATCTTCTCCCGGATCTGGTTTACGAAGATGACCGAAGTCTTCGACTTGGAGATGACGGAGGTCAACTTTCTGAGTGCCTGCGACATCAAACGAGCCTGCAATCCCACGTGGGCATCCCCCATATCTCCCTCGATCTCGGCGCGAGGCACCATGGCCGCCACCGAGTCCACCACAATCACGTCCACGGCGTTGGAACGGACGAGCGTCTCCACGATCTCCAGACCCTGCTCACCGGTGTCCGGCTGGGACACGTAAAGGTTCTCCAGGTCCACGCCGATATTAGCGGCATAGACCGGATCGAGCGCGTGCTCCACGTCGATGAAAGCCGCAATGCCACCGAGCTTCTGAGCCTCGGCCAACACGTGGAGAGTGAGAGTCGTTTTACCCGAGGACTCGGGCCCGTAGATCTCCGTGACCCGACCGCGGGGAAACCCGCCTACTCCCAGGGCCACATCGATGGCGATAGAACCGCTTGGAATGACCGGAACTTCGAACCGGCCGCCGGCTTCACCGAGCTTCATGATCGAGCCCTTGCCGAACTGCCTTTCAATCTGTGATAGTGCTACTTCTAAAGCTTTTTTCTTATCCATAAAAATTCTCCAAAAATTATAGTGAACAACTTTTCACTTAGGTGAACATATTTTCACCCGAATGAATTTCTCCTTCTGACTTGCAAAAAAAAATTTCAATTTTACAGTAGCCCGTTTTTTGGGCCACTCTCTTTTCTCCACGTTCCCACACACTCCCCCAGAACAAAACGTTAACAATATTGGGCTTTGAGACCCTTTCAAAAGGTCTCGGGTCTCTCACCGAGGTATAGCCATGAAACTTAACTTGCCGTATCCCAGTTGAAAGAAATGATTATGAGAAGAATATCAGCGGCACTGCCGTTCTTGCTCCTTCTAGCCCTGCTCTCCCACGCAGTCGCCCAGGAGCTACCCAGTAACATGAAAGAGGTGCTGTCTCTCGGCGGCATCACCGAATATAGAATGGACAACGGGATGAAAGTCTTACTTTTTCCCGACCCGTCCTCTCCCAAGACCACCGTCAACATCACCTACCTGGTAGGGTCTCGCCACGAGGGTTACGGAGAAACAGGAATGGCTCACCTACTCGAGCACATGCTCTTCAAAGGGACTCCCGAACACCCGAATATCCCTCAGGAGCTCACCGAACACGGCGCTCAGGCCAACGGCACCACCTGGTACGACCGGACCAACTATTACGAGACCTTTCCCTCGAGCGATGAGAATCTGAACTGGGCACTCTCGCTGGAGTCAGACCGAATGATCAACTCTTACGTCGCCAAGAAAGATCTCGATTCCGAGATGACGGTGGTGCGCAACGAGTTTGAGCGCGGTGAGAACAGCCCCACGGGCATCCTCAACGAGCGCGTCTTCTCAACAGCCTATCTCTGGCACAACTACGGTCAGTCCACCATCGGCGCTCGTTCCGACATCGAGAACGTCCCGATCGAACGACTGCAAGACTTCTACCACAAGTACTATCAGCCGGATAATGCGGTTTTGATCGTGGCCGGAAAGTTTGAGCCCGGCCCTACCCTGAAGCTCATCTCCGAGAAATTCGGAGCTATCCCCCGGCCCACTCGGACCCTGCCGGGCACCTACACCGCCGAGCCTACTCAAGACGGCGAGCGCATCGTCGAACTACGCCGGACAGGCGACACCAAAGTGGTGGCTCTCGCCTACCACGTCCCGGCCGGTTCCGACCCCGGTTTTGCCGCCGTGGACGTCCTGGGAGAGATTCTCTCCGACACCCCATCCGGACGTCTTTACAAAAAACTCGTGACTACCAAGCTCGCCACCGATGTGGGAGGCGGCGCCTATCAGCTCCACGATCCCAGTCTGCTCTACCTCCAGGCCTCCACCACCAAAGACGGTGACCTGCTTCGCCTGCAGAAGGCGCTCATCGAGGTGGCCCAGAGCTTCTCGACCGAGCCTCCGACCGAGGAGGAAGTCGAGCGCGCTCGCACCGCTCTCCTGAAGTCTATGGAGAAAGTCCAAAGGGACAGTCGCAGTCTGGCCTTGCAACTCTCCGAGTGGGAGGCCATGGGAGATTGGCGCCTTTTCTTTCTGTACAACGAAAGACTGAAAAACGTCACCGTATCCGATGTGACTGAGGCCGCCGCCAAGTATTTGAAAACTTCGAATCGTACCGTTGGTCTCTTCATCCCGGAGGAGTCTCCGGAGCGGGCCGAGATCGCCGAGCTCGACCTTGATGCGATGGAGAAAGCACTCGGGGAGTTGAAACTGGAGGAGGGTCTCTCTCAGGGAGAAGACTTCGATCCCACTCCCGAAAATATCGCCGAGAGAACGACCTTTTTCACCCTGTCGAACGGTGTCGAGGTCGCCTTTCTGCCCCGAAAGACTCGAGGTGAGACCGTTTCGGTCAGAGTCGGTTTCGACTTTGGCAACGAAGAAGTTCTGCAGGGGAAAGGCCCCGTCGCAGCCTTCACCGGCGCCATGCTGATGAAGGGCACGGAGAACATGACCCGAGAAGAGATCAAGGACGCTCTCATCGAACTCTCCGCTTCCGGTTCGGTATCGGGTTCCTACACCTACGTCTTGGCCGACTTCGACACCACCCGCGACAATCTGCCGGAAGTGCTGAAACTCTCGGCCGAGATGATGAAAAACCCCACTTTCCCCGCCGAAGAGCTCGACACCATGAGAGCCTCGTATCTCGCCGATCTGGATGAGTCGAAGACCAACGTGAATGTCCGAGCGAGCCAGGAGATCAGCCAACGGCTCGACCCG
>Ga0207914_100609_pt1 | contig 13212 bp, 8 predicted proteins | sample DeeseametaMP2497_FD_184171 | JGI IMG/M metagenome (GOLD analysis project Ga0207914, IMG submission 184171) | Marine microbial communities from East of Antigua and Barbuda, Atlantic Ocean - MP2497 (SPAdes) | ecosystem: Environmental > Aquatic > Marine > Oceanic | place: East of Antigua and Barbuda... | reverse complement strand
TGGGCTCGCCCAAAGCGCCGAGTCCTTCGACAGAGTAAGAAGTCGCTCCGGCGACATTCTTGACCACTTGGCGCAAGGCTCGGAGAATGACCGCGTCGCGGTAGGGGATGCTGTCGACCGGCAGCTCCAGTTCCTTGAACGGGGCGAAGGTCACGCCCTCGAACACTTCCTCCAGGCGAGAAATGCCTACGGTGATGGTCTTGGCCTGGTGCTTGATGGCGTCGATCGGACGGCTCAGCTCGTGAATAGCTTTGGAGACCACGGTAATGAACGTGCCGGCCAGCTCTCTTGGAGTGCCCCGAGCCTCGAACTCGATTGCGAACTGGCTGAGCGAGCGAGCGCCCATGAGGTAGCTCATCAATGAGGTGAGTTCGGTGGCCACCTGGACGGAAAGGCTGGAGTTGAAACGGCCTTTGATCAGGTCCTGCTGGAAGCGCTTGGCCAACACCATAACTCGACCCAGAGTCTTGCCCTCCGGAACACCTTCCGGGGTGGTGTAAAACGAAACCGCGGTTGCTCGGGCTTCCCGGAGTCGTTCGGCTCCCTCGTCAATAGCCATGGCGCAGAAGTAGCCCCACAGATGACCGACCACTACGTTCAGGAGGACGGACGCGCACGGGGAAGCCTTCGGAACGTGAATGACGCCCGCTGCATACGGCGCGAAACCATCGAAATCGTTGGTACTGACGACAATCGGAATCGATTTGTGAGACTTGAAGATAGCCACTTCCTTCACGGCGTCTCGCAAAGCGACCTGGCTGAGTCCGGCCGTCAGGACAAGGGTCAACGGTTCGGAGGAAAGGTCGATATGCTTCTTATCTTCGATCTGATCAGTGGCGATCGACTTGTAGCAGAGCTCGGCCAGTTTGATCCGAATCTCGTCGGCGGCGGCCCTGGTCACGCCGCTCCCCACAACGGCCCAGTCTCGACGGGTAGGGGCGTACTCGCGAGCCAGTCGCCTCACCTGAGTCTGCGTTTCTTGGGAGAGCACCGAGCGCATGAGCGCGGGTAGACGGTTCAGCTCTTCGAGCTCCCGGTAAAGAACTTCCTCGGAGAGAAGCTTCAGCCCCTGGGCCAAACGGAAGACCAGCAGATAGCCCGCCACGACCTGGGAGTAGAACGCTTTGGTGGAAGCGACCGACATCTCGATGTCTCGACCGTCGCTGGTGTAGAGGACACCGTCCACCTTGAAAGTGAGGTCGCTGTTACGCCGGTTGACGATCCCCACCACGATGGCGCCTTTTTCCCGGGCCATGTCGATGGTTCGATTGGTGTCGGTTGTGGTGCCGGACTGGGAAATGGCGATGATCAAACAGTCGTCCAGTCGTTCCGTCATTCGATAGCCGGAAAGCTCGGTCGCTTTCAGGGCGTTGACCGCCATTCTTCCGGCGAAAAGTTGCTCCATGAAAACGGCCACGGCTTGGCCCGCCACGGCGGCCGTGCCCTGTCCGATGAAGAGGACGCGTTTGATCTGGCCGCTCTCGATACGCTCGAAGACGCTAGACGGTATGACCGACTCGTCCAGGTTCATCCGGACTTCGAAGGGGTCGCGGCTCAGGGAGAACTTGCCTCGCAGGGTTTTCTCCACCGAGCTGGGAGCCTCCGAAATCTCCTTGTGCAGATAGTGCCGGAAGTCTTTGCGGTCGATGTCCCGCGTCGTGATTTCGGCTGTTTTACAGTCTTTTTCCGTCAACTGAATCGGCTCACCGGTGATGGAGAGAGCTTTGATCGCATCCCATCTTCCCCGACCTTCTCGAGAGAGTATCAGCACCTGCCCACAGGTGTCGGGGCGGCCTGGCACGTGCTCGGTGGTGCCGTCCATGCGGATAAACCGCGGAGTCTGCTCCACCACGCCGTAGAGTTCGGAGGCGAAAACATAGCCTTGCTCCATGAGTCCCACGAAAAGGGATTGGCCGGAGCCTTTCAGCGCAAGATAGAGGCGATCCGGGTCGGCGGTGGTCTCAAGGACGATGGCGAAAGAGCCTTCGCTCTCGGCCACCATTTTGCAGAACGCCTCCTCCACGGTCTCGCTCTCGGCGAGGTAGTAGTCGAAGAGCACGGGGACGATCTTGGCGTCGGTGCCGATATCGGCGGAGATGGAACGTTGCTTCTCCGCTTCGATGCGAGCTTTCAAGGCTTGGTAGTTGTCCACGTCGCCGTTCAGGCAGGCGGTGGTCATGTGTCCGGACATATTGCCGTGCTGGCCGCCCTCGCCGATGGTTTCTTCGTCCACCGGGTGGCAGTTCGGTTGAGAGATGATACCGTTCGAGGCCCAGCGGGAGTGGGAGTACACGACGCTGGCGCAGTTTTCGTGATTGACCAGTGCCCAGAAATAATCGTCTTCCGAGATGTCCTGATAAAGAGCCCGTACGTTGTCCCCGAGCGCCCCGACCTCTTGAGCGACTTTGTAGGAAAAGACGATCTCCACGTCCTCGGCGGTGGGCAAGACTCTCACTGCGAGGTTTACGAAGTCCTTGGGTTGCTGACGTTGCTCCCAGGAAATGCGCTGTTCGCCCTCCAGACGGGCCAGGAAATCGTCGTACCGGGCGTTGGGCAATGTGATGCGGCAACTGACGCCGCAGCTGTCTCGACCCCGGACTTCCATCCGTCCGATGTTTTCCAGCGTGACCACGAGCTTCCAGGCCTGGAAAAGTCTCTGAGGGGTGACCTCTCGGTCTAGAAGGAGCTTGTCGAAACGAGCGACCAGGGATAGCACGTCCTCCTTGACTGCCCAGAGGAGGTCGCGGCCTTGTACTAACAGGCGGTTCCATTCCTCGAGCTGCAAGCTGTCGAGATCCTGGGCGTTTTGAACGTGCCGGCTGCAGCGAGATTCCCAGTCTGTCAGAGCGGCGGCCCATCGGTCCACGAGCACACGACGATCGGAGTTGGTCCCAATCTGTTCGATCGAGGAGAACTCTTTGAGCCCTTGCACCGCGGCGAAGAGGTGTTGGAGGCGCTCTGAGAGATCGCTCCCTAACGTGGCTTCCGCCGAGAGGTTTAGGGCTTCGGAGAGACTTTTATCGAAAGCCTCCCAATCGAAAGTTCCTTTATGACGAGATTCGTAGACTAATCCTGCTATTCCACACATTGTCAGGCATTTCTAGTCCAGTTTCTAATCTCCCGCTGACGGTCTTGCCCGTGGTTGAGCCGGAAACTCCCCTTTCATCGGAGGATGAACGAAGGAGCCTAAGAAGTTGACACGGGCCATTTGGCAGTATAGATTTCGGAAACTGTTCCCTCGGAACGCTGGGATATCATATGAAACCCGCTGATAACCTCATAGATCTTCTTCTCAACCGTTCGGCCTCACCGCAGAAGGATGCGGGTTACCGCTTTCTCTTGAACGGAGAGGACAAGTACGAAGACTGCAGCTACGAGGAGTTAGCCTATCGGGCAAGAGTGCTGGCCGCGGAGCTGCAGCGCCGCAAACTCAAAGGAGAGAGAGCGCTGCTTCTCTTTCCGCCGGGCATCGACTACATCGTCTCTTTCTTCGGCTGCCTGCTGGCGGGAGTCGTGCCGGTACCGGCGTATCCGCCCGACCTCAAGCGTATCGGCAAGACTTTGCCTCGACTCCGCGTGATCGCTGACGACTGTGCACCCAAAGCGGCCCTCACAAGTCACAGTATTCTGAAGAAGGTTCGGCCCCTGCTCTTTTTGACGGGTCAGCTTTTCCGTATGAACTGGCTGTCGCCCGAGATGGCTCCAGAATCGGGATTCGACAATTGGGTTCACCCCGAGACTCGGCCGCACGACGTGGCTTTTCTCCAGTACACTTCGGGCTCCACGTCCAAACCCAAAGGGGTCAGGGTAACCCACGCCAACCTGTTGGACAATCTCAAGCACATCGAGACCAACTTTGGCCACACCACGGACTCCCAGGGCGTCATCTGGTTGCCTCCCTATCACGACATGGGTTTGATCGGGGGGATTTTAGCTCCCCTCTACACCGGGTTTCCAGTCACTTTGATGAGTCCGTTAGAGTTCATTCGCAAGCCGGTACGCTGGCTTCAGGCTATCAGCGAGTACAAAGCGACAACCTCCGGCGGACCAAATTTCGCCTACGAGTTGGCCTTGCGTCGCACCACTCCGGAGGTGGCGGCCAAGCTGGACCTCTCTTCCTGGGATGTCGCTTTCAACGGAGCCGAGCCGATCCGAACGGAGACGGTAGAGAAATTCACCGAGCGCTTTTCTGAGTCCGGATTCCGGCCCGAAGCGTTCCATCCGTGCTACGGCCTGGCCGAGTCGACTCTTATCGTCACCGGAGCTCAGAAAGGCGCCGAAGTTTCGATACTCAAGGTAGACGAGGATGCTCTCAATCAAGACCGAGTGGTCAGACCTCGCTCGGTGGAGGCCGAAAGGGCGTTGGTCTCCTGCGGGGCGCCTATGAACGGTCTGGACGTGGTGGTGGTGAACCCTCGGACTCTGAGGCGTCTACCCGGGGACCGGGTGGGGGAGATCCTGGTCAGGGGTGATTCCGTGGCGGACGGTTACTGGAACAACCCTCACGCTACCAGGGAAGCTTTCGGACTCTACCTCTGTCAGGAAGACGGTGGTGCCGGCCCTTATATGCGAACCGGCGATCTCGGATTTTTCCGAGACGGCCAGCTCTTCGTTTGTGGGCGCTCCAAGGAGCTCATCATAATTCGCGGCCGCAACTACTATCCTCAAGATATCGAAAGAGCGGTAGACGGTGTGCACCCGGCCCTTCGGACCGGTTGTCTTGCCGCTTTCGGATTGAGAGAAGACGACGAAGAGCGAGTAGGCTTGATCGCCGAAGTACGGGAGCCGCGGAAAACCGATTTCGACGACGTGGTTCGCGCGATTCGTCGAGCGATCAATGAAAAGATTCAGGTCAAGATTCACACCATCGGTCTGGTGCCGAAAGACGGTGTGCCGAAGACTTCCTCCGGCAAGATACAGCGCCGGCTCTCTCAGTCTCAGTATCAGGAACGAAAACTCAAGCTCGTTCATCAGTGGCACGAAGCCGGTCGAACCGGGTTGAACTAGGTCGTGCTGAATGTCGACACGCCCTAAGAGCCGGGAGTCTTTTATGTACGACTGGCAGGGTGCCCTGGATGAGATCTACGAGACCTATCGAGGTCTGAACGAAGGTCGAGTGGCCGACTACATCCCCGAATTGGCCAAAGCCGATCCTTCGCTGTTCGGAATCTGCGTCGTGACCTGCGAGGGAGAGATTCATTCCGTCGGGGATTGGGAGCGGCCGTTCACGATTCAATCCGTTTCCAAACCTTTCGTCTACGGGATCGCCTTGGAGGACTGTGGTCGAGAAGTCGTGCTAGAGAGAGTGGGCGTGGAGCCCACGGGAGACCGCTTCAACTCCATCATCGAGCTGGACCAGAGCTCCAAACGACCCTTGAACCCGATGGTGAACGCCGGTGCTATAGCGACCAGCAATCTCATTCGAGGGGAGTCGCCCAGCGAGCGTTTTAATCGGCTTCTGGAAGCGTTCTCCCGATACACGGGCCACGAGATGGCAGCCGATATGTCGGTTTTCCTCTCCGAAAAGACCACCGGTCATCGCAATCGAGCGATCGCTCACCTGATGCTGAATTTCGGGATGTTGAAAGAGCACGTGGAAGAGACACTGGACCTCTACTTTCAGCAGTGTTCGCTTCTGGTAAATTCTAAGGATCTGGCTACTATGGCGGGCACTCTGGCTAACCGAGGTGTCAATCCGTTGTCCGGGCGCGAGGCTATCAGACCGGATTTCATCCGCGATATTCTCTCCGTCATGTTCACCTGCGGGCTCTACGATTTCGCCGGAGAGTTCGCCTACAAAGTAGGCCTTCCGGCCAAGAGCGGAGTAGGCGGTGGAATGATCGCGGTGAGCCCCGGAAAGGCCGGGATCGGGGTGTTCAGCCCTCTCCTGGATGAGCGGGGGACACCCATCAGAGCGGTTAAGGTCTGCGAAGAACTCTCCAGGCGCTTCGGACTGCACATCTTCCAGCCGTACACCTCATTGGAGGATGAATTTAATACCACCTGTGAACTGCCCGTGAGTCAACGCCTGGGGCATAAAGCTTTTCAAGACCCCTCGGGATAGGTTTAAATGTACTAGCCGGATAGTTTGACTTCACTACTCGGCTGCGGTCAAATAGAATTAGGAAGATTAGCATTAGCGGATGAGTCCCTTAAAAGAGCGATTAACACTGACCGACTTGCTCATTCGTGAGGATGTGCTAGAAGGGCTTGCCACCAAAGACTCTCTGCTGGCCCACGGTGTAAGACTTATCCATCGGTTCGGCGTCCACGGCACCAGCATCGGAAAGCTGCTGGAGGCGGCCGGAAAAAGTAAGAGCCAGTTCTATTTTCACTTCGACGACAAAGACGATTTTGTGTGTAGGGTCCTGGAACTCGAAATGACGACGATGCTGAAGATGAAGCGTCGTTTTACCCTGGAAAAACTTGAAGATGTGGAGGCCTGGTTTTCGCCCTACATCGAGCTTGGCTCTCTGCCCGGCAATCTGGGCTGTCCCGTCGGTCCGGCCGCCACCGAGATGAGCCCCTCCAACGAAATGGTGAGAGCAGAGGCGCGTCGCCAGTTCGAGCGATGGGAACAGAAGATCGCGGAAGATTTGGCCGGACTGGCCGAAAAAGAAGGCTTCGGTCACTCGTACTGTGCCCGCACCGAAGCTCGGAACTTGGTTTGCAGTATCCAAGGAGCTTTCATGTTCGGGCGAGTCTTTCAGGACCGCAACTTCATCGTGGAGGTCCGGGACAACCTCATCCGCGACCTGAAGCGCCGTTTCAGACCTTAGGAATCAGACCTTGACCTTAAAGAGCTTCTTCTGGCGGGCCAAGTAGGTGATGGCTCGGCCCGCGAAGCTGTAGGGGATCTGCCGGCATAAGTAGTTGAGTTCCCCGACCAGAAAAAGCTTGTACTTCGCCCTCGAAAGGGCGACGTTGAGCAACTGGGCGGCCGCTCCGCGATCGTCTTTGAGAAGGGTGCCGGGTCCGAACGCTTCTCCGTCCACTAGGTCGATGATGACCACGTCTCTCTCCTTTCCCTGATATCGATGAACTGTGTCGCACTCGACTCGCTCTCTGAGTTCCTCGGTGAGGAGCTTGCGCAGAGTTCGCACCTGCTGTCGGTAGGGAGTGATGATGGCAACTTGCTCAAACCCTGCGTCCACGGCTCGCTGAGCCAATCTGAGACAGACACCGGCACTTTCGTCGTTGTAGCGGCTGCTGGAAAATTGGGGCTTCTGGCAGACCGAGGCTCCCTGAAGGTCGAAGCCCGCCACCGAGCCGCCTTCCAGCGGATCGAGGCTGGTCCATTGCGCGAATTCTTCGGCTTTTCGCGCACTCTGAAGTTGGTCTTCGTAAGCCAAGTGGGAAACGAGAGCCCCGATCTCCGGATGCATCCTATACTGAATAGTGAGCATGGTTTGAGGGACTTCTCCCACCTCAAAAATGTTGCGACCCAGGGCATGCCGCACGAAAGAGTCGCGACTGGTGAGGATACTGGGAAGCTGGCGCGGGTCGCCGACGGCAACGGTCCGTTTGGTGGCCCGCGAACAGGCTACGAAGAAAGCCGGCAGCACGGCCATACCGGCCTCTTCCACGATCACATTGTCGAACATCTCTTCTTCCATCCACCGGTCGGTGGTGATGTTGGCCAGAGTGGTGAGAACGACTGTGGCCCGCTGGATGGTCTGTTGCTGTCGCTGAGCCAGGACTTCTCGGCAGTCGGAGATGCGATTTCCGTGAGCTTTGCGCAGGGCGGCGAGCCGAGACATATGAAGCTCCAGCAACTCACACTGTCGGGAGGGAGCCAGGCGACTCCATTTTTTTCCGCGACCCGACCCGAAGATTTCGCTAAGCCAGTCTAGCGGCAAGCCCTGCGGTTGGGCGGGTTCGAAGAGAGAGAGCTGCTCACTGGGTCCGGTGGCGATCTGAAGCTCTTTCAGCGGCTTCTCGATCCGGGTCATACGTTCTCGTAGCGCTTCCAAGCGCTTTTCCGAGGTTTCCCAACGTTCTCGAAGCTGGTCGTGCAGACGGCGGGTGATTTCCCGCAAGTGGCAGTGCCGATGCTCCGGGCGGCAGCGTCCCATTCGGACGATCTTGCCTTCTTCCACCTGACTTGCCAGTTCGGGACTCTTAAGAAGGCCGTCCAAGACCTGATCCAGGGCCGCGTGAGTATTTGAAGTGAGCAACACGCGTTCGCCCCGGGCGGCAAGCTCGGCGACCAGCACGGCCAGGGTTGTCGTTTTTCCGGTGCCGGGAGGGCCCCAGATTCGGCTGGCCGTCTGACTAAGGCTGGAGAAGACGGCCTGGTTTTGGCTATCGTTGAGTGAAGCGTGTTGCACCGGGGACGCTTCCAGAGCACGCGCGGGCTTGAGCCCGAAGGACTCGAGGCCGGCTTGGATTTGCACATCCGAAGCGTCGGTGCGCAAAGTTTGGAGCTGTTCTTGAAGGCGTTCGAAGAGAAACCAGGGGGCAAGCGACAGGCGATACTCCTTGGCCTTGAACGGTTCGTCGGAACTCAGCACAAGCTCCGCGCCGTCCACCTGTTCGATTCGAACGCTCTGTTCGGCTCCGCTCTCATGAAGAAGCTGGGCTTTGACTCCCACGGCCAGGCCGTCGCCGGTCCGGTCTACTTTAAAGCTGGCACGACGCCGTTGCTCCTTCGACTCCAGGTGCTCCAGGACGGTCAGCTGAATGTCGGTGCGCCGGGCTCGCTCTTTCTGGGCTTCCAATTCACGATAAAGACCCTCACGGAAGACCTCGATAGTCTCCACAAAGTGAGGGTCGATTTGGGCGGCGTTGGAACGCTCTTGCAGCAGTTCGGCGGACACACGAAAGGCGTTCGCTAATGTTTCCGGGGTCCCCCCTGGACTCGCATCCCGTGCTTTATTTCCACTTTCCTTTGCCCTTGTTGCCCTTGCCGTTGTTACCGTTACCGTTATTTCCGTTACTGCCGTTGTTGTACATCTTCTTGGTTTGTCCGGGAGGACCGCCGTGGGGGTGAGTGGGATGATACTTCATTTTCCACTGATAGGGGTCCGGGACTCGCACGACGTTGTTCCAGTAGGGTTGGGGGACGATGACGTTGACAGCCTGGCCGGGCTGGAGTGAACTCCAGGTCGCCGTCAGGCCACCCAGTTGAAAGGTGGCGTGCTGAGTGGGTACCAGATAGGAGCCGGCGCCGTAGTCCACCATCACGCCTTCGGGATAGACGCCGTAGACCTTACCTGAAAACGGGTCGGCTTGGGCGGGGTTGAGCATACAGAGAAGTGCTATGAGTATTGTGTTTCTTATCAGTTTCATATTTATCCTTACGCTTTTTCTTCGATGCGTCGATGCACCCACAGCTTTTCACTGATGGAGCGTTTGACGTTTCGAGAAGTCCAGGTCACGGTCACTTCCAACACCTTAAGTCGGTCGGAGTCTCCCTTGTCAGGAGACAGGACCTTCAGTTCGGAATCGTAGGTGATGCCGCGGTTGACCTTGCTGGGCAGGACTTCGGACGTGCCCACGGTGAGAAGGTCGAACCTTCTGGTGCGGGCTTCGGCCAAGCCGGACTGGGCTACGGTGACGGCCTGAAGCCTCTCGCTGCCTTGCCGATTGGCCAGAACCGTGGTGGGGAATAGATTGAACACCACCAGGATCAAAAGAGCGACCAAAAAGATTGAAATGAGCGTCTCTGCGATGGACACTCCTCGATTTCGGGCTCTCACACCTTCAATTATAACATCGATGCTCCTGAGGCGGAGACCCCGTAGGATAACTCTCAAAACACCCTAGTTGAGGATGGTGACCAGCTTTTCCAATCGAAAACGACGGGGCTGGTCGTTGGGGAGCTGTCTTTGGACCTCGACCGAGACATCCACCAGCCGGCTGGAGCCGTCGGGAAGTCGATTGACGACCGCAAATTCGGTGACGTTTTCTCCGACCGAAGTGCCGTGCTGAGTGGTCATATTGGTCAGCTCGCTTTCAGTGAAACGACGAGGATTCGCAAGGGGGGATGCAGATGTCGTAATTCGCCGTACCCACAAAGTTCTCTCGTTCTTGAGCCAGTAGTAGAAGGTTTGCTCACCGCTCCAGGCAAGCGTGCCTTCGCTAGTGACGTCTTCGATCCGGTTTGCGGCCACACCGGAGGTATCGGGTGTTTGCAGGTAGGATATTCCGGAAACTCCCGACTGGGTCAAGTCACGCTCCACCTTCTGCAACAGAAAATGGCAAGATTGTTCGAGCTCGAGATAGACCGACTCTCTGGCCGATATCCTCATGGTCCGTATCAAGAGTCCGACGAGAAGTGTACCGACCACGGCGAACAAAGAGATGGCCACCAGCGTTTCGGGGACGGTGAGGCCTAGAGTTCGTCTCCGCTCAGACATCACGAATGAGAAGCAACCGAATCCTGTCTGCCAACGATAAGAACTGGGCGGGGTCGAGGCTGATGAGATCGACGGCTTCCTCCCCATGCGGTAGTGAGCCGCTTTGAAGGCCGCTTAGAAGCTGGGGGAGTTTGTTTTGAGTGGTCGACTCGAAGGCTTGCAGCTGCTTGGGGTCGTCTTCGATGGACAAAAGGCTCTTGATAGCGGCGATCGCGTCGGCCACGGAGCTTGCTTTGAGAGCGTCCTCTTCGTGTGTTCCTTCCGGATAGATCAGGAAGGTGCCGTCCGGCTCGGTCGAGATATAGATTCGAATCTTGCTGTCGCTTGTCTTGTCGGCACCTTTCGTGCCTGTAAAGGCTCCCGGGTTCGCACCTTTGGGCGAGACGAAATGAAGAGCCGTCCGCTCGCTGTGCTGCAGGTCGACTTTCACCGAGTCGGGACTGTAGATGACTTCCGTGTCTTTGAGGACCAAATCGCTATCCTCGCCGCCCAAGAGGAGAGTGCCCACAAGAGTCATGTTCTCCGCTACCAAGCCTTTGTTGGAATAGACCAGACCGCGGAAGGTAGAGCCCTGCTGGGATGGGCCCTGAAGCAAAATGTTTCCTTCCGAGACGATGGCGGCGAGATTGTCGGTGGAGAGAGCGGAGCGTCCGGTGATAGTGGTGTTGCCCGTGACGAGAAGCGCCCCCACACCTGTCACGCCTCCCGAAACAGTGAGATCGCCGTCGACGTAAAGAACACCGTTGTCGAGATGCAGGCCCTGACCCACAAAAAGATCGCCTTCCCGCTTCACCCATCCTTCGTAATTAGCTTTGTTGACCGTACCGGCGGAGAGATGGCTGATGCCTAATTTCCCGTTGGCTTCGGGGTCGAAATCGGTCACTTTGTAGGCGGGAATAGTTTCCTGGCTCGAATTGGCCAGGACTTGCCCCAAAATTTCTGCACCAGGTTCGAGTTCGACTCCTCCGGCGGATTTCGCGTCGCCGGTGATGGTAGTATCCTTTCCCAGCTTGAGGGCGCTTGGTTGGGTGGAGTTGGACAGAGCGTCTCCAGGCAAGAGATCGTCGAGGGAAAGAGTTTTGAGATCGTCGACTCGATCGACACTGGCAATCAAAGTTTCGCCTTGGGTCTCAAATCGTCCTGAAGATGCTACGACGTACGGAAACTTCGGTATGTAGAAGATCGCTTCGACACGTCTCTTGACTCCGTTGGATTCGCCCAGCCCGACCAGATGTATGGAGCGGCCGGGTATCACCCGACCACCTGCTCCCGAGCGGGCGCCCTCCGACTGAATGTTGTTGGTGGAGTACGGTAGTCCCCATTCGCCGGCAAGACCGGGACTGAAGGTGAGCTTGCCCGTGGTCTTGGAATCGCTCCCGGACAGTACGATGAGGTCCTGCTCGCTCTGGAGTACTCCGAACTCTTCGTTCTCCAGCACTTCCTCCAGCCCCGCGGCTATGGCGGATTCGGCCATGCTCTGGGCCACGGTGCCGTTGGTGGCTTTCTGGGAAAGCTGGAGATGGGTCACGCTCGAACCGGTCAGTGCAAGGGCCAGCATCACCACAACGATGGTGACCAGCAGAACTGTCCCCATTGTGGCGCCTCTCTCCGATTTTGAGGAAAAGGCCATCACTCTGGTATTATACCGCACTTGCGACGATTAGGCATGGAGCCGAACCAACTATTCTTCCAGAGGAAGAACGGCGGTCACTCTCGTCCCTTCTCCAGGGGCGCTCCGGTGAATGAGTTCCCCCCCGTGCATCTCCGCTCGCTCCTTCATGCTTTCCATCCCAACCCCGCTTTGGAACGAGGGGTTCTCGATGTCGAAGCCCACTCCGTCGTCCTCGACGGTCACCCAGAGTTTGCCCTTGACCGCTTTCATCTCGATGCGAATCCGGGACGGTTGTGCGTATTTGCGTATGTTATTCATCGCTTCTTGACAGATTCGAAAAGCGGTGGTTTCCAGCGAACCGGGTAGCTCGATATCGCCGAGTTCCATCTCGAAGTCGGTTTCACACTCGAGTTCTCTGGCAAGCTTAATAGCTTCTTGGCGAACGCTTTGGACCAATCCAAACTTATCCAAAGCGGGGGGACGCAGGTTGTGGATCAGGCGGCGCCCTTCTTTGACCGCTTCGGAAAGATATCGGGTGCCCTGGCTGAGGCCCGTGTGTTCTCCCTCAGGGTCTATTTTTTTCTTGACAACGGTCAGCTGCATTTCGGCGGCGATCACGAGCTGGAGCATTCCGTCGTGGAGGTCGCGAGCGACGTGGCGCCGCTCGTCTTCCTGGGCGGTGACGAGTCGCTCCATCAGGCCTCGCAGTCGTTGCTCGCTTTCGCGAAGGGATCGCTCGGTCTCTTTTCGCTCGCTGATATCTTGAGCGACCACGACCAATCCTTCAATGGTGTCATCCTCTTTGTAGACAGCCGAGCAGGACACGATCATAGGCACCTGGGCTCCCGAATGGGTGATAAAGTTTGTTTCCAGGTTTTTGGTGCCGGGGTGAAGCTTGGTTAGCTTCGATGCGGTCAGAGCTTCGTAGGAAGTGCCCAGAAGCTGGCCTCGGTTGTAGCCGAGGGTAGAACAAACGGCGTCGTTGACCATCTGGATACTGCCGTCCGGACCAGCCAGAATGAGGAGGTTGCTGAGAGCTCTCAATACGCGATCAGTGTAGCCTCTGACCGAGGTTTGAGTCGGTCTACCATCGGTCTCCTGAGCGCTGAGAGCCATATGGGTCACGGACAACGGCACTTGATGGGCAGGGACCTTGTCGTAGATCGGCTCGGTACCTTTTCTCTTGGCTACGGCGGCGAAAACAACGGCGACAAGCCAAAAGACCGTGGCTAGAAAGAC
>Ga0207914_100606_pt1 | contig 13367 bp, 10 predicted proteins | sample DeeseametaMP2497_FD_184171 | JGI IMG/M metagenome (GOLD analysis project Ga0207914, IMG submission 184171) | Marine microbial communities from East of Antigua and Barbuda, Atlantic Ocean - MP2497 (SPAdes) | ecosystem: Environmental > Aquatic > Marine > Oceanic | place: East of Antigua and... | reverse complement strand
CGAGTCCACCGTCAGCACCATCAGCAAGATCGGGATCGCCCGGTCTATGTCGTCGCGAGCCGACAATGAAGCGAAGTTGGTGGGAAACAAAGAGTGGTCCGTACGAAGCAGCTCGCTCTATCTTGGCCGCGGCAGTCGCGACCGGCGACCCATAGCGATCGTTCCGCTAGTCCCGCGCGGCCGGGTCGAAAAGCTCGTGTTATTGCATCTTGAGTTTGAGGAGAATGTCAGTGTGCGCTGCAAAGTCAACGTCCTCCAAGAGCTCCGCCAGAAGTACGAGAATCTGAAAAGTTTGATCACAGAACGCGACTTTCGGTGGGAGGATTCATACCTCCAGGATATTGACATCGAGGACCTTGTCATGACCCCGGTCAAAGATCTGGCTCAAGTCATCCTGGAACGGCAAAAAACAAGCGTTTAAGCGCTGAATATTACTCAAATTGTGTTCTAAGTTACAGACTGAGATCGGTGGTAGCGGGTATGTTTTAGGCGATGGAATCGGACTACTCAGAAATGCAAGACCCCACTCAGCTCAGCGACTCGGCTCGCCTCAGAATATTTACTAAGATGCTAAGAGAGCCGGTGGTCGTCTCCGGTTCTGCCTATCGCTCGGGAGCCCATCCCATTTTAGCGACCAAGGTGGCGGCCGAGGTCGCCAGGAGTCCGAAGGTAGGGCTGGTCCAAAAGCTCATGGAAGAGAGCCGAGACGCCTTTATGAGCCGCGACTATCCCACGGCCATTGTCAAGTCTCTCGCTGCCGAGGAACTGCTCCGGAAGTACGGCGGCATCCTAGCGCCGAACGAAGAGTCGGATATCCGAGACCAGCTCCACTTCCTCAAAGTGCAGTACTTTCTCCTCAGCGGGCAAGCCGGCGAAGCTTTTAAGTTCCTCAAGAACATCAGATTCCGTTCCCACCCCTACTTGTGGCACAAGCGTCTAGCTCAGCGTTCGGGAGTCACCTCCAAACACTGGACCAATATCGAGCACACTTTGCGGATTTTCTTCTCCACGAATAAGAGCGGCAAAATCTTCGCTCTACTCGGTTACGCCATCGTCATGGGCCCTCATCCGTCGTCCGTCGCCAATCTGGCGGCCGAATTGGACTATCAAGCCTCCAATACAGAGCGACCGTTTGAAGCTCTCTATCAAGACTACAGCTTCCTTACCACTCGGGTCACTCAGCGAGAAAAAGACTTCCTACCCCAGTATTTGGCCAGCGAGTTCGGCGTCACGCCCCTGATCAAGGAAGGCAACACGCTTTTTATCGGAGTCACCAAAGAACTCAGCGAGCGAAATCTCAGAGAAATAGAAATAAGAACCGGAGCTGAAACCGTGATGGTTCCTATGTCCAAGCGACCTTTGAGAGATCGGAACATGAGGCTTTACGCTTCCTAAAAGAAAAGTCTTCGAAACAGATTCGAAAATAGATATTGACCTCCCCGAGATCACTCCCTATAATAAGCCGCACGTGGGCCCATAGCTCAGTGGTTAGAGCAGCTGGCTCATAACCAGTTGGTCACAGGTTCGAATCCTGTTGGGCCCACCACGTATTCAGAATATGGCCCGGTGGTATAGCGGTTAGTACGTCGCCCTTTCAAGGCGAAGATCGCGAGTTCAAATCTCGTCCGGGTCACCATAAGGGCGGATAGCTCAGTTGGCTAGAGCATCTCGTTTACACCGAGGGGGTCGGGGGTTCGAGTCCCTCTCCGCCCACCATTTATGGGAAAGAAAGACCTGAGAAGGTCTTTCTTTTTTTTTTGACCTATTGATATTCAGCTTTTCGTCGCGGGACGCAGGACATTTTTTGTCTGCGGGCGTCAAATTTTCTGCTGAATAGTGGACCTATTTAAGGAAAGTTTGGCACCCGCAGACGGGAAATGAACAAGTTCGGCGATGAAAAGCTGGATATCAATAGGTCCAGTACGAGGGACTCTCACCCGGGTACCCACGGAGTGGGTGGGGGGTCACCCGACAAGCGGGTAGCGCCTCAACACGCAAGGAAAATCCTCGTCCACCCTAAACGCCCCCGCTATGCATTACCCCGTATCCTTACAGATCCCGGTGGCCTGGGGCGAGATGGACGCCTTCGGTCACGTCAACAACGTTGTCTTCTTCCGCTACTTCGAATCAGCCCGAATCGAGTATTTTCGAAAGTTGCGCGGCGACGACTTCGGAAACGGTGAGTTCGTGCCGATCCTGGCCCAGACGGAGTGCAGCTATCTGAGACCTGTCTATCACCCGGACACACTGACCGCCCAGGCGAGGGTGAGTCGAGTCGGCTCGAGCAGTCTCACCATGGAATACAAACTGACAAGTGCCTCCCAGGACGCCGTCGTGGCCGAGGGCAAGGCCGTCGTTGTCAATGTGGACCCGGAAACCGGCAAAGGCCGCCCTCTCACTGATGACCTCAAGCAAAGGATCTCTCAACTGGAGTCTCTCAAGGCGTAGACTTCCGCCCGGAAGAGCTTCCCCCGTGACACTCATGACAAGCGACCACAAACTCGAATAACGGCCAAGGACGGCCCTTCGACGAAAGGCCGGAAGCCCCATTTGACGGAGTTTGTCGAGTAATTCTCCAGAAATCTACCACGAAATCTTTCGCGACGGGATTTTGGAGATAGAATTGTGGTCGCGCAGACTTTTTTTCAATAGCAGCCCCGGAGGCAGGCCCCCAGGGGATTTGAAGCCCGGTATCACGACGAAATGGCGAGTTTCCGGTCGCCTATCATAAGTCTCCCCCAAGAGAGTATCTCCAGAAGCTGCCCGAGCCAGTTTTTGAACTTCTCAATGAACCTCGCGGGGAGGAGTGTGCCTTTTCAGGGAGCCGTCCTTTCGCAACACGAATTTTCTCGAACCTCTGAGTAGCGCGCTCCTCGGTGCTATCGGCGGAAACGTCATCGGGTATGCAGCCGGCATCGGTATCGCAGCTGAGCATCACTCGTCCCGAAGCATAAAACGCGCTGCGGCCGCCGCGGCCCTTTCCAGATTGCCTTCCAAAGTCTCACCTGATCGCTTTCGAGGTTTGAAGCCGTGGTCGCCATCCGGCAGCCATTCAAACTCCAGGTTCGACGGAAGGTTGTAGCCGGCGACCTCCTCCCTTTTTCCGAAGGAGTCGCGCTCGCCCTGACAGATGAGAACCGGACACCGGATGTCGAAAAGATGCTCGGTCCTTAGCTTTTCCGGCTTTCCCGGAGGATGGAAGGGATATCCGAACGCCACCACCCCACACACCGGAGCAGAGAGGGCCAGATGAGTGGCGACTCTCCCACCCAATGACTTTCCACCCACAAAGACACGTTCCACTCCGACCACAGAGTCAATTACCTTGCGATACTCTTCGACCAGCGTAGGCAGTGCACTCGGCGGCCGAGGCTTCCTGGCCGCCAAGGCCCTCTCCATATACTCAAAGTTGAATCGCCTACACTCCACGCCTTGCTCGCCGAGCGCCTGTGCCAAACTCACCATCCAGGTTGAGTCGCACGGTTGCCCCGACCCATGGGCGAGTATCAAGATAGACCTACTCAAATGCCTTGCTCCTTCGACTTAGACTGTTAGCAACACTTTTGTTACAAGATGGCAACCATCATTTCAAATGATGTCCTTTTCTCTAACCTATTGGTGCCGTTTTGCGCTCGCCAAATCCTGGCAATCTGATATCGTAATACGTGGCAGGAGGTCTCAACCGTAGATAACGGAGACCAACTGCGTGCTAATCTCATCACTTAACAACTATAATAACGCTATGCCTCTCAACGGCGGCTTTAGCGGTCTGAGCGGACTCAACAACAACTCCAACCAGGGAGGTCAACTCGATCTCTCTTCCCTCTCTAACGAAGCGAACGGCCCGGATGGACAAGTCAATCCGGCCGTGCTGCAGATGATCTACGAGACTCGTCTGCAGTCCGACTTACAAAACGCCGAAGCCGCTAAACAAAGCGGCAACGAAGAAGAGGCGGCAAACGCCCTGAAATCTCTGGAAGGCACCTACGGGGAAGCCAAACAGAAGCAGGTGCCGCTCAGCCAGGAGACCGAGCAAGCCGTGAAACAGGCACTCGGCATCTCCGACGGCGGTGACAAAGGCAATCTCGATGCTCTCGACAAGGGCGGCTTCAACGCGGACGACGGCTCCTCCGGAGGCGGCGGTGGTGGTGGCGGCTGCAACGGCGGCGGGTGCAACGGAGGCGGATGCATCGGCGGAGGCGGCGGCGACGCCGGACCCCCACCTCCCCTCAACGAGAACGACAAGAAATTCCTCAACGAAGCCATCAGCCAGGACTCTCAGAGTTTCGGCGATCTGGTCTCCGGTTGGCGCCAGGGAGCAGAGGGCAACTGTGCAACTGTGGCAGCTGTCAAAGCCGCTATGGACCGCTACGACAACAAAGTCTTCGACGACGTCCAACGTACCGAAGACGGCTACAACATCGTCATGCAAGACGGCTACAAAATGAAGCTCAGTGATGCGGAGCTATCGGCAGCGAAGCAAGCCAGTAATTTCCGCGGCGCCGACGGACCGGCCAAGAGCTACGCGACGTTCCTCTACGGAGCAGCGGCTAAACGAAACTCCCTGGACAACAGAATGAGTTTCGGGTCCGCACTCCAGGACCTCAACAACGGAGAGAGCATCTACTCACCAGCCAAGCTGCTGGGCCTACAGCACCAGATGGTGAGAGTGGACCCCCGCACCTTGAACGGTCAGGACTCGGTGGTGGCCGGTAGCCATCGCCACGCTATCTTCGTCAACAAGAACGCCAACGGAGGCCACACCAGCGACCGTTGGGGACGAGCCACGCCGTTCAACGGCACCGACAATATGGGCAACGGTTTGATCAACGCCTACACCTTCAAGCCTCGTAACTGGGGCGGTGGAGGCAGTGGAACCAACTCATTTGCCAGCCTGGCCGGAGGGCCGCGGAGCGCGGCACCCACCAGGACGACCACGCCGGTCCGAACACCGGTCCGAACCCCGGTCAGCACCGGAGTGACCCGACGACGCTAGCAGACCTAGCTACCGAACGAACTCCAAACACCCGCCAAATGGCGGGTGTTTGTTTGATCTGCGATCAATGAGCGGTGCAGACGATAGAATCAGGTTTTGGGCGTCTGCTAGCCTTAGATAGCAAAAGGATGAGGGAAAGAGTAGCTCGCAGGAAAAGGGCCGCCGCCGATATCAAGACTATCCTCTCGAACACAGTCGACCCACTCATCTTCGCTGCTTGATAGCTTGTCAGGACGAAGTACCCCAGCACGGGATAGACAGCGAGAGTGGTCAGCAACTTCAACTGCTTAGCCGTTTCCGACGTCCAGAGAGACACCCCCGGAATAGCCACTAGAGTCAGCAGACCGAACACAGGAATTAAAAGAAAGCTGTTCAGGATACCCCGGTTGACAAACACCGAACTAAGACATCCCAATCCCAGGGCTAGCCTCCGCCAGTCTATTCCCTCCGGCCTCATCCAGTAGGTGACCTCGACCACCGTCCAACAGACCAAAACTATCATCACCCAGTCCAACCCTCGAGTTAGCCAGGTCCAGTCCTTACCCTGAGCAATGGAAAGACCCTTGGCCAACTCTCGGAAGGTCGGAAAGATGTAGGTATCGAGGAAACAAGCGGTCTGCGCACTAAAAAGGATAGCGCACAAACCCAAACCGGCCCTCAGTCGAGGACGTTCTTTCAATAGATTCAACATAGCTCCAGACTACGAGGTTCGAGCAACTAGGTCTGTACCGATTGCTACAATCCGTTCAGGACCTCTTGGTGGTAGAAATCACCGGCTTCATCCACGATCCGTGGCTGGTCGTCGTCAACAGCGGTTGATAGGTAGCGTTGTAGTACGTACCATTACGGCCGCGTAGTCCTGAAGCGTTGTAGTAGATGCCGTCACAGCCGCGTAATCCTGAATCGTTCCTATACTGGGAAGTGACTGTTTGGCGGAAGCCCTGTAACTCCGCACTCACAATCGGCGTCTCCACCCACTTGAGTTCAGCCACCTCATCCCGTGCTCTGGACCGCGCCACCAGGCCGGCCCCTGCTCCCAGAACTGCTGCAGCAGCCAATCCGATTGGCGCTGCGATAATTCCCAAGCCCACGAGGGCAGCGGCTCCCGCAGCCCCTACGATGGCCCCGGCAAGGCCGCCGAGGACACCCTCCTTGACTCCGGACTTAGGCCCCAGTTGGACAAACTCACGAGCCTCCTTGAAGAGCGGCTTTCCGTCTTTCAAGTATGGCTCTTCGGAGTAGATCCTTCGGTAGCCTGAAAGCTCCAGACTATCGTTGGGCCTGAAGGAATCATCGTAGAAAACGTCCGACCTGCCTCTGGGCAGTTTGCCTACCTGACCGTCCTTAGGAATTTGGCCAATGGCCGTTTCCGACACACACGGCTTATCGTACTTCAGCAAGACTCGACCGCTCGCGGGTAGCGGCTTTCGGCTCAGTTCGTAGTTGACGGGAGTAGATTTTGCAGACGGATTGCCGGAGACGTTCATTAGATATCCTTTACAGTGGTATTGATTGAATCATATCTCGTGCACGTGTATCCTCTCTTTGCAATGGGAGCCCCAGGCGTCAACAAAAGTGCAACATGTGCTGCCGTCAAGGCTCAAGCCGATATCCGACCCCGTATATGGAGCGGATGATGTCCTCGTGACCGGGGGAATGCATCTTGGCCCGGATCCGACTGATATAGAGGTCTATGCGACGCTGGTCCCCAGAATACTCCGGCCCCCAGACCCGATCCAAGATCTCTCCCCTAGAGAAGTTCCGTCCCGGGTCCTCAGCCAGCACCTGCAAAATCTCAAACTCACGGGAGGTCAGGTCTACAGCTTTCCCCCTCACCGAGACCTGCTTTCCCTGTTCGTCTATCCGCAACTTCTCCGGAGCACTGCCTGCACTCATACGAGTTCGTCGCAGAACCGCCTTAATCCGGGCCACCATCTCTCGATTCAAGAAAGGACGACTCAGGAAATCGTCGGCCCCACTCTCCAAAGCCGTGATTCTTGAGGCGGAATTCGTCTCTTCGGCTAAGACCACAATCGGTACAGGGCTCACCTGGCGGAGCTTGCGCAAGACCTTCAGACAGCTGTCATGGCCGTTCCTCGGCTGTTCCAGGACCACCAGGTCGAAATCCGAGAAGTTCCGAGTGTTGGCGTGCCCCCGTCGAAAAATCGTGGTGTGGAAAAGGTCCCGTCTTAAAGCCTCGCAAGTAGCTTGACTGGTCGACGGGCTCTGCTCCACAACGAGAATATGCCCCCGTTGACCCCTCTGATTGTTCGGTAAGCTGGCGTAATTTGGCAAGTTAGAAAGCCTCCTTTCGGTTCTACACTCTCCAATGTAGCGACCGAGTGTGGAGGCAATGACAAGATCTCATCCATATTTTCTCCCCATTTTAAGCTCAAGAGGGGTCATCAGGCAGAAGCCGGTTCATGATCACAGCGGCGATCGTACCAACGGCGAGTCCTGACTGCGCCAGTACCCCCAGACTTCGTAGGACCGGATGAGTCAACTGGCTGAGCTGGGCGGTAGCGTTGGGAACCATGGAGACTCCTAACCCTAAAGCCAGAGAAACAGCCAGAATCTTTTCCTTTCGGGGAGTGAGACCGTCGCCCGTGGCCACACTCAGTCCCGCCACAGCGACAGTCGCGAACATCAGGACTGTGGCTCCCCCCAAAACCGGTTTTGGCATCAGGGATAGCACCGCCCCGAGCTTTGGGAAAAGAGCCATCACAATCAAAATGCCCCCCACCCCATAACCCACGGAACGAGAAGCCACCCCGGTCAGCTTAATCACCCCGTTATTCTGGCTGAAGCTGGTCGTGGGCAGCGAACCCAACGCGCCGGCCAAAAGACTCCCTACACCGTCGGCCGCAATTCCGCCCTCGATCCGTTCCTGAAAAATCGGACCCTCCACCGGCTCTCTGGAGACTTTGGATGTGGCCGTCAGGTCTCCCATTGTCTCTAAAGCGGATACCAGATAGGCGACCGCCCAGGGCAAGACCAGCACAGGGTCGATGGTCAGTCCGTAGGCTAGAGGCTGGGGAATGCGAACGTTCGGCTCGTCTGCCAGGGCGCCGAGGTCGACGAACCCCGCAGCCAGCGCCACAACGTAGCCCAGGACAAGACCCACTCCGATCGAGACACTCGCGAACCTGCCGTCGTTCCAGGAGCTCAACCACAAAATGACGACCAGCACTCCCAGTCCAAGAGCTAGATTGATCGGAGCACCCAGATCGGGGGCGCCGAAACCGCCCGCCAGATCGGTCATACCCACCCCAATCAGACTGCACCCGATCAGAGTAACGACGGTACCGGTTACAATAGGCGGAAACCACTTTTTGAGGGTACTGAGGGAGCGGGAGAGCAAGACTTCAATAGGAGCGCACAACGCCGTCAGACCAAAGATAAGCGGGAGCCCCCCAATCTGACCCGCCGCGATGGCCACCGGAACGAACGTAAAACTGGTTCCCTGCACACACAACATCCGAGAGCCGACCGGCCCTATTCCGTGGGTCTGAACGAGTGTACCGATACCGGAGGCGAGGAGCGCCGCACTGACGAGGAAAGCCGAGTCCTTAACGCTCAAACTCAGGGCACTTGAAACGACCAACGGTGGGGTCACGATGCCCACAAACATGGCCAAAACGTGCTGCATACCGAACAGAACGATCTGGAAGGCACTCAGCTTGGCCTCGATGGGATAAAACTTTCGTCTCCCCACTTCCCGAGATTCCGGGCTCATCGGTATGGTGGTTCGAGCCCGCTCGACCTGTTCCGATTCTTCCAAAATGCCCCCGAACAAAAAAAGCTTGTCGGCGTGCTTTGCCATGAGCTTGATCTGACCTCTTGACCGTTTAGTTGTGCAGGTTACCGGGAAATGCTGATTGGTGAAGCCGATACTTCTAGCCATAGTTCTAGCTCTACTTCTTGCCGGTTGCGGTCCGGGCGCTGAAGGACAGGGAGGTCGTCAAGGTCCTCCCCCCGTGCCGATCACTCTCTTGACCCTGGAAAAAGGCGAGCTTTCCGAGCGGGTCGCGCTTCTAGGCGAGAGCCGCTCCCAAGCCGACGCCGCTATCAAGACACAGACCGAGGGCGTCGTCTCCCAACTTTTGGTAGATGTGGGCGATACCATCGAGGCCGGTCAGGACGTCGCTTTTCTGGACGGCTTGGAGCAGCGCATCGCTCTGGCCGAAGCCGACGCTCGATTGGCCGAGGCTCGTAGCCGCCTCAACGAGCTCCAAAACGGGACTCGCTCTCAAGTCTTGCAACAGCGGCGGGCCGAGACCCGGGCTTCCTACGCTCAACAACGCGAAGCCGAGACAGAACTCAAGGCAGTCAGAAGCCTGGCTCCCCAGCTTGTGAAGCAGGTGGAAGGGGACTACCAGGCTGCCCGAGCCGCCGAAAAGAACGCACAGGACGAATATAAACGGACTCAAGAGTTGGTCAAGCAAGGGGCCCTTTCGGCTCGGGAACTTGTCAGAGTCGAGTCGGCCTGGGAGCAGGCTAAAGGAGAGCTTCTGAGGGCTGAGCGGGCGTTGTCCGTGCAGAAAGTCAGTAACGAGCGAGACGAAGCTAGCGCCCTGGCTGCACTGGAGCGAGCCAGAGCCGACGCCGCCAGGTCGGAGGCCGTTTTGGATGAGTCTTTAGAGGGTCCGCGAGACGAAGTGGTGGCTGCCCAGGCCGAGATTGTGGCTGCGCTCGAAGCAGCCAGGGAAAGAGCCGCCCTGGAGTACCGTCGAACCAGCGTGACTGCTCCCAGTGCGGGGACGGTTCGACAACGAATCGCCTCAGTCGGGGACCGCCTGGATGTGGGTGACACTCTATTTCAAGTGGCGGGGGAAAACGTCGCTCTCTACTTCGACGCTCCGGAGTCCGTTCAGGGCAAAGTCGAAATCGGTCAAACCGTCCTCTTGGAAGCGGAGGGCGCTTCGGAGCCGATACGAGCCAAAGTGGTGGCGGTGGCCCAAGCGGTGGACCCAAACAGCCGTCGACAGTCGTTTCGAGTGGAAGCACCGGAGAACGCGCTTCTGCCCGGCGAATCCGTTCGCGGAACTCTCCTTATTCCGGTGAAAGGCGACTTTCTGACCGTTCACCGAGATGCTCTCGTCGACAAAGGGAACCGCTGGGTGGTCTACACCGTGGATAGCGAAGATAAAGCCGTCGAACAGAAGGTAGACTATCTCGCCGGTGTGGACGAAACCGTTGCCATCTCTTCGCCCAACCTCAAAGCAGGTCAGTCGGTCGTCGGTCGCGGCGCACCGGGGCTCTATCCCGGCGCTACGGTGATGCTGCCTCAGACTTCTCCCACCCCGAGCGCCACCCCGTGAGCTACGTGGACACAGCCGTCCGTTGGCGGCACGGCACTCTCGCCTTCTACGTTTTGCTGGTGCTTTTCGGGATAATCGCCATGGGGACGCTCCCCATGGAGCTTCAGCCCGGCGGCGATATCCCCCAGATCACGATCACCACAGCCTACCCCGGCGCCGGGCCGGCGGAGGTCGAAGACCTGATTACTCGCCCCTTGGAAGACGTGCTCGAGGAGGTCGAAGCGATCAAGGAGATGACCTCTTCCAGCGCTCCCGGGGCCAGCACAATCACTATCGAGTTCAATTGGGGCACCGACGTCAAGCAAAAGCTCATCGAGGTCATCAACAAGGTCAATCAAAGCCAGTCGCTACCCGAGGAGGCCACCGAGCCCGACATTCAGATCGCGGCCGGTGCGGCCGGTGCCAACGCCGTCATGTGGCTGGTACTCACGGAAAACGCGGATACCGGCGAAGAAGCGGATCCGGACTACTATCGCGACCTCGTCGAGGAAGAGATCATCCCCGAACTGAGGCGGGTGGAAGGCACCAGTCGATTTATCAAGGTCGGCGGACGAGAAAAAGAGATCGAGGTCATCGTGGACCCGGACAAACTGGCGGCCCGAAACGTCAGTCTCACCATGGTCATCGACTCCTTGAGACGAAACAACAGAGACGTACGAGGCGGCCCGCTCACTTCCGGACGTCGCGAATACCGGGTCAGCACCAAATCCCGCGCCAAAACGACCGACCAGTTGGCCGAAACCGTCTTGCGCCGAGACCAGGACGGCTCCGTCTTGCTCTCCGACGTGGCCGAGATCAAGGTCGGTCGACAGATTCAAGAGTCGTTCTTTAAGTTCAACGGCAAACCCGCGGCCGCGATCGGTATCATTCGACAGAACGGCTCCAACGTCACCGAACTGGCTCAAAATCTGCGTGACGCTCTCGACCTGATGGAGACCAGACTGCAAAATCGAGGCGAAAACATCGACGTCCAGATAGCCTACGATGAGAGCGAGTACGTCGGACAGAGCGTCGCCCTGGTGCGTTCCAACCTGATGCTCGGTGCCGTCCTCGCAACCATCGTTCTTCTTCTCTTTCTGGGTTCTTTTCGAACAGTACTGGTCTGCGCCATTTCCATTCCCTCCACTCTGATCGCCGTTTTCCTTATGCTGTGGGCTTTCGGACAAACTCTAAACATCCTGACCCTGGCCGGACTCGCCTTCGCCGTGGGAATGGTGATCGACAACGCTATCGTGGTCGTGGAAAACGTCTTCAGTCAACTGGAGAAAGGCGAAAATCCGATGGCGGCGGCCATCAAGGGTACCGAGGAGGTCGTAGGCGCGCTGGTGGCCTCCACCTTAACCACCGTCGCCGTCTTTTTACCACTGGTCATGGTGGAGGGGGAAGCTGGTCGCGTCTTTCGCGCCCTGGGAATCACGCTGGCCTCCTCCGTCGCTCTATCGCTGGTGGGAGCGGTCACTCTGGTCCCCATGCTCAGCGGAGTCTTCTTGACCAAAAGAGACGCTCATCCCGATCCTAACGCAGGTGGCCTCAACGGTCTGGTCGCCCGAGCCTCGGCGATGTTCTCCAAACTACAAAACGCCTTTGTTTCCAGAGTGGAGCAGGCGGCCGACTGGTCGCTCCACCCGGAGAAGTCTTCTCGTCGCCTGATGATCCTGGGCGGCTGTCTCAGCCTTCTTCTGGTCACCTACGCCCTTCTGCCTCCGGCCGACTACCTACCTCAGGGAAACCGGAACCTTATCTTCTGGCTGATGGAACCGTATCCGGGCACCAGCCTGACCGAAGCCGAGGACCTCACTCAGCAGCCCGCCGGCTTTCTCAAAAGTATGGACATGGTGGGCAACACTTTTCTGGTCTACGGGCGTTTTCGAGGTATCGGCATCAAGCTGAAAGACCAGTATGCCTCCGGAACCAACCTGGAACAGACTATGGGTCAGCTCTTCCCAGTGGGGATGGGCTTTCCAGGCTTTCGATTCGTTTTCCCCATCCGCATTCCGATCTTCAATAATCCGGGTAAGGAGATTCAGGTACGGATTGTCGGTCCCGATCTGGAGAAGCTGGCCGAATTCAAAGACACGCTGGAAGGTCAGTTGAGAGGGACTCCCGGGATAGTGGGAGTCCGCTCCGACTTCGTTTTTGGCGCTCCCGAACTCCAGGTGATGCCGGAAAGAGAGAAACTAGCCCAGGTCGGGCTCGACCCGGCCGAGCTGGCTGCGGTCGTGGAGTCCGCCCTCGGTGGCGTCTTCGCCTCCGAATTCGTGGAGGGTAAGGAAACTCTCGACGTTGTCGTCGAGCTCAAGAGCGGTCGAGTCGACACGCCCGCCGCCCTGGCCCAACTGCCGCTTGCTCTCCCCAACGGACAGCGCGTTCAAGTACAAGACGTGGCTCAGGTCGTGGAAACCACCGGACCCGACTCCGTCAACCACGTGAATGTCCAGCGCTCCATCACACTGACCGTCAATATCAGTCCCGACGCGCCCCTGGGCTCCACCGTGGACACTGTTCAAGAAACAGTCATCCGGCCCACAAACTTGCAGCTCCCCGGCGGGTACCGTGTCTACATTTCCGGGACCGCCGATCAACTGAACAGCACCCTCAGCCAGCTGGGAAGCGTCTTTCTCTTCTCCTTGCTGATCACATACCTGCTGTTGATGGCGCTCTACCGCTCTTTCACCTACCCTTTCATCATTCTGGTCACCGTACCGCTGGGTCTGACCGGTTCGGTCATCTGTCTGGCCGTGGCCAACCTCATCCCCGGTATCAACATCGCCCTGGATATGATCACCGCCATCGGCTTCATTATTTTGACCGGGGTCGTTGTCAACAACGCTATTCTGTTGGTGGATCGCGCGCTACAACTGCAGCGAGAAGGAATGGAATATTGGGAGTCAGTACGCCAGGCCACCCGTGACCGACTACGAGCCATCCTGATGTCTGCCTCCACCTCGGTGCTGGGTATGCTGCCCCTTGCCGTGGTTCCCGGTGAGGGCGCCGAACTCTATCAGGGACTCGGTGTCGTCCTGGTGGGCGGACTGACCTTTGCCACCGTG
>Ga0207914_100603_pt1 | contig 13469 bp, 9 predicted proteins | sample DeeseametaMP2497_FD_184171 | JGI IMG/M metagenome (GOLD analysis project Ga0207914, IMG submission 184171) | Marine microbial communities from East of Antigua and Barbuda, Atlantic Ocean - MP2497 (SPAdes) | ecosystem: Environmental > Aquatic > Marine > Oceanic | place: East of Antigua and Barbuda... | reverse complement strand
AAAGCAGGCCTGATTTTGTTGGCCGTCTTCCTGCTTCCATGGCCGCAAAGTCTGCGCTTCTGGGTCCACCTGGGAGCCGCCGGGGCGATCTATTTCCTTTTCAGTTCCTTACTGGCCAGTCACTTGATCTACGACCTCTCCGACCTCTATCGATGGCGATGGCTGCAACAAAGAATTTCGCCCCCCGCCCGGCTGGTCAATATCCACTCCGGATTCGACGAGACGACCCGCCAGCTTCAGTCTCTCTTCCCCAAGTGCGAAGTCACGACGCTCGACTTTTACGACCGGGAAATCATGACCGAGCCTTCGATCGCCAGGGCTCGTAAAGCTTACCCGGATCATCAAAGCCGGTCCGTCGCCTACCATGCCCTGGAGCTTGCCGACGGCTCCGAACAACTTCTGACCTGTCTCCTTGCCGCTCACGAACTCCGGGAGCATCAGCAGAGAGTCGACTTCTTCCGAGAAGCTTACAGGGTTCTCCAAGCAGACGGTCAGTTGGTGCTCCTGGAGCATCTCAGGGACTTCCCAAACTTCTTGGCATTCGGTCCCGGATTCGTGCATTTCTTCAGCTACCACGATTGGCTTGCAGCGCTGGGCGAGGCGGGATTTTGGGTTGAAGAAGAGTTTAAGATAACGCCTTTCATCAGCGGCTTCGTAGCTCGGAAGACTCGAGTATCGTAGCTCCCCACTTCTCCACGACCGCTCTTAACTCTTTGAGCCGGAGCGGCTTGGTGAGATAGTCGCTCATCCCCACCTCAAAGCAGCGCTCCCTGTGCTCTTTGGTGGCGTGGGCGGTGAGCGCGACGACCGGGGTCGACAAATTGAGAGAGAAGCGAGAGTCCGACTTCAGCTGTTCGGTCGTTTCGAAGCCGCTTATACCCGGCATCTGAAGGTCCATCAGGACAAGATCGTAGCGATCTCGAGCTAGATACTCCAAAGCCTCACTTCCGTTTGTAGCGGTATCGAAACGGGCGCCGATTTTCGAGAGCATTTTAGCTGCCACTTCCTGGTTGACGAGGTTGTCTTCGACTAACAGGATCCGGCAGTCCAAGTTCTCCGAGTCCCGGGTGGTGGGCTGCTCGCCGGAGGGCTCCAGGGAGGCGGCTAGGAGCTGCTCAAGTGGACGGCGGCGGAAAGGTCGGGTCACGATACCTCGAAATCCTTGCTCGGTCACGTTGGCGTACTTTGCCGCGTCGCAAGCCGGGACCACGAGGTAACGAGCAGCCTCCGGGTGGGCCGGCTCACTGCCACGGAAAAGAAATTCCACCTCCGCGTCGCTGTCGACCGTCTCGATGCCTAGAAACTTGAGGGCCTGAACGAGAGACAGCCTCTCTTTGGGCCGCCCTCCGGTCATCGCGACTCGTGTTTCAAAGGACACCTTGTCGACCAGCGGTGTCTCGACATCGATTCGCGGAATCTTGAGCAGAAAAGATGTTCCCAGCCCGGGGCGGCTCTCCAAAGTGAGCTTGCCCCCCATGAGCTGAGCCAGTCTCTTGCAGATGGCCAGGCCAAGCCCCGTGCCACCCTCGGAGTTCAGGCTCTTTCCCTGGGTGAACGGTTCGAAGACCCTCTCTTGCTCTTCCGCCTCGATGCCTGGTCCGGTGTCTCTCACGGTGAAAGTCAAATGCTTCTTGTCCGCGTCCAGAAGCAGCGTCACGGCACCACTCTGAGTAAATTTGACGGCGTTTCCCATGAGGTTGATCAGAACCTGGCGCAGTCGTCCCGGGTCAAGTTTCACCTGTTGAGGAACCCGGGCGCTCACCCGGTAGAAGCAATCCAATCCTTTCCTCTGCGCCTCCAAGGCCAGAAATTCCACCAGATCGTCGACGGCATCCCGAAGATCGACTTCCTGCGCGTCGAGTCGAACGGCTCCCGACTCCACCTTCGAAAAGTCCAGGAGATCGTTGATGAGAAGTAGCAGGGCTTCGGCGCTTTTTCTCACGATGTCGACGAGATCTCTCTGTTGGGGCGTGAGCTCCGTTTCCAGCAGGACCGTCACCATCCCGAGAACACCGTTCATAGGAGTTCGAATCTCGTGGCTCATGTTGGCCAGGAATTCGCTTTTAGCCAGGCTTGCGGCCAGAGAAGACGCGGCCAACTCTTCCAGGCGCTCGTTGCTTTCGGCCAGTTGGGCGTTGGAAGCTCTCAGCTCTTCCTCTACCATTTTGATCGGGGTGATATCGTAGTTGAAACCCACCATCCGGTGAGCGCGCCCACTCTCGTCTCGAGTGGCGTGGGCGACTCCCTTGATCCACCGGATACGGCCGTCGGTGAGTCGAATCCGAAACTCGGTGTCGAAGTCTTTCTCCCCTCTGATAGCGGCCTCCAAGGCACTGACGGCGTCCGGAAGATCCTCGGGAAGGACGTTGTCGGCCCAATCCTCGAATCTCCCCACGAACTGACCCGGGTCGACATCGTAGAGGTCGAAGAGCATGTCGTCCCAATGCAGAACCTCGGTGTCCGGGTCGTAGTCCCAAACTCCAAAGCCCGCCGACTTTTGGGCGAAGGCAAATCTCTCCACCAACTCGGCCAAGCGCTCACCGGTCTCTCGTTTCTCGGTGATATCCTGGACGGCACCCGAGAGAGCCTGGCAGACGTCGTCGTCGGATTCTGCCCGCCCAAAGACGCGAACCCACTGTCTACGACCGGTCGAGGGAGACACGAAAGGCAGTTCAACCTCAAACGCCTTCCCAGTTTCGATCGTTTGTCGGCACTTGTCCCTTAACAGTTCAAGATGGGGAGCATCGAAGATCGAGGCCATCGAATCGGACGTGACATCCCAGTCGCGGGCAAGCCCGAAGACCTCGTACAGCTCTTCGGAAAACTGCAGTTCTCGATTCTCCAAAAGATATCTCCAGGCTCCGACTTGAGAGAGCGACATCGCCTGGCTGCAGAGCTCGAGGCGCTGTTCGGCTGCTTGACTCGGGGGCGGAAAAGAGACGAGAAAATCTCCCGAAGGCAAACGGGAGACTCGGTCTTTGCCGACTCCCTGGGAGACTTCGATGCTATGCTCCGGCAAGACCTCGGCGCCGAATGCGATTTCGTAAGCGCGATTGCAGAACTTCGGCTCGAGACCGGCACTGAAGACCGCCAGGGGCGCGGGTATGATATCGAAATCGGATGACATCCCTCTTCGCCTGGTTCGTAGAACGTTGATTGAATCATTTTTTTTCATGTCTGTGGACACTTTATGGATAATCTTGTCAACTAATGAGAAATGATTGCCATAAAATAGCTAGAGCCGGACCCGTGTATCCCTCTGGTGTTGACCGCTCTTAAAAAAACATCTTCACGGAGTTCGGTTTTTTGGATCCTCGAGTAGACCCTGCTTGCGCAACCCCTGGAGAGCCGCTCTTTGCTCTGAGGAAAAAGCTTTCGACTCCCGTAGTGACTGGAGCAGGCGACCCTCGGCCAAGGAGAGGTCGATCGCTTGGAGACATCTCTCCGGCCACTCCACCCTCCAGCCCGAAGGACCTTGCCACAGCTCGGCTTCCGCATGGATTTGCGGCGCCCAGTCATCGGGAGGCACGGTAGACTGAGCTTCGGCAAGCTCTTCGAGCCAGGAGCCGACCCAGGGTTGGGGGGTGAGGGGGAAATCGGATTCCACCTCCACACTCCAACTCGGACCTTCGACCAATTTTTTGACGTACAGCATGGCCCACCCCATCCCCTCGATTCGCGCCTCTTCATAGGAGGTCATCCAGGATTCGAACTCTTTGGACAGATCTTGCTGCGAGTGAGAAGCCACATGAGGCATGATGTAGCCGGCGTTGGTAAAGTGCTTGAGATTCATCAACACCACGCCCCAGGAGCCATCGCCCAGCCAGCGCTGCACTCGCTCCAGATAGGTATCGTCGGCGTACTTCGGATACTCGATGTAGCTTGCCATCCAGCCGCCGGTTTCCAGCTTGCCATCCAACCCCTTGACCATCCTCCGGATCAGCACTTCTCCGTCTAATCCGCCACTGCGGTAGAGCTCCATCGGCTCGTCGGGAGTGGGGACCCAGGGGAGGTTGGAGAGAATGAGATCGTATTGGCCGTCGGGGAGGGCGTCGTAGATGTCTCCCAGGATGAAGTTGATCTTGTCGATCTGTCCATTGAAAATGGCGTTGAACGTAGCGAAGTCGATGGCTCGTTGAGAGATGTCCACGGCCTGGACCTCTTCGCAGTGCCGGGCTGCCAGAACGGCGTGGACTCCCGATCCGGTGGCCAGGTCCAGAGCTTTTTTGAAGGGCAATCTGGGGGCCAACCAGGCCAGGGCGTAGCTGTCACCTCCAAGGTGGTAAACGGACTGTAACTCTCGTTGCAAGCCGATGGCACGGTCGGTCAAGAAGTAACCGCCTACGCAAGGGTGAATGTCGACACTGCCTCCAAAGCCTCCGTCGTGTTCGACCAGAAGGCCCCAGTCGCACAGGAACTCGATAAGCTGCTTACCCAGCAGCGGCTCCAACTCGTCTCTCTCGATTTTTTGAGACATCAACCAGAGTCGGGCGAGCACGGCGAAAGGCTCCTTGGAACGGGCGCAAGTATGTAGCATGGCCACCAGAGATTGCTGAGGGTCGGTGAAGGTGCCTTGAAGGGGGCGCAGACTATCCTCGCAGTATCCGTGGCTGGTCAGCTTTTCGTGGAGTAGCCCGGCCCAGTAGGGGGGCGGGGCAAAGAGCTCGTTGAGGCGAAAAAAACAGAAGAAGACGCTCATCTCCGGAAGATGCCGGGTTTTTGAGGAGATTCCCTGCCAAACGCATCGCCCGGCAGATCAGGCTTTGGGGAAGGAGAACTCGGCCACGGCGCCGCCCTCCGGACCGTTCGACAGGTCGAGGTCGCCTCCGTGAGCCTTCACTAGCCGAGAGGCTATGGCCAAACCGAGGCAGGCTCTTCCCACCTCGGAAGCTCCCCGCTCCATGTCGGTCTCGCTTTGAAAGGTATCGGGTAAGCCGACTCCGTTGTCCTCAATCCTCACTTGCACCGAGCCTTCGGCATCAGCCACCTTGACCGACACATGGACATCGGTCCCGGCATGTTCGACGACGTTTTCCAGTAATATCTGGAAGACATCTCGGGCCTTCTGCCGGTCGGCCCGAATCTGGATGTGGGGGCTCAGACCTTCGAAGGATAGGGTCACTCTCGCTTGCTCGGCCGAGTCCTGGAGGTTTTCCGCCACTTCCAGTAGGAGCTCGGAGAGCGGTATGTCCTCGAATTTAAGAACGGGCTCCGCTCTCTCCCAACGAGACAGTTCCAGCAACCTTTGTACAGTCCGTGTGACGTGCAGAACTTCCCGCCGAATCCGGTTGCGGTAGAGCACTTCGTCCTCGGCTACCCCTTCGATAAGGGCGTCGTTCCAACCCATAATGGCCGAAAGCGGAGTTCGAAGGTTGTGGGAGACATCGGAAAGGAATTGACGCCGCAAGGCTTCTGTGCGCTCGGCTTTCTCTTTTTGCTCCTTGAGTTCGTTTGTGTTGGTCTCGATAAACTCGGCCATGCGGTTGAAGCTTTCGCTGAGGTCCTCCAGTTCGGCCGCCCCTTTCACGTCCGTCCGCAGACCGTAGCCTTCTCTACCGAAGCGGTCCACCACCGAGGCCAGCTTTCTTATGGGGGCCGCCAGGGCGCGGGTGAGAGCGAGAGCGATTGCCAGGACCGCCAAGAATGAGACACAACAAGCAATGGCGATATTGCGGCGAACGTCGGAGAAAAAGAGATCTTTTCCCCGATTCGTCTCCCAACGCATCACGTGAGAATTTTGACCGTTCAGATGGAGGGGTGCCCACACGACGTTGACCCGAGGAGACATTCGGTCTTCTAAGACATGCCCTTCCCTGACCTCGTTTAAAAAGCCCGGTGCCTGCATCCCGTTGATGGCAGGACCCGCCAATCTCTGGTGATGTCCCTGCTGATCGAAAACATCGATCGATTTGGTCACATGGCGTCCGTTCTCATCCACCTTCAAAAGGAGGTCCGAACCCCTCAGCCCCTCCGTCACGAGCTTCGATATCTTGTTTACGTGACTGCGGCCGGGGGGAGGACCGGGGGGGCGAGTGAGATAGAAAAAGACGGCCAGGAAGGTAACAATGAAGATGCCCACAACCAGAGCGTGCGAGATCGATAGTAAGGTCCTTATTCTCAACTACATCTCCAGGCGATAGCCTACACCCCAAATGCTGCGAATGATATCCGGCCTGCCCTCTCGTTTGAGTTTGCTCCTAAGGCGATGGATATAGTTGTCCACGCGCCTGAGGTCGCCTATGTATTCGGGCCCCCAGGCGCGGTCCAGCAGCTCCTCGCGAGTGAAGTTTTTGCCGGGGGAGTAGGCTAGAGTCTTGAGCAGATCGTATTCCCTCGGGGTCACCTCCACGATTTCTCCCTCTAGAGAAACTGTTCTGGCTTCCGGGTCGACCACCAGCGGTCCGGTCTGCTTGCTCTCGTAGGACGGCATTCTGCTGCGCCGCAGAAGTGCTTTCACCCTGGCCAGGAGCTCGCGCGGCGGGAACGGCTTGGTGAGATAGTCGTCGGCGCCCAACTCAAGACCGGCTACACGGTCGGCTTCTTCACCGCGGGCGCTCACGATCAGGATCGGAAGGGCGCTAGCCGACCGCACGATGCGAGTCACATCCAAGCCGTCCGGTCGGGGAATCATGATGTCCAAGACCATGAGATCGATCCCTCCGGTTCGAGCCTTCTCCAGAGCATCGTTGCCGTTGGTCGCCGTTAATACGTTGTACCCGGCATTCTCAAGATATCGGCTGATCAGCTCCCTGATTTGAAGCTCGTCTTCCACCACCAAGATTGTTTCCATCTTTAAACATTACGAACTACCTTTCCATATTACTCTCGGAGATGTCCACAAAATGTCCATGAGGGCCGGATTCAGTAGTTTCTTACCATACAGGGGACACACTTTCGGACAAGAACGCCCTCTATGTGGCCTTGTTAATTGCATACGTCCTTATCGCACTGGGTTTTTCTTTTCTCTGCTCGCTTTTGGAGGCAACCCTTCTCTCGGTGACCCAGACTTCCGTCCACGCCGCTAAACAGCGCGGAGAGAAGTGGGCCGACAAAATGGCCGTGCTGAAAGAGGATGTGGACCGGCCGCTGTCCGCAATTCTGACCCTGAACACCATCGCTCACACGATGGGGGCGGCCGGAGCGGGCGCCGAGTACGCCCGCATCTACAACAACCAGGGAGAGGCCATCTTCGCAGGCTTCTTGACCTTCGCCATTCTCATCTTCACCGAGATCATTCCCAAGACACTGGGAGCCAAGTACGCACTTGTTTTCGCCAAACCCACGGCCTACTTCTTGCCGGTCCTGGAGTACTGCCTCTTCCCCCTGGTCTGGTTGTGCGGATTTATCACCAGAATGATCACCTTCGGCGGCGCACACGGTAAGCCGAGACACCGAGAAGTGTTGCTGGCTGCGGCGGCTATGGGTGAAGAGGAGGGAGAGATCAAGGTCGAGGAAGGAAAGGTCGTTCGAAACGTTCTTCGTCTGGCGGAGATGGTGGCAAAGGATATTATGACACCTCGGCCGGTGATGTTCATGCTGCCCGCCGAGACCAACCTCGATGAGTTCGTGGAGGAGATATCCGGTAAGCCCTATTCTCGTATCCCGATCTACGGCGAAAGTGTCGATGACATTACCGGCGTGGTGATCCGCGCGGAAGCTCTTCTCGGTGCGGTGAAAGAGAAAGAGTGGGAGCTCAAGAATTTTCGGCGAGAAGTGATCAGAGTGGAGTCGACTTCCAAGGTCGACGAGTTGATGCGCAAGTTCCTTGATGAAGGCCATCACTTCGCTCTGGTCACCGATCGCTTTGGTACGGTGACCGGTCTGGTGACGCTGGAAGACATCCTGGAGACGGTCGTGGGAGTCGAAATTATGGATGAGAGCGACGAAGTCGCCGACCTGCAGGAGATGGCGCGTAAGCTCTGGCGGGAGAGGGCCCAAAAGAAGGGGGTCGATTCCGAGGAACTGGCTGCCATGGCGGAGGCCGGCGAGGCGGGGTAGAGTCAGCTGGATCGGTTTCTAGAGAGTCAGGCGTCCGGGGGCACCGCCGATTCTGTCGGCGTGTTCACCCTGTCTCCGCGAGAAGCTCGAGAAAAGATGAAAGCGGCCGGCTTAGCCGAGCCCACCCACTACGTCTTAAAGATTGTCCAGGCCGCGGTAGCGGCGGGGTGTCCCGCTCTGGACGTCAGGGTAGAGCGAGACACTCTCTTGTTTCGATTCGGTCCGGCGGACTGCTTGTTTCTGTCGGGGGACCACTACGCCGCTTCGCTACTCACGTTGGCTTCGCTGCCGCAAGGCTGGTTGCGACACCTGGCGGTGGGGATCAACGCGGCGGCAGGGGCGGAGATGGCCGAGATCTCCTGGCGAACGCCCGGCGGGAGTATCGTCCTGACGGGACAGGAGCTGAGAGTGGAGGAGCCGTTCGAAGGCTTTGAGCTACGCTTTCGAAAGCAGCGCCGTTTGTGGCGGTCTCTCTTCGGGACTCAGTTTGCCGCGGAGTACGTTACCCTTCAGACACGATGCCTCTTTGCACCGCTCGATCTTACTATCGACAGCCGTCCTATCGAAAGGCCCTTCGCCGGTCGCTATACCAAGACGGTGGCCGCCCAGGTCGTGCCGTACCTGATGTGCGAAAGCGTTCTTGCGGGGAGCGGGTTGCGGTTGGGGTGCCCGCCGCCGAACAGCTACCACGAGTTGCGGGAGGGAATCCACGTACCATCGATGACTTTCAAAGACGCGCCCTCTCCTCTTGTTCTTTTCGGCTCTCCCGGGTCGGACACGCTCATGTCAGTAGCGGGCGTTGTCGGAATTTTGCCTATCACCAAATCACAAGGCACGGTTGTGTTTGTGAAAGACGGAGTAGCGCTGCACCCCTGGAGCGGATCGCTCGGCAACGGCAACGTGATCGCCATTGTCGATGGAGCCGACCTATCCGTCGATCTGACCGAGTTCAAGGCGGTAGAAGACCCGACTTTCCTGAGCAAAGTGGAAGAACTTCGAGAGTTCGTTGCGGCTGAAATCGAGCGTCTCGAAATTGCCGATTTGAATAGGGGATTCCCACTGGTCTCGCCGATCGACCCCCGGGGTGGATACGAGTTGCTGACCAATTGGCTTTGGCTCCGCAAGTCGGAGTCTCCGAAGGAGCTGTTTCCGGTGGAGGCTTCAGAGGTCTTGCTGGGTGTCGAACCCTATCCCAGCGAGAAGATCTTACTCTCACTTTCAGCCGTGAAACGTTTCCCGGTGCACGCCCACCTGAACTGTCGAGCCATAGCTACCAATCGACGCTTAATCTTCTGGGACGCCGACTCAGCCAAGCATTCGTGGTTTCTGCTTTGGAGTGAGGTGGAGAGATTTGAAGTGAAGGAGAATTACCACACCGACCTTCACTTTGTCAGACGGGGAGAGCCCACCCTGGAAATGGCTCTTGCCTCCGAAGAGGACGTGAGCGCGATGAAGGCTGCCATCGAGGAGCAATTAGAGATCAGGGCCGGTAGCTAAGCCGCCGCGCTCTCAAGACGGCCTAGACAGTATCTCCCTGGGGGACGACGTCGGATAAGTTTTGTCGCTGCTGGGCGGTGATGTGCTGCACAATCGAAACCAGCCAGATCGCGGCCAGCGACAGAAGGATGGTGGAGAGCCAGGTGATCGGTATGGCGGCCAATCCGGTATCCACCCCGCTGACGACCAGTCGGCTCTCTATTCTGGTGACGATGGAGCCGATAATCCAGCAAGCCCACCACTTGTTGATGATAGGGTCGAAGCTGTTGTTTTTCCAATCCGAGGTCACAGGCGAGTCGCTGGCTTTGTAGAGCTCGACCATGGCTTCTCTAGGCTTGAAAAGACAGGCCAGGGGAATGAACCACCAGCCCACGCACCAGCCGGGAGTGAACTCCAGATCGGTTCGTCCGGCGGCTCGAATATTCTCGTTGGCTCGATACATAAAGCGGCAAATAGCCACGATGCAGGTGACGTAAACCGGCACACTCACGATGGCCACGCCAAACAAGCCCAGCCCCAGGGCCATCTCCAGGCCCGAGGAAATATCGGCGTTAGGGTCGCTGAAGCTGGGGAACATCAGGCCGCCCGCGGTTTCGATGAGCGACATACCGACGTAGCAGACGATCAGGGTGCGAAGACAGAAGACGGCGGTCTTGCTCAGTTTGTCGAGCGGGTTGAACCTGTTTGCGGATGGCTGCACTGAAGTGGACATAAGGCCGGATTTCGATGCCGGTGCTAAAACTCCGGCAGGAGAGGTTTCTGAGTTCATCGGAAGAGATTCGGATGCGGAGTCGGGGATCGCTGAGTCACTATCTCGATGAACTGGGTTCGGAGGGGAGTTTTGATTCCTCCGGTGGTTTCACCATGCTGGAGATCAACGCTTTGGAGAAGTTGGCGCGGTACACGCTGACCGACAAGGAGGATTGGCTGCTCAAGGTGGTCCAAGCGGCCGTCGTCGCTCGCTCCAAGGTACTCGATATCAAGATTTTGCGTTCCACCGTGGAGGTTCGGTTCGACTTTCCCGGAGGTGAGGAATGGGAGGATGTGGCTCGCTCGGTCGTGGACCTCTCACAGACCTCCGGACCCTTCGCGGAACACTTGAACATCGCTCTGCGGACGCTGCTGTCTCATCATCGTTTTTGTTTGCTGAGTGTTCATTCGGGTGCTCTGTTTTGGGATGGCGAGGGACTCCACCGGGTCGAGCCGGAGCACTACGGGGCCGAATTGACCCTTGTTGTTGACCGCCGTCGTTTGGGGGACGGTTCCTCCTGGTTTGCCTCGGGTCCGGCCAGGGATGCGGTGAAGTATGAGCGTGTTCTCAAGCAGAGAGCCGGTTATGCTCCTTTGAGGTTGGCGTTGGACGGTCGCGAAATCTCACCGCTGACGGTGCCGGCCGGCCTCCGGGGCGCGGACAAAGAATGCTCCGACGCCACCTCGGTCCTACTCGTCAGGCGAGATTCGGAAACCACCGCGAGCTGTACGGAAAGTTCCTTTTTCTCGGACGGTCTGAGAGCGGAAAAGCCGCTGCTGGTGGTGGGCCAGCCCTGGAGGGGTGATCGCGGTCGTTATTACGAGATGTTGTGGTCCGCCTATTCCCACGCTCGACTCTACGTCTTGTTGCTGCGACACGGGGTGGTCTGCGAGAAAGCGGAAGTGCCGATGCCTGCTCTTTCCTACTTCGTCGTCGATTGCGATGAACTTCCCACCGATGTCTCCGGACTTCGACTAAGGTGGGAGCAAGAAGACGTCGCGACGGCGCTCAAGGAGTTGTCGAACGTCATGCGTGGCCACGAGCTTCTCGACGACGTCCTGGCCGCCTACAAACCTGATTTCCACATCACGGCTCGCACGACCGTCAGAGCGACGGTGAACTTTTTTGCCACGGGCGTGGCGGGCGGTTTGCTCGGTCTGATTTCGACCTTCACACCTATCGGAGGGGGAGTCTGTTTTCTGTTGGCCGGCATCAGCGGAGCCGTGGGTGAAATTCGACACGGTCCCGATGAGATCGTGGACTTGAAGCGGCTTGCGTTGGCTCAGAAAGACTGCTTGCGTCAACAGGTTTTGAAAGTCAACGCACGGCAGTCGAGGGAGTAGTCACTCCCGGTCGGAAACGAAAGGCCCGCTCTCCAACTCCGGATGCTCGATCCGGGTCCCGGCTTTCCCCTCCACCGCGTCCAGCATATTTTCAGCGGTGGTGATGGCGGCCCAGCGTTTGGTGTTGTTGACGAAACGAACGGCGGCCGTCATCTTGGGCAGCATGCTTCCGGGAGCGAAGTGGCCTTCCGCGGCATAGCGGTCGGCCTCGTCGGGAGTGAGCCGGTCGAGAGCTTGCTGCCGGGGAGTTCCGAAATGGATCGCCACTTTGTCCACCGCGGTGGCGATCACGAAGCCGTCGGCTTCCAGGTCGGTGGCCAGCATGGCCGCCGTTTTGTCCTTGTCGATCACAGCCGAGAGGCCGTGGTGGTCGGTGGTCATGGGGATTCCTCCACCACCGGCGGCGATGACCAGAAACTCTTGTTCCAGGAGAGCTTTGATAGCCTCCATCTCCACCATGTGGTGCGGCTCCGGCGACGGCACCAGGCGGCGCCACCCCCGACCCGAGTCTTCCTTCACGTCCCAGCCTTCGGATTGGGCTCTTTCTTTGGCTTGCTCCTCGGACATGAAAGGTCCGATCGGTTTGGTAGGCTTTTGAAAGGCCGGATCGTCGGCGTCCACCACCGTTCGAGTGATCACGGTGACCGGTCGCTGGGCCATCCCTCGTCCCTCCAAGACCTCGGTCAGAGCTCGCTGGAAATAGTAGCCCATGGTGCCCTGGGTGGAGGCCACGCAGGTGTCGAGACTCTGGGGCTCCACTTGATCTCGGGCTGCCTCGGAGCGAAGAAGGGCTTTCCCAACCTGAGGGCCGTTGCCGTGGGTGAGCACCAAACGAAAGCCGGCCTCCAAGAGGTTCACCAGGTGTTCCGCTGTTTCGAGCGCGGACGCGTAGCCTTCTTCCATGGCGTTCCCGCCGACCGCAACGACCAGCAGATCGCCGAGGCGCTTGCGCATTTTCCGATGGAGCACGCCGGCGTCGCGAAAAACCTCACCGAAAGCCCTATATCCCAAACGATGGTAATACTCCAGAACATCCAGAGGAGCGTCCAGGGCGACTCGTCGCTGCCCCTGTCGTCGAGCCTGGTTTTCGAGCTTGCGGATAAGCAGTTTGCCGATGCCCCGGCGGCGATGGGCGGCTACCACCGCCACTCGTCCGATCTGGACGCCGAACTCTTTTCGCGGAACCATCCGCGCTACCGCCACCGGTTCACCCTCGTCTCTCACCAGAATGTGGAGCGCGATCTGATCGTCGGCGTCTCGTTCGAGCTCGACCGGCACCCCTTTCTCTTCGCAGAAGATGCGATAGCGCAAAGCGTAATAAGCTTCTCTATCTTCGGGCGTTTGGACGGGGATAAAATCCATAAAAACCATTACGAAAAGAAAAAGCTCCTCCCTGTTATTAAAGCGCTTCTAGACTTTAACTGCTTTTTCAGGGTGCCCGGATATTCTCAAAACATGCTTACTAACCTCACCTTTCCAAGACCTCAGCTTCTCAAGAAATCGACCAGCCCTCCCAGCCGCGCTCTGGCGAACTACTCCAAGGCCAGCCAGGAACCGGGTGTGGAAACCACCGACACGGTTCAGCTGTCCCAGCAAGCCAAAGCCAACTCTCTCTCGACTTCCGGAATGAGAAAGCTCGGTACCTTCTTGGCCCTCGGTCTGGCTTTCGTGGGCGTCATGGGAGCCACCGGATGCGCCGGTGGTGCGGCCTCTAACGGAACCGCTCCAGCCCAGCCTGAGACCGAGAGCGTTCAAGATTCGGTACAGCGGCAACCGGAAACGAAAGTAGACTTGCAGCGGCAGGAAGTTCGCGACACCACCACTTCTGGCGCGGGCCAGAGGCTCCATCCCAATCTTCAAGGCAAGAGGGCCGAGGAGAT
>Ga0207914_100595_pt1 | contig 13690 bp, 14 predicted proteins | sample DeeseametaMP2497_FD_184171 | JGI IMG/M metagenome (GOLD analysis project Ga0207914, IMG submission 184171) | Marine microbial communities from East of Antigua and Barbuda, Atlantic Ocean - MP2497 (SPAdes) | ecosystem: Environmental > Aquatic > Marine > Oceanic | place: East of Antigua and... | reverse complement strand
CAGCGTCTGGTCGTCGAGCAGCGGACCGTGCACGAGCGCGAGCTGGCTCAGCGCCAGTCGCGCCTGTTCTGCGGTGGCGCCGCTGATCTCGTCGCCGACGACCGCCGGCGCGGCGTCACCGAGCACCAGGTCGAAGGCGCCGGTCGCGGGGTCGTAGGCCGCGTGGTAGCACGGCGCGATCGGTCCATCCAGGCCCGGGGCGATGGAGGTGTAGAAGTCGACTTCCCGTTCGTAGAGGCCCATCGCCAGACCCGTCTGACGGCTGCTGGGGTCGGCTGCGGCGACCTTGAGCACGACCGAGGCCGGCCCGGCCTTCTCCTCGGCGTAGGTCAGGGCGACGCGGTAACACTCGCTCATCTGCCCGGTGCCGGTCCGCTCGACGGTGAAGTCGCGCACCGCGGCCCCGCCGAGGATGTCGGTCAGCCGGTCGGCGGTGAGGTCGGTGGGACGTTCGATCAGAGGGGGGCGCAGCGACGACGACACCGCGCCAACGTATAGCAGCCGCGACGCCGCGACCGGCGGATCGCACGAAAAAGTTGACGGCCGTCAAGCGTGACCGGTCAGTGGTCGGGAGGCAGCCTCTTCGGTCGCGGACGGTCCAGCCATCGCGCGATGCGAGGCTCCAGCGTGGCCAGCACGCCGGCACACACGAACCACAGCACCGACAGCACCAGCGTGGTGTGCCAGGCGTCCTCGGAGAATCCCTCGTCGCTCTCGGCGTGGAAGAACGGTGTGACGATCAGGTACTGGATGGCCGGCGCCACGGCGATACAGAACGCCAGCCCGGTGGTGGCGCCGAAGGCCGCGCGCAGCAGGTACGCGCGCGGCGTCCGCTCGGTCGGCGCGGCGAGATGGTGCGCCAACAGAATGAACAGCAGCATCAACCCGACCACGACAGCGAGCAGATCCCACTCACCGGGCCCGAGGATGAACGCGACGGCGCCCGCGACCGTCGCCAGAGCCAGTGCTCCCGGATCAACCCGCGGTCGGTCGTATCCGGTCGGCACACCGGCTCGCTCCCCCATGGCGACACTGTAGGCCGTCGAGCACTGACGGTGCGGGATTCGGATCGCCGGCGATCGGGTAGTTTCCGACCGGCGAGACGTGGAGGGCAGATGAAGGTACTGATCACCGGCGGCACCGGCTTCGTCGGCGCGTGGACCGCGAAAGCCGCACAGGACGCGGGCCATGAGGTGCGGTTCCTGGTACGCAACGTGGGTCGGCTGAGCACCAGCGCCGAGCAGATCGGGGTCGACATCACCGACCACGTGATCGGTGACATCGCCGACGGCTCGACCACCGCGCAGGCACTGGATGGATGCGACGCCGTGATCCACTGCGCGGCAATGGTTTCCACCGATCCCAACCGCGCCGACGAAATGTTGCACACCAACCTCGAGGGCGCCCGCAACATCCTCGGCGGCGCCGCAGCGGCAGGCATCGACCCGATCGTCCACGTGTCCAGCTTCACGGCACTGTTCCGACCCGGGTTGGACGTGCTGCATGCCGATCTGCCCGTGGTCGGCGGCAGCGACGGCTACGGCCGGTCGAAGGCGGCAGTGGAGGCGTATGCGCGCGGCCTGCAGGACGGCGGAGCACCGGTGGCCATCACCTACCCCGGCATGGTGCTCGGCCCGCCGGCGGGTGACCAGTTCGGCGAGGCGGCCGAGGGGGTCGAGGCGGCGGTGAAGATGCACGGGGTCCCCGGCCGGGGCGCCGCGTGGATCGTCATCGACGTGCGCGACCTGGCGGCGCTGCACGTCGCGCTGCTCGAACCCGGCCACGGCCCTCGCCGCTACATGGCCGGCGGCCAGCGGGTCAGCGTGGACCGGCTCGCATCGATGATCGGCGCCGCGGCGGGCAAGTCACTGGCGGTCTTCCCGGTGCCCGACGTCGCGTTACGCAGCGCCGGCCGGCTCCTCGACGTCGTCGGCCCGTATCTGCCGGTCGAAACCCCCATCAACTCCGCGGCGATGCAGTACTACACCCAGATGCCCACCTCCGACGACCGGCCCAGCGAGGAAGAACTCGGCATCGTCCAGCGCGATCCCGCCGAAACCATCGCCGACACGGTGGCCGGACTCGAGCGCGTCGGCCGGCTCTGACTCTCAGCGGGACAGCACTCCGCCTGAGACCAGGTCCGCCAACGACGTAGCGGCGGAGTCGAGGTCGGTCACGTTGCGCACACACACCGCGTACCAGGCGGCGCCCGCGATCGCGTCCATCACCGTGTCGGCGTCGACGCTCGGGCGGACGGCGCCCTCACCGACGCCGTCGGCCAACTGCGCCGCCAGTTGCCGTCTCGCTGCCGCTTCCAGCCGGTCGTGGATCAGGCGCCGCATCGCCGGTTCGGCGCTCAGATCGTGGAGCAGACCCGGAACCGCTTCGCGCACCACGGGATCGGCGTACATCGCCAACGCCCCGCGGCACAGCCGGGCGATCTCACCGGCGACGTCGTCATCCGCCGGGTCGGGACCCAGATCGGGAAAAGCCGAATCGTGCACGAGATGTGCTTTGGTGCGCCAGCGCCGGTAGATCGCCGGCCTGCTCACCTTCGCGGTGATGGCGATCAGGTCGATCGACGTGGCGGCGTACCCGCGCGTCACCAGGAGGCGCCGGGTCGCGTCGAGGACGGCGGCGTCGATGTCGGGGTCGCGGCGTGAGCCTCGATGGGGTCGCCGCGCAGCGGGGACGTTGCGCACGGAATTCACCCCCTCGGCGGCCGCGGAATCGTTACAGTGTGTCACAACCTTTTGTCGTTACAGCCTGTCACAGCAGTCTGAATCGAGGCACCCGGCGATGGCCCATGATGTTCACGAGCTCGCGGGAGTCGGCGAGGACGGCCTCCACCTCTACACCTGCCCACTGTGTGAGGCGATGTGTGGGCTTGAGGTCCATGTCGAGGACGGTCAGGTGGTCGCCATCCGACCCAACCGCGACGACGTCTGGAGCCGGGGTCACATCTGCCCCAAGGGCGCCTCGCTGGGCGCAGTGCATGAGGATCCGGACCGGATCCGGCGCCCGATGATCAAGGTCGACGGGCAGTGGCACGAGGTCGACTGGGACACCGCGTTCCGGCGCTGCACCGAACTGCTCGCCCCCGTGATCGACCGGTACGGCATCGGTGCCGTCACCGCGTACACCGGCAATCCGCTGGCGCATTCGTTCTCGCTGGCGCGTTACAGCGCAGTCCTTCTCGGCGTGTCCGGCATGCCCCTCACCTACTCTCCCGGCACCGTCGACCAGTGGCCGAAGAACCTGACCTCCCATCTGATGTACGGCGGCTGGTGGAGCTTCCCGGTACCCGACCTGGAACGCACCGATCTGCTCGTCGTGATGGGGGCCAATCCGGCTGCCTCACAAGGCTCGCTGCTCGCCGCCCCCGACGTGATGGGCCTGATCCGTTCGATCAGCGAGCGCGGCACCGTGATCGTCGTGGACCCGGTGAGAACCCGCACCGCCGAGCGCGCCGACGAATGGCTGCCGATCAACCCGGGCACCGACGCCGCGCTGCTGCTGGCCGTGTGCCACACCCTGTTCGCCGAAGACCTGGTCGACCTCGGCACGCTGGAACCCCACCTCGATGGACTCGAGACGCTCCGTACTGCCGTGGCCGACTGGCCGCCGGAGCGCGTCAGCGCCGTCACGGGCGTCGCCGCCGACCGGATTCGTCAGCTGGCGCGCCAACTCGCCGGTACGCCCCGCGCGGTCGTCTACGGGCGCATCGGAACGTGTAACCAGGAGTTCGGCAGCCTCGCCAGCTGGCTCGTCGACGTCGTCAACATCCTGACCGGGCACTTCGACGTCGCCGGCGGCGCCATGTTCCCGACCCCGGCAGCCTGGTCGGTGACAGTCCAGCCGATCCCCGGATTGGAGGACGGCGCAGCCGATTTCGGGCGGTTCCGCACCCGGGTGCGCGGAGCGAAGGAGGTGTTGGGCCAGGTTCCGGTGTCCTGCCTGGCCGAGGAGATCGCCACCCCCGGCGACGGTCAGATCCCGGCGTTGATCACGGTAGCGGGCAACCCCGTGCTGTCCACGCCCGCCGGACACAAACTCGACGAGGCACTTCCCGGGCTGGACGCGATGATCGCGATCGACCTGTGGCTCAACGAGACGACGCGGCATGCCGACGTCATCCTGCCCGGCGCGTCTCCGCTGGAGCAGCCCCACCACGACGACCTGATCCTCAACTTCGCCATCAACAGCGTGGCGAACTACTCGGCGCCGGTCTTCGCCAGACCGGACCCGGATACCCCCGACGAGTGGGAGATCCTGATCCGGTTGACCGGGCTGTGCACCGGCACCCCCGCCGAAGATGTCGACGTGGCCGCCGTCGACGACGGGTTCTTCGACTACCTGTGTTTCACCCAGGGTCTCGACGGAGCCGAGGTGCGGGCCCATTACGACCATGGCGGACCCGAGCGCATCCTCGACCTGACGCTGCGCACCGGACCCTTCGGCGACCGGTACGGCCGCGACCCCGACGGCCTGACGCTGGACAGCCTCAAGGCGGCGCCCGACGGCGTGAACTTCGGCCCGATGGTTCCCCGGATACCGGAGGTGCTCGGCACGTCGGACGCCTAAGATCCGGCTGGCCCCAGCCTATCTGCTCGACGACCTGCCCAGGCTGGCCCGCCGGCTCCGTCGCCAGCCCGATGACCTCGTGCTGGTCAGCCGGCGACATCTGCGGTCGAACAACTCATGGCTGCACAACGTCGGCGCGTTGATGAAAGGCAGGGACCGCTGCACACTGCTGATGCACCGCGACGACGCCGCCCGACTCGGATTGCACGACGGTGACCTGGTGACGGTCACCTCGGCGGGCGGACGCATCGACGTTCCCCTCGAGGTGACCGGGGCGATCAAGCCGGGGGTGGTGTCGATGCCCCACGGATGGGGACACGGAAAGCAGGGCACCCGACTGACCGTTGCCAACGGCTCACCCGGGGTGAACACCAACATCCTGTCGCCGCCGGATTTCCTCGACGAACCGTCGGGCAACGGCGCGCTCAACGGCATCCCCGTCACGGTGACCAGAGCTGGGCACTGATCACAGGTCGACGTCGATCAGACGTAGTTCGAGCGCGGCCGCCGTGGCCGGCCCGACTATGCCATCGACGTGTAAACCCGGTGTCCGCCACTGGAATTCACGTACCGCTTCCTCGGTTGCGACGTCGAACTCACCGCTGATCTCCAACCCCCCGGCATAGGACGCATAGGCGAACTTCAGGCGGCGCTGCAGTTCGGCCACCTGCCGACCGCGGGTGCCGCGGTAGAGCAGCACGTCGGCGTACCTGCCGACCGGTACCGCCGGCCGCGGGGACGTCGCGCGGGCCGGGGCACCGATCTGGCGCGCGACGTCGAGTCGAAGCCGGTCCATGTCGATGGCTCCGGGATCCCACTTGCCCTGGGCTCGACCGGCATACTCCTTGTGGCCGATCGTCCGGGCGGCTGGCAACCCGAGGCGCCGGCTGATCGCCGCACAGCTGTTCACCAGCGCAAAGTACTGAGCGTCAGGCCAATTCTGGCGGTGCGGCGCCCACGGCGCCGTCCCCGAGTTCGCGCATTCGATCCCGATGGTGTGCCAGTTGCCCATGTTGACCGGCAACCACGGATACATGCCGACCCCGGCATGCCAGGCCACGCCCGCCGCCACGACAGTCACCGTGCCGCTACGGCCGATGTGCACCTGTGACAGCGGGCCCGGCAGCTCCGGGCGCCCGTAGGCGATCGAGGCAGCGGTCGCGAAATCCGATCCGATGTGGTGCACCATGACCCCGCGGATGTCGTGGAAGTCGCCGTGGCCCCGCCCGCGCCAGCCCGCGAACTCTTCCACGTCGAGACCTTCGGCCCGCAGCACATCGGCCAGCCACACGGGATCACCGCGCCACCCGGCGGCCTGGGGCATGCAGAACTCTCCTCGAAACGCGGGCTGTCGGTGCTTCCCACCATGCAACCACCATGTTCGTGCCGCCCTGACTGCGGGGTGGTCGCGCGGCCGCGGGGTTTGGCCCCCTGTGGCGGGGGTATTGCACTGCGGTGAGCGAGGATCCGGACGAGAGCCGACATCCCCTGATCGTGCGGCGCGACACCTCGGCGTCCCGTCGACAGGTCTGGGACATCATCGCTGACGGGTGGACGTACTCGCAGTGGGTGGTGGGCAACTCCCGGATGCGCGCGGTGGACCCGAACTGGCCGCAACCGGGCAGCGTCATCCACCATTCCGTGGGCGTGTGGCCACTCGTCATCAACGACAGCACCAGGGTCGACGTATGCGTCCCGATGAACAAGCTGGTGCTGATCGCCAAGGGCAGGCCGTTGGGTGCCGCGAGGATCACGTTGCGGTTGAGCGACCTCGACGACGGTGGCTGCCGTATCGAGATGTCCGAGGTGCCGCTGTCGCCGCCGTTGAGTTGGCTGCCGCGAGCGGCCGCGTTGGCCGCCGTGATCCCCCGCAACCGCGAAACCACCTGGCGGCTGGGGGTTATCGCCGAGCGGCGCGGTTCGGACCAGGACTGACTACGACCGACGATCGACTACGGCCGGCTCAGGTCGTCGCCTCGTGCAGCGTGGGATCGCTCACCCCGCGCCGACGCAGATCATCGGCCGCCCAGGCCCCACCGCCGGTGAACACCAGCATCAGGAATGCGAAGCAGTACAGTGCGGCGGACTCGCCGCCGTTCTGAATCGGCAGCAGCGCATCGGGCTGGTGCCGCCAGAAATAGGCCACCGCCATCGTCCCCGACGCGAGGAAAGCGGCTGCGCGGGTGAACAATCCGGCCATGACCAGCAGGCCGGCGACCAATTCGATGAGCCCGGCCCACCACGACGGCCACATACCGACGACCGCCACCGTGCCCCCATCCGGAGGCCAACCGAACAGTTTCACCGTTCCGTGCGAAGCGAACAGAAATCCGAGAACGACGCGGAACACGAACACTCCCAGCGGCCCGTTGACCTTGCTCAACGCCATCATCTTCGCCATGGCCGGCACGTTAGGCGAGCGGTGGCGCACATGGTTGGGCACGACGGCGACGCCGCCGGCCTTCGCCGGGCTCCTGGCAATTCGGCGTCGCATTCCGGCATGGCGGTGACAAGGGTGCATGCCGTCAGCCAGCTGTCGCCGCAAACGGTGCCTACGATTTGAGAAAACCGTGGCGTAATCTGCGTCACGTCAGTCCGGATCAGTGCAGATCAAACCCGGACCACGCCCTGCTGGCGAGGCCGGACCGAACGAGAGGTGCGTGGTGCAGTCGTTTCGTGAAGCCGTGGAAGCTCGGGACACCGACGCAATGGCGGCCTTGCTGGCCGATGACGTGGTGTTCACCAGTCCCGTCGCCTTCAAGCCCTATCCGGGGAAACCGATCACGGCGGCGATCCTGCGGGGTGTGATGCGGGTGTTCGAGGACTTCCGTTATGTCCGGGAGATCACCGACAGCGGCGGACGCGACCATGCTCTCGTCTTCGAGGCGACCGTCGCGGGCAAGAAAGTCACCGGCGGCGACTTCATCCATGTCAACGATGCCGGGTTGATCGACGACTTCATGGTCATGGTGCGACCGTTGTCCGGCGCCACCGCATTGTCCGAGGCGATGGCCGCCCAGTTCGACCGCATCCAGGCAGAAGCCGCCGGGCACAGCAGCTGAGGCTGGCCGGGCAGCGCGGCCACGCGCGTGCGACGATCGACGCGATGCTTCCTGCCGACAACCACGTGCATTCTCGATGGTCGTGGGACACCGCTGAGACGGCGACGATGGAGCGCGAATGCGAGTCCGCGATCCGGCGCGGCATTCCGGCGGTGGCGTTCACCGAACACGTCGACTTCACCGAGTGGGGCGATGGCGACCGTGGCTACAGCAGGTCGGCCGACGTCGAGGTCGGTGACCGGCCGGGGGTGGCACCGTTCGATCCCGGCGGTTATGCCGAGAACATCGAGCGCTGTCGCGAGATGTTTCCGGCACTGCGCATCTGGTCAGGTATCGAAGCCGGTGAGCCGCACTACTTCTCGGCCAGTGTGGCTCGCGTGCTGGGCGCCGGTGTCTTCGACCGGGTGCTGGGTAGCTTGCACGGCATCGCCGTCGACGGCCGGCTCGAAGCGATCAACTCTGCGCTGTTCGACCGCCACGATCCTCGCGAGCTGATGGACCGTTATCTGAGCGACATGGTCGACCTGGTCGGACAGTCACAGGTGTTCGGCGTGCTGGCCCACTGCGACTATCCGCGCCGCTACTGGCCTGTCGAACGGGTCGGACAGTACCGCGAGGCCGACTTCGAAGAGCAGTACCGGACCGTGTTCGCTGCGTTGGCACCCACCGAGCGGGCCTTGGAGATCAACACCAAGTCGCCGCTGTCGTCGGTCGAACTGATTCGCTGGTGGTGGCAGGAAGGCGGGAAAGCCGTGTCGTTCGGCAGTGACGCACACCGACCCGACCGCGTCGGAGACCAGTTCGAGGTGGCCGTGCACATCGTCGAGGCGGCCGGTTTCCGGCCCGGCCGAGACCGTTTCGACTTCTGGCGTCGCTGAGCGCCGTCGTTACTCGTAGTTGATGCCCTCCAGCCGGAAGTCGCGCGCGGAGAAGTCGATCTGCGCGGCCGGGTTGGCGACCGCGGTCGTCAGCCCCGAGCCGAACGCGCCCAGGCGATCGAACAACGTCGCCGTCCCGACGGCGATCCCCGCAGCGGAGTGGTGCGAGACGGCCTGTACCCCGAGCCAGTCGTCGACCGGCAGGCGCGAGAGGGCCACGGTGAGGTCACCGTTGATGTATCCGATTCCGGCGGTGCCCAGATTGGTCACGAGGCTCGTCGACTCGGCCACCGTGGCCGCACGCACGAACGGCGAGTTCTGTCGTCCGGCAACGATGCTGATCGAGTCATTGAAGAAGCGCTTGCGCGAGTCGTTCTGGTGCCCGGCCGGCGATCGAGTCCAGCCGGCCTGGTCGCTGCCGACGTAGGGCGGCGGCGTTCCGTCCGGAGTGGGATGCTCGGGGAAGCCGTCGTCGGACGTCCACAACTCCCCCGGCGGCGGCGCAGAGGTCCGGAACTGTACGAGCGTGGCGCGCGCCACCACACGGTCGTCCTGCCTGACCTCACACTGCGCACTGTGCACCCGCCGGCCGTCGCGGACCACCTCGACGTCGACGGTGGTGTGCGCGTTCCGGGCGGCGCGTTGCAGGTCGACGGTCAACCGGGCGGGCTGGAAGCCGTCGGTGGCGCACTCGCTCTCCAACGCCAGCGCGGCCAGCCCGACCATGGCCGGCCCGTTGAGATGATCGTCGCCCCAATGGCTTTGCGCGTACGGTGTCGGGTCGTAGCCCCCGCCGGAGGCGGTGAAGTAGGCGGTGACCATTCAGGTGTTCCCGCCGCCGTTGACGCCGAAGGACGGCCCGGTGATGTCGCCGGCCTCCTCGGAGACCGGGAACGCGCCCGCCACGGCGATGTCGTCCGGGGAGCCCGTTCGTCGAACCGGCGTCGCGTCGATGGTTGCCTGCACGTCGCCCAGCATGCCGCGTGCCTCCGAACTGGGCAGCGTCGGGGTACCGCCGTCACCGACTGTGAGCCCCGTGCGAAAAACCGGCCGGGAAATCGCACAGGGTTCACCCTCGGCGACGGAAGCCCGGCGAGAGCCCCGCGGCCACAGAAGCCGGGAGACAGCCCCGCAGCGACGGGAGCCCGGCGAGAGCCCCGCAGCGACAGAAGCCGGGCGTCAGCGGTTGAGCTGCCAGATCCGCGTCGACAACGCAGTGGCGAACGCGCACCACAGCGGGTACGGCGCGAGAGCCGCGCCGGCCGGCGCGTTCACCTGGCCTGCCCTTCGGGCCAGGTCAGCGCTGCTGAGCGTCAGCACACCGGCCAGCGCCGCCGCCGGTCCCAGCATGCGGCGGTTGAAGAACACCCAGCTCCAACCCGCGTTGAGCACCAGGTTCACCGCCAGCGCACGACTGTAGGCGCGGGCCTGCTCGGTGTCACCACGCTCATCGAGCGTGTCGATCGTCGACGCCGAGACTACCGCGATGTCGGAGTACAGGATGTTCCAGGCCACCGGGAACGCCCACCTCGGCGGCTGGAAGCCGGGCTTCTTCAGGCGGCGGTACCAGCGCGACTCGACGACAGGGGTGGTGGCCAGACCGCCCGCTGCGGCGGCGGTGAACGCAGCACCGGCAGTCTTCGCGAGGGTCGACGGACGCATCGGTGATCCTTTCGTCAAGGCGGCACGGGACCGTGCCCTTGGGCAATACCCCGATCACGGTGCCATGACTCACCGGCTCTGCGACAGCCCCCGAGGGTCACCGCCCGGCGGACGGCCGCCGGTCATGGGCTGGGGCACCCCGCGCATAATCGGCTGGGAAGCACAGACGGGCTAACGATCGGAGTGGGCGTGCACGAGATTGGCGTGGACCGATCCGCTGCCGCGCTCGACGATCCGGTTCGACGGCCGCGCCTGCTGGTCATCGGCCTCGGCATCGTCGTGCTCACCGTCGCGGTGCTGCAGACAGCGGTCGTCCCGGTGCTGGGCGTCATCGCCGAGCAACTCGACGCCTCGACCGTGGCCGTCAGCTGGGCAGTGACAGCCAATCTGCTTGCGGCTGCCGCGATGACACCGCTGATCGGACGCCTGGCCGATCTGCACCGTAAGAAGCGGGTGCTGCTCGGCGTGCTCATCGTGGTCCTGGCCGGTTCGGTGCTGGCGGCGGCGACCACCTCGTTGGCGCTGTTGATCACAGCGCGGGTCCTGCAGGCCGCATCCTTTGCGCTGTACCCGGTCAGCATCGCGATCCTGCGCGAGGAACTTCCACCCGAACGGATGGGGTCGGCACTGGCGATCCTGTCGGGCACGTTGGGCTTCGGCGGTGGCGCCGGCCTGGTCGTGGTGGGCCTGCTGATGAGCGGGAACGCCGACTACCACCGGGTGTTCTGGCTGACGACGGGGTTCACCGTGCTGGTGATCGGGCTCGTCGTCGCGCTGGTGCCGAACCGGCCGCGCAGCGCTACCGGCTCGATCGACTGGCTGGGCGCGCTCGGACTGGCCGCCGGGCTCACCGCAGTACTGCTGACGATCACCCAGGGCAACGAATGGGGCTGGGCGTCCCCTCGCACCCTCGCCACCGCCGCCGGTGGGGTCGTGATCCTCGCCTGTTGGTGGATCTGGGAGCGACGGGTGGCCCGGCCGCTGGTGTCGACCCGCATGCTGACCCGGCGCTCGATGCTGTTCACCAACCTGGCCACGGTCAGCGTCGGTATGGGTCTGTACTTCGCCTTCCTCGGGCTCACCCAGTTCGTGCAGATGGATCCGGAGATCGCCGGTTACGGCTTCGGGGCCACCGTGCTGCAGGCCAGCGTGGTCTATCTGCTTCCCGGGGCGCTGGCGGGGTTCGTCGTCGCTTTGGTGTCCGGCCGGTTCATCGACCGGTTCGGCGCCCGGCCGGTGCTGATGATCGCCGCCGTCGTCGGGATCGCGGGTTTCGCCCTCATTGCCTTCGCGCACACCTCGCCCTGGCAGGTGATCGTCGCGAGCGTGCTGGCCAACGTCTACATCAGCCTCGGCTACGGCGCGTTACCGGCGTTGGTGGTGAGCGAGGTCGAGACCGGTGAGACCGGTGTCGCCACGGGCATGAACGCGATCGCGCGGACGGTGGGCAGCTCCATCGCCGCGGCACTCGTCGCGCTGCTGCTGAACCGCACCACGGCTGCCGGCACCCCGCTGGAGAGCAGCTTCGTGGCGACGTTCCTGGGCGGTTCGGCGACCGCCGTGCTGGCGATCGCACTCATCGCCGCGTCTCGGCCCCGACCCCCACACCGCGAATCCGTGGAGGCGCGCTACGAATCCCGCGCGATGAACCACGAGTGGGGCTGGCGGCCCTGGCCAGCTAGCGCAGTCGGGCCAGATTCTGCACGGACTTACGCACGTCACCCTTGATGACCCTCGCGACCAGCCCGCCGACCGGCGTGCTGAGCAGACCCCCGGACAGGTCCGCGAGCACCCGGAAATCGGAGCCTTCCACCCCGTCCTGCGTCCTCGGCTGTACCTCCATGCTCAGACCGATCCGCACGCCACCGAAACCGGTGCCGACCAGCTCGATCTCCTTGGGCTCGTCATAGCGGGTGACCCGCCAGTGGATCGTGTTGCGGAAGCCCTTGACCTTGATGCAGGAGGACACCTCTGTACCGACGTCGATCTCGTCGGGCACCTCGCTGCGCCACCCGCCGAAGATGGTCAGCCACTCCTCGAACCGGCGCAGGTTCGAGGCCAGATCCCACGCCCGCTCGGGACTGAGGTCGGAGGACACCGATACATCGACAGAAGCCATGCTGTTCTCCCTACCCCACCTGATCATCGCCGTAAACGGGCTTCAACCGATTAAGTCAGCTGCGAAGATCATGATCGGCGACAACCGCGACGACCGCATGCCGGCCCACCCCAGGTCCGGCGGCAGTACTGCACGCGCCTCGATGCGCGGATTCCCGCGATGTGAGCCAGAATCAGCAAGGGATTCGATTGTAAAAATGTAAATTCGTTGCGGAATCGCTTGCGAAGGTCGGCGCGATCCGCGAAGGTTTACCCACAGCTTCACGGCTGGCACCTGAGGAGGATTGGCCCTGACCGGCACACACGCAACCGCTGTAGACCAGATGGCGGAAACCGAGGCCACCCAGCACAAGGGCGGCCCGGTCATCGAGATCGACCATGTCACCAAGCGCTTCGGCGATTACGTCGCCGTCGCCGACGCGGACTTCACCATTGCCCAGGGCGAGTTCTTCTCGATGCTCGGGCCGTCCGGGTGCGGCAAGACCACCACGCTGCGGATGATCGCCGGGTTCGAGACGCCCACCGAGGGGGCCATCCGGCTCGAAGGCACCGACGTGTCCAAGACGCCGCCCAACAAGCGCAACGTCAACACCGTTTTCCAGCATTACGCGCTGTTCCCCCACATGACGGTTCGCGACAACGTGGCGTACGGCCCGCGGTCGGCCAAGAAGGACAAGAACACGGTCCGCAAGCGGGTCGACGAACTCCTCGAGACCGTGCGCCTGGCCGACTTCGCCGAGCGCAAGCCCGCGCAGCTGTCCGGCGGCCAGCAGCAGCGGGTCGCCCTGGCTCGGGCCCTGGTCAACTACCCCAGTGCCCTGCTGCTCGACGAGCCCCTCGGAGCGCTGGATCTCAAACTGCGCCACGTCATGCAGTTCGAGCTCAAGCGGATTCAGCGCGAGGTCGGCATCACGTTCATCTACGTGACCCACGACCAGGAGGAAGCGCTGACGATGAGTGACCGCATCGCGGTCATGAACGCCGGCAACGTCGAACAGATCGGCACACCGACCGAGATCTACGACCGCCCCGCCACGGTGTTCGTGGCCAGCTTCATCGGACAGGCCAACCTGTGGTCGGGGCGCCAGACCGGACGTCACAACCGTGACTTCGTCGAAGTCGACGTGCTCGGCTCCACGTTGAAGGCCCGGCCCGGCGAGACCACGATCGAGCCGGGCGGCAACGCCACGCTGATGGTGCGTCCCGAGCGCATCCGCGTCACCCCGGCCGAGCAGGAGCCGCCCACCGGCGATGTGGTCGGCGTGCGTGCCACCGTGACCGATCTGACCTTCCAGGGTCCGGTGGTACGGCTGTCGATGGCCGCGCCCGACTCGTCGCCGATCGTCGCTCATGTCGGTCCGGAGCAGGACCTGCCGCTGCTACGCC
>Ga0207914_100585_pt1 | contig 13905 bp, 11 predicted proteins | sample DeeseametaMP2497_FD_184171 | JGI IMG/M metagenome (GOLD analysis project Ga0207914, IMG submission 184171) | Marine microbial communities from East of Antigua and Barbuda, Atlantic Ocean - MP2497 (SPAdes) | ecosystem: Environmental > Aquatic > Marine > Oceanic | place: East of Antigua and... | reverse complement strand
GTTCGGTCCACGACGCGATCTTGGCGTCGCCGAGCCGGTCCTCGAGGATCTCCAGGACCAGCGCGAACTTGGGGGCCAGCAGTTCCTGGTGCCGTTGCATGTGCAGCCGCACCCCGTCGGCGTCGCCGAAGAAGCGCAGGTGCCGCAGCTGGTTGACCTTGTCGGGCCCGATGGTCTGCTTGGCGGCGTGCTGCAGGTACCACGCGATGTTGCCCAGCGAGCCGCCCAGGAAGCTGACCCCGGCGCCGGCGAAGGTGATCTTGGACGTGGAGGCGAACACCAGCGGCCGGTTGGCGTGGTTGGCCGCCGCCGCCAGCCCGAGCACGTCGACCTGCTTGACGAACTCGTGGGTGAGCGTGTGCACCGCGTAGGCGTTGTCCCACATCAGACGGAAATCGCTTGCCGCGGTGTCCATCTGGACCAGCCGGCGCACCGTCTCCCATGAGTACGTGGTACCTGTCGGGTTCGCGTACACCGGCACGCACCACATGCCTTTGATGGCCGGATCCGCCGCGACGAGCTCCTCTACCAGGTCGACGTCCGGACCGTCGTCGCGCAACGGAACCGGGATCATCTCGATACCGAGGCTCTCGGTGATCGCGAAGTGGCGGTCGTAGCCGGGCGCAGGGCACAGGAACTTCACGCCGGGGCCGTCGCGCAGCTCGTCGATCCAGGGGCGCGGCGAGTCCACACCGCCGTGCAGCAGCGAGAAGACCACCACGTCATGCATCAGCTCGAGGCTGGCGTTGTTGCCGGCGATCAGGTTGGGCACGGGGATGCCGAGCAATTCGCCGAAGATGGCCCGCAGCTCGGGCAGGCCGTGCAGCCCGCCGTAGTTGCGGGTGTCGGTGCCGTCACCGTCGCGGTAGGCGTCGGGGCCGTCGCCGGGAAGGCTCAACAGCGCGTTGGACAGATCCAGCTGCGCCGGGGACGGTTTGCCGCGGGTCAGGTCCAGGGTCAGGCGCTTGGCCTGCAGTTCGGCGTAGTTGCGCTGCTGCAGTTCATGCTGGGCGAGCAGTTCGTCGCGGCCCAGGGACTCAAACGACACCGCTGGCCTTTCGCTGTATGGACTCTCGAAACGTCAGGGGACCCCGCGCACCCGCCAGAGCCCGTTGACCCTTGCTGCCTTCCGGCCCTGGGGGAGTTCACAGGATGGACGCCGCGCGGGGTCCGACCCGAGTCTATAACCCGCGTCCGGGCGGGCTGCGGCGAGGAGGACGCGACGCGGTTTTGGTGGCCGGCCGGGGCAGTCGGTTACCATGGCCGGCGGAGGATTCGCCTAGTGGCCTATGGCGCTCGCCTGGAACGCGGGTTGGGTTAACAGCCCTCGCGGGTTCAAATCCCGCATCCTCCGCACTCAGCCCGGGGTGCGGCCCACCCGGCCGCATCCCGGGCACCACGATCGAGGAGGCTTATGGGCCGCACCGTTGCGGTGATCTGGCACGCGTCGTTCTCCCTTGCCGCCGGTGTCCTCTACTTCTTCTTCGTGCTGCCCCGAACTCCGGAACTGATGGGTCAGACGTCCCACACGCTGGGCACGGCGATGCGTATCGTCACCGGCGCCGTGATCGGTCTGGCAGCGCTTCCGGTGGTGTTCACGCTGCTGCGCACCCGCAAGCCCGAGTTCGGCACCCCGGCGCTGGCGCTGAAGCTGCGCACCCTCTCGATCGTCCTGCATGTGCTGGCCGGCGCACTGATCATCGGCGCGGCCGTCAGCGAGATCTGGCTGTCTCTGAACACGGCCGGGCAATGGCTCTTTGGCATCTACGGCGCCGCGGCCGCCGTCGCCCTGCTCGGGATTCTCGGTTTCTACCTGGCGTACGTGGCCGAACTGCCCCCGCCGCCGCCCAAACCGGTGAAGGTCAAGCAGCGCACGTCACGGCGCGGCTCGAAGGACGAGACCAGCGAGGACAGCGGGGAAGCCGAGCAATTTGAGGCCACAGAGCCCGCTGAGGACGCCGAGGCCGAGGCGACTGATGACCCAGTTGTGACGGCCGAGTCCGAAACCGCCCCGGAGCCCGCCACCACCGACAGCGACGCCACCTTGCAGAATCGGCGTCCCACCGGCAAAGGAACACTGCTGGGCCGACGCAAGAAGGCCCGCGGCAATGTCGCGGTCGAGGACTGAGCAAAGCAGGCCACATCGACAGCGGCGGCATACGCAGCCACTATTGATGGGTATGGGCCTGTTTCCCCGCGTTCGACTGCTACCGATTCTGTTGGCGGCGGTCCTCACACTGGTCGCGCCGGTCGCCCCGGCCGCGGCCGCGCCCGGCGACCCGATCGCTGCGGCCGCCGCCGCTGAGCCGTCGGTGGTGCGCCTCGACACCGCCGTGGAGTACCAGGGCGTCATCGGCGCGGGCACCGGCATCGTGCTGGAACCCAACGGTCAGGTGTTGACCAACTTCCACGTCGTCCAGGGGGCCGACCGCGTCACCGGCACCGTCGGCGGGCGCACCTACCCGGCTCGGATGGTGGGCTACAACCGCGACCGCGACATCGCCGTCATCCAGCTGATCGGTGCCGGCGGACTGACTCCGGCGGTCATCGGTGACGCCAACGTTCTGGTCCCCGGCGAGCCGGTCGTCGCGCTGGGCAACGCCATGGGCAGCGAGGCACCGCTGACCCGTGAGGTCGGCACCGTGACCGGGTTCGGCCGGACCGTGCAGGCCGAGGACACCCTGACCGGCACCTCCGACGAGTTGACCGGGCTCATCGAGTTCGCCGCGCCGGTGCGTGCCGGTGACTCTGGCGGACCGGTCGTCAACGGCGCCGGACAGGTCGTCGGCATCACGACGGCGGCGTCGGTGAACTTCCGGATGGGTCCGGGCGGCAAGGGGTTCGCGATCCCGATCAACGACGCGATCGGCATCGCCGGACAGATCCAGGCGGGTATGGCCTCCGACGAGGTGCACATCGGCCCGCCGGTGCTGCTCGGCGTCGGGGTGCGCACCACACCGCGCGACCAACCGGGCGTGTTGATCCAGGAGGTCATGGTCGGCGGACCGGCCGACCTGGCGGGCCTGCGCGCCGGCGATGTGCTGCTGGCCCTCGACGGAGTCACCCTGGACTCGACCAACACGTTGACCCGCGTGCTCGACCGGCACTACCCCGGCGACGTACTCGACGTGACATGGGTCGACAGCACCGGGGTGCCGCGGGACGGCAAGGCCGTACTGACGCCCTGAATCACCGGAAACGGCCTGGGCCGCCGACCGGATGACCCTATGCTGAGCGAGTGCCCAACACTGCTTCCTATCGGGTTGTCCAATGGACGACGGGAAATGTCGGTAAGAGTTCGGTCGCGGCGATAGCCCGCAACCCGACCCTGGAACTGATCGGCTGTTATGCCTGGTCAGAGGACAAGGTCGGCCGCGACGTCGGGGAGCTGGCGGGTATCGGTCCGCTCGGCGTCTCCGCCACCGCCGACGTGGACGCGCTGCTGGCCCTCAAGCCCGACGCGGTGGTCTACAACCCGATGTGGATCGACGTCGACGAGCTCGTCCGCATCCTGGAGGCCGGCGTGAACGTGGTCGCCTCGGCGTCGTTCATCACCGGCGGCAACCTCGGCGACGGCCGGGACAGACTCGCCGAGGCGTGCCAGCGCGGCGGATCCACGCTGTTCGGCTCTGGGGTGAGCCCCGGATTCGCCGAACTGCTGGCCATCGTGGCCGGTACCGCGTGCGATCGCATCGACAAGGTGACCATCGCCGAATCCGCCGACACCACCCTCTACGACTCCCCCGACACCGAGCGGCCCGTCGGCTTCGACATGGCCATCGACGATCCGGCCCTCGAGCCGATGGCCGCCCAGGGCACCGCCGTGTTCGCCGAGGCGGTGCAGCTGGTCGCCGACGCCCTGGGCATCGAGCTCGACGAGATCACCTGTGTCTCCGAATACGCCCAGACCACCGAGGACCTCCCGATGGCGTCGTGGACCATCAAGGCCGGGCACGTCGCCGGCGTGTTCGCCAGCTGGCAGGGCCGAATCGACGGGCGCACTGTCATCGACATCAACGTGCGCTGGAAGAAGGGCCAGACGCTGGAACCGGACTGGCAACTCGACGGCGACGGCTGGAAGATCACCATCGACGGGCGGCCGACGGTGAACATGCAGGTCGGCTTCCTGCCCCCGCCGGACATGATCGAGAACGCCAAGACTCTCGAGGACTTCTTCGTGCTCGGCCACATCATGACGGCGATGCCGCCCATCCACGCGATTCCGGCCGTCGTCGCCGCGGCCCCGGGCATCGCCACCTACAACGACCTGCCGCTGCCCCAGCCGCGCGGAGTGGTGCCCCGCTAGCGCCGTCAGCCGGTCGCGCGCAGCGCCTCGGTGACGACCTCGATGACGCGTTGCGGCTGCTTCTCGAGGAAGAAATGGCCGCCGGTGAAGGTGTGTACGTCGCCGCCGCCCGCCGTGTGCTCATGCCAGGCGCGGGCGTCGGCGAGGCTGGTCTTCGGATCGTCGGTGGCCGTCAGCACGACGATCGGCGCGCCGATCGCGACCGTGGGCGCCTGTCGGTATACCTGCAGTGCCCGGTAGTCGTTGCGGAAGGCGGGCAGGAACGTGGCCAGCATGTCGGGGTTGTTCAGCACCCGGGGGTCGGTGCCGCCCAGGTCGCGCATCACCTGGATCAGGTCGGTGTCGTTCTTGTGGTCCTGCTCGTCGCCGTAGCGACTCGGGGCGCGCGACCCGGACGCGAACACGACGGCCGGCCGTCGACCGCCGCGGGCCTCGAGCCGGTGGGCGACCTCGAAGGCCAGCACCGCGCCCATGCTGTGCCCGAACAGCGCCACCGGCGCGTCCAGGACCGGTTGCAGCTCGGCCACCACCTGATCGGCGAGCTCGGCGATCGACTCGACGAACGGCTCACTGTGGCGGTCCTGGCGGCCGGGGTACTGCACCGCATAGACGTCGAACTCGGGCGACAGCGCGGTGGCCATCGGGAAGTAGTAGCTGGCCGACCCACCCGCATGGGGGAAACAGACCAGCCGCTTGCCGGCCTCCGGGGCGGGACGGAAGTTGCGGATCCAGCGACTGCGCTCTGGTGGTGTCGTCATGGCGGCGGCACTCCCTCCGGCCGCCCTTCGAAGACGCGCAGGACCCTGGCCTGCAGTTGCGCGCCGGGCGGCCCCTCTACCTTGACGTCCTTGAGGATCTGGGCCTTCTCCCCCTCGACGGTGAAGCTGCCGGGCTGCGGCTGGTGTCCCCCGGCGACCTCGTACTCGACGGTGAACGGGGTGTCCGGGAACGGATGCAGCCCGACGTACTGCGGATCGATGGTGTAGGTGTACACGCACGCCTCGGGCGGGTCGCAGTTCTGCGCGGTGACCACCACCCCGATCAGGAACTCGTCGGTGGTCGGTATCGACGGGGGCGGCGGCTTCGGCGGTGTCCGCACCGGCGCGCCGGCCTGCTGGTCGGGACTGTTGAAGATGACGTACGAGGCCAGGCCGATACCGGAGGCCAGCATCCCGAAGATGGCCAGCGCGGCGAGCAGCTTACGAACGACGGTCCACCGCATGCACTGCAGGGTATCGGGCGGGCTTGCGCTAGTCGTTCACCCGGTTGCCGTGTTCGTCCCAGTGTTCGGCCACCTTCTTGCTCGGCTGCACCCGCGGCGGCTCGCCCGGCATCTTCGGGTAGCTCGGCGGATAGGGCAGGTCACCGAGCCCGCGTTCCTCGTCGGCGGCCACCATGTCCAACAGCGGTGCGATCGATTGGACGTCGTCGTCGATGCCGGCCCACGGGTCGGCCCTGGAGGCGACGAGGTCGGGCACGGTGAGGATGGTGTAGTCGTCGGGTTCGGCATCGCCGAGGTCCGCCCAGCTCAGCGGCGTCGACACGGTCGCGATCGGTGTCTTGCGCGCTGAGTACGCCGACGCGAAGGTGCGATCCCGTGCGTTCTGGTTGTAGTCGACGAAGATCCGCGTGCCCCGTTCCTCCTTCCACCACGACGTCGTCACCGCATCCGGTGCGCGCCGCTCGATCTCGCGGGCCAGCGCGATGCCGGCGCGGCGCACCGCGATGAAGTCCCAGTCCGTGGCGATCCGCACGAACACGTGCACTCCCCGTCCGCCGGAGGTCTTCGGGTAGCCGACCAGGCCGAGCTCGTCGAGCAGCGGCTTGAGCACCCCGGTGGCGACCTCGGCGGCCTCGGCGAATCCCGTGCCGGGTTGGGGGTCGAGGTCGATGCGCAGCTCGTCGGGATGTTCGGTGTCCGGGCACCGCACCTGCCAGGGGTGCAGCGTGACGGTGCCCATCTGCGCCGCCCAGATGATCGCCGACGGGTGGGTGATCTTCAGCGCGTCGGCGGTACGCCCGGACGGGAACGTCACCGTGCACGTCTCGAGGTAGTCGGGATGCTTCTGCGGCACCCGCTTCTGGTAGATCTCCTCGCCGTCGATCCCGTCGGGGAACCGCTGCAGATGCACCGGCCGGTCCCGCAGCAGGGTCACCATCGGTTCGGCCACCGCGAGGTAGTAGTCGACGAGCTTGCCCTTCGTCCCGTCCTTGCGGAGTTTCGGAAAGTAGGGCTTGTCGGGGTTGGTCAGCCGGACGGCGACCCCGTCGACATCCACTTCGGTTGCAGCGCTTGCCATCATTTCTCCAGCACGTCGTAGAGGTCGTAGTTCAACGGCACGTCGAGCTGGTCGAAGGTGCAGCTGGACGGATCCCGGTCGGGCCGCCAGCGCAGGAACTTCACCGCGTGCCGGAATCGCAGGCCCTCCATCTGGTCGTAGGCCACCTCGCAGACCCGCTCGGGCCGCACCGGGATCCAGCGCTTGTCCGCTGCGGAGTTCCACCGGCTGGGTTCGCCGTCGCGCATGTCGTCACCGATGCGCAGCGGCTCAAGGTCGGCCAGCAGCGCCACCCGGGCTTTGGCGGTGAACGAGGCAGCGCCGCCGACCATCTGCAGTTCGCCGTCGTCGCGGTACAGTCCGAGCAGGATCGATCCCACCCCTTCGCCGCTCTTGTGGACGCGGTAGCCGATGGCCACACAGTCGGCGTCGCGGTGGTGCTTGATCTTCACCATCTCGCGTTTGCCGGGCAGGTACGCGCCGTCGAGCCGTTTGGCGATGACGCCGTCGAGCCCGGCGCCTTCGAACTCCGCGAGCCACCGGGTGGCGAGCTCGGCGTCCTCGGTGGTGCGGGTGACGTGACACCACTGTTTCTCCGCGACGGATTCCCGCAGCGCCTCCCGGCGGTCCCGGAACGGGGCGCGCAGCAGCGAGTCGTCGCCGACGGCGAGGGCGTCGAAACCGATGAAGTGTGCCGGGGTCTGTTCGGCCAACATCGAGATCCGCGACTCGGCGGGGTGGATGCGCTGGCTCAGCGACTCCCAGTCCAGCCGTGTCCGGCCGGCGATCTTCTTGGGCACGACGATCTCACCGTCCAGTACGCAGCGCGGCGCGAGCTCGTCGCGGACCGCATCGATGACCTCGGGGAAGTAGCGGCCCAGGTCCTTGCCGCTGCGCGACAGCAGCACCACATCGTGGCCGTCCCGGAAGGCCAGCGCCCGAAACCCGTCCCACTTGGGTTCGTAGGACCAGACGCCCTCGTCGGCCGGCACCGTGGCCTGAGCTTTGGCGAGCATCGGCTCCAGTGGGGGCTGCACGGGGAGGTCCACACCCCCCATTCTTACGTCCACGCTCTGACAGACTCGGGTGTCCGGACCAAATCATCGGGGGGTCGTCGTGCAGTTGCCCGTCATGCCGCCCGTGTCCCCGATGCTGGCCAAGTCGGTCGGCACGATCCCACCGGACGCGTCCTACGAGCCGAAGTGGGACGGATTCCGCTCGATCCTGTTCCGCGACGGCGACGAGGTCGAGTTCGGCAGCCGCAACGAACGACCCATGACGCGCTACTTTCCCGAACTGGCCGACGCCGCCCGCGCCGAATTGCCCGACCGCTGCGTGGTCGACGGCGAGATCGTGATCGCCACTGGCAACGCGCTGGACTTCGAGGCGTTGCAGTTGCGGCTGCATCCTGCCGCGTCGCGGGTGCGGATGCTGGCCGGGCAGACCCCCGCGTCGTTCATTGCGTTCGACCTGCTGGCGCTCGGTGACGTCGACTACACCCCGCGTCCGTTCGCCGAGCGCCGCGCCGCGCTGGTCGACGCGCTCTCAGGATGCGGTCCGGTCATCCACGTGACACCGGCGACCACCGATCTGCACGTCGCGAACCGCTGGTTCGACGAGTTCGAGGGTGCCGGGCTCGACGGCATCATCGCCAAGCCGCTCGACGGCCGATACGTGCCCGACAAGCGGGTGATGTTCAAGATCAAGCACGCCCGAACCGCCGATTGTGTGGTCGCGGGGTACCGGCTGCACAAGTCGGGCGCCGATGCGGTCGGCTCGCTGCTGCTCGGGCTCTACCGCGAGGACGGGGCACTCGCCTCGGTCGGGGTGATCGGCGCGTTCCCGATGGCGCGTCGGCGAGCGTTGTTCGCCGAACTGCAGCCACTGGTCACGACCTTCGACGAACATCCCTGGAATTGGGCTGCGCAGATGGACCCGGAGATCGTGCGCCGTTACGGCGGCGGCTCACGGTGGAACGCCGGCAAGGATCTGTCGTTCGTCCCGCTGCGCCCCGAGCTGGTAGTCGAGGTGCGCTACGACCACATGGAAGGCGAGCGGTTCCGCCACACCGCCCAGTTCAACCGCTGGCGTCCGGACCGCGAACCGCGCTCGTGCACCTACGAGCAGCTCGACCACCCGGTGACGTTCCGGCTTGATGACATCGTGCCGGGACTGGGTGCATCCGACGCTCCTTCGCTCTAGGGTCGGCGTTGGTCAAGATCAACTGTTCCGGCCGCGACACGAAGCGAGGACCTCGACATGCAGCGGACGCATCTTCCGATCCCGGCTGAGCCACGCCAGGGACTGATCACCTTCGACGCCAAGGACCCCGATACCAGTTATCCGCCGATCCAGCCGGTGTTGCCGCCGGACGGCGCCCCCAACGTCCTCGTCGTGCTGCTCGACGACGTCGGGTTCGGCGCGTCCAGCGCGTTCGGCGGTCCCTGTCGCACGCCGACCGCGGAGCGGCTGGCCGACGACGGCCTGCGCTACAACCGTTTCCACACCACGGCGCTGTGCTCGCCGACCCGGCAGGCGCTGCTCACGGGCCGCAACCACCATTCGGTCGGCATGGGCGGCATCACCGAGATCGCCACCGGTGCACCGGGATACAACTCCATCCTGCCCAACACCATGTCGCCGATCGCCCGCACGCTGAAGCTCAACGGCTACAACACCGCCCAGTTCGGCAAGTGCCATGAGGTGCCGGTGTGGGAGACCAGCCCGGTGGGACCGTTCGACGCCTGGCCGACCGGCGGCGGCGGCTTCGAGTACTTCTACGGATTCGTCGGCGGTGAAGCCAACCAGTGGTATCCCACGCTGTTCGAGGGCACCAACCCGGTCGAGGTGGACCAGACCCCGGGCTACCACTTCATGGAGGACATGACCGACAAGGCGATCGGCTGGATCGGCCGGCAGAAGGCCTTGGCTCCGGACCGACCGTTCTTCGTCTACTTCGCGCCCGGCGCCACCCACGCCCCGCATCACGTCCCCACGGAGTGGGCGGACAGATACCGCGGCGAGTTCGACGACGGCTGGGACGCGTTGCGGGAGCGAACCTTCGCCCGTCAGAAGGAGCTCGGTGTCATACCGCAGGAGTGTGAGCTGACACCACGTCACGCCGAGATTCCGGCCTGGGACGAGATGCCGGAGGATCTCAAGCCCGTGCTGCGTCGGCAGATGGAGGTGTACGCCGGTTTCCTGGAGTACACCGATCACCACGTCGGTCGCCTCGTCGAGAGCCTGCAGCAGCTCGGTGTGCTCGACGACACCTTGATCTACTACATCGTCGGCGACAACGGCGCGTCCGCCGAGGGCACGATCAACGGCACGTACAACGAGATGCTCAACTTCAACGGGATGGCCGCCCTCGAAACCCCGGAGTTCCTCGCCGAGCACCTCGAGGACTTCGGCGGGCCCGACTCCTACAACCACTATGCCGTCGGCTGGGCGCATGCCATGGACACGCCCTATCAGTGGACCAAGCAGGTGGCGTCGCACTGGGGTGGCACCCGCAACGGCACGGTCGTGCACTGGCCGGCGGGGATCGAGTCCGGCGGCGAGATGCGCTGGCAGTTCCACCATGTCATCGATGTGGCGCCGACCTTGCTGGAGGCCGCCGGTCTGCCGGAGCCGCTGTTCGTCAACGGTGTGCAGCAGTCCCCCATCGAGGGGACCAGCATGCTGTACTCGTTCAACGACGCCACGGCCCCGGACCGCCACGAGACGCAGTACTTCGAGATGTTCGGCAATCGTGGGATCTACCACAAGGGTTGGACTGCGGTGACGCGACACAAGACCCCGTGGTTGCTGATCGGCGAGGACGTTCCGTCGTTCGACGACGACGTCTGGGAGCTCTACGACACGACCACCGACTGGAGCCAGGCCCGCGACCTCGCCCGGGAGATGCCCGACAAGCTGCACGAGCTGCAGCGGTTGTGGCTCATCGAGGCGACCCGCTACAACGTGCTACCCCTCGACGACGACCTGGCGCGGCGGATGAATCCCGACGTGGCGGGGCGGCCGGTCCTGGTCCGTGGCAACACCCAGGTCTTGTTCGGCGGCATGGGGCACCTGTCCGAGCACAGTGTGCTCAACATGAAGAACAGGTCGCACTCGGTGACCGCCGAGATCGTGGTGCCGGAGTCCGGGGTCCAGGGCGTCATCATCGCGCAAGGCGCGAACATCGGCGGGTGGAGTCTGTATGCCCACGAAGGGAAGCTGAAGTACTGCTACAACCTCGGCGGCATCAGGCATTTCTATGCGGTATCGGCAGATCCCCTGCCCGCGGGTGATCATCAGGTCCGGATGGAGTTCGACTACCACGGCGGCGATACCCCGGGCGGCGGCGGGACGGTCACGCTGTACGTGGACGGACAGCAGGTGGGCAGCGGCGAGGTCGAGGCCACGCTGCCGATCATCTTCTCCGCCGACGACGGGTGCGACGTCGGCCTCGACTCCGGATCGGCGGTGTCGCCCGACTACCGCGCAGGCGCCACCCGGTTCACCGGGCGGGTGAAGGGTGTCCAGCTTGCCATCGCCGACGCCGCGGTCGCGGACAACCACCTCGTGTCGCCACAGGAGGCGCTGAGGGTGGCGATGGCCCGCCAGTAGCCCGTCAGAACGGGGGCGGATCGTCGCTGCGGCCATACACGATTGAACGATTCATGGAGCTCTGGATGGCGTCGACAGCCTCCTGGCGGGCGTGCCATCCGGGATCCCGCGGGTTGTGGGGAATGGCATCGCGCTGGGCGCGGCGCTCTTGCGCGGCTTTCTCCGCAGCGGCGCGGTCGAGCTCCCGCGCAACGGCGTTGTGCGTGCGAGCACGGACGATGTACGCCGCGCGGTTCTGCGCGCGGGTCCGCCGGCGTAGCGGCATCATCAGTCCCCGCCCCGGGCTCGGGGGCGGTGCGGTCGGCGCTGGCGGGGGCGGTGCCGCGTCCCTACGGCCGGTGGTGATCCAGGACGGAAACAGCAACGCCGAGAACGGCTTTGTGGTGTAGACGTGCCCGGTGGGGGCGGTGATCGTCAACGTGCCGTCGGGACATTGCTGTTCGCGTCAGCCGTCCCAGAAGGTCTTGAGCAGATGGTGCAGACGGCATTTGCCGTTGAGGTTGTCCGGGTGGGTCGGCCCGGCGGGCCAGGGGTCGCTGTGGTCGAGGTCGATGTCCATCGCGGGCCGGTCGCAACCTGGGACACGGCAGGTCAGGTCGCGGCAGCGGACGAACTCGTCCTGAGCTGTGGTCGGCCGATAGCCCGGGTTGACAGGGAGATCGCGGGGGTCGGCCACCGTACGAACTCTGGCGCCGCGCGCGATGACCTCGGCCAGCAGAGCCACGGGCAGCACGGCCCCGCGCAAGCCGAGGATCACCGCCGGACGGGCAAGGTGCAGGGGCGCATTGACCGAGGTGGGTGCCGGTTCGGGGGTGTCCGTGGGCTCGGGACCAGGGGCGAGGTCAGGATCAGGGCTGTCCGGAGGCTCGGAGCTCGTTCCGGGGTCGGCTGCGGGCTGCGGCGCAGGAGCGGCATCCGACCGGGTTCTGGGCGGGACGTCGATCTCTAGTTCGGGTTCGGCGTCAGGGTCGGCGTCGAGGGACGCCTGGTCGGCGACGACGTGAACGACGACGCTGGTGGCGCGGGCGTCGGGAACAGTGGCGGCCAGGCATTCGGGCCTGCCGCACTGGCAACTCAAGTGAAATGCCCCTGCGAACACGGCGCCGAACGCGTCGGCGCGTTTTTGGGCCAGGGTTCTCGGGTCGTCGGGGCACACACTGTTGACCATGGCCTTGAGCCGCCGGGCGGCGATGGCCGCATCAATGGAGTTGACGCGGCCGAACACGCTGGTGGTGCCGGTTGCGTCGTCACGGCGCCCGACGCGGAAGTCCCGGTCGCGGTGCTGATCGCGTGCACGGCGGACCGCATCGGGATCCAGGGTGTGCAGCCACACCGTGATCGCGGCATCGAGTTTGTCACCGGACAGCACGCCCCACGAGGCAGCGGCCTCAGCGAACTGTTCGTCCAGCCCGGCCCACACCTGATCGTCGACGACCAGCCCGCACAGCCAGACGATGCGGGCCACCACCCGCTCGCTCACCTGGCCGGAAAGGAACCGGCTGTTGAGGCGGGGCAGCTTGTCGCGCAGCAGAACCCCGGTGTCCATCAGGGTGAGCGCCCGGCCGTGGGAGACGCCCAAGGCGCACGCCACCTGCGCAGCTGCGTCATCGACCGGGTCGCAGGCCCACCGCCGGCGTTGCGGGTCCGCGGCACCGGTGCGGCCCTGCCATTCGGCCAGGGCGGCGAACTTGCGGGCTTCGGCGGCTGCCGCGGCACTCGACCAGCCGGCGATCGCGTCGATCAGCTCACGGTTCGAGGCCTGCGCCAGCGCGGGCGGACCGGGGAGCGAACCATCGAACATATGAGCGAGTCTACTTTCGCCGCGGCCGCCGAGAAGCCGCCTGACCGGCACCAGGGCCGTCCCTGTGGATGAATCCGCGATTGGGGATAACCACTCCTTGACCTGAACAATTGTTGAGGTTGCAGGCTGGCGTAATGAGACAAGTACTGAAAGACATCTGGGAAACCCGACCCGACAACCCCTTTCCCGGGCTGACCACCCACGCCTACCTGTGGACCCCCGCCCAGGCCCTGTTCTACTCGCCGGCCACGGACGCCGAGTTCGACGAACTGTCCGACCTCGGCGGCGTCACCCATCACTACCTGTCGCACCGCGACGAAGCCGGACCCATGCTGAAAGCCGTTGCCCGACAGTTCGGTTCAACTCTTCACGCGCCGCTGGCCGAGCTCGACGACATCGCCAAGCTCCACCGCGTCGACGTCCCACTCGGCAGCCGTCACATCGACACCAACGGGGTCGAGGTCATCCCCACCCCCGGCCACACCCCGGGCAGCACCTGCTACCTCGTCCCGGGCGCCGAGGGTCGCTACCTGTTCACCGGGGACACCGTCATCCGCACCCCGCGCGGCGACTGGTGGGCCGGCTACCTCGAGGGGATGAGCGACCGGCACACGCTGGCCGAGAGCCTGCGCCTGCTGGCAACGCTGAGCCCGGACGTCGTCATCTCCAGCGCTTTCCAGGGGGAGACCGCGGTGCACCGCATCGAACCCGGACAGTGGCAGGATCACGTCGCACAAGCGCTCGACGGCCTTTTCTCCGCCACGAGGAATGTGCGCGGGAGCTGACGCATTGCAGCGGGCATGGATCTCGGATTTCACATTCCCGTCTTCGACATCGACGGCGGCCCCACCGCGATCGCCGGCGAGCTCGCCGCCGTCGGCAAGGCCGCTGAGGCAGCCGGCGCG
>Ga0207914_100581_pt1 | contig 14004 bp, 13 predicted proteins | sample DeeseametaMP2497_FD_184171 | JGI IMG/M metagenome (GOLD analysis project Ga0207914, IMG submission 184171) | Marine microbial communities from East of Antigua and Barbuda, Atlantic Ocean - MP2497 (SPAdes) | ecosystem: Environmental > Aquatic > Marine > Oceanic | place: East of Antigua and... | reverse complement strand
AGCTGAAAGCCACTCAGCGAGAGCTTGAACAGAGTCGTGAGCGGCTAAGTCTTGCCGCGGCCGCGGCCAAATTCGGTGTTTGGGACATCGACCTCTCCACCGGACTGCTGGTTTGGGATGAGATGATGCACCTTCACTACGGCACCGACCCGGCCACTTTCGGTGGTCGCTTTGAAGACTGGAGAGAGAGGGTTCATCCCGAGGATGTGGCTGCCGCCGAGGGGGCCTTCAGAACCGCTTTGGAAGGTGAGGACGTCTTTGACACGGTCTTTCGAGTTTGCCGGCCGAACGGAGAAATAGCCTACCTCGGAGGAAAGGCGATCGTCCACTTTCGGGACGGCAAGGCCGTGAGAGTGGTCGGTGTCAACTGGGATATGACGGAGCAGTATGAGGCGGAACTGACTCTCAAGGCTAGCGAGAACTTGCTCCGAGACTTTGTTCGCCACGCTCCCGCTGCCATCGCCATGCTCGATAAGAACCTCTGTTATCTTCAGACCAGCGACAGATGGCTGGTAGACTATGGAATTGAAGGGGAAGAACTGGCGGGGAAAAGTCACTATGAGGTGTTTCCCGACCAACCGGCGCGTTGGAGAGAAGTTCATCAAAGGGCTCTCAACGGTTCGGTGGAAACCTGCAAGGAAGACCCGTTCCCCAGGGCGGACGGACGCTGTGAATGGCTGCAGTGGGAAGTCCGTCCGTGGTACGACGCCTACGGTGAGGTGGGGGGCGTGATCTTCTTTACCCAGGTCATCACGGAGCGCAAAGAGATGGAGCTGAGGCTCGAGACCCAGCGCAATGAACTGCAGAGAAGCAACACGGACCTGGCGCAATTCGCCTACGCGGCCTCTCACGACCTTCAGGAGCCTCTCCGAGCGGTATCCGGATGTGCCCAAATCCTCAGCGAGAATTACCGCGGTCAGTTCGATGATATGGGTGATGAACTGCTCCAACACATCGTCGACGGTGCGGCTCGTATGAAGACTTTGATCAACGACCTTCTCACCTACTCCCGTGTGAACAACGGTGACCCTTTTTCTAATGTCGACTCAGCTCAGGTGCTCGAAGAGGTTCTCATCTTACTCCGAGACGCTATCGCGGAAAGCAAAGCCACGATTCTTCACGACGACCTCCCGTTGGTCACTGGAAACCGCTCTCAAATACGTCAACTCTTTCAAAATCTGATCGGCAACGCTATCAAGTATCGGAGCGACGAACCGCCGGTGATCGAGATCCGGGTCGCAGAGCACGACCAGAGATACTGGCGTTTCTCTTTGACGGACAACGGGATAGGTATCGACCCGAAGTATCTCAGTCGAATCTTTGGCATATTTCAGCGACTGCATACACGTCTGGAGTATCCCGGGACGGGCATTGGGTTGGCGCTCTGCAAAAAGATTGTCACGCGGCATGGGGGGAAGCTGTGGGTCGATTCGGCACTGGGCCGGGGGGCGACGTTTAAGTTCACCATGCTGAGAGGAGAACGCGAAATTGACAGTCCGTGATTCCGTCGAGATACTACTGGTAGAGGACAGCCCGACAGACCGTCTCATCGCCCAGGAGGCCCTCCGGTCGGCGCGCCTCTTGAACAACCTTCACTGTGTCGACAACGGGGAGGAGGCCATGGCTTTCCTTAGACGGGAGGGAAAGTACTCCGACGCGCCCCGGCCGGGACTGATCCTGTTGGACCTCAACATGCCGAAGAAAGATGGTCGTGAGGTCCTCTGCGAGCTCAAGTCGGATCCTCAGCTAAAATTCATTCCCGTCATCGTACTGACCACGTCTTCCGACGACAAGGACGTTCTGAGCGCTTACGGAGCCCATGCGAACAGCTATATCACCAAGCCGGTGGATTTCGCGAACTTTAGCGAAGCCATCGCCGCGATCGGCGACTACTGGCTCAATATGGTGACTCTCCCTCCCATCGAATCCATGACAGAGCCGGCCCGGCCAGTCGTTCAGGAGGGAGCCAAATCCACCGATTCCCTCCGCGTGCTCCTGCTGGAAGACGATCCGGTTGACGTCCTGTTTTTGAAGGAAGTCTTGAAGAAGTCTTCCGTAGGGCAGTTCTCCCTCACCCACGTGACCCGGCTCAGCCAACTCGAGAAAGTGCTTGAACCACCGGCGGAACACGACATTATCATCACAGACCTGGGACTGCCCGACGTGCAGGGACTCGACACCTATCGTCAGGTTCGACTCCGAGCGCCGAATTTGCCGGTGATAGTCATGACCGGCGATCTTGATGAGTCGGCGGGCATCAGGGCGGTCAACGAGGGGGCTCAAGACTATCTGGTCAAAGGACAGGTGAGTGGAAACGGTATCGCCCGAGCGATTCGTTACGCCATAGACCGGAGCGACTTTGAACAGAGGCTTCGGCATTCGCAGCGACTCGAGGCGGTAGGGCGTCTAGCGGGTGGGATCGCGCATGACTTTAACAATGTTCTTACCATCGTTCAGGGGGAGGCAAGTCTGATCGCCGAGGGGGCCCTTTCGCCTCCGGAGGTTGTCATTGCCTCTCAAGAAATTCTTCAAGCGGCCGAACGGGCGGCAAGTCTGACGCGCCAACTCTTAACCTTCGGCCGCCGACAGAGAGTCCAACTCGAAAACCTTGACTTGAACGAGGTGCTTCGGGGATTCTTGCGGATCATACAGCGAATCATCGGCGAAAAGGTCTCGCTGGAGATGGACTTGTGCGCCGAAGCCCTCATCGTTCAGGCAGACTGGGGGATGCTGGAGCAGCTTCTTTTCAACCTTTGCTCCAACGCACGTGATGCCATGGCTGAAGGTGGAACTCTCTTCCTTGCCACCAGCGTTAAGAGACTCGGGCTCCGCGGTGCACCGACCGAGGCTTCATCAAGCGAACGCTACGACTTCGCCTCCCTCGTTGTAAGAGATACCGGTGAAGGGATTGAGCCTGGGAGCCTTTCCAGGATATTTGACCCGTTCTTCACGACCAAGGATATTGGTGAAGGGACCGGTCTGGGACTCGCGACGGCGTACAGCATCGTGCAACAGCTCCAAGGCCGAATCGACGTCAAATCAAACTTCGGAGAGGGCACGGAGTTCGAGATCTTGATTCCACTCACTCGTTCGGCCGTATCACGCGAAAACAATGATGAGGAGAACAAAGAAGTCGCGACAAGTGGAGATGGCAAGACTGTTCTGGTAGTAGAAGACGAAGCCTCGTTAAGAACCTTAGAGAAAAGATTTCTGCTTCGCAGCGGATTTCAAGTCATTGAGGCTTCCAGCGGCGCGGAAGCGTTGGACCTTGTCAAAGACAAAGAACCGGACTCTATCGATCTCCTCGTCACCGATTTAGTCATGCCGGGACGGCTCGGAGGGATGGAATTGGCGGAGCTTCTCAAGGAGAAGTTTCCGAAGCTGGAGATAATCTATACCAGCGGCTACAGCCCGGACTTTCGGGAAAGCGCGACGCAACTTATCGAAGGTGTCAACTTCTTGCAGAAGCCATTCAAGTTTCAGGCTCTTCTAGACTTGTCCGGTGAGAGACTCAAGGGACGTCCAAGGCAGTAAAGCCAGGGTAGACCCAGTACCAAGGCTGCCGCGAGGTTGTAAAGAAAAGCTGTCGGCAAATATAGTCTTCTAGAAGGATTTTGTGCCCCGAGCATCTCAAATGCCGCAAACAGTGGAAGATAAACCGTCGAAGAGTTCATCCTGGAAAGAAAAGCTTGTCGAAGCGCGCAAGCGCCAACTGCTTTACAAGAAAAAAGCGGCCTCCTATCTCAAGCAACTTAAGTCTGCCCAGGAAGAAAGGGAACTCGAATTCGAAGAGTTGCGCCTGGTCAGAAAGGATCTCGCCCATACCCGAGACCAAAATCGCGAACTGCAGGTCCAGCTGGAGAAGTCCACCCAACTTCTGATTCAAAAAGAGCAGTCCGAAAAGGACCTCAAATTGGCGATGGCCGCCGTGCAGAGAGAGCTGGAATCCAGCAGAGCCGAAGTCGACTCTCTCCACAAGAGCCTGGAATCGGCCGATGAGAAGATCTCCGAAACCGAACTCATGGCCGGCAAGCGATTTGAAGGACTGCGAAAAGCCCAGGACGAGATCAAAAAGCTGCGTGAAAAAATCCGTAAGCAGTTTGATGAGATACAGCAACTTGGGGAAGAGCTCAAGGATAGTCGTCAAGGCCTGGCTCGAATGCAGTCGGAGATGCGGGAACACGACCGTAAGAAAAACCTCGAGGAATCGTCGGGAGAAAACCTTTAACACACTGGCAACAAACCGTTTGACGTTATATCTTATCTTTCAATCAATCGCTCCTCTCAATTCCTAAACCACAACCTCAAGCATTTAATGGAGCAGACCATGCAGATATCTAGTAGCAGACCCGCGATGGCGAAAGCCGTCCCCGCCCCGAAGGCCGACCAGGCCCAACCCCAAAAAGACGATTCTTCTTTCGGCGATACCGTCCGAGATTTCTACGAGAGCAACAAGAGCGCCATCCACCTCGGTGGCGGAGCGCTTCTAGGCGCCGGTATCGCCATGTACGGCGCCGGACTGAGTGGCGGACAAGTTGTCTCAGCCGCTGGCTCGGGAGCCCTGGGTGGCTTCTTCGCAGGAAACAACTCGAAAGCGGCCCTCTACATGGGCGGCGGAGCCTTGATCGGTGCCACCATCGCCAACATGGCGGGCGTACCCGGGACGGCCGTGATGTCGGCCGCCGGTACCGGCGCTCTGGTGGGCTTTCTGTTCACCTAGAACTAGTTTTAAAGAAAAACCGCGAAAGACAGACTCGACAGAGTCTGTCTTTCGCATTCAACTCTTCAAGGTCACATAGGGAGCCGAAGAGACCTCGAGAATAACGAGCGATGGGTTCTTCTCCGAAGCCGATCCACTACGCTATATTCGCTATGTGTTGTGCGCTCTATCTGTTGGGGCTACTGCTTTTCAAAAACCAGAGAGAATTGGTGGACTCCCAGCTTGAGCGGCAGGTCAGGAAAGAGAGCCTGGTGGCTCAGTTTGGAGGAAGCCAGCAGAGCCTGAACATGCTGGTGGAAGCATCCGAGCGAAATCTCCAACTGATACAGGCCCTTCACGCCCCTCGCCCGGAGAGAACACCCTACCTTCCCACGGAGTTGATCGCCAAAACGGCCCGGTTCTTCAATCCTGAACTCGGCAAGAAAGAGGCCGAGGACCTGGCCCAAGCCATACTAAGGATTTCCAAGAAGTATCAAATCGATCCCCTTTTGATGACCGCTTTGATATCCCAGGAGTCCGCGTTCAACGAAAACGCCCGTTCTCCGGTGGGAGCCTACGGCTATGCCCAACTCATGCCGGATACCGCTTTCTATCTCGGGGTGGACCGAACCGTGCCCGAAGAAAACCTGGAAGGTTGCGCGAAGTATCTACAGGAGCATTTTCACCGCTGGCGTCACTCTGCCGATCCTGTTCCTCTGGTGTTGGCCTCCTACAACGCCGGTCCCGGAGCGGTTGCCTACTATGACGGTGTTCCTCCGTACCGGGAGACCAGGACCTACATTCAGATTATCACCACCCGATACGCGACCCTCAAAGAGGCCGAACAACGACAGAAGAAGTCGTCGTAAAGAAGTTTTCCGGCCTAAGGCTGGAAACGAAAAACTATGCCTCGCTGCTACTCTTGCGGAAAATTCACCAAGAACCCCCATCGTGAATTCGATGGCCGAACCGAACGAGCATACTGCGACTTTTGCCACGCCGAGCGTGAGTGGAAGCTGGACGGAAAGCTCGATGAAACCGACGGTTTGGTGAGTGTGGAGACTCCAAAGTTGAGTTGGTGGGACAAAATCAAGAATTTTTTGGGGTTAAGATAGTGATACAGATCGAAAAACACGGCGACGTCGCCCTGCTGACATTTGACGACGGAAAAGTGAACGTCTTGAACGAGGATTCCCTCACTCGGCTCGGCCAAGCTCTCGATGAAAACCGGGACTCGAAGGCCCTCGTCTTGACCGGTGGTGGGAAATGCTTCTGCGCCGGACTGGACCTGAAGAGGATGCCGACATTGAATCGGGATGAGTTGGAAAACCTTCTTCAGATTTTTTATGACGTGTTGAGAAAAATCCTGGACTATCCGTGCCCCGTGGTGGCGGCCGTGAACGGTCACGCTATTGCCGGCGGCGCCGTGATGACTCTCTGCTGCGACGTGGCGATCGGAGTTCAGAAAGAGATCAAGGTCGGCTTGAGTGAAGTGGCCGTGGGTATGCCTCTTCCCGCTCTTGTGGTGGAGTTGGCCCGACAGCGGCTCGATCCGAAGCGACTCGTGGAAGCAGTGCTTTTCGGCAAGCTCTACAGTTGGGAGGAAGCTAAGATGGTCGGCTACCTTCATCTCTCCTGCCCCGAAGAGGCCCTCTTGCCCTACGCCTTAAAACTGGCCGACCAGTTGACCGGACTTCCCCGCCAAGCTTATACCGAAACGAAAAAGCTTCTTTGGAGTGTCCTACCCGACGCGCTCGGAGCCGAGGCGGTCGGTTCATTTCTCACCGACCAAGCACGAGCTCACATGTCGGACTTCAAAGGGTCCTAAGTTTAGCGACAGCGCTTTCGCAAAAGGCAGGCCGCTCGGGCGGCCTTCCCTTTCCCGCTGTATCTTTCCAGTCCAAGTTTCATCCCAGCCTCGAACCGGTAGTCGCAGCGCGCGGCCACTTCCGCCAGAGCAGGGAGCAGACGACCCAAGTCTTCCTCCGAGTTCCTCACCAAATCGGAGAACGCTCCACAGATCTTTCGAGGATCAACCAATCGAGCGAGTTCTTCGACGGCCTTGGCCCAACGGTTCATCTTGATCATCTGTGTGCCCGCACATCGGCAGAGCGCCCGACCAAACACCTCCGGGTTCAACCCGCCCCACTGCAGAGCCAGAGCGACCTGATCGACCGCAAGACCGAACTGCCCAGGCTCCTTACATCCCAAGCCGAAACAAGCTAGCAGCGCTTCCACCTCACCCCACGCTTGCTCCACCAAACCGAGATCCTCCAAATAGACGATGTCAGCCCAATCGGCTTCTCCCCAGTCCAGGTTGTTAGCCAGGCTCTGGATGCCTCGGAGAAACCAGCGTTTGCGACCGATGGGACAGACGGTGGATTGCCAGCGACGCCACATCGGATGCTCTTCTCGCGGCTGCTCCCAATTCAGAGCCGACTCGGCGACCCTCAAATGCATGCGGCGATACCGATACGTCTTGCCGTCGTAGGTGTAGTCTCTCGTCTCGACATCCCAGCTCCAGGGATAGTCACTGCGATGAAAGCTTGATTCCAGAGCGGCCATCCGGCAGACCTCCGGGACGGAGTTCTTCTTGAAAGGCCAGAGTTTCGCAAGCTTCGACTCCTTCGTCCCACCCGCCCCAAACTCCAATTCGGAAGGTATCGTCTTGGACCGCATCAGCCCTTGAGCAACATCCGTCGGCTGCAAGCTCAGAGAGTCACTCCCCAATGCCGTCGAAATGAATCCATCTTCTCGCGAGGGTAAACTCAGCAAAGACAAGCTGGAAGTTTGCGTGTGGAGCAGCTTTTCAATCTCCTGAAGTCTTCGGTGTAGAAATCCGGTCAAGGTGTTGTCGCAGACCCATGAATAAGAAGCGCTCTCACCGCACCAAGCCAGAATCACCGCGGCCAAAGGCTCCGCGTAGTGTCTAGACTGCAGACGTTGACCCGCTCGCTTCTTCAGCGCTTGCTGCTTAGGAAAGTGACCTCGGTGCCGTAGCATACCGTCGAGACATCTCTCGATATCCCAGGCTGTTCCAGTACCTTCCAAAAGCTGAGATGCTAGTTGACAGTAAGCGATGTTTCGCCGCCTAGCATCGTTCTAAACGACCTCCTACGCTGGTCCCACTAGATAGGAGGTCGAGATGAGTCGATTTTTAGCAACGAGGGAGCCTGACTGGGATCATCTTTCGTTGGAATGGGAACGAAGTGGGCTACCACAGAGAGAATTCTGTGATTTGGCGGGTGTGTCGTACACGGCATTTTGTCACCACAGAAGTCAACGAAGAAAACGGGAGCGTCAAGCAGCGCGCCTGTTTCCGTTGGCAGCAAAAGATGAACAGGTCGGCGATTTCATCACGGTAGACGTGGAGTCCGAGGAAACCGGCGAGGGTGATACCGCAGCTTCAACCTCACAGTCGTCCGAGGTCGAGTTAGAGCTACCATTCGGGATTGTTCTCCGGATTCGGGGGATGGCTCCACAATGATGTTTGCAAAACAAGAGTTTCGCCGAATCCTGGTTTATGGAAGACCGGTGGACATGCGCAATGGATTCGACGGACTGGAGGCCGTTGTGAGGGCGAGCCTTATGGAGGACCCGCTTTCCGGAGACCTCTTCGTCTTTATTAATGCGAGGGGCAACCTGGTGAAGGCCCTGCTCTGGGACCGGACGGGCTTCATCATCATTTCAAAGCGCCTGGAGAGAGGTCGCTTCCGTCTGAGGAGCAGAGCCAACAAGCTCGTGCTGACTCCACAGTCTTTAGACCTTCTGCTCGACGGGATCCCCGCCGGTGGCCAGGCCTTGGACTGAAGAGTGGACACATGTCACAGAATCAGCCTCGGCTTCATGGCACCATGTCGGAACTTGAATACCAGGAGGTAAAGATATGAACGGTCGTTCAAACCCGAGGAAGTCGAATCTACATCTAAGCTGTCCCTATCCGGAACCGAAACGGGACCGTCGCCAGTCTGGATGGAATCGCCGGCGTGAGGACCGCCGGGTTTCCGACCGGCGACGCGCCGGCCTGGACCTCATCGGTCCAAACCGGGTCCCAATAGAGAGACTGAAAGCGGCTTAGAGCTTCAGGTTCGACATAGCACTCGGCAAGAGCACTTCGTGAAACGGCGACCTCATGGGAGCAAATGCGAAGTGCTCTTTCCATAGGCGAGGTGTGAGTAGTTCTGTCTTGCTAGCCGGTAGGGTTGCGATTCGCTGCAGCACATCGGTGAGATACACCGTGGGGTTTACCCCGACGAGAATGCAACTCCGGATGAGGCTGTAAAAGATAGCAGCGTGACGAGCCCCCTCCTTGGTCACATGAAACATCCAGTTCTTCCTGCCAACAGCCTGCGGACGCAACTCCCGCTCCAGGTGGTTGGTGTCCAGCGGGAGGTCCGGGTTTTCAAGAAACGCCTTCAATGGCTCCTCTCGGTTAAGGGCATAGTTGGCCGCCTTCAGAAAAGGATCTGAAGGTACGAAGGTCTCTTCGGCTATGGTCTTCTTAAGGAAGTTAAACAGCTCCGTCACCAGCGGCTCGGTCTCCCGCTCCCTGGCCTTCAGGATCTTGTTGGATGGCTTTCCGCGCACTTTCTCTTCGATGTCGTACATTAACTGGATTTGACGGAGAACCCACTTCACTCTCTCTTCGTCTCGCTTCTCAGCCTTGATGAACTCGCGCCTCGTATGAGACCAGCACTGTACCAATTCCGTGCCTTCGGTTTCGTTCACGAAACTCTCGTAGGCCGAGTAGCCGTCGCAGACCAAGTGACCTTGGAACGAAGCCAGAGTGTCATCAAGAACAGCGCGCGACCGGGATGGGCTAAAGAGGTAGTAAATCTCTTTCTGGTCACCAAAGAAGGCCCAGAAGTATCCTTTGTCCATCTTGCCTTTCTTTTTGTTGCGCCCGGCCGGTGTGGGAGTCTCGTCCGCTGTCAGGATCTTGCTACTGAGAACCGATGAGAAAAGCGCTTCGTAGATGGGTTCCAGCAACTCAGCCACACGGTGGAGCACTCGAATCAGGTGGCCACGGTCCAGAAAGATGTCCGAGTTCTTGATGGTCTGATGCTGGCGGTAAATAGGAAGATGGAACTGGTACTTGTCGACGGGCAGTCCGGCCAGGAAGCTGACATCGTAGATACTGTTCTCGAAGACCTCGGGAACCTCCGGTGGAACAATATCCTCGAAGTCGTCCTTTCGGCGGTATGTTTTGGAGTGGACATTGACAATCATGAACGGCGACGAGACTCGTACGACCTTTTGAGTCGTCTTGGTCTCCACCAGCTCAAGCTGGTCTTCAGGAATGTCCTCCACTTCGGGATTCTTGACGTCGACGTCGATGATGGTGGCGTTCGGTCCGTGTTTGATTCGACCGGTCTTGGTGACATCCGTTGGGTTCTTCCGGCGCTCTCGCTCGTGCTCTTTGACTGTGGTCTTGGGAGACGGCGGTGACTCAGGAATCTCTAGCGCCATTCCCTCCAGCCAGAGTTGAGCCTCCGGCTCCAGCGACTCCCAGCTACGGCGCTCGGAGGTGGGGCCAATGACCTGTTTGACAAGCCAAGCGATATAGTCGTCACGAGATTGGAGAGACCGCTGCAATTTCGCAGCCTTGGCCTCTTCGGCGTTGAGGCGGACCTCCGTGAACTTCAACTGGGACCGCAGAGCGAGATTCTCGGCGACGAGTTCCAACCGCGAAAGCTCTGAAACGGAGCCCGCTTTATCGACATTTTGCCTCATGGATCGGCGTTGATCGCCGCCATGAGAAGTCCTTCCTCGAATCTACAAAAAGTCTAGGCGGCGAAACATCGCTTACAGTTGACAGACTTCCGCCCCCGATTCACAGGGGACCAGAGCACGAAATTCAGGAGCACCGCTTGGCTCCGGCCGATTCTCGACCGGCTCCACTACCGTCTCCTCCCCCAACCAGCCGCTCCACCACCCTTGCAAGGTCGCCGGAACCTCCGAAGCCATCTCCAGCCAACGCCTTCGCCAATCGCCTTGCGGGCTCGGAGACAGCTTCCGAAGGGCTTTCATGGCAGCCTCGACAACGCTCTGGTCAGGGTGTAGCAAGGCCTGAGTCAAGTGCTCTCTCTGCCGTTCTTCCGACAAACCGCTCAGCAGTTTCATTCCAAGCTCGGCGATACTCTTTGTCGAGCTGACCCACACACTCTGCAGAGCTTCATTCAAGTGGTCAGAGTTCAACTCGTGTTTGCGAGCGATCTTGACCAGCGCTTTCAGGGCCATGCTCTGGGTCGGTCCGTTGCGGCTCTGCAGGAGCCGCAGGTAGTCGTCGGCTCGGGCGGCTCGCTCGGCCAAAGTCGGCTTGAGCGCTTCGTGAAATCGACTGAACCAACCAGCTCGAAAGCTGCCGAAATCGAGAGAGAGAGCATGAAGGGAGCGGTTTAACAGCTCATCCCTGGATATCTCCCCGCTCTGAGAAAGCTCCAGAAGAGCCTCCGACCAGCCGCTCTTTTTGGCGTACTTATCATGGGCCGCCAGGCTGTTTTCACCTCCGCCTTCCACTCTAAAGAGATGAGGTATCTCCCGGAGTAGCTCAGGATCTTGCCTGAGCGTTTCAAGCGGTGTGATGCGCCGGCCACTGATCATACCGAGCACATACATATCGGTATCCGGCCGCTGAATCAGGCCGCGACGCTCCAACTTGCGGATAAAGGTCCAACGAGCGGGCACTTCCTCCAACATCCACAAGGCCCAGGCCTCGAGCCATGCGGGCTTCCTCTCCTCCAGGACCCTCATACAGAGCTCGTCGTCATAGTGTCCGAAAACCTTGTATTTCTTGATCTGAGCGAGATTGGCGGTACCCAAGACAGCTAGAGTCACCGTGGTATTCAGGGTCTGTCGTGGAACCCCGTCGATCTCCGAGGCAAAGTCTCCCCACCATTTCTTGTACCAGGCCAGGGCCACGGGAGCCAATTCCCTGCGCTCCTCTTCCGAACACCCCGACAGCAGCGCCGCGACCCGCTCCGGGTCGGTGCGGATAGCTTCTTCCAACATCATCTCCGGAGACTCCACTGAGCAGCCAGGATGTGTTTGCAAGGCCCACGATCGAGTGAGTGACCGCTGAACCATGGGCAGTTGCAGCTCGCCTCGCCCTCCGTCCAACTGACCACATAGGTGGTATCACCGCTCTCTACCATCGCTCGCCCCCCCTCAAAGCGGACAAAATCGAGCAGACCTCGGGCCGACTTCAGGCGGGGATGAAGCGACTCCAGGTCCGGCGGAGTGAAAGGAAGGTCGCGCCGATAGAACCCTTCGCGTTTCAGGTCGTAGCCGAGCTCTCCGCGAGCTGAAAGTCGGGCCAGCGCTCTTTCCGCCTCCTCTTCGCCGCGCTCCATCCTCGAAGCCAGTTCGGAGACTGTCTTGGGAGTGTCCCAACCGAGCGCCCCGACCAGCTTCTCCTCAAGCTCCCGATCGGAGTCAAAGCTCAAGGCGTAGAGAGCCTGACCTTCTCCGGAGAAACCACGGCTACGACTGGGGCTCAGAACGAGTGTAAAAACTCCATCCGGAACCTCCATCTGCCAGGCTGTGGCGCCGCCCGAATTCCCGAATATTCGCACCTTCCCTGAATGCTGAAGGAGTCTCTGCATCACCTTCAGTCTGTCCCAGCCACTCAAGAGCAGACTGTTCCGCACCTCGCGGAAACCTAGTCTGACGCCCTTTCCGAGCTTTTGCAGAAATCCGTTCGAACGACTCGCGGTGGAGGGCAAAGACTGCACGAAACGACGAAATTCGAGGGCCGAGAGTTCGGCAAACGGCTGCATACTCAACTGGTGGTACTGAGCCTCGACGAAACCCTGAAGCCAGCGCCGGGGGAGCTTCACTCTCCTCTCCGTCACCTGTTCCTCCGCGCTTACCTGGAGATAGTCCCGGCCCACCGAGATCCCGCAGTTCGAAAGAGTTCGGGCTCGAGCCAGAGCAGAGCGAAACTCGCCTCCGAAATCCACATTGGTGGTTCCGCAAGAGATCAGCGAGCCTTCCAGAGCGCCCTTCTCCATATCCACTCTGGCGTAGACACTACAACAAGAGGAGAACCCCTCCCAACGCATCTGTTCTAGGCCGCAGGTGATGACGGGGTCGGACTCTCTGACCAATCGAGCGACCATGGCAGGCGGAGTATAGAAGCGAGAGCCGACGACCTGGGCTAGCGACAAGAGGAGGTCGGCGGCTAAGGCCGGACGGGTAAAACGTCCTTCGAACAGATGGGCCTCGGAGGTGGCGAAACAGAGCCTCTCATTCTCCAGGCGCGACGTGTCCGGAAAGACCACCTCCAGCACGACATCAACCCATTTCTTGGAGTTTGGACAGAGACGATTTCAGCTCGTCGAGACTATCCTTGTGAGCCACCAGGGTTCTTCCACCAGATCGAACGACCACCAGATCACTTACGCCGAGTAACATGACCTCCTCGCCTTGCTCCTCCACAAAGACCGTGTTGTCTCGACCGCCTTCGCAAAGCACTCGACCCTTCAGAGCGTTACCCCGGCCGTCGGAACGGAGATAGCGCTCCGCGGCCAGCCAGCCGCCCACGTCGTCCCACTCGATCCGGGGAACCACGGCTCCGATATTGGCGGCTTTCTCCAGGATCGCAAAGTCCACCGAAGTCGGCTCAAGACGCGCGAAAGCCTCTTCAAAATCGTCGCTGTCGACCTGAGAAATCACAGGCTGTAGGACTTCAATATGACGAGGGAGATGAGTTTGAAACTCGGCTAGAATATCGGATGTCTTCCAAACAAACATCCCACTGTTCCAATAGAAGTTGCCGGCCTCCAGAAAACTCTCCGCCGTCTCCAGATCGGGCTTCTCCTTGAAGCGACGAAGCTGGAAGTGGGAGAGTGTGCCGTGTTCGAGTTGCTCTCCCATCTCCAGATATCCAAACTGAGTGGCCGCGAAGGTGGGCTTTATGCCCAAGGTATAAAGGCGCCCGCCGCCACATCCCGCGGCGGCCTCTCGCAGCGCCAGATGAAACTGCTCCACCGGTTCAATCACGTGGTCGGCGGTGAGCACGACCATCGTTTCTCCCGGATAGCGGTCCTCCACGAGCAGCGCCGCCAGAGCAACGGCAGCCGCCGTGTCTCGACGACAAGGCTCCCCGACCACATTCTCGTGCGGCAATTCAGGCAACTGCTCTCTCACCAGATCGGTGTAGGCGGCACTGGTCAGTACGAAGACCTTCTCGGGAGATGCCAGTCCGGCCACTCGATCGTAGCTCATCTGCAAGAGTGTTCGATCGCCCGTCAAGGCCAAAAACTGCTTGGGTCGCTCTTCGGTGCTGAGTGGCCAGAATCTCG
>Ga0207914_100580_pt1 | contig 14016 bp, 9 predicted proteins | sample DeeseametaMP2497_FD_184171 | JGI IMG/M metagenome (GOLD analysis project Ga0207914, IMG submission 184171) | Marine microbial communities from East of Antigua and Barbuda, Atlantic Ocean - MP2497 (SPAdes) | ecosystem: Environmental > Aquatic > Marine > Oceanic | place: East of Antigua and Barbuda... | reverse complement strand
CCCGCCGTGCGGATAATGCTGCCGGCCGCGTCTCCCGCGACTTGGCCGACTTTGCCGACGGCCTGACCGGCAGCTTGCCCGGCCTTGCCGACCGCCTTGAAGAGACGCCGGGCCAGGCCCGATTTTTTCCTATGTTCGGAAGCCTCTGTATCCATATCTCTACCGAGTTCCCGCTCATTTACAGGAGACCCTCCAACCAGGAAAGTCTAGGCCGCCGCGAAAGCGACCGGCAACTATGTCTTACCTTCCAGACAAGTTCGGAACCTAGGCCGTGTTCGGAGTCTTTCATTTTCTCGTAGCGAGCCTTCTGGGCGCGCTGATTTCCAACAAGGTGGTCCGAGAGACGTCCTTGCTGTTGGTGCTGGGCACGGCGCCACTCTACGGGAGCGCCGCGCTCGTGGTAGCGGCCAACTGGGGATTGGCGCGCACACCTTCTTTTCTAATCATCCTTGGGCTCACGATCGCTCTCTTTTTCGTGAAGGCAGAGCCGCCGAAGATGGACCGGCTGGAGAAATGGCAACGCTGGGTCCTGGGATTTCTCTGCCTGATCATCGTCCTCTTCACCCATCACCACAACGTCAACATTCTGGATACCGACCGCTATCTCCACGACGCTCATATCGTGGCTTTCTCCAGAGGAGTCTACCCCCCGGTGAATCCGTTCTTTCCCGAGCTTGCCATGAACGGTCACTTCGGACGAGATTTGATGATGTCGGTTTTGACCCAGCCGGGGAGCGATCCGGTGATCGTCACCTGGTGGGTCACTCCGTTTGTTCAGCTCGGGACCTTCCTCACGCTCTTTGCCTCCACCCTGGTCTTCTCGGGTTCGGTCGTTCGAGGTCTGTTGGTCTCCAGCATGGTTTTTCTGGGGATGGATTGCGGATTTCGAGTTGGGTTGATCGACACATTCGACGGCTCCAACGCTCTGGCTCATCCCTGGCTGATTCTTCTGGTCTATCTGATGGTGAAGATCTTGGAGACCCCCCGATGGCAGAACTGGCTGGTGGCCGGTGTCGTGCTTGGGACCTACCAACTCGTGTACATGACAAGCTTCGCCCTGCTGTTGCCGACCGGACTGTTTCTGTTTCTTTGGAAATGCCGAGACAAGAAAGCTTGGCTCGGATTGATCCTCACCGGCTTCTTAGCAATGGGCTTGGCCGTGACCGAGGGGGGAGCTTTCACCGACATGGCTCGTCGCGGACTGGACCCGGAGTTGAGCAAAGCGGTCCAAAATCAGGGGCTCAGGGTGAGCATCTCTTTCCCGAAGGAGAACCTCTTCCAGGTCATGGCGCTCACCTCCGACTATCAGCGAACCTCGGTGGCCTACAAGACCTCTCTCTTCGAAGGGCTCTACTCACCGCCCACCAAGCAGGGTTACGTCTACATCTTCGACCCTGATTTCCTCACCACTCACTGGCTTCCGCTCTACCTCAGCCCCCTCGCCCTGTGGTTTTGTCGAAGGTCGGCGCTGGCTCTCGGATATTGGATCTTTGGATTTCTCTCCTATCTCGTCCCGGGTCTGGTCGATTTCGGACCGATTTTCGAATACGAGTACTTCCGCTGGGAATATACGGCGGCATTGGGGTTTGCGGCGGCCCTCGGGTACGCTCTGGGCGAGTTTCTGGAGAGCTGTCCGATCCGTTGGAAGAAAGGGGAGACGTCGAGATTGGAGTTCGGTCCGGGTAGCGCGAAGTTTTTGGCTGCGCTTTTGGTGTTGATCGCAAGTCTGGCGGCCGGTGAAAAGGCCCTGAACGATGCCGTGATAGCGTCGCAAAAAGATGGTCATCGCTGGTTTCCCACGTCGGCGGAGTACCGGCTTTCCGAGCCCGAATTTCGATTGACCGAGAACGACTTGAAGGCCGCTGCCTGGCTGCGAGAACGGACCGAACCGAGTAGCCGGATTCTGACCAATCGCCTGGAGCAGAGGCCCTATGGAATGTGGCCCGATACCACCATCGCAACGTTGTCCGGATCATTCCCGGCGGGACACGCTTTCCCACCTAGAAGCCAGGTGACTCCCCATGGCAACCCGGCTTTCTTGCCGAACACGATGTTCACCGCCTTCTGGGCCACCGGCGATTGGAGCGTGCTATACGGCAGCGGTGTTAGCTGGGTCGTGGCCGATAGCAAGCGCCTCTCGCCGGAGGTGATCGAGAGCCTCAAGGCGACCGAGCATCAGGAATTTGGTGACACCCTGGTGGCCAGGGTTCCGGCTTGGCCCGAGTTGGATACACAGCCGCAGGTGGAAATGCTCAAGGTGGCGGCGCCCCAGGGAGAGTTGAGACTCGGACATCGCTATCCTTTGGAAGTAGAATACTTTAATGCCGGTGGACTGGCGGCAGTCCAGGTCAGGGTAGAGCAACCCGAAGTGAAGCCCCTGATCTTCTTCGCCGAGCCGGGTGCGCAGCTCGAGGACTGGTCGCTGGTCGCTCCCCACGACGAAGGCACCTACGAGGTGACTCTGCTGGACGCTCTCGACAAAGAGTTGGCCAAATTTTCCTTCACCGTGAACTTTCTGGAAAGACTGGCTCAAACTCGTTTGGTCTTTGAGTACCCACAGATGAAGGCTAGGAGCCTCTATCATCTGGAGGGCACGCTGGAGGGCCCCGCGATAGAATCTCAGGGAGAGCTCGACCTGTACTATCGATTCAAACGGCCCAACGGCGACTACGCGTGGGAAGTCGATTCCATCTACCAACCGATCGATATCCACCTCCCCGAGGAGGACGGAATCGCGCTGAAGATTTTCACCCCGGAACTCCCCGGAGCCTACGAACTCGAGTTCTGGTACTTCGACAGATTTAGCGGCCGAAGCATCAAGAGCGACTCCACCGTGACGCTGAATGTCGAGTCCTGATGGTTAGCTGGTTCGGTCGGAACTGGCAGAAAGTCATGGGGGGTCTTTTCTGGGGCGCCACCATCGTTGCCTATATCGTTTACACTCGACAGCACGATCTCAGCGCACTGGAGACTCTGAAGCGGCTGGCCGCATTTGTGCGAGAGTCGAGCTACGGACCACTGGTCTTCATCGTTCTCTATACGCTGCGGCCGATCTTTCTCTTTTCCGCGGCGCTCCTAACCATCGGTGCGGGGGCGCTCTTTGGCCCGGTTTGGGGCATGGTGTATTCCGTTGTCGGGGCGAATCTGGGTGCGACCCTGGCGTTCTACTTAGGGCGCTTCTTCGGGAAGGGCCTGCTCGAAACCGATGCGGACGACACCAAGTTGGGACCTTATATCAAAAGAATGAGGGAGCGAAGTTTCGAAACGGTCTTCTTGATGCGACTTCTCTTCTTGCCCTACGATTTGGTGAACTACTTGGCCGGAATCCTCAGAGTCAATTTCTGGGCCTTCCTAGCAGCCACCGTTCTGGGTTCGATACCTGGGACGATTTCGTTCGTTCTGTTCGGTGCTTCCAGCGGACTCGACTCGGGAACCCCGAAGTTCGATTGGAGAATTTTGGCCGCTTCGGTCGTGATCTTCTTGCTCAGCATCGGCGTCTCAAAACTGCTTAGAAGAAGAGAGGAACCTTCATGAAGAAGTATCATACCGTCGTGGTCGGCGCGGGTTCGGGAGGGTTGACCGTGGCTGTGGGTCTGTCCAAGCTCGGCAAACGTGTGGCGCTAGTGGAAAAACGTCATGTCGGTGGGGATTGCACCAACTACGGCTGCATCCCCTCGAAGACCCTGATCCATGAATCAAAACAAGATCCGTCAAACGCTCTGGCCACGGTCAGGCTCCGTCGCGACCATTTACGCGACGAGGAGACGGAATGGGTGGGAAAGCTTAAGCGAGTAGACTACATTCGAGGGGAAGCAACTTTCTTGGACTCCCACCGACTGCGTGTGGAAGGGACCGACGCGACGGAACTGTGGGCCAAGAATGTGGTGCTGGCGACCGGCTCTCGTCCCCGTGAGATCGAAGTACCCGGCTTGCCGGCGGACCGCCTTCTGAACAACGAGTCGGTCTTTGAGTTGGACACGCCACCCAAGCACCTCGTTATCGTCGGAGGCGGCGTGATCGGCATGGAGATGGCGTTCTGCTTTCGCCGCTTAGGGAGTCGGGTGAGCGCGATCGATAGGGGAGAGCGTCTTCTGAAACAAGCCGAACCCGAGGTGAGTGAGTTATTGGGAAAACGGTTGAATGAGGTGGGAGTCGATTTCTATCTGGAGACCGCTCCGGAGAGATATGAGAAGGGGGAGCTTCACCTCACCGACGGCATCCGCTTAAAGAATGTCGACAACGTCCTCGTGGCCGCGGGGAGGGAGCCCAATCTTCAAATGGGATTGGAGAGCGCCGGCGTGGAATATCATCGAAACGGTGTCCCCACGGATGCTTTCGGGCGAACCAACATCTCCCATGTCTTCGCCATCGGCGACATCAACGAGCGTTCTCGCTTCACTCATTCTGCCAATCATCAGGGCCGCCGGTTGGTGAAGAAGATCGTCTTTCCGTTTTTGCCTCAAGGGGAGGAGCCACTCTATCCGAGTGCGACCTTTACCGACCCCGAAGTCGCCCAGGTCGGACCGACGCTCGAAGAGCTTCGTCGCCTCTACCCGGCTGAGTCGATCAAGACAGAAATCATCCAGCTCAAAGATACCGACCGCGGCTACACGGCCGGGTTGGAGCACGGATTCGTGATGATTCACGCGCGTGTCCTCACGGGCAAGGTCCTCGCGGCCACAGTGGTCGCTCCGTCGGCCGGCGAAATGCTATCCCTTCTGACGATGGCTATCTATCAAGGGGTCTCGATGTACAAGCTGGCCGATCTGGTCTTTCCCTATCCGGTGTTGTCGGAGGCGGTGAAGAAGGCAGCCAACAACTACGTGTTTTCTACTTTGCGGTCTCTGCCCGGTGACACTCTGCGATTTCTGAAGAGCATGTAACACAAGCGCCGTGACTCGAACCTTCGATAGGGTATCCCTCGCGACCGGATTTCGGTAAGTCTAGGGAGTTGCGGTGGCGTTGGGTGCGGCGTCCACCGGCGGAGACGTGGTGGCAGCGGGAGTGGCCGTGGTCGAAGGCGTCGGCGCGGTCGATGGCGTGGCGGTACTCGATGGCGTGGCCGTGTTCGACGGTGTCGTGCTGACCTTTGGAGATGCACTCGGAGCAGGCGCGGCAAGGAGTTGGCGCAACTCTTCCAGCTTAGCCGTTTCAGCAGGAGTCTTGCCCTCGTCGTTTTTGATAGTGGGGTCGGCGCCAAGCTTCAGCAGTAGCTGTGCCGCGGTAACGTTGTCGCAGTGGTGGAGAGCTGTCCCTCCGCCGTTCCAACTTTTCTGATTGGGGTCGGCTCCCTGATCGAGAAGATATTTCAGCCGTCCTGTTCGGTTGGCCCCGAGGAACTGAAAGAGAAGAGGGTTGCCGTCCGTGAGATACATATTCACAAACTCTTGAGGTAGGCTTTCGAAGAAGTTCTCGTCTCGAATCTTTCGGGAGAGGGCAAGGGAGCCTTGGGGCGCGCTCAAGAGAGGTTCGGCCACATAGATCCCTTCCACGGCGTCCGTGTATCCCAGAACTTTGCCTGTGCCGTCTACGATGGCTTGAAGCTTGAAACTGCTGAACCGCTTGTCTCCCTCGAACGACTCGGGCAGAGTTTCCTGATTAGCCACGACCTTCCCGTCGAGAGTCAGGCTGTCGCCCTGCAAGGCCGTGACGACTCTGGCCGGCAGGGTGAGATTTGCCATGAGCTTACTGCCGTTGGGCCCTTCGTAGAGGGCGATGCCGGCGTCGCCGTCGGAATATTCGTCGGTAATTTTGTAGCCGGCCTGGAGGATCTCGGCCTCTCTGAGCTTACCGTTGAGCTCGAAATTGTTGATAAGGAGATTGCCCTGGGGTAGGGGAGCCGCCTTCGGAATCTCCGGTGTGGGCGTTTTCTTGGGAACCACCTGGGTGGTCTGCGCGACCGTGGGAGTGGGGGTCGGGTCCGCTTTGGGCGTGTCCCCACGATTGGCAAGGAAATAGCCCACAGGGGCACCGATCACTAACAAGCCTATGACGATGAGAGGGAGGGGCGACTTCTTCTTTCGCTTGTCCGGGTCTTTCATGCCCTTGAAAGGACCGGCCTCTTCCAGCAGGTCTCCTTCCAAATCGTCGTCGTTCGGTCGCGCGCTTCGAGGTGTCGGTCGCGGTGCGGCCGAGGCTTCTTCCACGGGCTTGTCGTGAACAGGGGGGAGTTCGACGGGGCCCGGCTTGATCTGCTCGACTTCGTCCGGATCGTCTACCGCCACGGGTTCCTCGCCGGTCTTGGCGGGTTGCCATGTCTTGATCCACGGGAAGGTGTCCGGTAGACAAAAGACTTTGGGCTTCACCTGGTGGGGATACTCTTGTTTGGCCTGCTCCCATGACTTCCACTCAGGACCTCCCCACTTGGCGCCTTTCTGTCTCAGGAGCAAGGCCCAGTTGTTGAGAATGAGATGAGCCATCTGAGGTTCATTGTGACGCGCGTAGGCCAGTGCTTGGCCCATCTCTTGATTGATCTCGTCGATGGCCTGGGGCGCAGCGGTCATTCGGGTGTGGAAATAAGCCGAAATCATGCGAAAGATGGCCGCGTCGTGAGGAGAAACTTTGCCTTCTTTAAGCGAGTCCATCCCGAGTTTGAGGACAGGGTTGCCGCCCTGGCCGGACCAGGTGGCGGCGCCGGCCTTGTCGTCCGACATCATGATGTCGCCGATCATCGAGGAGAGTGTGATTTTGGCAGCCCAGGTCGGATCGACGGCCTTGGTTTCGTACATGGTCTTGGAGAGTAAGGCGTGAACTTCTCGCGAATGCCTAACCTGACCGTCGCTCAGCGCGCGGTCACCCTCTTGTCCTTGGGGAAGGTCGGGTGTTTGGGTCGGTTCCCATTTTTGGGCATATTCGAAGGCGCAGACCACGGATTTGCCTTCGATGGTCGTCGTCCAGGCTCTGACAACCTGACCCTCCGGTACCTCCGAGTGGTGAATGTACTCTCCGTAGAATCCGGTGCCGTGGGAGAAATCGTCGTTGACTTCCAGAGTCTGTCCTTCGATCATCCAGATGCCGGCCCCGAATCGGTCGAGAATGCCCACAATTCCCGGCATGGGGGCTCTGCGTTCGGCTTTCTGACACAACTCAACGAGAGTCTCGGGCGGGGCGAAGACGTCTTGTTTGAAGCCCAAGCCTAGGAATCGGAGAATAATGAGCGGGCTTTTGTTTTCAGGGGCGACCAGAACGACTTGGAGGCGAGTCGGCTTGGGCGGGAGGGCGGCTAACCGCACCGTGGAGCGGGGTTTGGCTGAGGGAGCGAGTTCGGCCGCCTTCTTGGCGGCGGCCAGCAACGACGACAACTCTCTTCCGGTGTAAACGACGCTAAACTTATTTTCGCCGGAATAGCTTAGGCAGACACACTCTTGGTCTCCCATGTTGCCGATCTTCAGAGAACCCTGTGGGTCTGTTATTTCGCCGACGAGGTTGTCGGGTTCTAACATTTCGCCCTCATGCTGCTAGCCTTTCGAACTGCCCCAGCCAAGTTCTTCCCTTCCAGAGGTACAATTTCCCAGGTTTTTGTGGACTCCGAAGTTTATTCGTGAGGAACGGCACCGGGTAAGCAGTCCATGACATCCTGAAGGAATTGCAGATCTTCCCCCGAGAAGGGCGGTGCCGTCATTCGATTGTCGAAATAGGCGACGACGAACACGTTGCCGTCTTTGTCCTTGGCGGCGGCAGCTAGAGCCGAACGAACGTTGTGCATAGCCACACTGCTGGTCGGCCCGATCCGATCATCAGACGCCGGATCGAAGGTGACGAAGCCGTTGCCGTGCTCCAGGACCCTCTCGAAGATGCTCCGACTGAACGGAAAGGTCTCGCGCAGAGACTGGTCTCCGCGATAGACCAACTCGTCCGAGCCTTCGAACCAGAAGCAGCCTCGCTCGGCATCTAGTACGTCTAGAAGCTTGCCGAGAAGTCTCTCGTAGTCCGAAAAACCCTCACGGTTGATGAAGTTTTTGAACACATCCAGGTTGTAGCTTTTCATTGCTGCGAGAAGCTCCCCCTCTCCTTGGGCCAAGAAGGTCATTCCATGAGTTGGAGGGGAGCCCTGCTTCGTAGCTCAACCGGAACTTAGGGCTAGTAGCTTTTGAGGACTCCTTTGGCACCGCTTTTGAAGGAGGTCCCCAGGCTTCCCCTTCCCGAGGGACGATAGGCCGGGATTTCTTTCATCCGACTGTCGATGTGCTGCTCTCGCTTGGCGTTGAGTTCGGCTATTTCTTGCTTGAGTTCATTTTGACGAGCGTTTTGCTCCTCCAGATAGTCCATCTGGGCCTTTTGGGACTTGGCTCGCAGTTGGGCCGGGAGTTGAGCTGTCGGAACACTCTCCAACCGTCCACTGCCGTATAGATTGACGAGATCCTTCGAATGGGACTGGCGCGACTGAACGACGGCTCTTTCTACCGCGACGCCCGGTTCGAGGTAGGATTCGGCTTCCTGGCAGTAGGCGCTCTGGCCGTGGCCCTCGGCGTAGACCTTCGTCTCCTGGAGTTGCCGGTATTTTTCCAGAATGGCCGCGTCGTAGGGTGAGTCGAGTTTGGCTATCTCCTGGTCGGGATCGATCGATTCAAAGTCGGTGCCGGCCAGGGTGGCCGCGCTTTTCCAGGAGGAGAGGGCGGTTTGAGAAGCTCCTCGGTTGGCGCAGAAGATCGGGAGTACGGCGATGTCGTTATCGGCGGCCAATTGGAACGCTTCCGTGGGGCTGACGGGTCCTTGTCCGAACCCTTCGTTGCCGGCGATGACGATGAGTTTGTCCACCGAATCGTTGGAGTTCCAATCCAGCTCTTCGACGGCACGCTTGATCGCCATCGGTGCGTACTCCTTACCGCCGCTGGTTCTGAGAGAATAGAGCTTGACGGTCACCTGATCCAGATCCGTGGTGAGGGGGGTCAGATTTTCAATGAAGCCGTCGCCCTTTTGCAGCCGGCTATTGCCGTATTGATAAAGAGAGACGGCGACAGTGCGCTCCCGGCCGTCGGCGGTGAGTTGCATCTCCGAAACCATTTCCCAGAGTTGAGTCCGGGCTTGCTCCACCAAACCGTCCATACTGGAGCTGGTATCCAGGATCAGAGCTATCTGGACATCCACGTCTTGTTCGACAACCTCTTCCGGCCAAGTTTCGATGACGACCGTTTCGGGCTGATTCGTCTCTGGTGCCTTGGCCGGGGGGCGAAAGAAGAGGGCGTAGAGGGCCAGGGCGGTGGCGAAAGCGTACATCGAATACCAGAGATAGCGCATTTTGAAGAACTCCTTAGGGCCCACTGTCGCAGACGAACTCGGTCTATTTCAGGGGCTACCTTGCTATCTTCGATATGGGAGCGAAAACTCTTCGGTGACCGCGTGAGCTAGAGGGGCACCACGATTCCTTCGGTTCGCGAGCGTTCGGCCAGCAATGCCATTCGATGGCTCACCAGGGACCGCTCGGGGGAGGTACTCAAGATGGAGGGATTATTTTCACTGACGGCCTGGAAAAACTCTCTCATCATGGCCTCGTCTCCACCCAGGTGGTGGCCCTCGCTTTCCACTTTGACCACACGGCTCCGGCCGGTCTTGAAATCCTGGTACTCGATCTCGTGGCCGTCCCCGGTGAGGCAACCGAAGGCACCCATGACCTCCGTGCGGCGAGCCGGACGCTCGGTAAAAGCCGAAGCCACCAGAGAAGCCGTGGCCCCCGACTCAAACTCCAGATTGACCACCTGGTGGTCGCAGACATCGTTGTCGCAATGATAGACGCAGCGTCCGTAGGGGCCTTCTTTGAGAGCTTTCTCGAGCGCCGGGGCGTTGAAGTCTCGAACGACCACATCCAGAGGCCACCAGTGCCGGTCTTCCGAGAGCATCCGTCCGTAGAATTCGACCGCACTGTAGATGCAGTCGCTCTTGAGGGAGCACTCCAGACAGCGCCGGGCTGCTTCCGGTGGGGCCGACTCGGCTCGAAAGTAAGAGAGATTGCCGAAAGAATGAACCGCCACCGGCTTTTCATCCATCAGATATTGCAAAATATCCATGTCGTGGCAGCACTTGGCCAGAAGAAAAGGCGAACTCAGAGCGCTCTTTCTCCAGTTGCCACGCACGAAGCTGTGCGCAAAATGCCAGAAGTTGACCGGTTCCAAGTGTCGGATCGAAAGGACCCGCCCCACCAGCCCTTGCTCAATCATCGTCCGGAGCTGCCGAAAATAGGGTGTGTACCGCAGGACGTGGCAAACGGCGCTCATCCCTGAGGCTTGATTGGCCGCCTCGACGATCCGTTCGCAGCTTTCCAGGTCGGGAGCCATCGGCTTTTCGAGCAAGACATGATATCCCCGTTCTAAGAAGTAGAGCGTGGGCTCCAGGTGATCCTGGTCGTCGGTGGCCACAATGGCGACCTGGGCGACGGGTTTCTTGGAGGCCAGCTCCCGCCAGCTTGAGAAAACGGCATCAGCCGGGATATCGTGTTCCGTGGCCATGGTCTGTCGTCGAGCCTCCAGCGGCTCGGCCACCGCAACAACCCGAGCTAAGCCCGGATTGTTCAGGATGAATTGACCGTAGACGCTACGGCCACGGCTGCCGGCTCCACAAATGAGGACGCTGATCGGTTCTTTATTCACCCGCGGCGGTTTCGCGACCCGACGCGGGATATCCCGCGACAGGCGCTGTCCGGCTCCGAGGTGAATGCCGCTTCATGTGGTGCCGCTTCTGGATTTTGCTGCTCCTGTTCCTGGTCTTGCCGAGCCCTGCCTGGGGCCAAACTCCGGAGCCCATCGAAGTCACCCTCTTCGAAGGTGGAGAGGGACTGGATTTTTATCGTCGGACCGCTGAAGAGTTTCAATTGGCATCGGGCGTTCCGGTTCAGCTTATCGGCGACCCCGCCATAGCCGACCGGATGCGAATGCGAGTGTTGGAAGGCAACTATCCCGAGGTCAGCAACGCCAATATCGACGTCTGGAACTTAATCGAGCACGGGCAGATTCAGCCCTTGAATCGGTGGCTCGATGAAAGGTCGAACAACGGCGCAAGCTGGAGAGAGACCTTCTTGCCGGGCAGTCTGAACCAATACCAAAAGGACGGCGACACCTACGGCGTGCCTCTTGTCTACGTGATCTGGTCGGTCTACTACAACAAGAAGCTGTTCCGTGAGAACGGCTGGACCGTCCCTCACACTTGGGACGAGTTCTTCGATCTGTGTGAGCAGATGAAGAGAGCGGGTGTCACTCCCGTGGCTTTCCAGGGACGATATTCTTTCTACGCACGCCCGCTGGTGGAGCATACCTATTTTCACCTGGCCGGCCCGGCCGCCTACGACCGGCTCCAGTCCGCTACTCCGGGTGCGTTCGACAGCCCCGCGATGGTGGAAGCCCTGGGCGTGCTCGATCGACTGGCTCGTAACTATTTCTCCCAGGGTTTCCAGGGGATGAGTCACACCGAAGCGCAGCTGGAGTTTTTCCAAGGACGCTCCGCGATGTTATTCTGCGGGAGTTGGCTCTTCTCCGAGATGCAGGACAACATCCCCTCGGATTTTGAGCTGGGCGCTTTCGCCTTGCCTATGCCGGATTCACCGTTTGCCGACCCCGGGCTTCAGTACGCCTCCAGCGGCTACTTCTTCGTCTTCAAGAATTCGGGTGACCCCGAAAAAGGCGTGCGCTTTCTTCAGCATTTGACATCGCCGGCTAACTCTTCGAGGTTTGCCCGCTCTCGCGGAATCCCCGTTGCGGTGAAAGGCGGGAATGAAAACCTGCATCCTATGATGGCCGATGTAGCCCGGCAGCTCGACAGCATTGAGGACACTTTCGGACCGAAGGCGGGGCCCTCGATCGACGGAGTGGCCCAGGTCTGGACCGATAATCTCGACCTCGTTCTGCAGGGTGCCGCCACACCACAAGAGGTGGCGCGAAAGATGGAGCGAGAGGTGCAGGCTGCTCGGGAGGTGGCCTCCAGTCCGGAACGAGTGAAGGTGCGACATCCCAGAAAAGCGGCTTTCTTCTTACTCTTTCTTGCGGCCGGATTGGTGGTCGCCGCGGCGGGAGTAGGGGGGGCGGCCGAGTCGAGAGTGGCCTCCATCGACTGGTGGCAAGCAAACGCCTTTCTTCTGCCCGCCCTGCTCGTCTTTACGATATTTTTCGCCTTGCCTTCGGCGGTGGCTCTGGCGGGCTGCCTGGTCAGATGGGACGGCGTCGGCGAGATGGAGTGGGTGGGACTGCTCCATTTTCAGCGTTTGTTGCTGGAGAGCGATCTCTTTTGGAGTTCTCTGGGTCATAACCTTATCTTGATGCTGGTGCCGGCGATTTTCGTTATCCCCCTTTCTCTTTTGCTGGCCGCCTTACTCCAGAAACAGGTGGTTGGGGCAAGGTTGTTTCGAGTCGCCTTCTTTTTTCCGAATCTAATCGGAGTGGCGGGAATCTTGTTGTGGCAGCAACTCTATAATCCGCAAATCGGGCCTGTGAACAAGATTCTGACCGCCCTGGGATTCAACTTCGAGGGGTTTGCCTGGCTCTCCAGCCAGCATCTTTACTACGCCCTGGTCCCCATGGCCGTGTGGGCGGCCGCGGGCTTCAATATGGTTCTCTTTCTAGCTGCCATGCAGTCGGTACCGCCAAACTTATACGAAGCCGCCGACGTGCACGGAGCGACCGATTGGCAGAAGTTTCGCTATATCACTCTTCCCCTGATTCGCGAGACCGTGGCAGTAGCCGTGGTGTTGATGGTGATCGGCGGCATGAAGGCGTTCGAGGCTATCTGGCTACTGACCAACCAGCAACCGACCTCGGAAACCCATGTGGTGGGGACGTATATGATTCAGTCTCTCTTCGTGGACCAGAGGGTCGGTCAGGCGGCAGCTCTGGCTTGCCTGCTTTTCGCGGTGGTGCTCGTCGGCTCGCTATTCTCTTCGAAGCTGTCCGGAGGAGATAGGTGAAAAGGGCTCTGACCTACAGCTTTCTGCTTTTTTATCTGGCTCTCACCGCGGGCCCTTTCGTGTGGCTGGGCCTGACCTCACTCAAGCCCAGCCAGGAGATCTTTCTCTCCCCCTTCGGATGGCCCCGGGACCCCGGCTTGGACAACTATTTCACGGCCTGGACGGTAGGCCGTTTCGGGGCCTACTTCGGGAACAGCATCTCCATAACGCTTCTCACCGTCCTGGCCACGGTGGCGCTGTCGGCTCCCGCAGCCTATGCTCTGGCTCGTTTCGGCTTTCCCGGAGTGAGAGCCATCTCGTTCTTCTTTCTCAGCGGGTTGATGATACCGATCCAGTTGGCCGTGGTGCCTCTTTTTTTCCAGATGAAATGGCTCGGTCTGTTGAACTCCCGGGGAGGTCTCTTTCTGGTCTACCTGGCGACCAGTCTACCGTTTGCCATCTTTTTGCTGGTCGGCTTCTTCCGGAGTTTGCCCGAATCTCTGAGGGAAGCGGCGATACTCGACGGTGCCAGCGAATGGACCGCCTTCTGGAAGGTCGTTTTCCCCCTGGCGCGTCCCGGAGTGGCCACCGTGGCCATCATCACATTCCTGGGAGTCTGGAACGAATACCTGGTGGCTTTCACTCTTCTTTCCGGCGAGGGTGGAGACAGCGTGCGCACCCTCCCTTTGGGTCTCGCCAATCTGACCATCGTGGGTCAATTTCGGACTGATTTCGGGATGATCTTCGCCGGCGTCGTCATCGTGATGTTGCCGACCCTGGTGGCCTACGTCAGCCTTGAGAAAGCCCTCACCCGAGGGCTGACGGCGGGTGCGGTGAAAGAATGAAACTTTCCAGACCTCATCTGGTTTCATTCCCGGGGTTTTCTGGGAAAACTGCCATCACTTTATTTCGAATGTTGAGTTCGCCGGATGCAACTACCGGAATCCGCGGCTGAGGCCGCCAAATGGTTTCTACTTGTGGGTCTAGCCTATTTCGCCGCGGACGCCACCTCGGCGCTGATTGGAAGAAGTCTGGATATTCCGGACCGGCCGCTTCCTCAGGCGGTCGTGAGCGCGGTGCTGGAAGATGTGCCGGCACAGGCAGCCCCTCCCGCGTTGGTCAGTCTGCTTCGCACCACCGGACCGAAGGGT
>Ga0207914_100574_pt1 | contig 14108 bp, 9 predicted proteins | sample DeeseametaMP2497_FD_184171 | JGI IMG/M metagenome (GOLD analysis project Ga0207914, IMG submission 184171) | Marine microbial communities from East of Antigua and Barbuda, Atlantic Ocean - MP2497 (SPAdes) | ecosystem: Environmental > Aquatic > Marine > Oceanic | place: East of Antigua and Barbuda... | reverse complement strand
TGACTCGGCAGAAAGGCTTCAAGGTGGACGACTTTTACGCCGCCCGCAGCAGGACTATCCCGCCGCTACCGTGGTCGAATATTGCTCCGCCGTTCTCACCCCTTCGACGCTATTTTGCTGCCGTAGACAAGATGGGGTGAAGCTTCTGACACTCGACGGTTTTCTCACGGTCCTCGCACTTCTTGCAGCGCTCTATGCGGTGCTTAGCCCCGTGCAGCGGATCAGGCTCTCCATGTCCTGGCGATCGCAGCTGATCCTGGCGATCCCTGCCTGTATCGCGATACTTGCGTTCGAGCTGTTCGATATCAATCCCCCGTCCTGCCCGTCCATCCTCGGCGGCTTGTGCCGCTATCTTGAGCTTGGGACTGCAGATCCCGGCGTCCCGCGCAAGTTCGCCTTTCTGATTGCCTTCGCGTGGCTGATCGGCTCGGTCTTCATTCACCGCGCTGCCCGTCCGACGTTGCGCAGCCTTCCTGAGCTCACGCAGCTTGCGACGACCCTCGTCGATGAGGAGCAATATGACGACGCGATCAGACTGGTCGAGCCCCATCTTGAACTTATCGCAGTGGCAAGTTGCCGAAAATCGAAAATCCAGTTGGCCCATGACCGGCTGAAGGATTTCGGGCCCGTCGACCCGCAGTCGTTCGCAGCGTTCACACGGCCGCGCGGCCCGGGGCCACACCCATATCAAGGCGAGAACCTGCCCGATTGGGCGGCACGGCCGGTTCGTGCCCTTGCGAGGTTCGTTCCCGCCCATAAGCGCGCAGAGGAAGCAGCATCGGATATGCTTCAATTGCTCTTCCACTCCAACAGGCTGCTCGATCATATCGTCGATCGCCGCCCCCATTTCGGTGTCGCGCTGGCAAGGCTCGATGTTTATGGTTCGACCGAATTTGTAGGGCGCTATCTCACGCGCCTGATCGCGACCCCGGCAAGCGCGCTCTATCAGGAGCTTGCCGGCAACGAAATCTCCGAGAGCCCGATTGGCTACCAGCTTCCAGAGCGCAATCGGCTGCTGCACTTCCTGTTCGCCGACCCCCAGAACGCGGAGCGCCTGTCCGTCTGGAAGCCCATCGGAGACTATACAAAGCGGCTCCTCGCCGGCGACGAACGCCAGGACTATTGGAGCTACCTGAACGGCGATCCTGGCTGGTTCGAGAATGAGCGGAACAGCGATCCGGTGTGGAACGCCATGTTCTTCTTCGACATCATGGTAACCTCGGCCGCACGGCACGGGATCGAATATCACATGTGGCTCTACTATCTGCCGCGCTTCGCCGACCTGCTCGAGAAAGGCTATGATTCCGATGGTAGCGGCATCGACAAGGAAGCAGAGTTCCCAACACGTGCCGCGCGGCTTCTGTACGAGCTTGTCGGCTTCCTTACCTCTTGGGTGACCCTCTACGATCGGTTGCCTCAAGGCTCGAGGCTCCGGCTCATGCCCGACCGTCATGATCGGGGCAGTGCCATCCCGCATTCGGCGGCCATTGCGCTCGGCGAGACGCTCGCGATCGTCCTGGCCTCGGAACGGATCAACGACGGCGTCATCCAGACCCTTCACGACGTCACTCTGCGTGCAATTCGGGAAATCCACGACGATGGCATGCGGCAGTATCTGACCGAGGCGATCTTGCGCGGCGGAGAGAGCAAGGTGTCCGCGCCGCATCTTGACCGCTTGGCAGATCGGTTCATCCGCATCGACGCTTACGATCAGCATGAGATGGCGGATTATGCCGATGCCCTAAACGCCTGCCTCTCCGCCGTTCCTCGTCCGCGAAGCCGGCGCGCTCCATTTTAGTCTGACCATGCGATCGACCAATTTCAGATTGTACCTCTACGACGCACTCTTCGATCCAAAGAGCGTGGGTGCGCGTCGTTGTCACGACAGGCCTATTTCGCGGAGCGCCTGACGAATGATCTGCCATCCGCCTGAAATCCCGAGGGCTGCCAGCACGGCGGCGACGGCAATATCGGGCCAGCCGGTTCCCGTTCCAAAGACCCCCCAAGCGGCGGCAACCACCGCTATGTTGCCAATCGCGTCATTGCGCGAGCATATCCAGACGGATCTGCGATTGGCATCGCCGTCTCGATGACGCCATAGCATTACGGCGCAGATCAAGTTGGCCAGCATGGCCAGAGCGCCAACCACACCCATAGTCTCTGCCGCCGGAAGGGTTCCCCTCATCGCCATCCAGACTGTGCTGGCGATGACCCAGAGACCAAGAAGCAAGAGCGTTGCGCCCTTCGCCAGCGCCGCGCGGGATCGCCAGTAGAGCGCCAGCCCAGCCACACCAAGGCTGATTGCGTAGTTTGCTGCATCGCCCAGAAAGTCGAGGGCGTCAGCCTTCAGCGCCGCAGACCCTGCGCTGACGCCCGCTGCCAGCTCAATGCAGAACATGCCGCCGTTGATAGCGAGCGCGATCCAGAGCACTCGACGCCACCCGGGGTCGTTGGCCGACGAGATATTTTCCGAAACACCGCAGCATCCGCCTGCCATCCGCCATCTCCAAATTGAACGATGGCAACCCATATACGGTCTGTAGCAACTACAGGGTCAAGAGCATGGCGTTGACGATCGGTGAAATGGGTAAGGCCACGGACACGAATATCGAGACGATCCGCTATTATGAACGTATCGGCCTGCTGCCCAAGCCGCCGCGCAATACGAACAATTATCGCAATTATGGGGACGCGGAACTCTCCCGGCTGTCGTTCATCCGTCGTGCGAGAGACCTGGGTTTTTCGCTCAAGCAGGTGCGTGCGCTGCTGAGCCTCTCGGATGATAGCACCCATGACTGTGCCGCCGTCGATGAGATTGCGAGAACCCATCTCGTCGAGGTTGAGCGCAAGCTTCAGGACCTTGCAGCGCTTCAGCGAGAGCTCAAATCCGTCATCAGTTCGTGCGGCGGCGGTGCCGTCGCCACCTGTCGGATCATCGATACTCTGCGACCGTGAGAAACTCGGGCTCAGGTTGGTCCGGTGTTGCGCGACGGTCTCTCGATCACGCCGATGTGCTCCGTCCCAGGTTTTTCTTGTCCAAGGCGGTAAGAACATCGTCCAAAGCTAAAGCGCCCGGTGCGGTTGCCAAACGGCGATAGTCGGCCTGCAGTTGCTCCACTGCCTGACTATTGCCCGTCTCGAAGGCATGCGAGGCGACCAGAACGGGCTTTCCGAAGTCGAGCGACCACAGCCCGTTCGTCCTGGTTTGCGTGCGGATCGGGAATGTCTGGATCCCGGCAAAGAGCCAGTCGCCAACCTCGACGATCCCGTGGCCGACCCCGGCCGTAAAGTTGGGAATCACTTGGTTTTCTGGAACCTCGGTGCTCGCCTGCATTTCGCTGGTCGTCATGAAACGGTGAAACAGCTCCAGTCGCTCGCACCCTGCCATATCCATGATCGAAATCTGAGGCGTGCGGGCCTTCAAGTGCCTCGATACGCGGCGCAAAGGGACGATCAATTCCGCAAAATAGGCCAGATCGTCTCTGAACGAGAGCGGGTCCATGGCGGCCATCGCACCAAAAACCGGTTCGTCTTTGACGCTGATCCGGACATCGACAGCGCCTTGACCCGCCCAGCTCGAAAAGCGCAGGATCTGCTCGAGCTCTAAGGGCGTGTGCCGCCGAGTTTCGGAAAAGTTGCCGTTGATCGAAGACCTGCCGTTTGGCCACCAGATGATGTCGACGAGCGGCGTTTTGAAGCGATATTTGTAGGCGTCTTCAGGCAGTCCCGGGATGGCCGGGACAATGACCTCGCCTTGCAGCTCGATCTCAACGCCATCGGGGCCGAGCATGCGTATGTCGCAAATGTCAGAGGCATTGGCGCGAAGGGACGCTGAATGCATGTCCATGTCCGGCAGGGGGAAGGGCAAGTCGACGTCCAGCCTGCGCGACACCATCGAGAATTGCGACTTCGGAAGGCTCCCCCCCAGTCCGAGCGTATGGTCCACCAGGTCGCCGATAGACGAAAGCGGTCCGAACGTGAGCGTTCCAACGATATCGGGCGGCGGCACCAGGATATTCTTGGCAGCGGCATAGTCGCTGCCAACCGAACGCACCGTTTCCTTCATCCAGGCAAGCAGCGCTTCGCCTTCATGATGATCGCCGTCCTTCATGGTGAAGTTGAACCACATGTTGTTGAAATCGTCTTCGGGAACGCCGTCGCGGGCAGCTTCGCGCGCGCGTTTGAGCGTGCGCTGGATAAGTTCTTCCCAGAAATGGGCCGCGTGCCAGGTCGGAACCGTACTGTCGGCCGCAAGGTTCATCAGAACGACGAAACAGGGGTTCGGGCTGCGCGCCAGCTTGACTGCGTTGCTAAGCCGCATCCGGACATGGAGGCCGTCTGACTCATGGCTTTTGGTCTGGACGAAACAGGCGGGCAATGCGCGCTGCATATCAGCAGAAACGAAGGGCGCCGGCTCATGAGGAAACTCGACGATATGGTCCCAGCCATGATCGTCTTCCGAAGGCTCATTGCAGGTGATGCCAAGATCGGAACAGAGTGTTGAGAAACGCTTTTCGCCAGATCGGCCGAGAAATCTTGCCATTACCATAGTATAGCGTGCGTAGCTGGCAAGCGCGATGCCCAAGCAGGTGTAGACGAGGAAAAGAATGTGAGTGCCGGGCGAGGGGCCGGCGGCAGGGAAAAATCTACGGCCGGAACGAAGTGCAACGGCTCTCGCAAGCCCCAAGCGCGTTTCGAAGCGCATCAGGAGGAGAGTTCACTTGGCCCACGACCATCGAGAGGGCGGCGGTTCGCATGATCATACCGCCGGCGCGAATACGAAAATGCTGGTGCTCGCGCTGGCGCTCACGTCGACATATCTGATCGCCGAAGTGATTGGAGGCTTCGTCTTCAACAGCCTCGCGTTGCTGTCGGATGCGGCCCATATGCTCACGGACGTGGCTGCGCTCATCATTGCCTTACTGGCGATAAAGGTGGGCAGCAAAGCGCCGGATGAAAAGCGCACCTTCGGATACAGGCGGTTTGAAATATTGGCAGCAGCCTTCAACGCGGTATTGCTGTTCCTTATTGCGATTTATGTTTTCGTCGAGGCGATAGACCGTTTCAGTCAACCGCAGGAAATCCAGTCCTGGGGGATGTTGATCGTGGCGGCGATTGGCCTTGGCGTGAACCTCATTTCGATGAGGCTGCTGACCTCTGGCAAGGATCAGAGCTTCAACGTCAAGGGCGCCTATCTCGAAGTCTGGGCCGACATGATTGGTTCGGTCGGTGTGATCGCCGGTGCGCTTGTCATCCGCTTCACCGGCTGGACCTGGGTCGATCCGATCGTCGCGGTCGCGATCGGCTTGTGGGTACTACCGCGAACCTGGATCCTCCTGCGCGATACCACCAATGTACTGCTTGAGGGTGTGCCGCGTGGCCTCGTGCTGGGGCAGGTGCGCAAAGCCATCGCGGCTATCGACGGCGTGAATGATCTGCATGACCTGCACATCTGGTCGACGTCGAACGATGACGTCAGTTGCTCGGTGCACCTGACCCTTGAGGTAGGGGCGGATTCTGACGCGGTAAGGCTCAAAGTTACTGACTTGCTGGATGAGCGCTTTGAGATCCACCATGTTACGGTACAGACCGAAGGAGCGGATCAGGCCTGCGATCAGGAGATCGTGCATAATTGACTGGCTCGAGGGTTCCTTTCAGACCCCTGCTCGTGCCGACGCGCAGAGTAGGTTAGCGATGTCGGCGGCCAGCGTCCCTGCCATCCGCCGTCACGATCGCTAATCCAGTCAAGCGCGGCTACTCCTCTCCATAGGCGCGTTTGCGCTGGGCCGCGCCCTGGCTGGCGCGTCTCTGCTCCCACGCCATGGATTGCTCAAGCTCCCTGCTGCGGCCTATCGCATAAGCTTTGACGTGGGGCCGGGGGTCGTCCTTCCATCGGTCGATCCGCTGCTTGCGCTCGGCATAGGCCTGGACGTGCCCGAACTCGCCCGTCAGGACGCCAGTGGCCCCCAGCACCCGCGAAACATTCTCCAGCAGATTGGCGCCAGGTTCCAGACGATCGACCACTTCCATGCAAACAGGATAAATGCCCTCATCGCCCTCATAGGTCGTGAGCGTTTTGAGGATGAACTCCAGGTCGGTGTCATTCCCGACGCGGGCGATCTCGATCAGCTTTTCCGATACCGCCTGGGACAGCTCGGGGAAGGCATGTCTGAACAGGCGTCCGCCGCGATACTCGTGCCAGTCAGAGTCTTCGGCATGCCAGTCGCGGATCGCGGGGATCAACAGATCGACATGGGGAGCAAGGACTTCAGGCAGGTCATGGGCGTTGAACGGCACAGCGTCGAAGCGTCGTCGGTCCGTCTGCCGACCGAGTCGAATGCGCGTGCCGAAGAAATCGATCACTTGCCCCGGGAAATTCGGCGCGATGGCCGCCAGAAGGCGGACATCCCGATGACCCACGTCCTCGATTGAAACGAATGAGGCGAGAAACCGCTCTGCTTCGGCCGCGCTCAGCGCCTGAACAATCCTGGCATTTCTCGGCGCCCAGAACTGCTTTATCCAGGACGGCTTGGTCCGCGCCGTGAAGAAATCGACGGCCGGCATCAGCCCGCGCTCAATAAGAAGCGGGTCGGCGTTGCGATCATACCAGACGGCGGCCGTCGTCGCGCCAGCGATGACCGACTGTTCGTCTTCATCTGCGATGGCGCGCGCAACATAAGCCGCAAGCCGCTCGGGATCAGGCGCGGCCCGCAGCCGAAGATAGTCACCGATCCCCGGCAACTGCGCGCCTCTCGCAAGCCAGGCGTCTAGGTGCGCACTGACCGCATCGTTTCGACCTGCTTCGTCAAGCCCGACAAGAAGCTGGGCCAGAAGGGCCGATCCGGTCGCCTCGATGTCATCGAGCATCAAGATGGCCACGTCCGGTTTGTCGCGCGCGAGCTTATGCATGCAGTTACGCAAGGGCGTCAGATGTCCGCCGTCCGATCCTACCGCTTCGATAAACCGATACAGGGTCGTCATCCAATCGGCCGCAGTCTGCGCGGTAATCTCCTCAACGATCACAACGTAGCGCTCAGCGCGCCATGCGTCGGTTGCCTCATAGTCGAAATGGTCGCCATCCCAGGCCGCCGGATGTACCGTGTCATGGCCGATGAGGGTCTTGTAGAGAAAAAACTCAGCGTCAGCGTTCAACAAATCTCGCAGCGACAGCAACCCATCCACCGCAGCCTTCTGAGCTGCGACCAGGTCGGGCATTTCGCCCAGATCAGGTCTCAGCGCGTGATACCGGTAATGTGTGTGGAGCGCATCGACTTCGCACCAGCGCCGCAGCTCCAGGCCCCATGCCGCGGCCCGAGCAGTCATGATACCGCAGACCCGGGTTGTGTCGTCCAGCAGGATTTTCGCAAGGCCGGCATCGAGGGCACCATGTCCTGGCGCCACGCAGGCCTCTCTCAGCCCGCTGAGAATTTGCAGTCGGTCCTCATCCCGGTCGCTCTCGTCGAGCCATTTTTCGAGCCAGTCGATTGCACTGGTGCGCAGGTCGCGGACATGATCACTGGCGGGCACCACGCCCTGATGGAAGATGACGGCGTCGGATTTCCAGCTTGTACCCCCTAGATCGGGCGAGAGGACTTCCTTGAGCATCGCAACCAGCAACGGGCGGCATGCATGTGTCTCGCCCGCCTCGAGGGAAGCGACGCCGTCCAACACGACCTGTTGCGCTGCCGCGCCGAACCTCTCCCAGATCGCGAGATCATGCTTTGCCAGCTTCTCCCCGAGCTCGATCCAGAGGTGGCGCTCTTCGTCGCTCGAAGCGCCCATGTACAGGCGTACCAACGCCCGGAACGTCCGCTCTGCATCGCAGTGTCGGTATGAGACGATCAGATCCTTGACCCGGCGGGCGACCTGAAGGCTCGTCTTTCCGGGCAGCGCACCGAACGAAGTTTCAAGGGGAACGACCGGGAAACCGCGCGACCGTTCGACAGCTGCGATCAGTGCCTCGAACATCTCGAGGAAATGGGCTGCCGGATCGTCATAATGGGGCAGGACGAGGTCGGCATAGGTTTCAAGAGCCTCTTCGAGGGCGTTGTTATCCTGTGGCGCGAGGATCGATGCCGTTACCTCGTTGACGGCGCCGTCCGCCTGGACCAGGCGCCGAAAATCGCTGGCGATCTTGTCGAAGTCGTGGCCTGCCGGCACAAGGTGCGCTTGCATCACGCGGTTCATGCGCTCGCCAATATCGGCCATGCGCGCGGCGCCGAGATGTTTGAGGTTGGGCTCCTTGTAGATGGTGTCGTGCCCCATCTCCGCCCAGGCATGGTTGAGCAACGTCTGGATCTGGATTTCAGCGCGAAGTCCCGCGAATGCGCGATATTCGGGCAGGGCCAGGCGTTCAGGCTTCAGGCAGACGAGATAATTGGTACTGTCGAAGAGCTTGGTCTCCGTGGCCGTGCCCGGTACGGGATGGTGGACGTTGACGTCGAGGACCTCGAAGTTTTCGTGCAGCGCGCCTGTGTGGTTGAACGCCTCGACCTGCGAATTGGTCAGGAACACAACCCGGCATCCGGCCAGGTCCTTGAGCTGTTCGTCGATCGCATCGGCCGGGTCGATACCGCGGTTCGCGAGCTTCTTGGCGAGTGACCCCGCCTCCTTCGCACGGCCGGTAATGGTGTGAGCCATCAAGCCATGTTGGCTAAGCATGTGTCAAAGAATATTCTGGATTGCATCGACAAGTGCCAGATAGCGAGCACGACCGTCCTGCTGATATTCCTCGAAATTCATGAAAACCCCAAACTCATTCGATCAGACGTACGCCGTCCGGTCCGCCCTGAACTATTAGCGATCTGCCGCTGCGCTGCCGAGTTCCAATCGCGCTTTGGCAGTAAAGTGGTGGACCTTCTTCTGTGGATATCAGGCCCGCACCCGATTCAGCGCTTGCGACTCATGTTCGCAATATGTTCCATCGCGCGATGGAAGCCAATGACCCCAACGAATTATTGCCTGACGACATTATTGTGCCAGAGGGGCGCGATCGTCTCGGCCTTGCCCATCAGATGCTTGTCGATATTTCGATTGCCATTTCCCTCGCGCCCGCCTGGCTGAGGCGAGCGCTTGCCGATCGCAACCCCATCAAGGCCCGCGGCGCGCGTGTCGAGATGGTCGAGCGCATCGCGGTCGCCCTCGAACGCCGGTTTTTGCTGACGTGGTGCGGATCGGTCGACCAGGACGAGAACGCCCGGCCGCCCGAGGCTGGCGGACCGCTCTTTGGAAATCCGGATCAAGCTGATCCGTTGGTCGCAAACCTTCCCGTCGCTGGAACCGAATCGATTGACTCAGGGGGGAACGGATGAGAACATATGATGAACAAACGAGTCTCCGTTTTTGCTATGTCGATCGCGTCCAAATCTGAAAGGCTTCAAGCCCTCATAGCTGAAATCCAGGCAATTTCGCCTGTATCTCGGCCTGAGGCCGAGTATCTGCCTTTCGCGGTCGCTACCTTGGACGAGCGGCTCGCCGGGGGAGGGCTTGCATCGGCGGCCTTGCACGAGTTCGCCGGCCAAACTGACAGCATGGGAGATGATGCGGCTGCGAGCCTGTTCGCGGCCGGCATAGCCTCGCGTGCGTCTACAGCGGATATCCTCTGGATCATGGCACGCCCCGATCTCTTTGCGCCTGGCCTCGCCAACGCGGGTATTGCTGCTGATCGCCTCATTCAGGTCGAAGCAGGCAAGGACGAGGATGCGCTGGCGGTGATGGAAGAGGCGCTCCGGCATGGTGCGCTTGCCGCAGTGGTTTGCGAGGTTACGCGGGTTGGCATGACGGCGACGCGGCGTCTCCAGCTGGCGGCGGAGGAGGGCGGCACGACCGCTCTGCTCCTGCGCCGATGGCGCAAGGCAAGCGATGATCCCCTGGCCGCTCCATCCTCGGCCGTCACGCGATGGCGGATCGGCTGTGCGCCTTCCTCCCCTCTGCCGGTTGCGGGCGTCGGGCGGTCGCGCTGGCAGGTTTCGCTGGTGCGACAGCGGGGCGGCGATCCTTTTACCTGGTTGCTGGAGGGCTGTGATGCGCAGGGTCGCGTCGCTGTACCTGCCGAGCCTCGCCGTCGACCGGCTCCGCCGCGAAGAGGCGAGGGGCGGCAGGCAGCCTGAACGGAATTCCGGATCGCCACTGGCAGTCCCGCCGCTGGAAAGCGACGACGGGTCATCCTGCTCCTGTCCGCGAGGGGGCGGGTGGCGGCCAGGTGCGCGTTGGGCGCAGTCCCAAGGCGCAGGCGCGGCGATGCAGACCCGCGCCCAGCAGATTGAAAGCCTGCCGGTCCATCAGCGTCCTGCGGCCCGCGAGCTCGGCCGTCGCTCGGAAGCTGCCGACAATCCGTTTCGCGCCATGTCCTCTACCATAAAGGCCAAGCCGGTGGCGGGCAGGGTAGAGCAGCTGTTCCCGCCGATGGTGACGACCATGGCTCAAAAGCAGCGCATGATCCTCGCGGCCGTGGACGATGCTGCTGCCGCTGCCGGTCTTCATCCGGGGATGGCACTGACCCATGCCCGGGCCCTGGTGCCGGAACTGGACGTGCGGGACGCCGATCCGCACGGCGATCGAGCGCTTCTGCACCGCTTGGCCTTATTTGCCGTGCGGCGCTGGACTCCGACGGCGCAGGTCGATGAACCGGATGGCCTGCTGATGGATATCAGCGGCGTGGCGCATCTGTTCGACGGAGAGCAGAAGCTGGCGCGCCATATTCTGCGCTTTTGCCACCGAGCCGGCCTGTATGGGCGGATTGCGATCGCCGATACGGTGGGTGCTGCCCATGCCCTTGCGCGCTTTGGAAAGGAGCGGATTTCAATCTGCCGCACGCATGAGGAACTGACGGCTCTCGGCTCCATGCCGATAGCGGCCCTCAGACTGGACGAGCGTCAGCGCGATGCCGCCCAGAGACTGGGCATCGAAAGGATCGGCGAACTGGTCGCGATGCCTCGTGCGCCTTTGAGCCGGCGCCTCGGCGGTAGCTTGCTTCGCCGGCTGGACCAGGCGACCGGACGGCTTGCAGAGCCACTTGTTCCGGTAGTCCCGTTCGAGATGCCGGACGTTGAAAGGCGCTTTGCTGAACCAATCGGCGCAGCCGAGACGATCGCCCGTGTCCTCGCCGATCTGACGCGAGACCTTGCGAAACTCCTGTTGTCGCGAGGGCTGGGCGTCAGGATGCTGCGCCTCGTTTGTGAGCGGGTCGATAGCGCGGAACAGGAAGTGGTCGTCGGAACGGCGCGAGGTACGCGTGACGTTGCCCATATGCTTCGTCTTTTGACGATGAAGATCGAGACGATCGACCCGGGCTTCGGGATCGACAGCATGCGGCTCATTGCTCTGCGGTCCGAACCGCTCGACCCGATCGCGCTGACCGCCGATTTCGGCGAGAACGCACCTGCCGACCTCGCGTCGCTGGTCGATCAGATCGTCACGCGGCTGGGGCAAGCAGCGATCTATCGACCAACGGCACGCCAGAGCGATGTGCCTGAGCGAAGCATCGGGCGGGTCTTCCCTCTGGAAGCAGCCGATTGCTGGTCCACCTTGTGGCCGAGACCTGCCCGGATGTTGCGCAGGCCCGAACGGATCGAGAATGTGCTGGCAGGGTTGCCCGATCACCCCCCTAAGCGCTTCAGATGGCGCGGCGTTACCCATACGATTGCATGCGCCGACGGGCCTGAGCGTATCCGTGGTGAATGGTGGCGTCGGCCCGGTGAGAGCTACGCCGTCCGAGATTATTTTCGCGTCGAGAACGAACATGGCGAGCGGTTCTGGGTCTTCCGTCGCGGTGATGGCGAGCACGCCTGTTCTGGCGATCTTTCGTGGCATATCCACGGAATCTTCGGATGAGTGCATCGGGCTATGTCGAGCTACAGGTCGCCACGCATTTCTCTTTCCTGCGTGGCGTGTCGTCATGCGAGGAGCTGTTCGGGCAGGCAGCTGCGCTGGGCCTGTCTGCTCTTGGCATCGTGGATCGCAACTCGGTCGCCGGCCTTGTGCGTGCCTGGGAAGCATCAAAGGAAACGGGTGTCAGGCTTATTCCGGGTACGAGGGTCGATCTCGCGTGCGGCACGAGCCTTCTGCTCTATCCGACTGACCGTCTGGCCTGGACCCGCCTCTGTCGTCTGCTCACTCTTGGAAAAGGCCGCGCCGGCAAGGGACGCTGCGAGCTGCATTGGGATGATCTGCCTCCCTGGTCGAAGGGGCTGATCGCCATCCTATTGCCTGATCTTCCTGATGAAACCAACGCGGCCGCCCTGCAGCGCCTTGTCTCGATCTTCGGCCCGCAAGGCTATCTGGGCCTGTCGCTACGGCGGAGGCCGGATGATGCGCTGAGAATATATGAACTGGACGCACAGGGGCGGGATTTCGGTGTCCGGTGTGTCGCCCTTGGCGATGTCCTCTATCACAGCGTCGAGCGGGAGCTCTTGCAGGACGTCGTCACGGCGATCCGTCATCGAACGACCATCGATGCCCTGGGTTTCAAGCGTGAGCGATATGCCGATCGACACCTCAAATCCGGCAGCGAAATGGAGCGGCGCTTCAGCCTCTATCCCGATGCCATTGCCGCATCCCGGGACATAGCCGGCGCCTGCGCGTTCGATCTGGGCCAGCTCCAATATCAATATCCTCAGGAGGCGACCGCTGGAGAAACCCCGCAGTTGCTGCTTGAGCGGCTGACCGCGTCAGCGGCGGCCCGTATGTTCCCGCAAGGCGTGCCGAAGGCCTATCGTGATCAGCTTGCCCATGAGCTCAGGCTCATCGATCAGCTGAGCTACGCGCCCTACTTCCTGACGGTGAACAGCATCGTTGCCGAGGCGCGTCGTCGCAAAATCCTTTGCCAGGGACGGGGCTCGGCGGCAAACAGCTGCGTCTGCTTCGTGCTCGGGATAACCTCGATTGATCCGATCAAGCATGAGCTGCTGTTCGAACGATTTGTCTCGGGTGAGCGCAAGGAGCCGCCCGATATCGATGTCGATTTTGAGCATGAGCGCCGCGAAGAGATCATCCAGTGGATCTATGAGACCTACGGCCGGACCCGTTCCGCTCTGACAGCCGTCGTGACCCGATACCGGGCGCGCGGCGCGTTGCGTGATGTCGGCAAGGCATTGGGGCTTCCCGCTGACATGACGGGCGCGCTTTCGGGCCTGATCTGGGGCTGGTCCGTCGAGGGTGTGAGCGACGAACAGGCGCGTGAACTTAATCTCGATACCAGCGATCCACGCCTTTCAATGACCCTCTCCCTGGCGCGCGAGCTCATTGGCGCACCGCGGCATCTCTCACAGCATCCAGGCGGCTTCGTCCTCACCTCTGACCGGCTGGACGAGCTTGTCCCCATCGAGCCGGCGGCCATGGACGATCGCCAGGTGATAGAGTGGGATAAGGACGACATCGATGCGATGAAGTTCATGAAGGTCGACATTCTTGGACTGGGCATGTTGGGCTGCATGCGCCGGGCCTTTGCCTTGCTCGAGGAACATCGCGGCGTGGCGATGACAATGGCGTCTCCGACGCTCCAGCACGATGATCCAGCTGTCTATGCGATGATCCAGCGTGCTGACACGCTGGGCGTGTTCCAGATCGAGAGCAGGGCGCAAATGTCGATGCTGCCGCGCATCAAGCCCGTAAAATTCTATGATCTGGTGATCGAAGTGGCGATCGTCCGGCCGGGACCGATCCAGGGCGACATGGTGCATCCCTATCTGCGTCGGCGTGAGGGAACCGAGAAGGCTGAATATCCCCGCCCCGAGCTGCGAGGCGTTCTGGAAAAGACGCTGGGCGTTCCCCTTTTTCAGGAACAAGCGATGAGGGTCGCGATAGTCGGTGCGGGCTTTACACCTGCCGAAGCGGATCAGTTGCGCCGGGCGATGGCTACTTTCAAATTCACCGGCGGCGTCAGCCATTTCTACGACAAGCTTGTCGAAGGCATGGTGAAGCGCGGCTATCCGCGAGATTTCGCCGAGCGCACTTTCAAGCAGATTGAGGGTTTTGGCTCCTATGGTTTCCCCGAAAGCCATGCGGTGTAGCGCGACGATTACGGAGTCCGGTCGGCGTCAATTATGATGGCCGATAGGTGGCCGCGCCGGTTGGTGAATTCTGGCTACCATTTGCTGTTGCGGGGAGCA
>Ga0207914_100573_pt1 | contig 14133 bp, 18 predicted proteins | sample DeeseametaMP2497_FD_184171 | JGI IMG/M metagenome (GOLD analysis project Ga0207914, IMG submission 184171) | Marine microbial communities from East of Antigua and Barbuda, Atlantic Ocean - MP2497 (SPAdes) | ecosystem: Environmental > Aquatic > Marine > Oceanic | place: East of Antigua and... | reverse complement strand
GCTTTACAGGACCTTTTTCAGCCGCAGCCTCTGGGGCGGTGGGCGGGGTGAGGTGGGACGGAAGTCCAGACGAAAGCGTTGATCTTCAGCTTAGCTCTTCTTCTACCGCGTCAGCGGTTTAGTCCAAGTCAAGCTTGGTGCACCTATATTGCTATCTCAGAGAAGTGGACACTTTGACTTCCTTAGAGCTGACCGAGCCCTCTGGCTCGAGCTCGCGGTTGCAGGGTGTTCTTGAGTAGCTTCGTTTATCTCCAACCAGGACGACTTCAGCCGTTAATGCTAAGACGCCGTGCGTTCACCTGCTCCTGGGTCCAGTCGAAGCCTCTCTGTAACTACCTTCAGGAGTCTTCTATTCGGCGTCTCTCGCGATACTCCCGAGCGCTCCGCGGAGCAGACCACCCAATTTGAGATGGTTGTCATCCAGGATTTCTTTCGCGGCTTGGGGACTCAGACGCTTGGAGCTGTTCAGTTTATTGACAAGTGTTTCTCTCGCCATGTTCTTGATGGGGTTTCCACCCTGGGGCGAGAAACCAGGTTTGGGCATCGCCAGGGGTCCGCGCACTGCTGAGGCTGCGGCTCCGAGGTAAGGGGCGTAGGGGTAAGGGTTTCCGTTGGCTTGCATATTTTCTGTCCTCCAGATGTTGGTGTTGTTCTCTAACCACACTATCTCAGGTGCCTGTTGAACAGCTGTTATTTCTGCCCGGAGAGAAGTGACAGATACAGAGGGGCTACCCGTCCGTCGATTGGCAGGGCCACTTTTGTGGTCAAACATCTCCTCTGGTGTTGGGAGAGACCAGCCCGCCTTCGATCAGATGTATCTGTCTCCCGACCAATAGAGGCAACAATCTCTTAAGCGCCTTTACTTATTTCCACGCTACCTCCCCGGAAATTGCTGCCCTTAGGGTATTCTCTATCGTCTTCACGGTGGGGATGCCATCCCGGCTCCCGGTTCAAATACCAAGTGCGGTGTTCTCCTACTCGGGCTTTCACCGTTTGCTCGGGGTTGGAATAGGTGAAGATCTCTTGAGCGCATCTGTCGCTGTAGCTGCCTTCAAACTCCCGAATCTGTCCGAAAGTGGCGATGAATGTCTCGCCTGTAGCCTCGCTCCTCATCTCCATGAAAGGCTTGTGATCGGGTTTGGAATAGGTACTACCAGAAGGCGCCTCCGCTGTCTTACCTCCTCGGGTATACATCGGTCGAATCGAACCTGATATGACGCGGTCTCCCAACTGTGCGCCCTGCAATAAGACCTCTCCCGGACGATCATTGAGGTCATGTGGGGTTTGGTCTAAAGACATGGCTTGTTTGTTAACCCCTAAAACTTCCTTGACGGCGTTGTTCGCGGTCCTAGCCGCCGCCCGGTCTTCGGCTTTCTTCGGGTCGGTGATCCTGCTGGTATCTCTATTGTGCCACGGCTCGAGTTCGTCAAACGTCCTCGAGTCGCTCAGCGAAAACCAGTCATACTCGGAGATATCGGTCCTTACGGGGAGTTCAAAGTCGGCACACTCCGCTGTAAGCAGTTCGTGGCGACCCGGCTCTCCAGAAACGGTCAGAATCGCGTAATCATCATACTGGCGCACAGACTGCCGGATCTCTTTTCGGCTACCCGGATTCAGAGTTTTGCTAACTCCACCACTGCCCTCGACCCTCAGGTTCGTCTTTTCGTCAAACCAAAGGGTTCGCTTTTTGGTAAGGGTACCTTGGGTCCCGTCGAGTTCGCGGGGGTGGTGTGAGGCGGCCACCGTACCAGCGTTGCTCAGTCTCAGACCTTTGAAGTCGACATCCTGAATTGTCACGTGGCCGGGGAAATCGTGATTGGTGTCTTGAGGCTTCTCGTCTAGAGAACGGATAAAGGTGTCGAGTTCTTGGCCCTGCTGTTGAATGTCTTGGGCCAGTTTGGCGGCGCTCTGATAGAGTGACTGATCCTTGAGGTCGCTGAGACTTCGGGGTGAGGTGGGGATAAGGCCGGCTTCTGTTTTCCTGAAAGAGTATTTTCGACTGATGGGCGTCATAAGTGTCTCCTGCTTGGGGTAAACTCAGATTAGTCATCTTGTCTCATCGGCCACTGAAGCTTCAATCACGGTCTGGTCACGGCAAGTTGGTGCCGGTTGGAACGGTTTCTGGCTCGATGCGGCCTCCACTCTGCGAATGTTCGAAGAGATTCGTACGGTCTAAGCTGCTACCCCTTGAAACACCTCACTCGACATCCGCTCCACAGCCCCCGCGAAAAGGTCCGGGCACTCTTCGTGCACCAGCAGTCCTCCCCGCTCCACAACTTCCAAAGTGGCCACTCCGGCAAACTGCGAGAGCATGGCCTGGGCGTGCTCCAGGCTAAACCAGGGGTCGTGCTTGCCCCAGACAAGATGCACCGGGGCTTCAATCCCGGCGTGCGCCTCGGCCAGAGCATCGAAGTCCCTCACCTTCGTTGTGGTCAGGAGTGCCATGGCGGCCTCCAACCGTCCCCGGTGAGCGGCAAGCGGCTCCAAGAAGAGTTTATCCATTTCCCGCTTCAACTCAGGATAGTGCTTCTCCGAGGTGAGATTCAGCGCACTTCGAGCGGCCGGAGACCTCAGCGCCAGTCCAAAACATGAAGTGGCAAAAGGCAGGCGTCCTAAAGCAAAGAGAGCACGAAAGAGAAGTGTGTAACGGCCCGGGGTCTCGGTATTACCCAAGACCAAACCGCGGACCGTCCTACCCAGCCGACTGGCAGCCACCCGTGCAAACCCTCCGCCGGAATCGTGACCCACCAGAATACAGCTCTCCAGCTTGAGACTCTTTACCACCTCTTCCACAACGTCGCTAAATGCACTCACGCCAAGCGGTGTGTCGGGGCTCCAGCGACTCATACCAGCTCCGGGAAAGTCGAAAAGGTGACAGGTGTGCGTCGTTGATAGTCTCCTCACCGCTCTACGAAAGGTTCGGCAGTCCAACGGCCAGCCGTGGATGAACACCAGATCGGGGCCTTGTCCCAGCTTCCAGTACGGTAGCGAAGCCGTGGACAGATTCAGATAGTCGGTTAGTTCTCCGTAGGGGTGGTTCATTGCTATATCTCCAATCTTGCCCCTCAAGCTTCCATCAATCCGAATTCAGACGCAATTACCTCCGGAGGTCATTGCCAAAGGGAGACCCAAACCACAAGATGGGGGAAGGAGTTGCCATGTCTCAACAAAGCAAACTGTTTGCCTCTCTTTTAAAGTATTGGCGAAATAAGAGGGGCCTGAGCCAGTTGGAGCTGGCCCTCAAGTCCGATGTGTCGGCGCGGCACATCAGCTTTCTGGAAACGGGTCGTTCTCAACCGAGCGAAGAGATGGTGCTGAGAATCACCGAGACTCTCGACTTGCCCCTGAGGGAGCGCAATCAGCTTCTGCGCGACTCCGGCTTTGAGCCCGTCTTTCCGGAGCCGGAACTCTCCGTCTTAGATGAGCCGGGAACGCGAAAAGTGATTTCCCTCATGATGGAGCGCCAAGAGCCGTATCCGCTGGTCGTGATGGACCGCTGGTACAACATTCTGCAGACCAATCAGTCGGCTCAACTGTTTCTACAAGCCTGCTTTAAAGATCGTCCTGAGCAGTTCCCGGAGCCGCCGATCAACGCCGTCCTCGCGCTTTTTCGAGACGATCAACTCAGACCGAATATCCTCAATTGGGAACCCACGGCTCGCCTACTACTAGCCCGCCTGCATCGAGAGTTACTTCATCGACCAAATGACGACCGGCTGTCCACTCTCCTGGAGGAGGTTCTGGCGCTCCCGGGAGTCCCTGAAGACTGGCACACACCGGACCCGTCGCTTGGCAATATCGCCGTCTTTCCTTTCGGGTTCGAGGCAAGCGGACGGAAATTGGAGTTCGTGACCACCCTCACCGTCTTCAGCACTCCTCAGTATGTCACGCTTCAAGAGCTTCAGCTCGAAAGCTACTTTCCCCTCAATCAAGAAACGGAAGAGCGCTGGTTGGAGCTCCGCAACCTGCTGTTGCAGGGCCGACTCTGACGCCGGCACAAAGGTTCGAACCTTGATCTCGAGCCACCCCGTCGCCGCTCCTGGTGCCGCTTGTTTCTCCCTGCAAGGAGAGATCGTCTCCCAAGACGTAGCCTCGGACAACTGAGGTTAAAGATGAAAACCAAAATCGTGCTCTTACACATTCTCATGATCGCGTTTCTCGCCGGCTCGGCGAGCGCTGATCGAATCTTACAACTCGACGACGGTATGCCGATCGTAGTCACCCCCACGGAGGATATCTCCAGCGCCGACGACGAGACCGGGCAGGCCGTCACTTTCAGCCTGATGCAAGACTGCAAGGTGGATGGCATCGTCCTGATTTCGAAGGGCACCCTGGTGAACGGCTTGATTGAGAAAGCCGAGCATTCAAAGATGTTCGGTCAAAAAGGAGTGTTGGAAGTGTCGGTTTCAAACACCAAAGCCGTAGACGGCACACCGCTCGATATCAGGTCCACCCTGGAAAAGAAGGGGAATGTGGCCAAAAATACCGAGGACAAAATCCACAGCATACTTCCGTACGGCGCGGGTTTTTTGTTCAACGGTAAGGACGCGGTTCTCTCCGCCGGCACACAGTTTACCGTCTTTATAGACGGCACATCGAAGTTCAAGATCGTCGGAACCAAAGCTTTCCGACTGAAGGAGTAGCAGCATGTCGTTCCTTCGCTTTTTTCTTCTCCTCCTGTTTCTCCAGACTCTTTGCGCCTGGGCCTCCCCCTCCGGGGAGTTCCTGGTTGGCGAGTCCGAGGGTGACGACTTTCATCATCTGCTCCGCCTCGAGGAAGGGCAAGCCACTGTCCATGAATTTACCAAGGACGGTACTTCCGCTCGCACACTGACTTTCGAGGTGAGCTCCCTGGGTCCCAACCAGTACCAGCTTCTGGGCAAGGAACACGGGGAACCCGTTCGGGGCTACATGACCTTTACTTCCGACGACGAAGCCCTGCTCTGGTTCTCCGGTCTCACTCGACTCTTCTGGGCCATTCGCACCGCGCCCACCGACCTCTCACCCCTGCAAGGGCAATGGAGCGCGCTAGCAAGCAACGACATTTGGGAAGTTGACATTACCGAGAAGCGCTTCGAAATTCTCCGAAACGGCGAAAAGGCGGGTTGGTCTCTGCATCCCGTCACCGATCAATCCGGACAGCTTCGTGTGGTGGCGACCCCGGACGGCAACACGGGGCTCAACCACGACGAGTCGTATCTACTCTATTTCGTGCCGCTGGGGCCGGATTTTTGGCTGGTTCGAAATCACGAGGAAGACCACTTCCTGATGCTATTTCGCGAGGGTTCTCGAGCTATGATGGAAGCCGAATTAGAGAAACGTCGCCAAAATCCGAAGGCCGAGGAAGACGAGTTCGAGTAGACCCCCGTGGTCGGTCGTCCCGAGACTGTCGGTGGCACTTCTAGCGGGACCCCCGTAAAGTGATCACCGTGAGCTCCGAAGGTACGCCGATCCTCAGCGCAAAGCCGTTCCAAAGCGCCGTCCCGTTATTGACGTAGAGCTGCATTCCGTCGACGTCGTAGAATCCGGAAACGAATCCGTTGTTGAAGCGCGCGACGATCCGGTCTAGTCCTCTCACCATGCCGCCGTGAGTGTGGCCGGAGAGTTGAAGATCGACACCGGCTCGGGCGGCCGCCGGTGCTCCTTTGGGTTGATGATCTAGCAGAATGACGGGGGCGCCGTTGGGAGCACCTGTCAGAGCCCGGTCCAGGTCGGGTTTTGGTAGGCCGAACCGGCCCGAGGCGGAGTCGGTGATTCCGGCCAGGACGATATCGGAGAGACCTCGGGTGATGCGGACGTGGCTATTGCAGAGTCGCCTCATGCCAAGCTCTTGATACCTCTTCATCCAGCCTTCATACCCGTAGTAATACTCGTGATTTCCGGGGATCACGAAGACCCCATCCTTGGCTCGAAGACCGCCTAAAGGCTCGACATCCTTCTTTCTGGCTTCCAGAGTACCGTCCATCAAGTCTCCCGTGATCACGATAAGGTCGGGATTCTGAGCGTTGGTTTTGGCGACCACCTGTTTGGCCCAGCGCTCGGCGAAGAGCCGGCTGAGGTGAAGGTCGGTGAGTTGGATAAGACGGTAGCCCTCAAACTCGGGAGGGAGGTTGGAGAGGGTGATCTCAATCTCTTTGACCGGGGGGACTCTGACGGCCTGAGTCACCCCGAGGATGGCCAGGGACACTGCCGAGACGCCTAGTGAATAGCGAACGAAGAGCGGAGGGAGCAGATATTCGCCTCTGAAAAGAAAGCTGACCACTCCTATGATCTCGACCGCGACCTGAAAAGTGACCAAAAGCAGAAGCGTACCGAAAAGGGCGTTGCAGAGCATACTTAGCGAACGTGGGAGTTCAGGCGAAAAGGGCGAGCCTCTAAATCGCCGGATCAGGAAATGCTGCTGCGAGGCCAACAGCAAGATGGAGCCCGTGATCAAGGTCGCCCCGGGGCTCAGCGAGAGCGGAAGCAAGAAGCGAATAAGGACGAATAGCCACAAGAGGATGGTGACAAGATGAAATTTACGCATGTTCCTTGAGAGGTTCAAACCGCTTCAGGTACCGCGGGTTGCTCAATACCGACCCGAATTCATCTCTCGGACGACGTTCCAATAGGGACTGGTTTCAAGATTCCTCAAGATTTCTTCCCAGTAGGCCTCCAGCTGAATGTCGTCCGATTCTGCCTTGAATCCGTTCTCCATGAAGCGTCTCGCCAGGTCCAGCCGTAGTCGTTGAGGATCACCAGTTCGGGTTCCGGTGTATCGCCGAGGTCGACGATACCAACAGTGGCAAAGTGGGCGCTCCCCGGAGAGCCGTAAAACACCTTGCCGTTTCTCGATACTCGAACGGTAGGGGGCTCGGGATGAACCGTGAGGTTCCCTCACTTCCCAAAGCTCGCAACAACTCGTTAACATCTCTCTCTCCCCATCACAGTCCTATTGGAGTACCGATTGCTATGCTCAAGAACATGAAGGTGGGAAATCCGAAAGAGTGGACGGTCCTCTGCTACCTGAACGGCCACGGCAATCAGCAGAGCGAAGTCGACCGGTCCGTCCGTGATCTCGAACGCGTGGGCAGCACCGATTCGGTAGATTTGGTGACCCAGGTCGCGGGCGGTGAGCCGTACTACGGAAACTACGGCTCCCACATCCAAAAGTCCAAATTGTTGGGAATGGTGCCCACCAGTCGTTCGATACCTTCCCCTCAAGAGAGCGATCCGGCCTCACCGTCGCGATTAGCCGAATCGATCATCCAGACCGCGGAAGCGTACCCTTCCAAACATCTTATGGTCGTCATGGGTGGACACGGTGGCGCTTTCCAGGGGCTGATGCCGAACAGCCAAACCGGTGAACGGATGAGTCTGGAAGGCCTGAAGACGGCCTTGAATGCAGCCAAGCAAGCGCTGGGGCGCCCCATCGACATGTTGGTCATGGATTCGTGCTTGATGGGGTCTGTGGAGACGGCACACGCGGTGAAAGACTCGGTCCGCTACCTGGCTGCTTCCGAAGAGATCGTGCTGAGCAACAATCTGCGCTACGACAAACTTGCCAAAGGGCTTCAGGGCGCCGACACCGAGGGTGCGATCGAGGCCGTCATGGAGGCTCGGAACAACAAGAGTCTGAGTACCGCCTCGGTCGTTGACTGCTCACGAATGGATGAGCTCGTCTCCCGGATGAAACCCTTCGCGATGAGTGTCGACACGGTGGAGGCGGCTGATGCTCAGCACTTTCGCCAGCCCAAGGTCTTGAAGAGAGTTGGAAGCCCCGACCGCCCTTCCACTTTGAGTGATATGCGCGACCTGAGCGATTTGGCGGGCCGTGCGGGGGACGCCGAGTTGGCTCGCTTCGTAAAAGAAGAGGTCGTGGTCCGACACGCTCACGGAGAGGGTCAGGGACTGGATGATTCTCACGGGCTATCTATCTATGCACCTTCGGGCGAACCGGTGGAGAGTTATCGGGAGTCTGGTTTTGCGCAGGAGACAGGGTGGCTAATTAATACTGCACATCCTCAGCGGACCTGATCCGCGAGTCAATTGTCGCTCAACAAATGCCCCTGGAAATACAGCTCGCCGTGACGCGCCACCACGGAAAGTTCCGGACCGCCGTCGGCTTTCCAATGATAGGTCAGACTGCCGTCGGCCTCGCGCACGACTCGAAAGTGCTGAATCCCCTGGCCCTCCTGAGAGGTGACGGTCACCTCCATCCGGGTGATCTCTTCCGTGGAGGTCTCGAATTCCAACCTACCCGAAAGCTTGGCGTGGCCGAACTCCTGAACCACGGTACCGCATTGTCCGCGCAACATGGCGCTCACCGTGTCCAGTCGATTCACCACCACACGCCCTCGGGCCGGGTCCTGGTCGACGAGAAGAAGACCGGCCGGACCGGAGCCTTTGAGATCCTCCGCAGCGAGGACGCGAGCCAGACAGTGCGCCCTGGAAATCTGGCGTTGAGCGCCATGGTAGGTCAGTTCAGCGTTCATAGGGCCGCCGTTCGGTGGGAGACCGCCCCGTCCTTCTCAGTTTTGAGCGTAGCCCAATCCTTGTAGATCGATTCGAATCTCATCCAGAATAGCCGGGTCGTCGATGGTACTGGGTACCGGAAAATCCACACCGTCGGCCAGTTTGCGGAGGGCCGACCTCAGGATCTTTCCTGAACGAGTTTTGGGTAGACGCTTGGTGATGGCGACCTGCTTGAAGTTGGCCACCGGCCCGACTTTCTCGCGCACCAGTGCCACCACCTCGGAGATAATCGTGTCGGGATTGGTCTCGACGCCGGACTTGAGCACCAGGAGTCCAATCGGCACTTGCGTGCGCAACTCGTCTTTCACCCCGAACACAGCGCACTCGGCCACCGCCGGGTGGGAAGCCACGGCCTCTTCGATGCTGCCGGTGGAGAGGTTGTGACCGGAGACGATGATGACGTCGTCGATGCGGCCCATGATGTAAACGTAACCTTGTTCGTCGATACACCCGCCGTCACCGGTGAAGTAGTAGCCGGGGTAACGCTGGTAGTAGGTCTCTTGGCAGCGCTCCTCGTCTTCCCAGAGAGTGGGGAAACAACCCGGCGGAAGGGGACGTTTCAGGACCACGGCCCCCTCCTTACCCGGCGGCAGTGACCGTCCCTCATCGTCGAGAATCTCGATCTGATAGCCCGGCATGGCTTTGGTGGGCGAACCTGGCTTCACCGGCAGCAACTCGATGCCGACAGGGTTAGCAGCGACCGGCCAGCCGGTCTCCGTTTGCCACCAGTGATCGATCACCGGCACCTGTAGAAGGTCTCGTATCCAGTGATAGGTGTCCGGATCGAGTCTCTCACCGGCTAGAAAGAGCGTGCGCAAGCACGAAAGATCGTAGGAGGAAAGGTAGCTACCCTGCGGGTCGGCTTGCTTGATGGCGCGGATGGCCGTGGGAGCGGTGAAGAGAGCAGACACCCGGTGTTCTGAAATCAGCCGCCAGAAATTGCCTGCATCGGGCGTGCGAACCGGTTTTCCCTCGTGTACTATCGTCGTGCACCCGTGCAAGAGCGGCCCATAGGCGATATAGGAGTGGCCGACCGCCCAGCCGATGTCGGAAGCCGCCCAAAAGACCTCACCCGGCTCGATTCCGTAGATATTCTTCATGCTCCACTTGAGGGCCACCGCGTGTCCTCCGTTGTCACGGACGATCCCTTTGGGCTTGCCGGTGGTGCCGGAGGTGTAGAGAATGTAAAGCGGGTCGCTCGACGAGAGAGCAACGCAGTCCGTCGGTTCGCCCAAGCTGACAGCCTCCCGCCACTCGATATCCCGACCCCGTACAAGCTGGCAGCTGAGTTGAGGACGCTGCATGACGATGCAGTGAGTCGGCTTGTGTCGCGCCATTTCGATCGCTTTATCGAGGAGCGGCTTGTATTCCACCACTCGCTCGATCTCGATCCCGCAAGACGCCGTGACAATGACTTTAGGCCGGGCGTCGTCGATTCGAACCGCCAACTCCCCCGAAGCGAAACCGCCGAAGACAACGGAATGGATAGCTCCGAGGCGGGCGCAGGCGTACATGGCGATGAGCGCCTCCGGCGTCATCGGCATGTAGACAAGGACCCGATCGCCTTTCTCCACCCCCTGCGCTTTGAGCGCCCCGGCAAAAAGCGAAACTCGGTCCAGAAGGTCTCGGTAAGTGAGAGTCTCCTGAGAGTTGGTGACGGGGCTGTCGTAGATGAGGGCAGGCTGGTCGGCCCGCCCGTTTTCCACGTGCCGGTCCAGGCAGTTGAAACACGTGTTCATCTGGCCGTCTGAAAACCACCGACCACTTTCCAAGACGTTGCTAAACGGTCTTATCCAGCTGATCCCGGAGGCCGCCTTGCGCCAAAATTGCTCGGGATTCAGTAAGGAGGCTTGATAAGTTTGTTGATAGTTCACCTCGATTTGTTCGAACGGGCGAGTTGGTTTCCCCCGGCGGTCAGCTTCGAACCGACCGGTTCATCAGTAGAGCCGCCCCGCCCCGCAGAAAGCCCTTTGCCAAACAACTCCCTCAAGTCATCGGGCGTGAGCGGCTTAGCGTTATCCTCGACCAGAAGTACCCGGGAACTAAACAGAGCGGTCTTTTTCTGCATCGTCATCAGACGATGGCCCGCGTAGCTCCTGTCCGGTTTTCATTTCTGTGGGTATAAATATCCATGTGTCGTCCACTCCCCCCAAGCCCAAACGCCGCCTGAAGGCTCACCAAGTCACCCTCTACTCGTTACTCGTCGTGGGAGCTGTGGCACTCCTTTTCACCTGGTCTCCGTGGAACAGCAGAAGGATCTGCGAATCCAATATCCTTTTGCTTTCCCATGCTTTGGAGAGCTACAAGGCAACCCACGGACAACTGCCCATGAATCGTCATCAACTCGTGCCCGACTATCTGCCCTCGTTGCCGAACTGCCCGAGTGTGGGGATCGACACCTATCGAGTGGCCTTCGGTCGTCGTGCGGGGTATGGGGATCCGGAGGATGGGGACTACTATTTAATTCGTTGTACCGGGATGGAGCATGATTGCCAGGCCGGGTTTCCGGCCTACGATACAAAGTACGGCATGATGTTTGCTCCGCCAATATCAGAGCGGGGTCAACAATGAAGAGCCGTATACGTCCTTTGGACGTGCTGGCGCTGGGAGGAGTCACCCTTTTTATAGGTGCACTCCTCGCCCCGAATTTCGTGAGGGCTCGTCACCGAAACGCGACGACTGCCTGCAAGAGCAACTTAAAGAATATCGGCACGGCGATGGAGATGTACTCGACTGACTACGACGGCATCCAAGGGCTCATCGAACGCCCGTGAGAAAGTTCCTCTTCAAGTGGAGGTTCGTGCTGGCCGGCGGAGCTGTCGCCGTCCTCCTGTTCTCCCTTCAGAGACTGCTCTCACCCGGCTTCCTGAGAGCCGACCACTCCGCACCTGCAACAACCTGCAAATCGAATCTAAAAGTCCTGGCCGCGGCACTGGAAATGTACTCCGATGATCACCAAGGGAGTTATCCTGCCACTCTCTCCGAGCTTGTCCCGAGGTACCTCCAGAGCGTCCCGGAGTGTCCCGCCCCTGAATCCCAGGGGTATCAAGCGGAATTCGGACGGACGGCCGCTCACAATACCGAGGGTCTCGACAACTACTATCTCATCCAATGCTCCGGTGCCGGTCATCAGGGTTATCCAAGGAACTATCCCCGATACGACAGCGCCCGTGGCCTCGTCGAGCGGTAGTAAAAGGCCCCGGTGCGCTGGGTTCAACTCTAGCAAACCGAAGTCGGAATACAAACGTTGTTCTAACGCCGACCGGCTACTATAAACTCAGGAGAAACCTATGTTGATGTTTTCGAGTCTTCAGAAAGCCGTGCAGGCCGGTTTTACATACCTCGACTATCGCCGCGATCTCGGCGTCTATCTGGTCGAGAAGACCCTCATCGGAGAGGATGGGAAGTTGGTCAAGGCGGTAGCGCTTGTCCAGGTGGGCGCAATCGTCACTCAGGATGGACTGTAGAGACGCTCTATGCCTCTGTCCGATTTTCTTTCCTGTGGGTATAAATATCCATGTGTCGTCCACTCCCCCCAAGCCCAAACGCCGACTGAACGCTCACCAGGTCTATCCAGAGCCTGGTCGAGCGCCCCTGAAAGTCACAACCGAATAAAAGCCCGGCGATCGAGACCAACCGCCGGGCCCGGGTAAGCGACAACTCAGAAGAGAGAAGGAGAGCGTCCGCGAACCCTAACGAACAAGTGACTCGATCGAGGTTTCCTCAATTGAGCGCTACAGGTTCTACAACTCTATCCCCTACTAAACTCTTCACTGCTTCTCTGATATAAGTGCCCATCGAAGAGAAGTTCTTTCTCCGGGTGGCCATCGCGAAATTCGCGGCGGCCTCGTGCGTATCAGGGGGAATGACTTCTCGCGTCTGCTCCAAGGCTTTCTCCAGACACAGCGCGGCCAGTTCGTACTCCTTGATCTCCAGGGCGGTCACGGCTTTAAACAGCTCGGCGAAAGCGTCGGTCCGACGCGGGTCCGGAGTGGGAGGCGGCGGCGCCATCTCGGTGTGCCCCACCAGGGCCTTCCGTAAACACAGCGCCGCAGTGTCGATGTCGTGTAGGAACAACGACTTGGAAGCGCGGTCCAGCTCGATGATGGTATCTCTAAACATGAATTCTACTCCTTCCACTTCATCCTACGCCGACTCCCCTAGCCCCCCGATATCCAGGACGCTAACACCCCGGTATCCGACCGGATCCCACAAAGGGACTAAGAGAGGCGAGACGAACCGCACGGCATGGCCGAGATAGGTATACTTCACGGGACTTTAGAGAGCTTTCCACAAGCGGTGCTGGAAGCGCTGAACAGCTATCGGCGCGGCTGCTGTCGCTATCTCACCATCGATGCTCTGAATTTGGACGACCACTTGAACAGCGGCTGGTCGACTCCGGTGGTCTTGGACCTGTTCTCTCGCAGGCTTCCGTTTTTAAACGAAAGCCTCTACCTCGTCTGGCAGTTCACCAGCACCAAAGTGCTCAACGAACCCCGGACCCTGCGCCTTCACAATCGCGCCACGGTGAGGAAACTGGCCGGCCTGGCCGGATACAAAACGCCCCGCTCCTATCTTTTCCCGGCGCGGGAGACCTTTCCCAAGCTCCCCGAAGACGGATTCGTGAATCTCCGATATCCGGTCTCCTGGGAAAAAGCTTTGAAGCATTGCGGTCCTTATCCGATCCTGCAAAGTCTCGCCTTTTCCGGCGAACAGGGAGGGCTCATCACCGATCTGGGCGCTCTGTGGCGCCGCTACAACGAAACCGGCAGCGGACTGCAGGAGTTGGTAAGTCCGCCCGAGTCGGAGCGAATCTACCGCGTCTACTTCGTGGGCGAAGTGGTCCTGGTGAGAGAGATGGACCCTCTCACCAGACAGCTCTACCCGAGCAATTCTCTCCCCGAGTCCGTTACCAAACCACTGATCGCGGCAGCCCGCAAACTCAGAAAAGAAGTTCACCTCGATATCTCTAGTTTCGACTTTGGTTGGGACGGGGACGAGGTGGAGTATATCGATTTGAATCCGGATCCCACCCTGGAGTGGTGGAATCTGGGAGAGCACGACTTCAGCCGCCTGGTGGACGGAGCCGTGACCCTGCTGAAGAATTATCTAACCCCGGCCGAGAAGCCGACAAAGACCAATAAATCCGCATCGAACAAGAAAGGCAAACGATGACGCTTACAAAGTTACAGAAAGACGGAGTCGACGCAGCGCTGGCAGCAGCCGCCCGCGAAGGCAGCCGCCTGGAGGCCATCTCTTTCTACAATACCATTCTGGAGAAGACCGATCTCAAAGAGTTTGCTCAATCGCTCCAGGCCGACCTGCGTGCGCGCGGGGTGCTGTTTGGAGACCGACTGCTCTGCCCGTTCCTCCGACCTAACTTCGTGGGCCGGGAGCAGCTTGATCTGCTGGCTTCAGCCGTTCGAGGCGTGGTGGGTGCCATGAACGTGTTGGCTCCCCGCATCGTGGAAGAGCCTGAATTACAAGATTTTCTTGGTATGACCGAGCAAGAGCGGATGTTGGCGGCGGTCGACCCGGGCTATTCCGATCTCTCCGTCACCAGTCGTCTGGACAGCTTCTTGCTGGGTGGCAAAGTCCGTTTCGTTGAGTACAACGCGG
>Ga0207914_100571_pt1 | contig 14189 bp, 11 predicted proteins | sample DeeseametaMP2497_FD_184171 | JGI IMG/M metagenome (GOLD analysis project Ga0207914, IMG submission 184171) | Marine microbial communities from East of Antigua and Barbuda, Atlantic Ocean - MP2497 (SPAdes) | ecosystem: Environmental > Aquatic > Marine > Oceanic | place: East of Antigua and... | reverse complement strand
ACGCAGATTCCGAGAAGGTTGTGAGCCAGGGTCGGTCCGCCCTGAGAATATGGGATGAGATGGTGCAAGTGGAGCCAAATTTTATGAGGACAGCCTGGAGTGGCGCAGCACCAACCCTCGCGACGAAGAACCTCTCGCTTCTGAGCCTTGGTGGCGAAACGGTTGTGAGGGTTGAAGCAGACATTCTTGTTTTGAATGGGTGGGATAATGTTCTCCAAAGCTTTCAAGTAGTCGATTGCGGCCCGTGCGGGGGACCCCTTCACTCCCGCTACTCGATTCGACCCCTCCGCCTTAGCACTTTCTCCACCTTCCTGGCTGCCGCCGGTCTGGTTTCTAAAAATCGGTTGGTCTGATTCCTGGATTTTCCCCGTGCGGGCCGAGTCCATTCTCTTGTCGTCGGTCTCGAAGAGTTCCGGAGACGGCATGCCACCGATCGCTCCCAAGAGTTCATTGACCAATCTTTCGTTCTCGTTATACGACAGATCTGTAGAACACTTCGTGCAACAAGACTCCGGGTGAGGCACCTCCGAATTTTCCCCCGCACGGGAACCCACGGACTCATCTTCGACCTCTTCACAAATCGGAATGAACCCCATCTCCTCGGCTACTCCTCGAGCCTTCGCCACCAACGGAATCTCCCGATTCTTTTGCGCCTGCAAATCCTTATCCATCTCCATGCGCACCTTCTCCAAAGTCTCTTCGTCCACGAGCTGGTTGGAGATGTAGGACGCCAGCGCCCACTCCAACACCTCGGCAGTGGTGACAGCTTTGTCCTGCTCCAAGGAATAGATCCGCCGCGCCCGATCCAGCATGGCCAACACCTCCTCCGACATCCGGCATCGAAACTCGGTGGTCGCCCGCTCGGTCTCCTCAAACGCATCACCGGGTAGCGCACCCTTCGGAGTTTTGGAAACAAGCTTCTCTATCTGCTTGTAATTCAAGTCCCCGCAAAGCTTCAGCCAAAAAGCCTCGGTCTCTGGAGAGGCCTTCCTGGACACTTCTCGCAGCTTGCTCCACTCGATGTGCCCGTGTTCCGCGGCAAGAGTCAGGTCCGGGAGCCCTATCAAATTTCGGGCCACCCGCCGACACTCACCGGCCACTCCCTCGGTCAAGCCGAGCCGAGCCACCGAATAGTGAATCTCCGAAGAACAGCCGTAGCGCTTGAACCCTTTCGTCTCTCGCATCGCAAGCAAGCAGCGACCCAGGAGAAGGCGGTAAGAAGTGAGACTGCCGACAGCTTTTCTGGCCAGGCTATGAACTTCGGAAACCTCAAGAGACAGGAGCGTGTTCATACGGAAGAAGGACGGGTTTGTCAGTTGGTTTGTCATACTCCATTCTACCTTCAGGAAGGGGCCAAGGTCAAAACCGACACGACCAACGAGGCCCATAACCACGCCGTTTCGCGGCCTCTTCAGGGATGATTAGACACGCTCATTCCCAGGCTCATGATATTTCTAATGGAAAGGACTCTTTGAAGGCTGTCTGCGGCCGTTCGCGGCCGATGTCAGCTTGTTTGATAGCGACATTCTCTTTCTGCGAAAGTTGCCGGGTTTGCCGAATTTCTTAAGTTTTTTTTGCGGCATTCTCCCGCGCGGGGAAAGGCATCCGTTCTGCTAGCCGGCTCCCCGTTTCATTTCAGGAGTCCGGATAGATGTTAGACTAGCTGAATTCTTAGCACAGGCAAGAAACGTCCCGGCACACTTTCAGACTCCCTACGCCCCCAGTCCAGCGCACCGCAACGCCTGTAAAACTCAGCCGCCTGAGGGTCACTCTGAATGATGAGGCTACCGACGTTAAGGCCAGCGGCAATTACCTTGGCGTGCTCGAACAATTGGCGCCCCAGCCCGCGTCCGATATACGGCGGATCGACAAACATCGCATCCAATTCCACTGAATCATTAACGGGTCCGCTCGAACCGTAGAAGCCGAAAACTCGGTCGCGGTCTTCAAGCAAAAAGAAGAGTTCCGAATCGAGTTGTTCCGGTGTGTAAGTCAGTTCATCGCGGCATTGACCGAGGAAGACTGAATCGTAGCCCCAGTGAGCTTTCGACCGGAGAGCTAGTTGTGACAAATCCTCAGCATCGGAAGGAGTGGCTCGTCGGAGATTTGTTCTCAGTCGGTCTTGCTTCATAGAGACACCAAAGTACGGCGCTAAAGAGGGCGCTCGAATCCTGCTACGGGGACTTGCTGCTCCCCCTTCCAAAGCGAGAGACTTCCCCCGTTCGGGCCGTTGCTCCAAATGATAAGCCCATCCTCTTCCAACTCTAAGCTCAAGTGGAAATCGGGGTGAACGCCTGTTGCCAGGAGCCGTATACTTTCCTTCGGCTCCAACGTGTATTTCTCGCCCCACGGCTCCAGCCATATGTCCAGGCACTGCTTTCGGTTATTCTGAAAGAACATGTTCTGGGTCATCACGACAACGCTCCAATCTTGTAGAGTCTTCGCCTCGCAACCCTACTCTCCCCGAAACCCACCCAACTCCGGCACCCGCCCCGCCTTCAACTCCCCCAACCAAGCATCGAGTAAAGCCTGTCCTGAGAACCAGAATCCTCGACACAGTTGCAGATATTGAGCAACCACCTCCCTCTCACCCAGGGCGAGAAACCTCCGAGCCAACCCGAAGTGGGGTCCGAAACTGTTGAGTTGAGGTGAGCCTTCGATATCGGCGGCGGCCAGTAGGTGTGTTTTCGCTTGTTCGAGATTGTCGTCGTTGAGGGCCAGATGACCGAGGGCGAGGTGCGCGCAATGGAGACTGTTTCCACGATTCCAATTCTGCTTTGATGGCGGTTGCTCGAGTAGCTCTCTGGCAAAGCTCTCTACCCTAGAGTAGTCGCCGGCGCGGAGGGCGTAGCTTACGGCGTCGACCAGAAATATCGAGCGTAGATCCGGATCCTCCTGGTTTTCCAGAGTTTCCTCGCACCAGGCGACGGCTTCCATCAGGAGTCGAGTCCGAGCGCCAGGGCTGAGAGCCTCTCTCGCGACACTCTCGATGGCGTTGCCCACCGACATTCGATTTGTCAAATCTTCGGGTGCCAACTCCGCGGCTCGTTGCGAAAGCTTGAGTGAGAGCAAGGGTTGGGAAAGGCGAAAGAAGCTTCCGGCCTTATTGAGAACGCCCGGATTGTCGAGGTTTCGTAGAATTGCTTCGGTCCAGGCTTGGAGCATGATTTGATACTCACCGGGCGAACCGAGCCAGAGACTTCCCGCCGTCGTTGATTCGGCCAGGTGAGGATGGTGATTTACCAGCCAGAGGTTATGGGGATTGACCTTGCTAAGCGATTCCATTCCGGCGTAGTCCGCCAGCACGATCCTCAGGAAGATATCATCCGGGCATTTCTCGAGGAGGCTCTCAAATTCGGCAGCCTGGTGAGCGTTGCAATGCATTCCGATCAAGCGAATCATGGAGGTGAACATGGTCGGCCGAGTCTCGTCGAAGCAGAATGCGAGACTGCGATACACCGCCGGGATGGTGATCTCGGTCGACTCACTGTTCGGGTTCAGCGCCTCCCACCAGCGAGCGATGTTCAAAACTCTGACAAGGTCGGCGCTCCCCTCTCCCTGGTCGTAGAGCCCCCTATCGCCCTCAATGGTGTCTTTGTGAACCGATTCGGCAAGGCTTTCACCGTGCAGGTGCAGGGCTCTCCAGAGATGGCCTGGCTTCATCTTGGATTGAGAGCCACCGGCCATTTCCACGGCTTCATCCCAGCACTGTCTCAAAGAGTTCTCGAAAAGCGGATAGAACGGCTCCAGATCTTCAATACGCTTCACCGGAGAAGTTTCACCACCCCGCATTGCCTGAGGGAACAGGTCGTCCATATCGACCGGCCCCTCAAAAGTCTCTCCACTCAAATTCTCCAGCAGCTCAATAGCGGCGGGGTCCTCCCCTTTCAGGGTTTCCTTGAGCCAATTCGGGTCTTGAAGAAGCTGTCTACATCGGGAGCAAAGGGGCTGGTCTCGCCCAAAATTGATTGCCTTTGCGGTCCGGCACATCTGGCACGTCGATGGCCTCCGTTTCAACACTTCTTCGGCGACGAAAGCCCTCTCCCAACCGGACTCCACAGTCTCCAGGTAGTGCATCCAAACTTGAAGAGCCTCGTCCTGTCGGGGCGGAGGATAGAGAAGCCCTAGATAGGCCAGATCACTCATACTCTGCGCTTCGAACTCAAGATTCTCTCGGTGGCTTCCGCGCCGAGCCTCGAAGACCGCCCTCCAGAAGTCTCGACGTTGACCATCAAGACCCGCCAGAAAATCCTCATTCGGAAACTGCTGACCCAGGAGAAAGGAAAGTCGAAGAAGACTCTCACCGGCTATCTCGGGCAACTCCATGAGAACCGTTTTGTAGATCTCGAAACCCGAATCCAAATCGCCGAGCGCGATCTCCGTGTCCGCTCGGGCTTTGATCAGCAATGCCGGAATCTCCATAACTCGAAATTTCTCTCCGAATCCCCATCCCCTGTTGCGCCGTTCTCCCTTGAAAAAAATAACCCAATTAAATGAAATTTAACCTGGGTAGAGAACCTCCCCGCGATGAAAGACGCGTTCGAACTCAAGCTACCCAGTATTGCCCAGATGACCCTCGAGCAGAAGGCCGCTCAGATGGTGATGATCGACATTCCGGACACCGAACTCGGCCAACGCACTCTCGATCATATCGCCCGCTACGACTACAACGGCATCATTCTTTTCGCCAAGAATGTGGTCGACCGTAAGCAGCTGGTGGCTCTGAATCGGCAGCTGAACCGAACCTTTCAAGCCACCCCGCTCCTGACCGTGGACCAAGAGGGTGGATTGGTCGATCGCTTCCGCTTTCCCGGGATGAATAATTCGCCCGGCGCCATGGGTCTGTCGGCCACCGGCAGCACGGAGATGACCGAGCGAGTTCACGAGATTATGGGGATCGAGCTGGCCTCGCTGGGCATCAGTCTGGATTTCGCACCGTGCCTTGATGTGAACTCCAACCGCGCCAACCCGATCATCGGGGTCCGCAGTTTCGGAGCCGAGCCGAAGCAGGTCATCGACCACGGTCTGGCAGCCATACGCGGACTCCAAAAAGGCGGCGTGGCGGCTTGCGGCAAGCACTTCCCCGGACACGGCGACACTTCGGCCGACTCTCATATCGATCTTCCCACGGTGGGACGAAGCAAGGAAGAGCTGGACAAGAATGAGCTGGCTCCCTTCAGGGCGGCTATGGAAGCGGGTCTTGATTCCATTATGACGGCTCACGTCACCTTCCCGGCTCTCGACCCGACCCCCGGATTGCCGGCCACCTTATCAAAGCCGATCCTCACCGGACTGCTCCGAGAGACTTACGGATACAACGGCGTGATCTTCACCGACAGCATGGCCATGCAGGCCGTGGCCGATCGTTGGGGCGTGGCCGAAGCGGCGGTGATGTCGGTGCAGGCCGGAGCGGATATCGTCTTGGCCTGCGGCTCCTTCGACAACCATATCGCCACCGTGGAAGGGCTGATCGAAGCGGTGAAGGACGGTCGGCTGACGGAAGAGCGTCTGGACCAGTCGCTGGAGCGCATCTTTCACCTCAAAGAGAAATACTGCCGCGATCCCGAGGACCAGCCGAGCTATCCGGTGGAAGCTCATTGCGAGTTTATGACGGACGTTTGCGACAAGAGCATCACTCTACTGGAATCCTCCGGCTCGGCGCTTCCGTTGAAAGGTAACGTGCTGGTCTTGATGCCCGACATGCTGCCTCAAACTCCCCTGGGGGAACTCAACCGCGCCGTTTCTCTCGCCGAAGTTCTGGGAGAAGAGAGGAAAGACGAGGAGGTGACCATCGAGGAAGTCCGCTTTCATCTCCACGGCAGCGGCGACAGTTGGCGGGACCTCTCTTCCAAAGCAGCGACCTACGACCAGGTCGTCATTTGTCTTTACAGCCGCGACCAACTGCCCGACGGACAGCGGACGCTGGTGGAAAATCTCCTCCGAGACGGAGTGGACCCGATCGTCGTCTCCCTTTCCAGCCCTTACCTGTTTGACAAGGTTCCTCAACAGGTCACCAATCGGGTTCTGACTTACAACTACACGCCGTTGACCCTGGCCGCCCTGGCAAGGGTCCTGTTGGGACGCCAAAAGCCGATGGGCGTGTGCCCCGTTCCCCAACCAACCACAACATGAAGTTGGGGTGCCCTTGGGCGTGAATTTCGTCGCGAAGGTCGGTTCGAGGTGATGACTCTGCTAGAAGATTTGAGGGCGGTGAATCGGGAATTCATAACCGAAAATCGACGACGCAGAGGCTTTGCCTCGGGCCGAGATTCGTGGCGGAATTCACGCCCGAGGGCACCTTGGGTTTAAAAACGAAAGGTTATCAACCGGGAGACCCTAAACTTAATCAACATGCCAAGTATCCTCGACAACATGAAAGCCATCCTCGGGGGGATGTCCGTGACGTGGCAAAACTTCAAAGAGCAGCCGATCACGATCAACTATCCCTTGGTACGAGACGACAGCATCCCCGCCAATTCCAGGGGAATGTTGAGAATGGTCGATTTCCATTCCGACGACTCGATCAAAAACAAGAGTGACTGGTATCGCGGTACTCGTTGGGCACCCTGCACCACGGGCTGCCCGGCCCACACCGACGCCAGACGGTACGTGACCCTGGCCGGCGAGGCGAAGTGGCGTGAAGGCCTGGAGCTGCTTCGGCGGACTTACCCTTTCGTGGCCTCCCTGGGGCGAGTTTGTCCGGCCCCCTGTGAGAAGAGCTGTTCTCGAGGTTTTACAGGTCCCGAGCCGATCGCCATTCGGAAGCTGAAACGTACCTACTCCGATTGGGAAGAGACGCTCCCTATCGAAGACCAGTTTTCCTACGAAGAGTACTGTTGTAGCAAGCCTTTAAACGGCAAGAAAGTTGCCATTGTAGGCGGCGGACCGGCCGGTTACCAGAGCGCCATGCTCCTGCGTGCTTGGGGCTTTGAATGCACGATTTTTGAATGCCGAGACATCCCCGGCGGCTTTCTCACCCTGGGCATCCCGAAATACCGTTTACCGCGCCGCGTCGTAAACCGCGAGATGGAGCGCATCCACTCCTTGGACGGCATTCACATGGTGCTCTCTACCGAGATCGGCGTGGACGTGCCTTTCCAAAAGCTGCGCGACGATTTCGACGAGGTGATCATCGCCTGCGGTGCTTGGAAGCCATACCATCTCGGCCTGGAGAACGAAGAGAAGCCCTGGGTTTACTACGGGGAAGACTTTTTAGAAGAGCAGCTTCGCGGACGGCTCACTGAGACACCGAAAAGAGTGGTCGTGGTGGGTGGAGGAAACACCGGTTTCGACTGCGGTCGGACGGCCCGACGTCTGGGCTCCGAAGTCATGATGATCTACCGTCGTACTCGCCGGGAGATGCCATCTGAAGAAGAAGAGATCGAAGACGGCGAAGAAGAGGGCATTCACATCGAGTGGCTGACTTCGCCTCACCGAATCGTCCTGGACGAAAAAGGCAACCTCAAGGGCCTGGAAGTCATCAAAAACCGGCTTGGAGAGAAAGACCGCTCCGGTCGACGGCGCCCCATTCCCATCGAAGGCAGTGAAACGCTGCTGGAATGCGAGATGATCATCACGGCTCTCGGTCGGATGGTGGATATCCCCTGGCTTCCCGAAGAGATCAAGATCGAGCGATGGGGTACCATCCGAGTCGATGAGAAAGGCGAGACCACGCTCCCCGGCGTTTGGGCGGCGGGCGACGTGGTGAACGTTTCCACCATTATCGAAGCGATAGGAATGGCCGACAAAGCTTGTATCGGAATCGCCAAGAAACACGGCGTGCTTCCCAATGAACTGCCTTTTCTTTACAACTACGAGAGAAAGGGTCAGGAGTATCTGGCCGTCACTCCTTTCGAGGACGGCTCCTCTCCCGACCTGGACCATCCGGCGGTCAAGCGCCGCATGGGACTGGGCGAGGTCTCCGACCCGCCCGAAGTCAATTTCGCCGACCCGACTCCCTGGAAACGTCAGGCCAAGCAGAAGCCGTTCCGCAAAATGGACCTTCAGGTGCCGATGCCCAAGCTTCCGGGCGAGGTTCGAGTGCAAACTTTTGACGAGCTCGATCTCGGATTCACGTTGGAGATGGCGCAGCAAGAAGGTAAACGTTGCTTTGGCTGCGCAGCCGAGATGTGCGTGGGCTGCGGAGTCTGCGTGGACGCCTGTCCCGACTCTTGCATCCACCTGGAGTCGCCGGAAACCGAAGAAGGCTGGGAGTACCCGGCCATCTACAGTATCGATCTAGCTCGTTGCTGCTACTGCGGATTGTGCACCGAAGCCTGTCCCACCGACTCTCTGGTCTGGACCTCTAACTTCGAGTTGAGTATCCAGGAGAAGCAGAACGCTTACCTGACTAAAGAGCGGATGGACCTGGGTCTGGTTCGCAATGAAAAAGGCAAGTCTTAGACTCTAAACAGAGTACGACCAGCGCAGCTGAAGCTCGACTTCTTCGGTGATCTTGCCGTCGTCTTCTTCGCGTTCGTGCTCGATCGCGAGGATGGCGTCGGCGGGGATAGTGAACCGTTCACCTTTTACCTGAATGCGAAATCCCTCCCCGCTCTCGATGGCATCGGCGGCCCTTCTGAGGGTTTTGACGAAGGTCTCCTTGTCGACGATGCGCTCTACGTCTCGTTCATCAGCCATAGCGTTACTCCAAGTTTATGATAGGCGGAGATTCTGGCAATGGGATTTGCAACCTGCCCACTGACGAGCCGCGGTTATCGGATAGCGGAAGTTATTTCTTCCAACTCTCCACGAGCTGTCGTCTCCTCTCCAAAATTCCCTGAAGATGAGCCTCTCCTAAGGGCTCCCTAAGGAGGGCTCTGATCTCGGCCTCGCCGAGTCTCTCCAGATTTCTCATTGTGGAGTCCGGATAGAAATCAGTAAAGGCGGGATGACGGCTCCGTACCTTCACCTGAACCCAAAGCCTTCCGTCCCAAATGACGTAGGGTACCGTGCGCTCGGGGATACCGTTAAGCAGTTTATACAGAAGGTTCATCCCTTGAGGCCAAAACTGTCCCCACCAGGGCCCGAAGGCGCTCTGGATTTCTTCCAGGGTCGGTTCCACCAGCTTCGAAGGGTTGTCAAACGGAAACGGTTCCTCACCGGAAAGTCCCCCCTCGTGCCAACCTCCCCGGCGTAGGAACGGAAACTCCCCGTAGCGCACCTTTTGGATGTCCATGGCCCCCTCGAAATCGATCAGCAACAGCCGTCCATCCGGCGCCACCAAAAGATTGGCCGCGTGGTTGTCGTAGCGGCCGAGCAAGAAGCAAAGTATTTCCGAATTGGCCAGGTCGGGCTGAACAAAGTCCGACTCCTCCGACGGCCGGGCCCCTTCCACGAACAGTTGCACACTACCGGTACGTCTGTCTTGCTCCCACGGCCAGTCCTCTCCCAACTCTTGACGCCGCAGAGTTCGAAAGACGGTCGGCGGAACCAATTCCGTTCCCAGCTGAAGGTCAAACCGGTAAGCCACCGCCTCGGCCACGCTACCCCAGGGTTCATCCTCGCTTCGAAACACACCCTTGAGCCCGTTCGCCAGGGTGAGCACGTGGTAGTCGTTGCTACCGTCCCAATTTTCCACTGCCGTGGAGAGCGCGCGAATCGAGACAACCTCTTCTTCGGCCAGCTCATCCTCCAACGACTTTGGCCATCTCTGAGCCAGCGTCGGACTGACTAGAAGTAGCAAAAGAACCATCAAGACTCGAAAGTTCACGAAAGTCTCTCCACCCGGCAGCCGTTCTTTCTCATCTCCGCCTGCAAAATTCCCAGCGCGATGGACACGCGTGTCCTATCGCCGCGTAAGGCATCTGCACTCAATCGCTCAAAGTTCTTCCTCTAGGAGAGCAAGAGCGAAAAGACGATTGATGAAGGCCAGGGTCTCGTGGAGCGGGCACACTGATTCCATCGCGAGGGCTAGTTGCATCGACGTGCTCTCTCCTTGCGCCAACGGCTCCGCCAGGGCGAGCACTCCGGAGTAAAGCTTGCGAGTGAAGGTTTGGCGAAAGTAGTCGCCGACGAGAGCGAAGCCGTCTTGCAAGACTTCCAAGCGCAAGTCCCCACGCAAACGGACAATCTTGTCCACGGGAAGCCGCTCCCCCAGGAGTGAGAGCGTCGCCCGTAGCTTAGCCTCGAATTCCCCGGCGTCGCCAAAGGTGTGCCGAGCCAGGACTTTGTAGCCGTTGGGCCACTTCTGATCGGCCCGACAAGGGGTCACCAGCTCAAACGATCGCTCGGGCATACGGAGTAAGACCCCCGAGACGCAAGCGATCGTCGAGGCTGCCGCATCCATAGGCAGCTCCCGGCCAGTGGACTTCTTCCACTTCTCGGGCTTGGTGCGGGCCCGGCCGGCAAAGGCCTTGCCGGCCCAAGCGCCGTCCATCTGCATGACCAGTTCGACAAAGAGAAGTTCCTCCGCAGTGTACTCGGCGAAAACCTTCCGGAGCATTCCCCGACTCAAGACCGAAAAGCGATCGATCTTACATCCCCGCCGACGGGCCACTTCGTGGAGCTTACGAAAACGGTCGGGATCCCGCATCGGCTGAGCCGTCGTTGTTTGAGGATACACACCGAAGCAATCGGCGAAGTCGTGGCAGAACTTCTCATAATCCGGATTGTCGAGCGGGTCGGTGGCCCAGTAGCAAAATCCGTTGCCGGCCGTATCCCCGAGCTGTTCGCGCACCGACCGCAGCACGCTTTTCCAGAGGTCGGCGTGCTCGTCCGTGTAAGGCCAGGCCCCGTTGAGCTTCAGAGCGGAAATTCCGCAAAACCAGCAACCTACCGAACAGCCCTCGCACAATTCGACAGCCAGACCCGAATGCACCAACCCCTCGTTTTTCGTCTGACCCAACTCGCCTGCGCAACGTCTGAGCTGGCGGGCTCTCCAAGCCTGATAACCGGGATGAACAGAGTCGGCCTCCCTTTGCAAGCGATCGCGAAAAGCCAACTTCTCTGCCATAAACGACCGATAGCGGAGCAACGATAGTGAGGGCTCGGCACGGTGGGCGGGATGTTCGCTATCAAGCTCCCACAAAGGCCTGATGGCCAGGGGATCGGCCTGCAAACCGGCTGCTTTTGTCACCGTGTAGGGATCCTTCGGCAGGGCCTCGCGAAACGCCGGATCGGCGGTCCAGTATTCGCAAAAACGTTTGCAGTGGGCCACGTCGCTGCGATGCTCTTCGGTAGCGACGCTATCCGGTTCGAGCAAGGAGGGGATTTCGGCGGTAATCATACCCTCGCAGTTCCGCGTCAGAAAGGAACATTCCCCTCCGATCGGCCCCCAACAAAGGCCCGGAGGATGCCCCTACCCTCCCGCGGAAAGGAGTTTCATGCAAACATCAACGCTCGCCAAGCAGTTCTGGGAAGACGGCTTCGTCGCCGTCCCCAACCTTCTCGACTCGGATCAAGTGGAAGCTCTCAACCAGCGAGTTGATGCCATTCTAGCCGGCACCGCTCCTCATCCTCAGAAGTTCATCCATCTCGAGCCGGAGCAAGCAGAAAGTCCACTGGTTCATATCGACAAAGCTCTGGTAGTCCGCAAGATTTGCAACCTGGCCATCCTCGACCCGGTGATCGGCGAGCTTCTCGAGAACCCCAACGTAATCTCGACCGCTACCGAGATACTGGGTCCGGACATCAAGCTTCTCAACGACCAGATGCTCTGCAAACCAGCGCGCTTCGGCTCCGCCAAGCCTTACCATCAGGATTCGGCCTACTGGCCCGTCGAGCCCATGGAGCTGATGAATATGTGGATCGCGCTCGACGAGGCCACCTCTGAAAACGGCTGCCTGCGCTACCTCAAGGGTTCTCATAAGAACGGTCTTCTGCCCCACGACGAGCAGCTTGGCCATCATCGTATGCCCGCCGGCTGGCGTGAAATGTCGGGCCGTCCCGAGGAGGTCGTGGTGCCCGTTCCAGCGGGTGGCTGCATCTGCCACCACAGTCTCGTGCTCCACCAATCCCCTGCGAACAAGACCTGGGATCGCCGTCGCGGACTCTCTCTCGTCTTCATGCGGTCCACCTCAAAGTGGACATCTGAAAACCCCCAACCCAAGTTTCGTCTGATCGCGGGCCAAGCCCACGAGGGCTGCGTTTAGTCCGTGCCTTTAGCCGAAGCTCGATAGGATTCTCGAGGTACAACCAGCTTCGGAGGTCTCAACTCGGCCGCCCGGGCAAACAGCGAATAGCTGCCCTCCACCATCTCGGTGACGTCGCGCACAGAAGCCATGAAGCTCTCCAGTTCACGGGTTCTTTCACATTCCACCAGGCGCACTCCCTTATTCCGCTCATTTGGGAAGAAGCGCAAGTAAAATAGAGGCTCCCCTCGACGAATCAAGATGTTTCGCTCGACATCGATCCATTGGAACGAGAAATTGATCTGGCGGGGCCAGATATCGATGGGAAACCGCCCACCATAGAGCAGCAACGGCAGCCGAGTGCAGATCTCACTATAGAACGCCGGAGTCTGCTCGATGTAGACGGACTCGTCGCTCACGAACACATAGGGCAAATTGACCTGCAGAGTAGGCTGAGAGGGATTGGCCCAGATAGAGGGCGGTGTGACCGACATCGTCCTCCGCAGCCCGCTCAGCCCGATCACTTTCTCGCCATCGACCGGAGCGACGTCATACATAAAGCTCTGACCGGGTACCATTCGAGTGCAGCGTAGGCTGAGTGTGAAGGGCGAGCGGATCACATAATACTGACGCGCTAGGTCCGCTATCGCCGGACAGCTCGCCGCCCCACCGGGCACGCAGTCCTGGGGCCACTGTAGCCGTTCGGGCGGGTAGTAGAGTACGGCCGCCCTGTCTTCCGAAAACAGCCAGCCGACCGTGGCTCGTGTCAAACCCGGACCCCCTTTAGGTTAGAAGTTTGCTCTTGGATCGTACCCATGGGGTCGACTTCGGGCTGAGACCAGTGAGTTTCCTACTTCCTTGCCAACGAAGGCTTCCAGGGGAGGACCGGCCCCTCGGAGATTCGAAACCGCGCCGTCGTGGAGATTCCCCGAACAGCAGAGGTTGCCGACTTTGTCGCGCCCTGACCTTAGTGTAGCTGTCCCCGCTCGCGACGCACCGGGTCTCACCCTTTTATGTCTTCGCTCTTTGGTCTTTACCTTGCTCAGTTTCCCCGGCTCGGTGGAAGTACTGCTTATCGACGACGCAGGCAACGACCCGCAAATCCAGGACTTATTCTCCGATTTCCGGCAGAAGACGAAGTGGCCAACAAGAATTTTTCGACTGCGCGAACGCGGTCATTACACCGGCGTGTTCAATCTCGCTCTGGCGAAAAGCGAAGGGGAAAGACTGTTTTTCTTGTCCAACGATATGCAGGTGACCCCATCGTTTTTGACCGCACAGTTAGGGGTTCTGGGACTTTCCGATGACATCGCGGCGGTACGCGGGACCTCTCAATATACCGATAGTTTTCCCGACCATAAAGTGGTGCCACCGTTTCCATCTCGAGGCTACAACGATATTCTGGACTTCAGTCGCTACGTCTTTGAATATCATGCGCTCAACTTCGTGGAGGATCGCCTCTTCTCCGGCGACGCCGTATTGCTGAGGCGCTCGGCCGTGAGCCGACTGGGCGGATTCGACTCCCGATTTTTCGGCTACTACAGCGACTTCGACTACGGCCTGCGAGCCCAGATGGCCGGCTTTCGCCTGGTCTGCGCCAAAGGAGCCTGGCTGCATCACGAAGGGGCGGGTCACATCAAAGACGAGTCGGTTCGGGAGGAGAAAAGTCTGAATTCGGTCTCGGCTCGACGGAATGAATTGATCCAGGCCGACTATTTGCTTTTCCGCGAAAAGTGGGACCCCTCTCTACCTTTAGAGCATAGCGGAGTCCGGTTCGATTACGACCGAATGCGAGCCGGCGGTCCGCCCATTTTTATCCCCTTCAGCGAGGGAGCCATCGACGAATTCTAGGGCGTCCAGGCTCGCTATTTCCGAGTTTTATGAAATTTAAAAATAGCCAAATCCAAACTGGAAGGAGTAGAAAATCCCTTGCTTGAAAGGCTTCACCTTAAGAAAAAAAACAAGGGAGATTCAAGTATGTCCGGAGACCGCGATCGCGTTATTTTAGCCGAAGTTATTGCAAGGTGCTGGCAAGACCAGGCCTTCGCAGACGAACTTATCCGTGACCCTAAGACCGTGCTTCGCGATGCCGGAATGGGCATTCCCGAGGAAAAGACC
>Ga0207914_100567_pt1 | contig 14249 bp, 11 predicted proteins | sample DeeseametaMP2497_FD_184171 | JGI IMG/M metagenome (GOLD analysis project Ga0207914, IMG submission 184171) | Marine microbial communities from East of Antigua and Barbuda, Atlantic Ocean - MP2497 (SPAdes) | ecosystem: Environmental > Aquatic > Marine > Oceanic | place: East of Antigua and... | reverse complement strand
TGGTCACCGACGGCGGTGACGTCGGCGGCGCGGGCCTGCAGGTACGGGTCGGTCAAGGCGGCGAACCTGCCCGCCAGTGCGCTGACCGCGGCCGACCAACCGGCAGCGGCCGACGAGCCGTCATCGATGCGGGCGCGGGCGGCGTCGAGCAGTTCGGCGTCGTCGAGCAGCAGGAGGTGGGCGTCGAAGATCCCTGCCTCGGCCTCTCCGACGTCGCGGGCGGTGTGGGCGCGCTGAGCGCTGATGTCGCGATGGACGGTGGCGATCGCCTTGTCCAGCCGTCGCCACTCGGTCGCCGGGTCGGCGGCGGGTTCGTCGGGCACGTCAATGGGACCCCGCCGGGCCGAGCGGGCCGGGCCGAGGCCCAGCCCCGCCACCGCGCCGATGGGTTGCCGGCCCACCGCGCCGATGGGTTGCCGGGCCGCGTCGGACACTGCAGTGGCCGGTTCGTTGGATTCGTCGAAATTGCGTGCGGCCAGCGCCAGCACCTGCTCGAGCGTCTCGGCGGCCCGACTACCCGAGACCCGCAGCTCGACGGTGTCGCCCTTTCTGACGCCCAGCGTCGCGATCTTGGAAAGGCTTGTGGCGTCCACCCATTCGGAGTCGGTGCGCACATTGCGCAGGTGGACGCGGGCGTCGCGGTGACGCACCTCCTGCACCAGCCGGGCGGCGGGGCGGGCGTGCAGGCCGTGCGGGTTCTCGACGGTGAAGGTGCCGACCAGACCGTCGTCGACCGGAACGCCCGCGGCGCCGGCGTCGGGGGCCTCACCCAGTTGTCCGGCCTTGCCGGCCAAGGCCCCGCCGGCCTCGGCGACGACCTCGTCGATCGTGGCCCCACCGGCGGCGGCCACCGCGGCGACCACCAGACCCTCGACCAGCGGCGCCGGGCACAGCACCACCCGATCGCGAGCATCGTCGTCGAGCAGCTCCAGGGCGAGTTCGGCAGACAGCACGGCGCTGCCCAGATCCATCAGCACCACCACGCCGGCACCCTGGTCGGCGGAGGTGATGGCGTCGACGATCTGCGCAGCATCGGTGCCGAAGGTGGTTTCGTCGAGGCCTGCGGCGACGGCGATGCGAAGTTGCTTGCCGTGCACCATCTCCTGGGCCAGCGCGACCGCGGCGCGAGCCAGCGCTCGGCTGTGAGAGACGACAACCAGCCCGACGGGCGCCATGGCGGTCACGCCCCGAATGCCGTTGCCGCCGCGCCGATCAGCATGGCCGACGAGGCCGCGCCCGGGTCGATGTGCCCGACGCTGCGCTGGCCGAGGTAGGAGGCGCGGCCCTTGCGCGCGACCATCGCTTCAGTGGCGTCGCGCCCGGCCACGGCGGCCGCCTCCGCGGCGACCAGCGCGGTCGCCAGATCCGCTCCGGCTGCCAGTTCGGCATCCAGGGTGTCCAGCGCGGGAGCCAGCGCGTCGAACATGGTCTTGTCGCCGGCCTCGGCGCGCCCGCGCTGCACCACACCGTCGACCCCGGCACGCAGCGCCTTGGCGAAGTCGGTCGCACTCGCGCCGTCTGCCAGCGCGGTGGCCATCCGCAGGAAGAACGTCCCGTAGAGCGGACCGCTGGCCCCGCCGACCGAACTCACCAACGTCATCCCGACTTTCTTGACGAGCGCGGCGGGGTCTGGCGCAGGAGTCTCGTCGAGCGCCGCGACGACGGCGCTCATGCCGCGTTCCATGTTGGTGCCGTGGTCGGCGTCGCCGATGGCCGCGTCGAGGTCGGTGAGATACCCGGCGTTCTCGCCGATCACGCGCGCATACTCCCGAATCCAGTCGGTCAGAGTGGTGACGTCGATGTCCGCCTGAGTCATTCAGCAGCCCTTCCGCAGTGCCGGCGTGTTCACCGGGTGGTCCCATAACGTCAGCAGGTCATCGTCGGCACGCAGCAGCGTCACCGAACATCCGGCCATGTCCAGGCTGGTGATGAACGGGCCGACCAGCGAGCGGGCGATCTGCACGCCCGACTTCTCCAGGATGGCAGCCACTTCGGCGTACATCACGTACAGCTCGAGCAGTGGGGTGGCGCCCATGCCGTTGACGAACACGATGGCCCCGTCCGGGCCGGCGAAGTCGAGGTCGGCAAGGATCGGTTCGCAGATCAGTTCGGCGACGTCACGGGCGGGCCGGAGCGGCATGCGTTCGCGGCCCGGTTCGCCGTGGATTCCGATACCCACTTCCATTTCCGAGTCGGACAGTTCGAACGTGGGGTGTCCGACGGCGGGCACGGTGCACGAGGTTAGCGCCACGCCCATGCTGCGGGCGGCGGCGTTGACGCGGCGGGCGACGTCGGCCACATCGGCCAGCGGGCGGCCCTGGTCGGCGGCGGCTCCGGCGATCTTCTCGACCAGGACCGTCGCGCCGACTCCGCGTCGCCCGGCGGTGAAGGTGCTGTCCTGTACGGCGACGTCGTCGTCGACGATCACCGACTCGACCGGGATGTCCTCGGCCATGGCCAGTTCCGCGGCCATCTCGAAGTTCATCACGTCACCGGTGTAGTTCTTGACGATGTGCACCACGCCGACGCCGCCGTTGACGCCGCGGGTGGCTTCGAGCATCTGGTCGGGCACGGGTGAGGTGAAAACCTCACCGGCACAGGCGGCGTCGAGCATGCCCGGGCCCACGAAGCCGCCGTGCAGCGGTTCGTGCCCGGAGCCGCCACCGGAGATCAGGCCGACCTTTCCTGAAACGGGGGCATCGCCGCGGTAGACGATGCGGTGGGTGTGGTCGACGCGCAGTTCGGGGTGGGCGATGGCGATGCCGCGCAGGACCTCGGCGACGACGTCGGCCGGGTCGTTGATCAGCTTCTTCATGGTGGGGCTCCTCGGGGTCAGGCGGGGGTGGGTGCGGCGGCGGGTTCGGGCACCGCTGCCGGTGCGTTGTCGGCGCGGGTGCGGGAGATCGCGACGTAGGCCAGCGCGGCGAGCGCACCGGCGAGCAGTTCGGCACTGAGGTAGACGGGCAGCTGGTTCCAGTGCACGGTGCCGCCGGCGAGCTGCTGCACCAGCATCGGGCCGAGGGTGCGGGCCGGGTTGATGGACGCTCCGGTGGTGGGCGCCACCGGGATGATCGCGGCGAACACCACGAGGCCGATCGCGACACCCGCGAACCCGACGGAGGCCTTGCGGTGGATCACGCCGAACACGGTGAACACAAGAATGAACGTACCGATGAACTCGGCGAAGAAGGCCTGGGCCGGACTGATTCCGGGGGCGTAGGTGGCGACGCCGAGGCCGGCGTCACGCGCGGCCAGACCCAGCACACCGATGATCGCCGCGGCACCGGCGACGGCGCCGACGACCTGGGCGGTGAGGTAGGCCGGGACCCGGGACCAGGGGAACTTGCCCGTGACGGCGAGGCCCACCGTGACGGCGGGGTTGATGTGGTTGCCGCTGATGTGGCCCAGCGCGTAGACGGTCGCGACCACCACGGTGGCGAACGCGAAGGAGATCATGCCCCGGTCGGCCATCGTGAACGGGGCGTCGCCGTTGACGATGATCGTGGCGGGCACCGATCCCACTCCGATGAACACCAGGAAGGCGGTGCCGAGCGCTTCGGCGGCCAGTTTCTGGGTGAGGGATGGCTCGTCCATGCTTGCTCTCCGTTGAGTCTGAACTGAGTATGTCTCGACTATCTCGTATGTCATTCGACATTATCGAATGTGATCTGGACCATACGCCTATGCTTCGGTGGATACAAGGGTGGTTCCGGAAGGGGTGGCGCGCTGATGATCCAGGCGGTGGACCGCGCGCTGCGCATCCTGGCCGTGCTCGGCGGCGGCCGCCGGATGAGTCTCGGCGAGATCTCCACCGCCATCGACCTGGCCCCCTCCACCGTGCACGGACTGGTGCGCACCCTGCTGGCTCACGGCATGGTCCAGCAGGAACCCGACTCCGGCCGTTACCGGCTGGGCCCGGCGACGCTGCGACTCGGCAACGTCTACCTCGACACGCTGGAACTGCGATCGCGGGTGGCGATCTGGGCCGAGGGGCTGGCCCGGCGCACCGGCTGCGCGGTGCGCACCGCCGTGCTGCTGCGCGATGAGGTGGTGGTGGTGGCCCACGAACCCCGGCCCGACGGCACCCGTCAGATGCCGGAGGTCGGCATCGTCATCCCCGCCCACGCCAGTGCGCTGGGGAAGGCGTTACTGGCGTTCTCCCCCGAAGCGCTGACCGGGCCGCTGCGCAGCATGACCGGTGACACCGTCACCGACCCGGCGACGTTGGCCGAGCAGCTGGTCCAGGTCCGAGCCACCGGCATCGCCAGCGAAGTCGAGGAAGCGATCCTGGGGGAATGCGCTTTGGCGGCAACGGTTTTCGACACCACCGAACAGCCGGCCGGCGCGATCAGCCTGGTGGTGCCCGCCGGCCGCTGGCCGCTGCCGCCCGAGGCGGTCGACGCGTTGCGGGACACCGCACGCACCGTGTCGCGCGAGCTGGGCGCCCCGGTGTGGCCGCCGCGCACGTGACGGACGCACACGTGACGGGCGCACACGAGACGGACGCGCACGTGACGGACGCACACGTGACGCGCGCCGTCAGGTCAGGACGATCGAATCCCCCTGCACGTCGACCGACACCGGGGTCAGCGGCCGGGCCGCCGGCCCGTTGACCACCTGGCCGTCGAGGCTGAACTTGCTGCCGTGGCATGGGCAGTTGATGGTGCCGTCGGCGACCTGGTTGATCAGACAGCCCGAGTGGGTGCACACCGCCGAAAAGGCCTGGTAATCCCCTGCGACCGGCTGGGCGACGACGACGTCGCCGACGATGATCCCGGACCCGACGGGCACGTCGGCGGTCGAGGTGAGCGACTCCGGCGCGGCCGACGGGTCACCGCCCGGGCTCGCGTCCGCTCCGGCGTCGGGATCGGACCCGGAATCGCCGCTCGAGCAGGCCGCCAGCGTGACCGCCGCGGCCCCGACGCCGAAGCCGGCGAGCACGGTTTTGCGCGGGATCGGCACGTCGTGGATGTCCATCACTGACCTTTCGGTGGGCTGGCCGCCGATGGGCTGTACCGCGCGGCAGGCTCCAGTGTCAGCCAGGCAGCACCGGTTTGGCACCCGCAACCATCAACGGGCGCACCTCCACCCAGCTCGGATCGCCGTCCTCGGCGGACGCGCCGGACAGTTGCAGCACCCCGCGGCCGTCGGACACGTAGACCGTCGACGGGTTGGCTGCCACCGTCGTCACCGGCATCAGCAGGTTGCGGCTCGGCGCATCGGAATTCACGCCGTCGAGGTTGACGTAGGACACCGGATGCTGCGGGTCGGTGCGGCTGACGACGATGTCGTCGCCGGTGCGCCATCCCAGCGAGACCGCGGTGTTGCCCAGCCCGTAACCCAGCCGGCGCGGGAACGTCAGCGCGTATCCGCCGCCCTCGGTCTGCTCCACGCCGGCCAAGATCACCCGGCCGTCGATCACCATCGCCGCGCGGGTGCCGTCGCGGGAGAGCTGCAGCTCGGTGATCGCGCCGGGGAAGCGCGCCGTCACGGCGGTGGAGTCGACCGGGATGCGGGCAGGCTGCCCGGAGGCGTCCTGCACCGCGCGCACGACATTGAGGCCGTCGACGACGACCCAGATCGACTCGTCGAGCGACCAACTCGGCCGGCTCAGGGTGCGTCCGTCCATCACCTGGGCGGCGCTGCCGCCCAGCGGGCCGACCCACAGCGACGACGCCATGTCGGGGGCGCCGGGACGTTGCACGACGACCGAGGCGACTTCCTGTCCCGACCGTGACAGCGCCGCCGCCACCTGGCCCGGTGTCTGCCCGAACGCCCCGGGCACTCGTGGGGCGCTGAACTCGTCGAGGGACACCAGCGAACCGCCGACCAGGGCGTGCAACCCAGCCGCGGCCCCGTCGGCCGCGCCGGGGTCGGTGGCGGCGACGTCGGCGGTGGTCCACCCGTCGGCGAAACGATCGTCGAGCGCGGCGCCGTCGGCGTTGATGACGTAGGGCCCGTTGATGCCGGCGCGCGACAGGGTCCAGATGATCTGTGCGGCCAGCAGTTGCCGGCTGTGCGGGTCGGTGGTGGACAGGTTCTCCAGGTCGATTCGCGCGCCGCCGTAACCGCGGCCGACACCGGTCTTGCCGCCGTCGGCGCGGGTCACCGGACCGCTCAGCTTCAGTGGCTCGTCGAGCAGGTTGCGCACCGTCTTGGCCATCTCCGGCCGCGGACCGGCGATCAGCTTGCTGACCAGTTCGGTGGCCAGTTGGTCGGGTTCGGAGACCGCCACGTAGCGCGGGTCGGGCACCACGGTCTTTCCGGTCGGGTCGACGAAGTAGAGCGTGTTGCGTTTGTAGGTCTCCTGGAACTGCTGCCAGTCCAGGAAAACCCCGTTGGGCAGAGTGTCGATGCGCCAGCCGTCGGAGGTTTTGATCAGCTCGATGGGACCGGGGTCGGGCAGCGCCCCCTCGCCGGTCTCGAACACCCCCATGTCGGACAGCGAACCGAGGATGTCGGCGCGCATCGTCACCGAAACCTTCTCGGGCTCACGGGTTTCGACGAACACGACGTTGTCGATCAGCAGTGCACTGCCGGCGTCGTCCCAGCCGCTGGACGCCGATTCGGTGAGGAACTGCCGCGCAGCCAGGTGCCGGTTCGCCGGATCTGCGGTGGCCTTGAGGAACTCGCGCAGCAGGATGTCGGGATCCATGCCGGGGGTGGGTTTGGGCAGGCTGGCCGGCGCGGGACGGCCGACGGTGCCGATGGCCTGCGGGGAGGACGAACTGGGTACTCCGGCGCAGCCGGCCAGCACCACGGTCAGGACGGCGAGGCAGGCAACGACGATGCGGGTCACACGCTCTCCCCGGCGGGTTCGCGTTCGCGCGCGGGACGCCGTGCGGCGGCGGGCTTTTCGATCGGTTTGACCGGGAGCGGGCTGCTGGTGACCTTGTGGCCGCGGACCAACGGCAGCGTGAGCCGGAAGCAGGCGCCCTTGCCCGGTTCACCCCACGCTTCGAGCCGACCCTGGTGCAGCCGCGCGTCCTCGATGCTGATGGCCAGCCCCAGGCCGGTGCCGCCGGAGCGGCGCACGCGGGACGGGTCGGAGCGCCAGAACCGGCTGAACACCAGTTTCTCCTCGCCGGGGCGCAGCCCGACGCCGTAGTCGCGGACGGTGACGGCCACGGTGTCGTCGTCGGCGGCCATCCGGATGCGCACCGGCTTGCGTTCGGCGTGGTCGATGGCGTTGGCGATGAGGTTGCGCAGGATCCGTTCGACGCGGCGCGGGTCGACCTCGGCGATGATCCCCTCGGGTGGCATGTCGACGATCAACTCGACGCCGGCGTCCTCGGCGAGGTGGCCGACGTTGTCGAGGGCGCTCTTGACGGTGGAGCGCAGGTCGATGGCTTCAACGGCCAGTTCGGCGACGCCGGCGTCGTGGCGGGATATCTCGAGCAGGTCACTGAGTAGCCCTTCGAACCGGTCGAGCTCGTCGACCATCAGCTCGATGGATCGGCGCAACGAGGGTTCGAGCTCTTCGGCGTGGTCGTGGATCAGGTCGGCGGCCATCCGCACCGTGGTCAGCGGGGTGCGCAGTTCGTGGCTGACGTCGGAGGTGAATCGGCGCTGCAGGTTGCCGAACTCTTCGAGCTGGGTGATCTGGCGGTGCAGGCTTTCGGCCATGTCGTTGAATGACACCGCCAGCCGGGCCATGTCGTCCTCGCCGCGTACCGGCATCCGCTCGGTCAGGTGACCTTCGGCGAACCGTTCGGCGATGCGCGACGCGGAGCGCACCGGCAGCACGATCTGGCGGGCCACCAGCAGCGCGATCGCGGCGAGCAACCCGAGCAGCACCACGCCGCCGGTCGCCATCGTGCCGCGCACCAGTGTGATGGTGGACTCTTCGTTGTTCAGCGGGAAGATCAGGTACAGCTCGAGATTCGTCACCGACGACGTCGCGGGGGTCGGGCTGCCCACGATCAGGGCCGGCCCGGAGAAGCCGTCGGTGTGCACCGTGGCGTACTGGTAGCTGACCTGGCCGGCTTTGACGAAGTCGCGCAGCGTGTTGGGGATCTGGTCGATCGGGCCTGCGGCGGTGGCCGCGCGCGGCCCGTCCCCGGCGACGATGAGCACCGCGTCGAATGCTCCGGCCAGTCCCGCACCGGCGTCGGCCTTGCGGTCGATGAGGGTGTTGCGCGCCAATTGCAGGCTGCTGTCGAGCGAGCGGGTCTCCTCGCCACCGACGATGCCGCTGACGGTGGTGCGGGCCCGCTCGATCTCCTCGGTGGCCGCGCCGACTTTGACTTCGAGGATGCGGTCGGTGATCTGACTGGTCAGCACGAAGCCGAGCACCAGGATGACGGCCAACGACAGACCGAGGGTCAGCGACACCACCCGCAGTTGCAGTGAGCGCCGCCAGGCCAGGCCGATCGCGCGGCCCAGCGCGCCGAGTCCGCGGACCAGCGGTGCCGACCGCCGGTGGATGCGCCGCCGCGAACCGAAGATCACGCTGACCGCCGGCGGGTCACGACCGCGGGCGGTCCGATCACGGCGGCCCCGGCCGGCCCGATCACGGCGACCGCGGGCGGTCCGATCACGGCGACCGCGGGCGGTCCGATCACGGAGGTCCGGCCTTGTATCCCACTCCTCGAACCGTGAGCACAACCTGCGGGTTCTCCGGGTCCTTTTCGACCTTGGCCCGCAATCTCTGGACGTGCACGTTCACCAAACGGGTGTCGGCGGGGTGCCGATAACCCCACACCTGTTCGAGAAGCACATCTCGAGTAAACACCTGGCGCGGTTTCCGCGCCAACGCCACCAGCAGGTCGAACTCCAGCGGGGTCAGCGCGATCTGCTCCCCCTGCCGGGTCACCTTGTGCGCCGGCACATCGATGTCGATGTCGGCGATGGAGAGCATCTCGGCGGGCTCGTCCTCGTTGCGCCGCAGCCGGGCGCGCACCCGGGCCACCAGTTCCTTGGGCTTGAACGGCTTCATCACGTAGTCGTCGGCGCCCGACTCCAGCCCGAGCACCACGTCAACGGTGTCGGTCTTGGCGGTCAGCATCACGATCGGCACACCGGAATCGGCCCGCAGCACGCGGCACACGTCGATGCCGTTCATGCCGGGCAGCATCAGATCCAGCAGCACCAGATCGGGGCGCAGTTCACGCACCGCCGTCAGCGCCTGGGTGCCGTCTCCGATGACCGCGGTGTCGAAACCCTCGCCACGCAGCACGATGGTGAGCATCTCGGCGAGCGAAGGGTCGTCGTCGACGACCAGGATCCTTTGCCTCATGGTGTCCATGGTGTCACCAGTTCGCGATAATCCTCGGATACCACACGGCGCGTTGTCCGGGTTCACCGGCATTCGGTTCGTATTTGCCCCACCCGTGCCGGTCGCATTCCGCAGCGGGCCGTCCGGGGCGGCAGCGAGCGCGCGTGACGGCAGCATCCCGCCCGCCGCATCACGTGACGGCAGCATCCCTTGGACAGCGGCAGTGCCGCGCGCACCCGGGCACACCATCGCCCCGCCGAATCCGGCGCCCCGCTGCCGGGGACGGCAGCATCGCGCTTACCCGCATGACCGTGCCGTCACGCGGTGGTTCAGTTCAAGGTGGCCTGGATGACGTCGCGCTGCTGGCGCAGGGTCTGGATCACCTCGAACCCGATCTGACGCACGCTGGCCAGAACCGGGCTGGCGGCCGGTGGCGTCGCCGCTGACCAGGCGCCGTCCTCCAGCACCCACCCCAGCGAAGCGCTCGCCGCCAGCGCCGCGCGAGCCGAGCGGGACTCGGGGTCATCAATGTCGTCGGCGAGCGCGAGCACCAGGTGTTGACGCGAGAACTCGGCGCCGTCGGCGTCCTTGATGACGGGGTTGGTCCACCAGTGCTCGAACGGGATCCGTGAGCCGCGGTCGATGTGCTCACCGCTTCGGGTGCGGATGGGCGCCGGCGGGTACAGGGCCAGCTTCGGCACATACTCGCCGCCACGCTGCAGGCCGCTGCGCACCTTCATCAACGTCAGGCAGGCCGCCGAGCTGGCGGTTTTGGGGTTGGGCACACCACCGGTGTCCACCCAGGTCAAGACGTCACGCAGGCCGATCTCGGTCAGCAACGCCCGCGACGTGTCACCCTCGTGGACGAGCTTGCGAACGTGCACTGCCAGGACCTGCGCCTCGATGTAGCGGCCCTGGTCGAATCGTTCCCCCGCCGACGCCAGTGCCAGCGCGTAGTCGTCCAGCGCCGCCAGCAGCGTGGTGTGCGACCGAGTCGTCAAAGTCATGGCTCCCCCGTGTGCCCTTGAACCGACCGCTGCGCAGGACTCTGCGCAACTCCCCAGGATCCGCAGCGTACGCGGCCGCGCGCGATCGCGCGTCACGTCCGTCAGACTGCCAGCAAATCAGCAGGACAGCCGTGCCGCGAGGTCGTCGGAGTCCACGTCGGTCGGCACCACGGCCCAGGGTCCACCCCAGTTCGCCGCGGCCAAATCGGCGTACACCGCCGCGGTGCGGCGTTGCAGACCGTCGTCGCGTTCGTAGGCGTCGCGGGCCCGGTCGGCTTCCTCGGCGGCCCGGTTGACGGCCCGCTGGGCGGCCAGCTCGGTGGGCACGTCCAGAAGCAGTTGCCAGTCCGGAACGGGCAGGCGCAGCCGACCGTATTCGAGGTCGTGCACCCAGGACACCGCGTCGCCGCCGGCGTCCTGATGCAGGCGGGCGGCGCTGTACGCGGCGTTGGAGGCGACGTAGCGATCGAGGATGACGACGGAGTACGCCGCGGTGAGGTGCCCGATCTGCTCGCGGGCGCCTGCACGGTCCATCGCGAAGAGCACCGCCATCGCGTACACCGAGTCGGCGAGGTCGCCGTGGCTGCCGTGCAGCGCTTCGGCGGCCAGGTCGGCCGGCACCGAGTCCCCGTAGCGCGGGAAGGACAAGGTCGCCACGGACCGGCCGGCTCCTTCGAACGCGCCGCGCAGTCCGTTGGTCAACGTCCGCTTGCCTGCGCCGTCGACGCCCTCGATGACGATGAGCACGCAGCCAACCCTAGGGCAGACGTTGCGAGCAACTCTTGCCTAGGCGAAATCGAGAGCGGATAGTGGTGCGAGTGCGGGGAGGGACCGCCACTAGCAAAGTGGCTGAATTCGCGGTACTGGCTGGGGTCGGCGCAGCGGTCGTGTTCGGTTGGGGGTGTGGCGTCGCATCGGCCGACGAGGCATCGGAGTCCTCGGCCTCGGGATCCTCGGAGTCGGGGTCCCCGGAGTCGGGGTCCTCGGAGCCGGGAGCGTCCTCGGGGTCTTTGGGGCCGTCGGGGTCGACGAGACCTGGATCTTTGGGGGCCGGGTCATCGGGGCCCGGGTCGACGTCGACCGGCCAGCGCGAGGATCGCGACGACGACGGACCCGTCGACGACGTGGGTGTGACCGAAGACGACGCCGAGGAGCTCACCCACGACAGCGACGTCGACCTCACCGAGGACAGCGACGTCAGCGACTTTGACGACGACAGCGACGTCCTTGAGAACAGCGATGTTCTCGACGACGGCAGCGTCCTCGAGGACGGGAACATCGTCCAGGACAGCGGCGCCGTCGAGGACGGCGACGCCGTGACCGAAGCCGACACCGGCATCGATACCAACACCCAACCCGACGCCACCGACGACGAGTCAGCCAACCAGGCGACCACTGATGTCGCCGTCGTCGCGGCCGCCGCGGTCGGACCCGGCGCGGCCGCGAACGATGACGGCCCACCCCCGACGGACCCCGCGGCATTACCGCAGGCGTGGATGATGACCGCGGCCGCCCGACGCGAGCTCGAGCCCGACGCGAAACACCAGTCCGTGCCCGTCGACTCCGACCGGACCAGCGAGATGCTCGTCACCGAGAACACCGTCACCTACACCGCGCCGCCGTCGTTGTTCGACAGGGTGACTCTCGCCGGACTGTATGTGTTGCGCGGCATTTCGAAGCTGATCGGCGTCGACCTCTACGGTGTGTTCGGCAAGGCGATCACCAGTGAACGGCCGCCGTCCTTCCTGACCCGCGGCCTGCACACCCGGCTGACCGACTACGAAGTCTCAGAGGACAACATCTGGAAGGTCTGGGAATTCGAGCCGCTCAATCCGACCGGCAAAGCGGTGGTGGCGGTGCACGGTGGTGGTTTCATCCTCGAGCCCAACGTCATGCACTGGATGGACTACACGTCGATGGCCCGCGACACCGGTGCCACGGTGATCGTGCCGCTCTACCCGCTGGCCACGACGGAGGCCGGATCGGCGACCAGGGTGGTGCCGGCGATGGCGCAGTTCCTGTCCGACCAGATCTCCGAGTACGGCGCCGACAACGTCAGCGTCTACGCCGACTCTGCGGGCCCCATTCTGGCGCTCTCGGCGGTCCGCCAGCTCGTGCTAGCCGGCAAGCCGTTGCCCGCGAGCATGGTGTTGCTGTCCTTCGCCCCGGATGCCACGCTGTCCAATCCCGCCATCCGCGACATCAAGGATCCGGTCTTCGATCTCGATGATCTCGACTTCTACAACGACGGCAACATGTGGACCGCCGGGCTGGCGCTGACCGATCCGCTGATCAACATCATGTCCTTCGAGGACGCCGTGCTGGCGGCGCTGCCGAGCACGACGATGTACGTCGGGTCACTCGAATTCGCCTTGCCGGATACCCTTGCGCTGCAGCAGAAGTGGTCGACGGCCGGCGGCGCGGTGTCGACGGTGGTGGGGCAGGGCCAGATCCACGACTGGGCGCTGGCAGGGTCGCCGAACTCCCAAGCCGCCACAGTGCGCCCCGACATCTACCGTCAACTCGGTCTCAACGGCGTCGCCGCCGGGCCGCGCACCGTCGTCACCGAACCACCCTCGTACAGCGACCGTCTGGTCGCCGACACACTGAGGTTCCTGCGTTGGTTCTCCGAGAAGACCGGCATCAGCCTGTTCAGTGGCGTGGTCAGCGCCGCGAGCAGTACCGACCCGCCGTGGATCGCCACCCTCGGCTTGACGGTCACCGAGCGGGAATTCAACGGCTGGACGGTGTGGGAACTCGCACCGCCACAGCCCTCCGGTGAGTACGTCGTCGCGCTGCACGGCGGCGGTTTCGCCGCCGAGGCGAACATTCTGCACTGGTCGGATTACGGGCAGATGGCCCGCGACACCGGCGCCACCGTGCTGGTGCCGATCTATCCGCTGGCCCCGCCGTTGGGCTCTGGGACGGCGACGACGCTGGTGCCGCCGATGGCCGACTATCTGTCGCTGCTGATCGACGAGCACGGGGTGGACAACGTCAGCGTGTACGGCGATTCGTCGGGCGGGTCGTTCGCCGTGCTGGCCGTGCAGGAGCTGATCCGCCGCTGCCGCGCCGCGGTGGCGTGCGTGCTGACCGAGTCACAGCCTTCCCGGATGGTGCTGGTCTCCCCCGCCCTGCACATCACCTTGCGCACCCCGGAGGTCGAGGCGATCGACGACCCGATCCTGCCTCGCTGGGATCCCGACGAAATCCCGGGATACAACGGCGAATTGGACATGGACGACTATCGGGTCAACCCGATCTCCAGTGATGACCTGACCGGGCTGCCGCCCACGGCGATGTACATCGGCACCCAGGAACAGCTCTACCCGGGCGCTCTGGCGTTTCGGGACAAGCTGCTGGCCCAGGACCCTGACGCCGACTTCACCGTGATCATCGGTGACGGCCAGCTGCACGGGTGGGCGCTGGGCGGCCTCGTCATCAACTCCCAGGCGCCGATCTGGCGATCCACCGTCTACCGGCAGCTGGGCCTGTTCTCCGAGGTGAATTCGGCGCGAATTGCGACAGTGACCGTCGCATAACGCGCCCGATTCACTCCGGGGCGGCGCCCATCGTGTAGGACTGCAGCACCACGGCGTCGTGGGTCTCGTCGAGAAACACCCGGGTGCTCTTGCCTTCCCCGCCGAACGCCATGTTCAGTTCGACACCGCTGCGGAACGGCCCGGGCGGCAGCTCAGGTTCGAGCACCGCCTGCACGGCGGGTTCCTGACCGCGCGCCTCGGTCGGGTGCTCGGCGACGAGGCGGTCCATCGTCTGCGGAGACACCTGGGCGACGGCGTCGATCCACACCACCTTCACCCGGGAGCCTTCGGCGACGCGGCTGTTGTCCCACATGATCCACGACGCCGACTCGGGTTCTCCGAGTAGGGGGAACATCTCGGCCAGCGGCGCGGTGTCGTGCCGCACCTCGAGCGCGGGCGCCGTACTGGTTTCCGAATCCTCCTGCGCGCCTTGGCCACAGGCACTCAACATGAGCGCTGCGGCCAGCACCGACGCGAATCGGG
>Ga0207914_100564_pt1 | contig 14289 bp, 14 predicted proteins | sample DeeseametaMP2497_FD_184171 | JGI IMG/M metagenome (GOLD analysis project Ga0207914, IMG submission 184171) | Marine microbial communities from East of Antigua and Barbuda, Atlantic Ocean - MP2497 (SPAdes) | ecosystem: Environmental > Aquatic > Marine > Oceanic | place: East of Antigua and... | reverse complement strand
GGGAGCGGGGCGGGAATTCGTGGTGGCTTTTGCGGTCTCGTTGCCGCCCCGAAGGGGCCAGATAAGCCGAGGACTTCGTAGCGCTAACGCTTGCACGCGCGGATTCCCGCCAGCACCCAGGCTTCGAGTTTGCACCCAGCCCAAATCAACGTAAAGAGAGGCCCCGGCCGGTCTTCCGGCCGGGGCCTCTCTGGCTTAGATCTTCTCAGCTACGTCGGTTCGCCCTTCGAAAATCTAAGGGCGAACTCCGGCCGTCAGTCTGCACTACTTGATTTCATAGCGAGCGTTGGCTTCAATCTCGGTTGGAAGCAAACGCGCGTCGGGAAGGGTTGCTGCTGGATAACGCATCGGACCAACAGGTAATGCTTCTTCTGGGAACCAGCCTTTGAACGTATTAATCGTATACTGATGACCGCTATCCTCGGAAAGGATCTTCAACAACTTGACTCGGGCCAGATCTCGCCGATTTCGGTAGACAAGGTCTATCATTGCACTCAGACGGAGAGAATCGTGTCTAGTAAACCTAGCGATCTTGGAATCAGTTGCCGCTTCTAGAAAATAGAGGTCAGCTTCTTCCCAAAATCCCGCTGCAAGGAGACTGGAACCCAAGGCATATTCACCGCTCCAAAATTTGGAGGAGAGAGTCTGCTGACGTATTTGTTCTTCTATGAACCTCTCTGCGACTTTCAAGCGTTTCCCTGTCTCAGTCGAAAGTGGAAAATCTCTCCGAGCATTTCGAAGTACTAGGACGGTTTCTTCATTTATTGCTTCCCGAGGTAGGCTTCTTACAGCTTGGGTCCACTCGACGTCTTTTTGGCTGAGAGTCTCAATCAAATTCCCGTGCAAAATGGGGTCAGAGATGGCAACTCCCACAAGGAATACTACCAACGCAAACGATTTCAGTATCAAGTTCATCTTCAGGCCCACCAATCGGCGAGAGTCTTCATTATTATGGCTCTCTCTATTCTGAGCTGACCCATAGTGATATTCCCGCAACTGTCTTCGCAAATGCACATACCGACCAGCGTCTTCTTTTCCGGAGCCATTTGCATCATTATCTCTTGTTCCGGTGAAAGTTCACTTGGATCTACTTTAGGTGTTACCGTCAAGTCGGGTGAGATATTCCAGAGCATCGCCTCTGGTCCATAGACATCAGCTTCTCCGACAGGGGACAATCCGAGTGACCTCGTGCCAGCTAGGGCGATGTCCCAATGTTTTACTTGGTTGCCGGTTCCTGAACAAGAACACGCTGCGCGAATGTATACTCTATATCCGTAGCCCTGGGAGGTGGTTAGGGGTATGTCAAAAGTCTTTTCGATTCGAACGTCTTCCAGCCCTAGAGGGTCGACGAAGGCCAACGGATTGGAGCTGTATGCGTAGTGATTCTGCCCCCCGTTGAACCCAATGGGGTCCCTAGAGATAAACCGTCCCAGCTGGGCTTCTATCGGTTTTGAAAGACTCTCATTCAAGCTGCAACACGGATCATGCGGTTTTTTGAGCGGGGCCGAGACGAACACAGTAACACCAGAATACCAGACGAACAGACCTCCGGGTAGACCAAGAACTCGCCGTACGCAGTACCGACTAAGAGGAGAAGTAGGGTTTGGGGAGCTGGGCGCGGCGGCAGTAGTCGGTGAGAAGATTGCGGATTCCAGTGGGGCTGAGCCTGGTGTTCTTGTGGTTCAAGAAAAGCGCCAGCTCGCCGGGCGGTGCATAGCCTTCGCGGCCGAGGCGGAGGTAGCGTTCGAGATCGGCTTGGAGACCGGAACCGAGGCTGAGGATTCGCCGCTTTCGTCCTTGAAGAAGCAGAGCTCCGGTGTCGGGTTGGAAGTCGGCCATGTTGAGGCGCGAGAGAACGGCGGGTGAGGCCTGGTGCTCCACGATGAGACCGAGGAGCGCACGGTCACGAAGACCCAACCGCGTTGCCGTGTCGGGGAGCGCGAACAAGGCTCGAGCTTGGGCCGGCGTGAGAAAGACGCGCTCGGGATCCGGCGGCCGGCGCGTGGTGAGATGTTCCGCCGACGACGTCTTCACGTGACCCTCGGAAAGACACCAGCGAAAGAACGAGCGGAGAACACCCACGGCCTGGTTGATGCTGCTCTCGGAATAGAGCTTGCCGCCGGGCCCGGGCTCCCAGTGAAGGCTCTTGTGATAGCGGGTGAGATCGGCGGGCTTGAGATCTTTGACCGGGCCGGGATAGCGCGAGAAGAAGTGCTGGAGCCATCGGTTCGAGATGTCCACGGTGTTGGCGGAGTAGCCTCGTTCGCGAAGGTGCTCGGTGTAGTCCGAGATCACGACGGCTCACCTCCGGAAGCCCGAGGATGACAACGCCCGAACACGGTCTGCAGTTCTTGCTGACTCACGTGCGTGTAACGCTCGGTGCTGTCGGGGCTGTTGTGGCCGAGAAAGGCCTGGATCGCGGAAAGCTCGGCGCCCGCTTCCAGAAGATGGGTCGCGCAGGCGTGGCGAAGCAGATGAGGATAGATCCCGGAAAGGCCGACCTTTTGCGCGGTTCGGTAAACGGTGTTCCGCAACGATTCATAACAAAGCCGGGTTCCGTTGCTCTGAGACACCCAGAGCGCTTCCTCGTCGGGGCAGGGTCGCAGATACGGCCGACCTTTCTTGAGATAATCCGAGAACAGACCGCAAAGCCTGTCGCTGACGGGGAGAAGCCGCTCCCGCTGGTTCTTCCCGCGCACGCGCAAGGTCTGTTTGGCCAGGTTGAGATCGACGAGGTTCAGCTGGTGCGACTCCCGGCGGCGCAAACCCAGCGTGTAGAACGACTCCAGGATCAGGGAGTCTCGCTTGCCCCGCGGAGAGCTTGGGTCGATGGCCTCCAGGAGCTTTTGGACCTGTTCCACCGTGGGGATCTCAGGCTCCGGGTTCGTGCAGTGTGGGAGCGAGAAAGACTCCACGCTCTCAAGCGTCAAACCGTTGCGGAAAGCCCACTCCAAAAAGAGCTTGGGAAGGCAGAGAGACTTGTAGAGATAGCTTTCCGAAGCGAGCTTCCCGCGCTTGCCCGGTACCGTCTGCAAATAACGCTGATAAGCCGCCAGAGTGTCCAGGTTCAGCGTTCCCACGTGGGTCACGTTTTGCCGGTCCAGAAAACGAAAGAAACGCTGCAGATGAAACCGGTCGTCCTTAACCGTGGAAACCGAAACGTAGAGGCTCCGCTCTTCGAGATACGGCGCTAGGAGTTCTCGCGGGGATGACACTGCAAGATCACCTCTCTTAAGTCCGAGATCTCCACCCGGGTGTATCGCTCGGTGGACGAAGCGCTGGCGTGACCCAAAAACCTCTGCAGATGCCGAAGGCCGGCCTTTCTGGCGAGCATGTGAGTGGCGCACGCGTGACGAAGAATGTGAGGCGTCACTTTCACCGGCAGCTCGGCCGCCGTGGCGTGGCGGGAGACGATTTCGGCGAGGCTTTCACCTCTCAGCGGACGACCCCAGCGATTAAGAAAAAGCGTGTCCTGGCTGAACTCTCGAAGCAGAGCGGGCCGCCCCTTGGAGAGATAGGCCTCAAGCCAACAGGCCGCGGGCTCGGTCAGGGGAACCCGGCGCCCCTTGTTGCCCTTGCCGCAACGGACCTTGAGCTCCAACCGGTGAAGCTCCAGATCCTCGATACGAAGCGCCCGCAGCTCGGCGTTACGAAGAGCGCTCGCATACAAGACTTCCAAGAGCGCCCGGTCCCGAACCCCTTCGGGCGATTCGGTGTCGGGCTGCTCCAGCAACCGGAGAACCTGCTCTTCATCGGGCACGTCGGGAGGCAACGACTGGGGCTTTCGAGGAAGCCTGACGTGACGGCCGGGATCCGCCAACACAAACCCGTGCTCGAAGAGATAGCGCAAGAACCGAAGCACCGCTCCAAGCCTGCCGCTCTGGGTGGAGACGGCCAGCGGTTCGCCGTTGTCCTTGCGAGAGTGGTGAAGAAGAATCTGGTACGAAGTCACGTCGTCTCGTTGGATTCCAGAGGGGTCGTTCACGCCGCGACCGCTCAAGAACTCGCAGAAGGCCCGCACTTCAAGGCAGTAGCCGTACACCGTGGCTTCTGAGTAGTTGAGAACCCGCAGATGCTCGCGGAAACGGTCGCACCAAAGCTTGGCGTTCATTCCAACGTCTCCCGGCCCTGTAAGAAGATAGTTCTTACAGAGCTAGAGATCGATCTATTTTTCTTCTTAGTCGTCATAAACGTAGGTCGTTTGTTACACAACACAAGTCTAGAATTTTAGGAAACGCCGCACAGGTTGCCGTTTTTAGGAGGCGAGAGCCGTGGTTAAGCCGTCTAACCTATGCAGCATAGGTTGGAACAGGTGGAACAGGTGCGCTGGCGGGTACCCGCTGGGTGAAGGGTACTCGCTACGCAGCGCGCGCGGCAAACTAGGAGAAATCAGCTTGGTCATCCGGAGGAATCACGATGCCTCTTCTCCTCTTAGTTGGTCGCTGAGCAGCCGAGCCAGCTCGTCTGGATGCAAGAGACTTGAAACAGGAGAAGGCTGAGGAGCACCGCTTGTAAGGACTACCGTGTACTGATGAGTCTGGCCGTTGCCGCCGGAAACCACGGCCAGGTATTCCATTTCCAAGAGTTCGTGAACGGCTTGGTGAACTCGCTTTTGCGACCAGCCCAACGCTTCACGCAGATCTCGCCTGGTGAAAGCTCCGATTTTAAAAGAGCTAGCCGCGTCTAAGACTTCCCGCGCCGAGATCGAGAGTTCGTGCAGAGTGTCACGCAGAACATCCTTGGCCAGCTCGTAGGCAAGCCGGTAGTCGTCAAGATTCGCCTCCACATAAGGAACTTCGGTCCCGTCGGGCCGCCGGCAAGACTTCTTCACTCGTTGGTACTGGTGCAAGAAGGCGGAAGCCTCGATGAGACAGAGAAACCGCTCGTTGTCTCGCCTGGTCCGCAGCCACTTGGTGGGAAAGGTGAGGTGCTCCACGTAGGGGATGACGATTTTGACCTCCTCAAGCATCCGTTGGGCGTTATGGTGCCGGTCGAGAATGGCTTGTCGGTCGGCCCGTTTGAGTCTGTGAAGAGTCCGCGCCTGCCTTTGGCGCTCGTGAATTCTCAAGGTTTGTTCCTCCGTTTCGTCCAGGTAGATCTCAAAGCATCGGCTGGTGTTCTCTTGGTTGAGATGGCGGCAAGTGGTGGTCTCGATGTAGGCGATGGGACCTTCCACTTCAAACTCCTGAGTCCGCATCTCACCGGTGGCCGGATCCTTGATGACGACGGCCTGGCGGATCTTGTGAGACGACTGCAGGATACGGATGTAATAATCGGCCGCTTCGCCGCCCACACGCTCTTCCATGATGATCAGTTTCCTCTTGAAGGCGTCCTTCGGAGCGTAGGCCAGAGCGTGAGCCGAGACCCGCGAGTAGTGGATCACTTCCTCGGGCGGAGTGAGCAGCGCAATCAAGCTGGAAAGCCCCGATTTACCCGCGCCGCTCTGAGAACGGATGATGGCCGACAGCGGGTTCTCGAGCTTGCGGGACAGGCCCACCAGATAAGCCAGCAACTTGCCTTTCGGCTCCCCCACATACCCCAGCGCCTCCATATCGGCTTGCAGCCGGCGGGTTAGGTCGGGCGCTCTCAGGAACTCGAGCGCTTGGAGCTTCTCGTCATCGGTCAGAACTGGAGCTTCATTTGCCAACGTGCCGTCCGCGGGACCGCTGTCTGCAAGACTCACGAAGTGGTCGGTTGTGTCGAGGAGGGTTTGCATGTGCTCTTCGGCCGCTGCGCGGGGCAAGTTGAGCTGGTTGGATAGGCTCTGGACGGTCGTGTTCCGAGCCCGGGCGCTGGTCAGATCCAGGCGGTCAAGGAACCGGCGCTTTCGCTCGCCTTCTTCGGCTCGAGTGGCCTTCAGCGCGATTCGCATCCGGCCGTGAAACGGCGGTACCGGAGTGACTTCATAGACCAGGCCGTGCTCTCCATATGTCAGCGTAAAGCTCGTGTCGGTGGTCTCCGTGAGAGGTAGGCCCGCCGAACCCGTGTTGGGCGGGGCTTCTGCCCGGTCTTGAGTTGACTGGGATAGCGACCGGCGGCAATCAACGAGTGACCGAAGTACGGAAGCCCCCTCGTTAACCAGGATGGAATTGGGGTCCGACCCCGCGGGCAGCAAGACTCGAGAAAGCGAGAACCTTCCCTGGAGTTGCTCGGCTATCCGCTGCACGGCTTCATCGCCCGCCCGGTCGGCATCCACGCAGAGCCACAGCTCCCGCACGTTCGAATCATTCAGAGCCTGCAAGAGATCCGGCGACAGACCGGCCGTTCCATACAAGCAAGTCACATTTCGAACGCCGGCAACCCAAAGAGCGAGCGCATCCAACACGCCTTCGGTGAGATGAACTGAACTTGCTGTCCGCAGGACCTGATGGTTGAAAACCCCGCGCTTGGGGCCCGGTAGATACAGGTGCTTCACCTTGGCTTTAGGGTTAATACGCCGCCCGTACAGGCCGACGATGCCAAGCTCCGGGTGTTCCAGCGGGACGACCACGCAGCCCAGGAAGTGCTCTTTGCCCTGAGAGTTCAGGACACCCAGATCGATCAGGGCCTGGCGGGTGTCGCTGCCCTTTGGAACCGTCTTCAACAAAGAGCCGTCGCAGTAGCCGACACCGAAGGCCCGCAGCGCCTCCACATCGCCCAGGGAGCGATCGCGCAAATACTCCTGGGCCTCCTGGCTCTTTGCCAGGCCTTGCGCGTAGTGCTGGGCGACTCGCTTCAAGAGTTCGGGGCGGGTGAGTCCGCCAAGGAAATGATCGGAGTCGTCAGGAGCTTCCGAACGGCTCGGCGAAGGATTGCTTGGGCTCTCGCCCACTATGGCGGCAAGGCGCTCCAAGGCTGCCCGGAACGAAAGGCTCTCAGTCTCTTGCAAAAAGGTGAGCACGTCGCCCTTGGCTTCGCAGCCGAAGCAGTTGTAGAGCTGCTTCTCGGGATTCACCACGAGCGAGGCTTCCTTGTCGTCGTGCCAGGGGCACCGGCAGAGCAGATTCTTGCCCACCGGCTCCAGCTTGAGCCCGGAAGCACGCATCACCTCGACCAGGTCGGCCTGGGCCTTCATCCGCTGGATATCACCGCGCGAGAAGTCGTTCATTAGAAGTACCGACACGGTTCGCCCAGCGTCTTGCCATTTACCCAGTTGAGAAAGGCCGTCCGGTGTCGGCTGTCCCACAGCATAATCTCCGCCAGATCGAACGTGAACTCGTAGCGGTTCCAGACATGAAGCAGAAAGCTCAGAAGAGAGCGCTCCGCTCGGCTGAGAGCCGTGTTCCTGTAAATCTCGATGGCCTCTTCGGGGCCGTAGTTGACGGGCAACTTCTTGTAGTCGACGAGCTGGGGGAGACTGTGGAAGGTATCGGCGAGGGTTCGCCAGGCTTGGGGTGGGGTCACCGCTGCTAATCCTTTCTTAGGGAATCGTGGCAATTCATTTTATTTGCAGAATTGTCTAATAATTTAGCAGGTCGACCCAAAAGAGATCAAGCCGTTTTCGAAGATTTTTAGATCAAGGAGCCTTATTTTTCTCGACAGAGCAAAGTGTCAAAGCTAAAATCGTTATCAGTGGAAACCTCAGAAGCTAAAGAAGAACGGTCTTTTGGAGATCGCCTGAGAGAGTTGAGAAAGCAGCGATCGCTCTCTCAGTCCGAACTGGGCGAATTGACTGGACTACATTTTACCAACATCAGCCGATATGAGCGCGGTCTATCCCACCCTGGGGCCGAGACGCTGAAGAAGCTTGCCGACGGCCTCGGTGTCTCGAGTGACTATCTTATGGCGGGGACCGTGGAAGAGGCTGCCAGAGCACATTTTGAAGACCGAGAACTCCTTAACCAGTTCAAAGAAGTCGACCGGTTACCCGATGACAAAAAACAGTTTATAAAGCGCGTGATCGATGCTCTGTTGGTGAAAGAAAAGATTCGAAATCTGGCCGTATGACAAAACAAGACCTCATCAAGAAGATCCAAGATCTCCCGGAAGACGCCCCTCTCGACCAGCTCGATGCCGAGATTGAGAAGATACGGCTCAGGCTCCGCATTGACCGAGGCATTCAACAAGCTGAGCGAGGCGAAACGGTACCCCACGAAGAGATTGAGAATATGATCGAAGAATGGCTGAACGAATAAAGCTCAGTTGGACTGACGATGCCAAAGCCGAGCTTCGAGAACTCTACCTTAAAATCGCCCACCACGACAAGCCAGCGGCTCAAAGATTGGTTTCCAGGTTGCGAGATCTCGCCAGAGGTCTGCAGGATCACCCCAAGATTGGACGGGAGGTTCCCGAATACGAGGTGCAAAACGTTCGAGAACGGATTTACGGCAACTATCGGCTCATTTACTTACTCTCCCACCGTGGGATCGAGATCATCGCGATATGGCACTCTGCTGAGCTGCACGACGACCAATAGGGGTGCCTCAGCCCCCGAGCGCCGCCGAATCTTTTTTCAGCTGTTCCATGGAAGCGTGGGTGTAGACCTGGGTACTGGCTATTCTTCGGTGGCCTGCGATTTTTTGTATGGTGGCCACCGAAGCCCCCGTGGCGGCCAACCCGGATAGGCACGAGTGACGGAGTGTGTGGGGAGTAGCTCTGAGATCCAGATCCGCGATTTCACGATATCTCTTGATGATCTTTTGGATGGACCTGATGGACAACGGCCCGTGCTTTCTGTGACAGAACAACGGAGCCGCCGGAGCGACTGAGAACCCGCGCTCCCTATTGAACTGGATCAATTTTTCCACACACGCCCGAGCGGTAGCATTTAAGGGGAGAACTCTTCCGCGAGGACCTTTGCAGATCGAGGCCGGCAGATGAAGCCACTCCCGCGCCTGGCCACCGGAATAGACGTGGTGGACCACGAGACCTGAACACTCACCGACCCGCAAGCCGGTTTGGTAAAGGAACAAGATCAAGAGATAATCACGCCGCCCGAATGGCGATCGGACATTGACAGCACCGAGGAGCCGGCGGATCTGGCGAGGGGATAAACTGAACATTAGATGACCTCCGATGATGATGATGGTTACCTCACCAGCGCCGTTCGGTGCGGTGTCCAGGGCCCGAAGGGCCGGGCGAAGCCCGGTTTACCCTGGACTCCGTGCCGAACGGTGCTACGCTGCCACCATCATCATTGTCGGAGGTCATCGTTTGGTTTAGCTGCTCGGCAGGTCCGCCAGCGTTTTACAGAGAGCGAAGATCTTTTGGCGATCGGGCGCACCAAAGAAGCCCGTGGTTATCAGGTTTTTCTGAACCCAGATCGGCAAAAGGATCAAAACGGTCGATTTCTTGCGTTGGCCAATCGGGGGTGTAATACACCTTTGAGCGCTTCGGCTCCGCCGAAGTGCAACCCGGGGCGAAGCCCCGGGACTCTCCCCTCCGGAGCGGTAGCGACGGAGACCACCCAGGCCCCACGGCGGGAATTCGGGGTGGCTCTGCCGGGATCGTGGCCGGCCCGAAGGGCCCAGATAAGAAGTGGTCACGCGCGGATTCCCGCCAGCACCCAGGTTACTCGTTTGCACTCAGCCCAAAAGAAAGTGAGAGAGGGAGACGACCGGCACGGTCGGCTCCCTCTCGGATTAGCTCCTCTTAGCTGTCTCGGTTCGCCCTTCGAAAATCTAAGGGCGAACCGGGAGCCTGCACTTCCCACGATTAAGACCGGATGGTTATCCTCATTGGGGGTGTCTTTAAACTAGGCCAATGGTCCGCCACAACGTCTTCGGCCGACCAAGTTTCTTCAAAGCATTGTGAGGGGTCATCACTGTAATCGTTGGGGCTATAGACTATTTCTTCCGAATTCTTGAGCAAAGTTCTGATGATTTCCAAGAATTGTTGTCGTTCTTCGGGTGTCGGATCGCAAAGGCAATGTTCACGATACGAGGTTACTGACACTAGATCTGTGTCTTTGCCTATTTTATCTATAGAATATGTAAATTCGTGAGCAACATCACTGAGTAGCCTCGTATCTTTCGCTAGATTCTTGCATCTAAATTCCGCTATACCGCACATTAGCCACACTCCTTTTCTGGTTTACATTTGATAACAGCCACTACGTAAACGGCCATAGCACCTGCAGCGGCACCCGCTTCTTTCAGGCCGAACAGCCTATGCAGACTCATATCTGGCTTCATATGATAATGAAGCACCTTCTTAATCCCCCCTGGAAGTTGGTGGTAGTCCAGCCGAAAAATTCCTTCCGCGACCTTTTTCGGCTGTCCACGGCCAACATTCGGTCGGATTTGAAAAAGGCGTCCACCATTCTTTCCGAATTTCTTCCCGTCCAATACCATCTGCGGGATCCTTCCCGAAGCTTGTCCAAGACCAACCATTACAGCAATCGTGGTTGCAGAGACACCGGTTACCAAGGAAGACATGAAAATAGTTCTTTCAGCTCCTGTACCGTGCTGACAGACATAATCAATGAGATCATTCCAAGAACCGATATCCGAAACGGTTCCCCATTTTGTGGGTTCTGGATTGCCATAGGGTCCAGGGACAGTCGACTCCCAAATCCACCAGGTGATTGGGTTTAAACCATCGGGATCAACAGAGTTGTTTGGACTTGATGCTCCGTATTCATAGAGATTATGCCCACCATCCAAACCGATCGGATCGCGCGACAAGAACCGTCCCAGGCTTGCGTCATACCACCGATGCCGCATATAGATCAGGCCGGAAGCGGAATCGTTTCGGACTCCAAGCCCGCCCACAAACCGCACATCGAGCCCACCGGGAACCGAGTCGTTGACGGAAAGCTCTTCACCCCAAGCGCCGTAGACGATTCTGGCGGCCTGGGCCCCGGTGTCGTCGGTGACGAGTTGGGTTGAGGAGAGTCCGTCCCCATGGAGATAGAACCATTCGTCGTCCCGCTCGAAAGCAAGGATTTCGCCGTGGGGGACGAGGTAATTGGTCACCTCGACATCGACGCCGTCATCCTTCTCCTCGCGGATAAGGTCCCAGCCGTCCCAATGGAAGTCGGTGGTTGTTGAGCCTTGGGTTCGTTGTAGCATACGTGAGCCTGAGTCGTAGACGTAGTCTACCACAGGTGAGCTATTTAACTCCACGGATTCTAGCTGGTTGTCCTCATTCCATACATAAGTATAGGTGTCGGTACCGTCGGACTTGGAGGTCATATTTCCGTTGTCGTCGTGGGTGAAAGTCCAGGTCGTGACGGTGGTACCGTCGTCGATCTGGTTTTGGGTGATCTCGTTGAGGTCGTTGTAAGTCCTGGTCTCCTCGATGAGAGAGCTGTCGGACTTGGTGATCTTTTCGGTCATGTTGCCGGCGTCGTCGAAGGCGAAGGTGCGGATCTGGCTGTCCAGGTTTCCGCTGAAGCCGAGCTCGACGGTGCCGAGGGTAGGGGTGTCGGTACCGTCGCCGGTGAGGTAGGCCTTGTAGCGACAGTAGCGAGAGGAGGGCGAGCCGTCGACGGACTGGCCGGAAGAAGTTGTGAACTTGGTACCGGAGGTACCGTCGGGGCCGACGAAACTCCATGGGCCTTCTTCGTTGGCGGAGAAGGCAACTTGGAGTTCGATATCGGTACCGGAAGGCAGGGTTTCCTCCCAGGAGAGGTTGCCCCAGGTCACGGTGCGGCCTGCGTCATACACGGGGGAGGTGTAGGTTCCCGCGTCGGCTCTGGTGTAGCTTCCGTCGATGCAGACGAAGTTGGAGAATGTACAAGAGACTTTAGAGCTTTGATCAGAGGATACCGCAATGCCGATCCACACCGGATCACCGAAGTCATAGAAGGTCCATCCTGTCGTCCCGCTGGCCCACACGGAGTTGACCGAATCCCAATAGTAAGCTTTTATCTCAGTACCGGTTCTCACCAGACGGAGTTTGCCACTCGTGTCAGTGGTTGAGTGCCCCGAACCTTGCGCAAGATAGCTGCCCGAAAATCGCTTTATTCTCGCGATGTCGTGGAATCCATCTTCGGCCATAGGATTCAAGCTTGCATAAAGCTCTATACCTGCGGCTGAGTTTGTTAGATCTGCGCGATAGTCGAAATCGACTTGAATATCGAAATCGCCGTCAAGTTGACGATGATGCTCGGCGAAAAGGCGATAGGTCTCAGCATGATAGGAGCTGAAGTTATCGTTCAGGGGATGGTCGCGCTTATAGGTCCTATTTGTATATCCCTTCGGGAAAACGAAGTGGAGACCGTCGTTCTGACGGATCTCTCCCCCAAGAAAGAGGTCTGGGTCGAGAAGAGTTGAGTAGCTCAAGGCAACATGGCCTGTTCGCCAGCGGTCGGAATTGATTTGATCTCCGAGAAAAGTGTCGCTGAAATCGAGAAGCTCCACGGATTCGGAGTCTGCTTTTAAGCCTTCGAAATCTCCCGCGAGTATGTCACGCGGTAAAAGGGCAACCATCCGGTTGATACTCTCTCCAACCAAGCGACCATCTTCATCAATATGGTAGTCAAAGGTATCATCGTTGGTGACTTGAGCTGTACGATTTGAGTTAATGTCATAGCTGTATTCGACGGAGAGCATCTCCACGGCGTCCTTCTCGGTACGAAATCTGAGAGGGCGGCCGATGATGTCGAAAGAGGTCTCACTATCGACACCGTTGACATACTCGATATCTGTTCGTCGACTCTCGGAGTCGTATTCAAAAGCCATCTGACGAGTGTCGCCGACCCAGTAAGCCGGGGGACGGTTCATCGAGTCGTAGGCGTCGGAGTAGTAACGAGAAGTTCCGTATCGGGCGTTAGTATCATCGTAGAGAGCATCCTCTGATTCGACTCGCCAGAGATGATGACCGCCGCCCCCGTTGGCCGTACCCGTGGTCGAAGCTCCGTATGGTGCACTGCCGCTGACGTTGGAAGAGAGACGGTTTCCGTTGGCATCGTAGGTGAAGTTGTAGGCCCAAGCAGGCGTAGTGTTGCCGGTGTCGGGCGCTCGCGAAGCAGTGATGGGACGATCTCTTACTTTTCGCACACTTGTGTGAGTGGGACCTTGACCGACGAGAAGCCGCCCTGACCCAAGTTGCAACCCACTTGCAACCCCCCCCACCTATCTTAAATTTACCATCCATAACGAATTGAATCGTGTCACCGCTCAAAGGCACGTTCTAGATAAGGGGAAAACAAAATGTATCTTAACCGTTGGCTTCCAAACCACGCATCCTTCAGACCGGACCACACGGCGATCATCTGCGCCGACACCGACAAGCGGCTGACCTACGCCGAGCTCTATTCCGAAACCCTGGCCGCTTGCCAGTCCCTGAAGAGTCACGGAGTCGGCAGGGGGGACCGGGTCGCTATCTTTGCTCAGAACGACGTCCGCTTCTTCCCCCTCTTCTTCGCCGCCGCGCGCCTCGGCGCCATCACGGTTCCGCTGAACTGGAGACTGTCGGCCCCGGAGCTTGAAGGTATTCTGGCCGACTGCGACCCCAAAGTGATGTACGTCGACGGCCGATTTTCAGAAGATGCCGTCCCGCGCCACGACAACACCGTGCACCTCGACAGCTTGCTCAAACAGAGCGCCACGGAAAATGAGATTCCGGCAGCGGACATCCCCGAAGACGCGCCGGCCGCTATCTTCTACACCGGCGGCACTACCGGCACTCCGAAAGGTGCCATCCTCACCCACAAATCGATTCACTGGAACGCCGTGAACACGACCTGCGGCTGGGGCCTCTCCCCCGACGACGTCGCCCCCGTTTTTACTCCGCTCTTCCATACCGGCGGGCTGAACGTGTTCGCCACCCCGATGTTGATGCTGGGCGGCACCACCATTCTCAGCCGAAGCTTCGACCCGGAACAGGCTCTCAACCTGATTGAGAAAGAGCGCTGCACCATTCTCTTCCTGGTACCCACGATGTACCACATGGTGAAAGAGAGCCCCACCTTCAACCCGGACAAACTTCGTCGCCTCAAAATCATGATTTCCGGAGGAGCGCCCTGCCCTCGCCCGCTTTTCGAAGCTTACTGGAGTCACGGACTTCCGCTGCGCCAGGGCTACGGACTCACCGAAGCCGGCCCCAACAACTTCGGTATCGAACAGAAAGAAGCCGAAGCCCGAGTCACCACGGTCGGCAAACCGCTGGCCTTCGTGGACCTGGATGTCTTCACCGAAGACGGCAAGCGTGCCCCTGCGGGTGAAGTGGGAGAAATCCGTATCAAGGGACCGCATGTGATGTCCGGCTACTGGAACCGCTCGGAAGCCACCGCCGCCGTATTCGCGGACGGTTGGCTCTGCACCGGAGACCTGGCTTTCAAAGACGAAGATGGATACTTCACCATCTGCGGCCGCCAGAAAGACATGTTCATCTCCGGCGGAGAGAACGTCTTCCCCGCCGAGA
>Ga0207914_100560_pt1 | contig 14394 bp, 10 predicted proteins | sample DeeseametaMP2497_FD_184171 | JGI IMG/M metagenome (GOLD analysis project Ga0207914, IMG submission 184171) | Marine microbial communities from East of Antigua and Barbuda, Atlantic Ocean - MP2497 (SPAdes) | ecosystem: Environmental > Aquatic > Marine > Oceanic | place: East of Antigua and... | reverse complement strand
CGCCCGCCCCGCCGCCCGGCTGGTGCAGGAGGTGCGTCACCGCCACGCCCGCGTCCGCCTGCGCAATGTGCGCACCGACTCCGAATGGGTGGACGCCACAAGCCTTTCCAAGATCGCGACGCTGGGCGTCCGGAAGGGCGACGCCGTCGAGTTGCGAGTCTCGGGCAGCCGGGCCGCCGAGACGCTCGAACACGTGCTGGCGCTGGCCGCCCGCAATTTCGACGAATCCACCGAACCGGTCACTGCAGTATTGGACGCGCCCGCGGCCCGGCAACCCATCGGCGCGGTGGCGGGGCTGGGCATCGGCCCGGCCCGCTCGGCCCGGCGGGGCCCCATCGAGGTGCCCGACGAACCCGCCGCCGACCCGGCGACCGAGTGGCGACGGCTGGGCAAGGCGATCGCCACCGTCCGTCGCGACATCAGCGCTCAGCGCGCTCACACCGCCCGCGACATCGGAGAGGCCGAGGCAGGGATCTTCGACGCCCACCTGCTGCTGCTGGACGACGCCGAACTGCTCGACGGCGCCCGCGCCCGCGTCGACGACGGCGTGTCGGCCGCTGCGGGTTGGTCGGCCGCGGTGAGCGAACTGGCGGGCAGGTTCACCGCCCTGACCGACCCGTACCTGCAGGCCCGCGCCGCCGACGTCACCGCCGTCGGTGACCAGGTGTTGCGGGCGATGCTCGGCGTCGCGCCGGGAACCGCGGGCAGCGGCGTGCTGATCGCCGACGACCTGACCCCCGGCGAAGCTGCCGAACTGGACCCGGCGCAGGTGGTCGCGGTGCTGATGGCATACGGCAGTCCCCACGCCCACAACGTGATCCTGCTGCGCGCCAAGAACATTCCCACGATTGTCGGTGCCGGACCCGACGTGTTGACGGTCGCCGACGGCACCACCATTGCCGTCGACGGCACCCGCGGCGAGTACCTCGTCGACCCGCCCGCCGACGTCCGCGCCCGGTTCCTCGAGCAGGTGCATGCGCTCGAGGAACGTCGCCGCGCCGCCCACGCCCGGTCGGACCGGCCCGCCGTCACGACCGACGGCGTCACCGTCGGCGTCGGCGCCAACATCGGCTCGGTCGACGACGCGCGGGCCGCCGCCGCGCACGGCGCCGACTTCGCCGGGCTGGTCCGGACCGAATTCCTGTTTCTCGGCCGGCCTGACGCACCCAGCGTCGACGAACAGGTGGCCGTCTACCGCAAGATCGCCGAAGCTCTCGACGGACGGCGGGTCACGCTGCGCACCCTCGACGTCGGGGGGGACAAGCCGCTGGAGTTCGCGCCCGGGCCCGCCGAGCTCAACCCGTTCCTGGGCGTCCGCGGCATCCGAATGTCGTTGCAGCACCCACAGCTGTTGTCCGACCAGTTGTTGGCGATGGCGCTGGTGGCACAGCACACCCCCGTCAGCGTGATGTTCCCGATGGTCAGCACACTCGACGAGTTGCTCGCCGCGCGACAGTTGCTCGACGACGCCGTCACGAAGGCCGGGCCCGCTCCCGCGGGCCTGCAGGTCGGGATCATGGTCGAAGTTCCTGCCGCCGCGCTGAAATCCGCGGCGCTGGCGCCCCACGTCGACTTCATGTCGATCGGCACCAACGACCTGACCCAGTACGCGCTGGCCGCCGATCGCGGCAACGACGCGGTGGCCACGATCGGTGATTCCTACGACCCGGGGTTGCTCGCCCTGATCCGCGCCACGTGCGCTGGTGCGCAGGGGCGGGCGTCGGTGTCGGTGTGCGGGGAGTTCGCCGCCGACGAGCGCGCCGCCGGGCTGCTGATCGGGCTGGGCGTCGACGCGCTGTCGGTCACCCCGCCCGCGGTGCCCGCGGTCAAGGAGGCGGTGCGGGCCGTAGACCGGGCGGCGGCTCGAGAGTTGGCCGTGCGTGCGGTGGCGGCAGAGTCGGCCGACGGGGTGCGGGAGCTGCTCGGGTAGTGGCCGTGCGTGCGGTGGCGGCGGGGCTGCTCGGGTTGCCGGGAGTTGCTCGGGTTGTCGCCGAACGTCCGGTGGCTGGGTGCGCCGACGGGTGCGGGAGGTGCTCGGGCAGTCGCCGAGCGTGAACTGGTTGCGATCCGCCGGACGTTTTTTCGCTCAGGCTTCACAATCGGCGACGTGTCGGTGGCACCGAGCACACTCGCGGCATGGGGGAGCCCTTCATCGGCAGTGAGGCGGTCCGGGCGGGCCGGCTGACACCGTATGCACTGCGCAGCCGCTACCGCGCCGTCCTACCGGGCATCTACCTACCGCCGGGGGCGGAGATCACCGCGATCACTCGCGCGAAAGCCGTCTGGCTGTGGACGGGGCGCGCGGGCGTCGTCGCCGGTCAGTCGGCCGCGGCGCTCCACGGAGCGAAGTGGGTCGACGCCCGTCGCCCCGCCGAAATTCTTTGGAGCAACAGGCATGCGCCGCGCGGGATCGTCGTCTGGTCCGACAGCGTCGCCGACGACGAGCTCAACGTGGTCCGAGGCGTGCGGGTCACGACGCCAGAGCGCACCGCCCTGGACATCGCGTGCCGGTACCCGCTGGACCGAGCCGTCGCCGTGCTCGACGCGCTGGCCCGCGCCACCAAGCTCAAGATCGCCGACGTCGAGCTGCTCGCCGAACGCCACAAGGGGCGTCGCGGCATCGGTCGGGCCCGCGAGGCACTCGATCTCGTCGACGCGGGCGCTGAATCACCCCAGGAGACCCGGGTCCGGTTGCTGTTGATCCGAGCCGGCTTCCCGCGCCCGGAGACTCAGATCCCGGTCTATGACGACTACGGGGGTCTGATCGGGGAGCTCGATATGGGCTGGCGGGACAAGATGATCGCGGTCGACTACGAAGGTGACCACCACCGCAGGACGCCCTGGGAGTTCAACAAAGGCATTCGTCGCCACGACGCTGTCACCGACCGTGGCTGGGACGACATCCGGGTGACCTCTGCGGACACCGACGGCGGCATCGTGGCGAGGGTGTGGACGGCGTGGCATCGCCGAGTGTGAGCTCAGTGCGAAAAGTCGGCCCGGATTTCGCAGAGGATTCACGTTCGACGAGGGTGACCGGGCTGGTGGCGGCCGCTCCGGCACCCGGCCGGGGGGAGCCACGGGACGCGGCCGGCAGCCCCGGGACCCGGCCGGGACCAGCCACGGCGCGGAAGGCGCCAGGGGAGGAGGACAGATGCTCGACCTGATGCTGCCGCTGCAATGCGGCGGGTGCGGCGCCCCTGCCACGCCGTGGTGCCCAGAGTGCGACGGCGCGCTGGCCGTCCACCCCGACGAACCGCATCTCGTCACCCCGCGGATCGACCCCGGGGTGCCCGTCCTGTCGCTCGGGCGCTACGCCGGGCCGCGCCGCAAGGCGATTGTCGCGGTCAAGGAGCACGGCCGCACTGACCTGATCCGACCGCTCGCCCACGCGCTGCGCGACGGCCTGGCACATCTGATGACCTGGGGAATCCTCGAAAGTCCCCTCGTGGTGGTGCCCGCCCCCACCAAGCGGTCGTCGGCCCGCAGGCGCGGCGGTGACCCCGTCACCCGCATCGCAAAACTCGCCGTCGCCAGTCCCGACTTGAGCGCCGGCAGCGACTTGAGCGCCGTCGCCAGCCCCGACCTGAGCGCCGTCGCCAGCCCCGACCTGAGCGCCGTCGCCGGCACAGACCCGGATGCCGTCGCCGACTCTGGTCTGAGCGTCGACGCGGCACTTCGCCTCAAGACCTTCACCCGGGACTCGGTCGGCCTGTCCAGCGCCGACCGTCAGCGCAACATCGCCGGCCGGGTCCGTCGCATCAGAGCCGTCGACGGGCCCGTGCTGCTGGTCGACGACATCGTCACCACCGGCGCCACGGCGGCCGAATCCGTCCATATCCTGCAAACCGGCGGAGCCCACGTGGTCGCCGTGCTCGCGCTGGCGAACGCCTAGCCGCGATTACCCCGAGATCAACCCGGCATGAAGAACTGAAAACAGGTCTGCCGAATTAGTGGCACGAACACGTGAACTCGGACTACCGTCGGCACCAACGAACCGTGAACAACTCACGGCGCGCTCCTGTAGGTGACGCGCCGGTATCGCGCCAGCGGTAGGAGGTGAGTCCTCGACACCTTGCACCGGCGAGCGGCGCGACCACATACGCCCCGTCGGCGCGATTTCTTCCCAGCCGGGCACGCAGCAGGCGTGCGTAAGCGAGAGAGAATCGAGTTGCCAAGCATGTCAAGTTTTTCCGTGGACACCGACAGCGCAATGGTCATGGACGGCGAACCGTCCGAATCCTCCGGTAACGCCGACGTCGTCGTGACGGGCCGCAACGTCGAGGTGCCTGACCACTTCCGTCAGCACGTGACCGACAAGCTGTCCCGCCTGGAACGATTCGACCGCACCATCTACCTCTTCGATGTCGAGCTCTACCACGAGAAGAATCGCCGGCAACGCAAGAACTGTCAGCACATCGAGATCACCGCCCGCGGGCGTGGCCCGGTGGTGCGCGGCGAAGCCTGCGCCGACAGTTTCTACGCCGCCCTCGAAGCCGCCTACAGCAAACTCGAATCCCGGCTGCGCAAAAGCAAGGACCGGCGCAAGATCCACTACGGCGACAAGCGGCCGGTGTCGCTGCACGAAGCGACCTCGCTCGACCACCTCGACGCCGCATTCGCCGTGCCCTCCGCCCCGAGCGTCGACGGGCAGCACAGCGACATCGCCGACGACCACGAACCCGGCCAGATCGTGCGTGTCAAGGAGCACCAGGCCACCCCGATGACCGTCGACGACGCGCTCTACGAGATGGAACTGGTCGGCCACGACTTCTTCCTGTTCCACGACAAGGAAAGCGACCGTCCATGCGTGGTCTACCGCCGCCACGCCTACGACTACGGGTTGATCCGGCTGGCCTGAGGACCGCCGCAGCCCGATCCGGCGCGCAACCGCACCCCAGGTGCCGGTTTGCGCGCCGGATCCACCCGTACGATGGTGTCCGTCCACCGGTGACGAATCCATCGAGGAAAAAGGGTTAACAGCGTGCTCTCGAAGTTGCTCCGTCTCGGCGAAGGCCGCATGGTCAAGCGCCTCAAGGGGGTGGCTGACTACGTCAACACCCTGTCCGACGACGTCGAGAAGCTCTCCGACGCCGAACTGCGCAACAAGACCGTCGTGTTCAAGGACCGCGTCGCCGACGGCGAGGACGTCGACGATCTGCTGCCCGAGGCGTTCGCGGTGGCCCGTGAGGCGGCCTGGCGGGTGCTCAACCAGAAGCACTTCGACGTCCAGATCATGGGCGGCGCCGCGCTGCACTTCGGCAACGTCGCCGAGATGAAGACCGGTGAGGGCAAAACCCTGACCGCGGTGCTGCCGGCCTACCTCAACGCGCTCACCGGCAAGGGCGTGCACATCGTCACGGTCAACGACTACCTGGCCAAACGTGACGCGGAGTGGATGGGCCGCGTGCACCGCTTCCTCGGCCTGGACGTGGGCGTCATCCTGTCGCAGATGTCGCCGGAGCAGCGTCGCGCGGCCTACGCCGCCGACATCACCTACGGCACCAACAACGAGTTCGGCTTCGACTACCTGCGCGACAACATGGCACTACGCCTCGAGGACTGCGTGCAGCGCGGCCACTACTTCGCCATCGTCGACGAGGTCGACTCGATCCTCATCGACGAGGCCCGCACCCCGCTGATCATCTCCGGCCCCGCCGACGGCGGCTCGAACTGGTACACCGAGTTCGCGCGGCTGGCTCCGCTGATGGAAAAAGACGTCCACTACGAGGTCGACATCAAGAAGCGCGTCGTGGGCGTGCACGAACTCGGCGTGGAGTTCGTCGAGGATCAGCTCGGCATCGAGAACCTCTACGAGGCCGCCAACTCGCCGCTGATCAGCTACCTCAACAACGCCATCAAGGCCAAGGAGCTGTTCGAGCGCGACAAGCACTACATCGTCCGCAACGGTGACGTGCTGATCGTCGACGACTTCACCGGCCGCGTGCTGATGGGCCGCCGCTACAACGAGGGTCTGCACCAGGCCATCGAGGCCAAAGAGCACGTCGAGATCAAGGCCGAGAATCAGACCGTCGCCACGATCACGCTGCAGAACTACTTCCGCCTCTACGACAAGCTCGCCGGCATGACCGGTACCGCCGAGACCGAGGCCGCCGAGCTGCACGAGATCTACAAGCTCGGCGTGGTGCCGATCCCCACCAACCGGCCGATGGTCCGCGCCGACCAGTCCGACTTGATCTACAAGACCGAAGAAGCCAAGTTCATCGCGGTCGTCGACGACGTCTCCGAACGCTATGAGAAGGGCCAGCCGGTCCTGATCGGCACCACCAGCGTGGAGCGCTCGGAGTTCCTGTCGCGCCAGTTCCAGAAGCGGCGCATCCCGCACAACGTGCTCAACGCGAAGTACCACGAGCAGGAGGCCGGCATCATCGCCGAGGCCGGCCGGCTCGGCGCGGTCACCGTCGCGACCAACATGGCCGGTCGCGGCACCGACGTGGTGCTCGGCGGCAACGTCGACTTCCTGCTGGACCGTCGGCTGCGTCAGCGCGGTCTCGACCCGATCGAGACCGCCGATGAGTACGAGGCCGCCTGGCACGAAGAGCTGCCCCACGTCAAAGCAGAGGTGGCCGCCGAAGCCAAGGATGTGCGCGCCGCCGGCGGACTCTATGTGCTCGGCACCGAGCGCCACGAGTCCCGCCGCATCGACAACCAGCTGCGTGGCCGCTCCGGCCGTCAGGGTGACCCCGGCGAGTCGCGGTTCTACCTGTCGCTGGCCGATGAGCTCATGCGCCGCTTCAACGGCGCCACGCTCGAGACGCTGCTGACCAGGCTGAACCTGCCCGACGACGTGCCGATCGAGGCCAAGATGGTCTCGCGCGCGATCAAGAGCGCCCAGACGCAGGTCGAGCAGCAGAACTTCGACATCCGCAAGGAAGTCCTCAAGTACGACGAGGTGATGAACCAGCAGCGCAAGGTCATCTACGCCGAGCGCCGCCGCATCCTGGAGGGCGAGAACCTCGCCGAGCAGGCCCACAAGATGCTCGTCGACGTCATCACCGCCTACGTCGACGGCGCCACCTCCGAGGGCTACTCCGAGGACTGGGACCTGGAGAAGCTGTGGGAAGGGCTCAAGTCGCTCTACCCGGTCGGCATCGACCACCACGACCTGCTCGACTCCGACGCCGTGGGTGAGCCCGGCGAGCTGACCCGCAACGAGCTGCTCGACGCGCTGATCGCCGACGCCGAGCGGGCCTACGCCGAGCGGGAGAGCGAGATCGAGGGCGTCGCCGGCGAGGGCGCGATGCGCCAGCTGGAGCGCAACGTGCTGCTCAACGTGCTCGACCGCAAGTGGCGCGAGCACCTCTACGAGATGGACTACCTGCGTGAGGGCATCGGCCTGCGCGGGCTGGCCCAGCAGCGGCCCGAGGTGGAGTACGCCCGCGAGGGATACGACATGTTCGTCGGCATGCTCGAGGGCATGAAGGAGGAGTCGGTCGGCTTCCTGTTCAACGTCCAGGTCGAGGCCGCGCCGACACCGACCGTCGCGCCGGTCGCGGCGCCGTCCGGGCTGGCCGAGTTCGCCAAGTCCGCGGCGGCTGCCGCCGAGCAGCAGGGCGGGGTGGCCACCAAGGAACGTACGCAGTTGCGTGCCAAGGGGATCGACGATCAGTCCCGGCCGCTGACCTACTCGGGGCCGTCGGAGGACGGCGGTGTGGAGATCAAGCGCTCCGGTTTTGGTGACGGTAAGCCCGCCGGGGGTGGCAGCCGGCGTGAGCGGCGCGAGGCCGCCCGCCAGCAGGGCCGCCACGCCAAGGGCAGCCGCCGGCGCTAGGACGTTGAGACTGCGCTCAGCGCGGGAAAGTTCGAGTGGACCCCGCAGTGGATGCAGCCTCAACGGTGATCAGCCGATCTGCAGTGCGCAGAAGCGCCAGCTGCCGCGGTGCGCCTCGATGCGGCCGGCGACGGCGTGCACCCTGCCGCGCCGCAGGAACGTGGCGAACACCTCGGCGGCGGTCACCTCGGTGTCGCCGGTATCCACGCAGCGCACCCGCACCCGGCGCAGCGTCGCACTGCCCGGTGGTGTGACCGCGGCGCGGGCGATGACCTGTTCGACGAGTACCGGGGTCATCAGCGGTTTCAGTTGCGCCACCGGCCGTCGCCGGTCGATCACCTCGACCAGCTGCCGCAGCGCCGTCTCGGCGAACACCACCGCCGACTTCGGCGGTCGCGGTTCGAGGGGCTGCGCCCGCCGCCGGCTTGGCAGGCGGTGCGTCGGCGGTGCCGTGCACGACGGCCGGTGCGCACTCAGTGGCTGCGGCGCGGGCTCGTAGTCGATGACCGGAGCGGTGCTCCACTGAGATTCGACGGGGGAGACGGGGGCGGGGGATACGGGCATGCGGATACTCCAGCGGCCGAGACGGACGCGGGACGGTGCGTCCCGCGGTGAACGCCTGCTGGAGAGTGGCAGACCACATCATGTTCGCACGGCCCGCGGACACCCCTGCGCACCTATTGAGCACCCGATTGTGCGCGCACGCAGGAAGTGCCGTTACCGTGGCAGGGTCTTGACCGAGGGGTGATCGAGGGGAGGCGGCCGCCGCAATGGTGACCAGGCTGTCGGCGTCGGACGCATCCTTCTACCGGCTGGAGAACTCGTCGACCCCGATGTATGTCGGGTCGCTGCAGATCCTGCGCAAGCCCCGCAACGGGTTGAGCTACGAGACGCTGCTGGCCACCGTCGAGCAGCGGCTTCCGCAGGTCCCGCGGTACCGGCAGAAGGTGCGCGAGGTGACGCTGGGTCTGGCCCGCCCGGTCTGGGTCGACGACCGCGACTTCGACATCACCTATCACATCCGCCGCTCGGCGCTGCCGTCGCCGGGCAGTGACGCCCAGCTGCACGACCTGGTGGCGCGGCTGGGGTCGCGACCGCTGGACAGGTCGCGCCCGCTGTGGGAGATGTATCTGGTCGAGGGCCTGGCCAAGAACCGGGTCGCGATCTACACCAAATCGCATCAGGCGCTGGTCAACGGGATGACGGCGTTGGAGATCGACCACGTCATCGCCGACCGCACCCAGAAGCCCCCTGAGTTCGGCGAGGACATCTGGATCCCCGGTCGCGAGCCCAGTGACCGTCAGCTGATCATCGGGGCGCTGGGGGAGTGGATCACCCGGCCGACCGCGCAGGCCGCGGCGGTGCGCACCGCGGTGACCGAGACCGTGACCAGCAGCACGCAGATGCTCGACCTCGGCCGGCGGATGGCCGAGGTGGCACGCATCGTGGCGCGCGGCAACGCGCCGAACAGCCCGCTGAACACCCGGGTATCGCGCAACCGGCGGTTCTCCGTGGCGTCGGGCAGCCTCGAGGAGTTCCGCGCCATCCGCGCCCGCTACGACTGCGACATCAACGACGTGGTCCTGGCGATGGTGGCCGGAGCGCTGCGCAACTGGTTGCTGTCGCGCGGCGAGCCCGTGACGACGTCGACGACCGTGCGCGCCATGGCGCCGATGTCGGTGTATCCCGACGCCGAGATCGAGTCGACCGGGCCGGGGCAGGCGATCAGCGAGGTGGCGCCGTTCCTGGTGGACCTGCCTGTCGGTGAGGCCAACCCGGTGGTGCGGCTGTCCCAGATCGCCCACGCCACCGAATCGCATCCGACGGCCACCAGCCTGGTCGATGCCCGCACCATCGTCACGCTGTCGGGTTTCGCGCCGCCCACGCTGCACGCGATGGGCATCCGCGTCGCGACCAGTTTCTCGGCGCGGCTGTTCAACCTGCTGATCACCAACGTGCCCGGCGCGCAGAAGCAGATGTACGTCGCCGGCACCAAACTGTTGGAGACCTACGCGGTGCCGCCCCTGCTGCACAACCAGGCGCTCGCGATCGGCGTGACGTCGTACAACGGCACGCTCTACTTCGGGATCAACGCAGACCGCGACGCGATGGCCGATGTCGACATGCTGCCCAGCCTGCTGCGCGAATCGCTCGACGAATTGGTCGAGGCGGCGAAGTAACCGCGCCTAGAATTCGGCGGTGGGCACCACGAAAACCACGGCCAAGAGCGGCAAGCACAAGAAGGCCAAGATCCCCAAGAAGGTCTACGCAGCCGAGTTGTTCCGGTTGCAAACCGAGTTGGTGAAGTTGCAGGAATGGGTGCGTGCCACCGGCGCCCGCGTCGTCGTCGTGTTCGAGGGGCGCGACGCCGCCGGCAAAGGCGGGACCATCAAACGGATCACCGAATACCTCAGCCCCCGGGTGGCCCGCATCGCGGCGCTGCCTGCACCGTCGGATCGTGAACGGGGGCAATGGTATTACCAGCGCTACATCGAGCATCTGCCCGCGCGCGGGGAGATCGTGCTGTTCGACCGGTCCTGGTACAACCGGGCCGGTGTGGAGAAGGTGATGGAGTTCTGCACCCCCGCCGAGCACATGCTCTTCCTGCGCCAGACACCGATTTTCGAGCAGATGCTCATCGACGACGGGGTGCTGCTGCGCAAGTACTGGTTCTCGGTCTCCGACGACGAACAGCTGCGGCGCTTCCGGTCCCGGCTCAATGATCCGGTGCGGCAGTGGAAGTTGTCACCGATGGATCTGGAGTCCATCTATCGCTGGGAGGAGTACTCCCGGGCCAAGGACGAGATGATGGTGCACACCGACACCCCGATGAGCCCCTGGTTCATCGTCGAGTCCGACATCAAGCGCAATGCGCGGCTGAACATGATCGCCCATCTGCTGTCCACGATCGACTACGACGAGGTCGACCTGCCCACGGTGGACCTGCCCGACCGGCCGATCGTCGGGAACTACCGCAGGCCCGCCCGGGAACTGTCGACCTACGTCCCCGACCACGCTGCGGCGTTGATCGGCGATCCCGAATAGCGGCTACCCTCGGCGTCGTGCGTGTCTATGTCCCGGTGACCCTGGCCATGTTGCAGCGACTGGTCGCCGACGAGTCGGTGCAGCCCGTGAGTGGGACGGCATTCGCGGTGACCCCGACGCTGCGGGAGGCCTATGCGCACGGTGACGAGGACGAACTGGCCGATGTGGCGCTGCGTGACGCGGCGCTGGCGTCCCTGCGGCTGTTGGCCGACGACACCCATGACACAGCGGACTCGAGCGAGCCCGACTCAGCCGGTACCGCCGCCTCAGACGACTCAGCTCGCACCGCCGGCCCTGCCGGCACCCTGCCCACCCGGCGCGCGGTGGTGGAAGCCGATGCCGACGATGTCACGCTGCGGCCCGACCTCGACGACGCGGTGGTGCGCGTGCGGGGGCCGATCCCGCTGACCAAGGTGATCGCGGCGTACGTCGACAACGCCGGCGCCGAGCCGGCCGTCAAGGCCGCCGTCGAGGTGATCGACGCGGCGGATCTGGGCAACGAGGACGCCGAGTTGACCGTCGGAGACGCCCAGGACCACGATCTGGCGTGGTACGCACCCCAGGAGCTGCCGTTCCTGCTCGAGCTGCTGTGAAGGGCTGGCTACGGAGCCGTAAGTTACGGTACCGTAGGTTGAGCAACAGCGAGCCTGCAGGAGCCCCCATGGCCAAGAGCACGATCAAGACCGCGGCCCGGGTTGCCGACACGGTGCGACCCACCGTCGCCGGCGCGAAGGAACGCCCGGGGTGGCATCTGCTGCGCACCGTCGCCGGCCGCATCACCACCCCGCTGCTGCCCGACGACTACCTGAAGCTGGCCAACCCGCTGTGGTCGGCGCGTGAGCTGCGCGGCAGGGTGCTCGAGGTGCGTCGGGAGACCGTCGACTCGGCCACGTTGGTGATCAAGCCCGGCTGGGGCTTCTCGTTCGACTACCAGGCAGGTCAGTACATCGGTATCGGTCTGCTGGTCGACGGCCGGTGGCGCTGGCGGTCCTACTCGCTGACCAGCGTGCCGGTCGACCGGCAGTCGGGGAGCAGGGGCGCGCGCACCATCACCATCACCGTCAAGGCCATGCCCGAGGGCTTCCTGTCCACGCATCTGGTCGGCGGCGTCGCACCCGGCACCATCGTGAGACTGGCCGCGCCGCAAGGCAATTTCGTGTTACCGGATCCGGCGCCGGCGAAGGTCCTGTTCCTGACCGCGGGCTCGGGGATCACCCCGGTGATGTCGATGCTGCGCACCCTGGTCCGTCGCGGCCAGCTCGGCGATGTGACCCATCTGCATTCCGCGCCGACCGCCGCCGACGTCCTGTTCGCCGGGGAACTGGCCGAACTCGCCGACGCCCACGAGGATTACCGACTGACGGTGCGGGCTACCCGGACTGAGGGCCGGGTGGATCTGGCCCGGCTCGACGAGATCGTCCCCGACTGGCAGGAGCGCCAGACCTGGGCGTGCGGACCTGAAGCGATGCTGGAGGGCGCTGATCGAACGTGGAAGGCGGCCGGCATCTCCGAACGCCTGCACCTGGAGCGGTTCGCCGCGGTGCGCACGTCGGCGCACGGCAGCGGCGGCACTGTCGAGTTCGCCCGGGCAGGCAAGACGGCCACCGTCGACGGTGCGACGTCGCTGATGGACGCTGGCGAGGCGGCCGGTATCCAGATGCCGTTCGGCTGCCGGATGGGCATCTGCCAATCCTGTGTCGTCGGACTGCTGGACGGGCATGTCCGGGACCTCCGGACAGGTGTCGAGCATGAACCCGGCAGCCGCGTGCAGACCTGTGTGTCTGCGGCGTCGGGGGATTGCACACTGGATGTGTAAGCTTTACTAGCGAGTAACCTACGGAGTCGTAGGTTACGATAGCGTAGGTACGCGAAAGGAGGGCTGAAGATGGCGATCACCGATGTACCCGAGTTCGCGCATCTGACCGATGCAGACGTCGAGAACCTCGCGCGCGAACTGGACGCGATCCGGCAGGACGTCGAAGAGTCCCGCGGCGCGCGGGACGCGCGCTACATCCGCCGCACCATCGCGGCCCAACGCGCGTTGGAGGTCACCGGCCGGCTCCTGCTGGCGGGCAGCTCCAAGCGGTCGTTCTGGTGGGCCGGTGCGACCACGCTGGGCGTGGCCAAGATCATCGAGAACATGGAGATCGGCCACAACGTCATGCACGGCCAGTGGGACTGGATGAACGATCCCGAAGTTCATTCCTCCACCTGGGAATGGGACATGAGTGGCGCGTCCAAGCACTGGCGCTTCACCCACAACTTCATGCACCACAAGTACACCAACATCCTGGGCATGGACGACGACGTGGGCTACGGCGTCATCCGGGTCACCCGCGACCAGAAGTGGCGGCCGTTCAACCTCAGCAACCTGTTCTTCAACACGCTGCTGGCGGTGGCCTTCGAGTGGGGTGTGGGGTTGCAGCACCTGGAGCTCGGCAAGATCTTCAAGGGCCGCGACGACCGCAAGGCCACGATGGTGCGGGTCCGCGAGTTCAGCGTGAAGGCTGGCAACCAGCTGGTCAAGGACTACGTCGCCTATCCGGCGATCACGTCGCTGTCGCCGGGCGCCACCTACAAGTCCACGCTCAAGGCCAACGCGGTGGCCAACGTCATCCGCAACGTCTGGGCCAACGCCGTCATCTTCTGCGGGCACTTCCCCGACGGCGCCGAGAAGTTCACCAAGACCGACATGGTCGGTGAGACCCGCGGCGAGTGGTACCTGCGACAGATGCTGGGCAGCGCCAACTTCGAGAACGGCCCTGTGCTGCGCTTCATGAGCGGCAACCTGTGCCACCAGATCGAGCATCACCTGTTCCCGGATCTGCCGAGCAACCGGTACTACGAGATCTCCCTGCGGGTGCGCGAGCTCTGCGACAAGTACGACCTGCCCTACACGACCGGCAACTTCGCTGTGCAGTACGGCAAGTCGTGGCGCACCATCGCCAAGCTCTCGCTGCCGGACCGGTTCCTGCGTGACACCGCCGACGACGCGCCCGAGACGCGCAGCGAGCGGATGTTCGCCGAGCTGGCACCCGCTCAGCGCACGGGGCTGAAGTCGGCCATCGCCGCGGTGCGGGCCCGCCGACGCGCCAAGCGCGCCGAGAAAGCTGCCGAGCAGCGACCGGAACTGGCGGCCTGATCGTTTAGACAGCAGTCGTTCAGACTGCGATGAGGGCGGGGTCTTCTCGAAGATCCCCGCCCTCATCGCAGTTTCAACGTGTCTTTGGGCTGGGTTTCTGTCAGTCCGGCACGTAGTCGAAGGTGTCCGGGTTCGGTCCGATGCGGCCCGAGTCACCCTGATCCAGCGTGGTGATCGCGTCGACGTCGTCTTGGCCGAGCTCGAAGTCGAACAGTGCGAAGTTGTCCTTGATGCGTTGCGGCGTCACCGATTTCGGGAACACGATGTCGCCACGCTGGATGTGCCAACGCAACACGACCTGCGCCGGTGACTTGCCGGTCGCCTCGGCGATGCGGGTGATCACCGGATCGTCGAGCACCTTGCCCTGCGCGATCGGCGACCACGCCTCGGTTTCGATGCCGTGCTGCTGGCCGTACAC
>Ga0207914_100559_pt1 | contig 14410 bp, 8 predicted proteins | sample DeeseametaMP2497_FD_184171 | JGI IMG/M metagenome (GOLD analysis project Ga0207914, IMG submission 184171) | Marine microbial communities from East of Antigua and Barbuda, Atlantic Ocean - MP2497 (SPAdes) | ecosystem: Environmental > Aquatic > Marine > Oceanic | place: East of Antigua and Barbuda... | reverse complement strand
TCATAAATATTATTTTTTATTTTTTTAGAAAAAATTTCACTAATTATTAATTTTTGATATTTTTGGGTATTAAGTTATTTATTTTCAACAAATGTATTTATAAAATTTTTTGTGGCTTGTGTATTAAAATAATTATAAGATTGTCTACTATCAATTTTTAAAGCACCTTTACCTAACTCAAATACAAATCCTGCTGTAATTATAGCTATAAATAATAATACAACTATAAGACCATATACTCCATTTTCATAGTTACTAAGACCATATGGATATATAACTAATATTTCTAAGTCTAATAATAAGTAAACCAATGCAAAAATAAAGAATTTTACACCAAATTGTGTTCTATTTTGTCCTAAGAAACTATGAAAACCACATTCGAAAATACTATATTTTTCTTGGTAAGGATTATGTGGAGCTAAAGCAAAATTTAAAACTAAAAATAAAATAGCTATTATAGAAACAAATATAAAAAGGAAAGTCATTCCGCTCATTTAAGAATTAAATAAAATTTGTACCAATATGGTACCCATGCTTAGTCATTCTTTATTCATAAATATAAATAATAAAATTGTTAAAGTAATTGTTGAAATTATAAAAGATATAGGACTTGATATAATTATATTTTTATAATCATAATTAATATTTTTAACTGTAGTGTTATTATTTACTATGTTACCTTTTAATTGTAAATTTTTTAATAAAGTATTTACTTTATAATCAGGTTTACTAAAGAACATTTCTTTAACTATAGTTAAATAATATAATCCTCCTATAACACTAGTTAATATAGCAATTAAAGATAAGAAATATAAACCTTTATCTAAAGCAGCACTTAAAACCATCTGTTTACCAAAGAATCCTACTAAAGGAGGTATTCCAGCAAAAGAAAAGATAGTAATAGCTAAACTTAAAGATAAAACAGGATTTATAAAGAAATATCCTTTTAATTGAGTAATTAATTGTATAGGTGAATTAGTTTTATCTAATAATTCTTCATGTTCTTTATTATCACTTGTATAGCAATATAATGAAAACCCTATAGCTATTAATATAAAGAAAGCATTTAAATTACTTATAATATATTGTGTTAAATAAAATATAAATGCTTGAGTAGATTCAATACTAGATATACCTAAAGCTAATAGTATAAATCCTACATGTGATATAGTACTATAAGCTAATAATCTTTTTATTCTAAATTGAGTTAATCCTCCTACTGTACCAACTATTAATGAAAATAATGAACTAATTAATAGTATAAATGTTCAATTCATAGATTGATAACTTCCATAAGAAAAATTGTTATTAGTATAATAAACTAATTGTAATAATAAAATAAATATAGATATTTTTGCAATTAAAGTTACAAAAGTAGTAACTATTGTAGGTATAGCATCATAAACATCAGGTGATCAAAAATGAAATGGAGCTGCACTTACTTTAAATAAAAATCCTGCACTAAATATAACTAAAGCAAAATTTATATAATCAGGCTTGTATCATAAATCATTAGAATTAATATCACTTATACTAGTAATTATATATAAACTATCCAAGCTTGTACTACCTGTATTAGCATATAATAATCCTATTCCTAATAAAATGAAACAAGAACTTAATCCTCCTAATAAAAAGTATATTAATCCACCTGTAGTAGATAATTCTGAATTTCTATAAATAGTACTTAAAATATATAAACCATAACTTTGTAATTCTATAGCTAAGAAAATAGAAACCAAATCATTAGTAGACATTAATAAAATGGCACCACTAACAATAAATAATAAAATTAAAGGATATTCAATAATTTTTAAATGTTCTCCCATTTTATTTATAATTTTTGTATTATAATATATAAATTTATTAAATAACAGATTTTTTAAAGATGAATATTCAGATACTCATACTTTTCTAGGGTAAAAACTAGTTAATGTTAAAATTAATATAGTAATTAAAAATACAAAAATATGAAATATTTGTGTAATATTATTAATTAATAATAAACCTCCATGTAAACCAATACCTTTTGTAATTACACTTAAAGAAGCTAAATCATTTAATATACAATATGTTAAAATAAATATAGCTATTCTATTATATAGAATAGTAATATCACGTCTTAAATTAACGGCGTTTGAAAGTAAAAGAGATAAAATAGATAATATTATCATAATTTTTAGCTTCATGGAAGAATTGAACTTCCATTACAGACATATGAAATCTGAGTTTTAACCATTTAAACTAATGAAACTTTATAGAACATTGTATAATTCTCCTTTTTTACATTTATTTTTAAAGAATTCATGCAATTCTAATTTTATTTATAAACAAGGAATAAAGAATATATTAAATAAAACTATAAATATAAATTAATACTATAATTCAATAAGAATTATATTTATCATTCATATTAAGATTATTTATATTATTATAAATTTTTATTAAAAAAGGGGAGAACAAATAGGGTAAATGCCCGGATTCGAACCGGGAACCAACTATGCCACAAATAGCCACTCTACCTATTGAGCTACAACTACCTTAGAATTAATATTAATTCTAAATTTTCATTATTATCTTGAAGTGATTCGAACACTTAACTTTGAATACCAAAAATTCATGATCTACCTATTGATCTACAAGATATAAGATACAGATGACACGACTTGAACGTGTAAGACCGAAGTCACTTTGGCCTAAACAAAGCTTGTTTACCAATTTTCAACACATCCGTTCGTGTATTTTTCAAAATAGGACTTGTAGGATTCGAACCTACATTTTAATGATTAAAAGTCATATGCATTCACCATTATACTAAAGTCCCTGCCCGAGATAAGACTTGAACTTACAACCAAAACAGCTTCAATGTTCTGCTCGACCAATTGAGCTTCACGAGCTTATTATAAACGGATTATTATTATAATTTACTAATAGTTCTAACTATTTTTTTTCAATCCATGGAGAAATCAGGATCCGACCCTGAATTAACGATATGCAAAATCGCAGTTTTACCAATTAAACTATATCCCCTAAAAGTATCCAAAGAAGGACTTGAACCTTCAAGGCCGAAGCCTACAAAGCTTAAGTTTGTTGTGTTTTCCAATTTCACCATTTGGACTTATTATTCTAAGGTTGAAGTGACTCGAACACTTGATAGCGCTGTTATGAGCAGCGTGCTTTACCAACTAAGCTACAACCTCTTATATTAAGTAATAACTTTTAAATTTCGAATTTAAAAGAGATTTGATATTTCAAATTAATTAACTTCATATTTAGAGATTGAATAAATAAATTTTAGTGTAAAGTTTCAATGAAAATTAATTGATAGGCTTATATTAATACGAAATTATAATTAAAATAGAATTGTAATTATTTTCATTATAAATAGTGTACTTTAAGCAAAAATTGTGCAAAATGCGGGTAAAAGATTTGCACTAATATCCTTCGGGCATGAGCCGAATATGTTTCTATTACACTAACCCGCAAGATAGACTAGACAGGATTCGAACCTGCGGTGGTAGCATTGAAAGAGCTATGTCGTAACCACTTGACTACTAATCCTAATAATTATTATTCATAAGCCCGGTGCAAGTATCGCACTTGCTTCTATTGATTACAAAACAATTGCATTACTTTTATGCTAACTAGGCGATAAATTTTGATATATATATATTTAGTAATTTATAAAATTAGTGCTTTCATCTTAAAAATCTCAAGATTCTTACGGATAAAGTCTATAGTAGCTTATTAAGCTTTCGTAATATTATATTACGTATATTTAAGAAATATCTTAAGATAAGCTTCGTGCCTATATGCTTTCAGCACTTATCCTTAACCAACTTAGCTTTCCTGCCGTGCCTATGCTATATATTTATCTTAGTGATAGAAACATCCCTATATACATAATATGTATAGATATATATAATAAATTATATATATTTAATATTTGGGAACATAAACAACAGGTAAACCATAGGTTAGTAACCATTATTTAACCTTTTAAAGAAAAATTTTTCTTGTTCCTTTCGTACAAAAGTTCGTTCTTATTTTATTCTAATTCCCTCTAGAAGATAGAAACCATACTGTCTCACGACGTATTTAACCCAGCTCATGTAACTTTTTAATCGACGAACAGTCGCACCCTACATAGTTTCTGCATCCATGAGGATAAGTTAAGCCGACATCGAGGTGCCAAACCGCGCACTCATTTTGTACACTCTTGCGCAAATTAGCCTGTTCTATATGTTATCAATTTTTTATTTCCATTTCTTGCAAAATGGTTCAGACTATGTCTTCATTTTGAATTTTATCATATTAAAGTATCCTTTAATCTTTATTTACCAGCTATTCATCCTTTTACAGCAAAAGATCCTACACGACGTTTATTTGTTGCTAATGAATAACTTACATTTGATTTAGTATTTCCTCTAAATAATACTGAACTTAAACCTTGAAATGATGAATCTCTATTTTTTAATCCACCTTTTCATTTTAATATAGAAATAGATCTATCCGCTCTATAACGTTTAGTTAATCTACCTTTTATTTCTAATCTTATTCCAGCCATGTTTTTATAACCTATGGAATGAAAGATATTTTTATATATATCTTTATTAGTATTATTAGTTAATGTATTTTCATTATTTAATAAAGTATTTAATGTTTTTTCTTGGTCATCAATATAAGAAATAAATCTTAAATCTTTATATTTATTTAATATATTAGTTTTTCTAACATTAAATAAAGATGATGCTAAAGAAGCTCTATTTAATATACTATACATGTTTTTCATTGAATTTGCTCTTTTTTTCTTTAATTTTATAGCTAAAGCTTGAGTAAAAATATCGGAATGAAATGTAATAGATTTAAGATTAACAATATTATATTGAATTTTTTTACCTATTATTTTTGTTAAAATATTAGTTAATATAGGTAAGAAACTTAATTTATTAAATTTTGATTGATTAAGAGAATACATTAATTCATATTTTCTTAATAAATTTAAATTAGTTCTACCATAATTTTTAATAATAATACTTCAAACTTTTTTTAAATATAAATTTTTTAAAACTATAAATTTGTTTAAATATTGGAATTTATATTGTAAAAATTTTCTTTTATTAATTTTATCAGATAAAAAAATATATTTATCTTTATATTCTTTTAATATATTAAAGATTTTTAAGATATTTTTTTTATATAATAAAAAATAACGTTGAATTAAAGTATTGCTAATTTTTTTATTTATTTTTAAATATTTCTTTTGTAATATTTTTTTTTCTCTATTAACATTAAATAAAGTTATTATTGCTTTATTATTTGTATGTTTTATTTCAGCGTTACTTACATATATTCTTCTTAAAAAATTACGTCTTCTTTTAAGTAATACAAATTTTTTTGAACCTATAAATTTTTGATTTTTAAAGTATAAATTAAAATAACTTTGAATTATTTTATTTACATTTAATGTATTACTAGGTATATTTTTCAATGTATTTTTGTTATAAGAATATATTATGTTGTTTCATTCTTTAGAATATGAAGGTAAATATTTACCTACACCTAAATCTCCTATTTGATTATTTAAAGGTATAATTTTAGGATTTTTTTTTATATTATTATTTAAAATTTTCATAATTATTTAGTAATATAGTACTTAATTTTATTTTATACAATATGTATATTCAAAATGTTGGGTAATATTAAAAGGATTATTGTAATTATAGCATAATACTCACCTTATAGTCGTTGAACGTTTATATCTTAAAATTATGCTAAGATAAACTTCGCTTCAAGTTTACTAAAATAAGTAATTCTTGAAATTTCCCCAATTTATGTTAATAATTTTATATATTATTTATTAATAAATAAAATATTAAAGGACAAACATCCCTAGCGTAGCTTTTCCAATAATCCAAGATCTTTCCTTATTGCATCTTGTGATCCTATGCCCTGCTTACGCAACTGTAAGATTTGTAGATAATCAAACAGTAAGGCAAGATTAAGCCGTTGAGCTTTTTAAATATTTCATTCATAACTGTGTATAAACAGCTTAATAATATTATTATAATGAATTTAACATTATAAATAATATTCTTGATTATTTCTAATTTCTGTATAGTAAAAATCTTACCTAATATTAAATCTATTTACAAAATATTGTAAATAAACTTAAAAATATATGATTAAAAATAGATAATAAATTATCTATCTAAAATAGCAAACAAAATAAATTAAATTTTTAGACACTCCTGTTTACTCTTTACAGGGTCTGTGCCCCACATAAACTGTCCCCTAGCGATAGTTCCTTACCAAAGGGTACTTATCAAAAGATAAGTTGAATTAGGTTAATTTACTAAAATATTATTTATAAAATAAATAAACTATAATCGTAAATTAATTCATTCATATGAAAAAAAAATAAAGGTTTCTCATGATCAAGGGCTTAGGCCTCAATTACCTTATATTCTGAAAATCGTTTTTCATAATCTATAATTAGTGACAGTAAAGCTGCATAGGGTCTTCTCGTCTAACTAGAGGTAAACTGTATCTGCACAGCTATTCCAATTTCACTGAGTCAATCATAGAGACAGCTGTTGTATCGTTACACCATTCATGCAAGACCGCATTTAACGGCCAAGGCATTTCGCTACCTTAGGACCCTCACGTTAAGGCCGCCTTTAACCGGGGTTTCCGTTGACATCAAATAGTATTATATTTAATTCTCTCTGTTAACCAGCCGGCACCGGGCAGATATCACACTTTATACATAGATTTTTAATCTTTCAGCAAAGTGCTGTGTTTTAATTAAACAGTCGTACAACATTATTTCATGCTTCTTCCTCTTTACTTGATATTAATCAAGAATAATGAGCCCTCCTTATTCCGAAGGTACGGTAGTCAATTTGCCGAGTTCCTTTATGATTGTTACCTCATTTACGCCTTCGTATACTCTACTAGCTTACTTGTTTCAGATTCTAGGTACGGTTTTATTTCATTTGTTTTATTTAGATAATCTAAATAAATAATTACAAATATATTATTACTTTTCCTGTACATTTTCCACTAAAATGTCGTCATTAATAATTAAGATTTTCTCATCATTTGAATCTTTAGATAATACAAATTTAGAGGCCGTTACTTAATTCTATCCATAAGCTTTAGGCGGAAATTATTATTTAATTTCTTTTCGTTACTCATGTCACCATTCTCACTTGAGTTATAATCATTTTATTTTCAAAATAAAATTCATAGTTTAACTCAATGTTCTGCTACCCCATAATATTTTTATAAATAAAAATATTTATGGACAAGGTTTCGGTATATTGTTTAGATCCGTTAAATTTTCGATGCTTTTATAACTTAACAAGCGCTCTGTTACGAGGTCATAAAATTATGGCTGCTTCTAAGCCTATCTCCTTGTCGACTTTAATAAAAACTTTCTTATTTTCACTTAACTAATAATTTAGGAACCTTAACTCTTGTTCTGGGCTGTTTCCCTTTTGACATACAACCTTATCATTCTATGTCTGATCATTTAAGATATATCTTTGCCATTCCGAGTCTGCATACTCACTGATAAAATCTTCACGATCCCCCAATTTGTACAATACGAAATTGTCTGAGATGAAGTTCTGTACCTGCTAAGATATTTACTTAAATTGCCTACTATTATAGGTTTCGCAGAAAACCAGCTATCCTAGTCAGTATTGTCTTTCACTATACCTACCACAATTCTTCGGAGATTTTTGCTACAATCACCCGTTCGGACCTTTAAAATCCTGATTATGGTAAAATCACCAGGCTTCGGGTCTAACTTTAGACACTTAGCGTTATTTTAACGTTCGATTTATCTACGAGTTATCTCGCATCTAATGTTAACTTGGTGACCCATTATGCAAAAGGTACGTTCTTTTTTGTTAGAACTGCTTATAAAATTACTATTTATATTTTTGTTCCCTCACGGTACTTTTCACTATCGCTTATGTATTATATTTAGTCTTTGAGGAAGGTTCCCCATATAATTCAAACAGTTTAAATACCGTTTTAATTTTTAGACTCTTCTATTTTCGCTCACGCTATTTATAGAATCTCTTTTGATTTCTTTTCCTGAAGTTACTAAGATATTTCAATTCACTTCGTTTAATATAAAATTTCTTTTAGAGTTTATATAATTATAAGATATTTTTATCTTATTTTTCTAAATAATTCTCTTTAATACATAGCTTAAATTCCATAATAATTTCTTTTTATACTTATATTTTTATAAATATAATTTATATATCATTTTTATTTCTAACTGTTCTGAATATATCGGGTTGCAAGGAATCGAACCCAGGAGCTCTTTCTCCCAAAGAAAGCGCTTTACCACTCAGCCACAACCCGACAAGAGTACTTGGACTCGAACCAAGAATTTGAAGGTTGAAGCTTCCTATTTTGCCAATTAAACTACACTCTTTTAACAGAGAATATCCGATTCGAACGGATGTGGCTGTTACACCAAATAAAACTCAAGTTTACCGCCTTAGACCACTCGGCCAATTCTCTATAATTCCTCAGCGAATCGAACGCTGTCTTTATTCTTATCAAAAATACACTCTACCTATTAAGTTAAGGAATCTTGAGAAATAAAGGATTTGAACCTTTAACATTTTGTGTGTAAAACAAATGTTCTACCATTGAACTAATTCCTCTGAATAAGAATATATTCTTATTTTTCTTGTTTTATTGTTATTATTATAGCACCTGTCATTGCTAATAATAATATTATACTTGCTATAAATAATCACATGTTATATGATGTATATAATACATTTCCTATTGTAGAAATATGACTTGTTTCAGTTATATTTCCATCTCAATTATTACTTGTTACATACATTACATTAAAAGTATCTATGTTATTATTATTACTTGAATTTGATATAGTGTTATTTTGATTTATACCTAAATAATATATTAAATTACTTATTTTATTATTATAACTATTTAATATAGCTATTGTATAAGGTAATAATTGGAATAAACTATAATTTAATAATATAGCAATAAATAAAGCTAAAGGTATACTATTTTTATTATTACTTTGTAATTCACTTGTTCTTATATTAATTAACATAAGTATAAATAAAAATAATATAGATACTGCTCCTATATATACTATTAAATAAGAAAATCCTATAAAAGTTAATCCACATAATATTAAATAAATTGATATTCCTGCAAATAATCCAATTAATGATAATAAAGATCCTATAGGATTTTTATTAATAATTACAGCTATACCAAATAATAATGTAACAATACTTAATATATCTAAAGATTCTACAACATAACCATTTAATAAGTTATCATAAATTGTAAATAGTTGATTCATTTTTATTAAAAAATACTACCTATTTTTAGGAATATTTATATATCATTACTAATATCAATAAATATTATATAATTAGTAATTAAAACGCGGGTAGTCAGACTTGAACTGACACACGCCGAGTGGAAATCGGAAAGTCTACCGTTAACCTATACCCGCTTAGAGATTTAAATCTCTATTTCTATAAATTAAGATCCTCAATAGTACATTGATACATATAAAAATAATCAAACTACATCAACAAAATGTCAGTATAATATACCTGCTTCATATCCTAAATGATGATGATCTGTTAAATGGTAAGAAATAATTCTTCATAAAGCTACAGATAAGAAAATTGTTCCTATAATAACGTGTAAACCGTGGAATCCTGTTCCAAAGAAGAAACATGTACCGAATACACCATCACTAATAGTAAATGAAGAAACTGAATATTCTACACCTTGGAATAAAGTAAATATTAAAGCTAATAATACTGTAAATATAGTACCATATAAAGCTCCTTTTCTATCACCTTTAATTAAAGAATGGTGAGCATAAGTAATAGTAGCACCACTAGATAATAATATTACTGTGTTTAATAATGGTAATTCGAAAGGATTTATAGGTTCTATTCCCATTGGTGGTCATTGAGCTCCTAATTCAACTGTAGGTGTAAGAGCACTATGAAAAAATGCTCAGAATATAGCTACAAAGAATAAAGCTTCAGAAACTATAAATAATATAACTCCTAAATTTAACCCTTTTTGTACAGCAAGAGTATGGTTACCTAAATATGTACCTTCTGATATTATATCTCTAAATCATAAAGTCATAGATGCTATAACTGTAGTCATAGCAATATAAAATACTATGTAACTATTATTAAATAAATGCATTGATAAAGCACCATTAACAGTTAAAGTAAATAATGATATACTTGTATATAATGGTCATGGAGAAGGAGATACTAAATGAAAAGGATGATCTTGAAAATTACTTCTAATTGAATTTCTCATATATTTTGAAAATTTTGTACAGTTTATTAAAAAGCTCCTAAGTTGAATCGAACAACTATCATAATATTAACAGTATTATGCTCTACCGTTGAGCTATAGGAGCTTCAACAACGGAAAAGAGGTGATTCGAACACCTAAATGTAAAAAACATAACACGTAGCAAGTGTCTTACCCTACCAAATGGAAGACTTTTCCTCGAATTAGATCAGCATCGAACCGACATCTATTTCCGTGACAGGGAAATCCTTTACCAATTAAGTTACTAATTCTGAATAGGAGACAAGAGATTCGAACTCTTAAAAGCGATAGCTATTGAGTTTACAGCTCAACCCTTCTTGCCAATAAAGGAACCCTCCTATAACTTGTTTTGGATTCGAACCAAATATAGCCATTTTTCAAGTTTGTTTAAGGAGCTATAAAAATTTAGCATACTCAAACATATTGTTAAAGTTAATTATTCCCGCGCAACTTCCACTACGCGAACCATATTTCGACTTAACACTAATTAGAGCTACACATACGAAGATTTTTAATAATAGAAAAAATCTACTTATTTTTTTACTAATAATTAAAAAAGCAAACTTATTGCATATACTCCTTTCAGCATGCGACGAGTAATTAGTACCAATCCAAGGAATATTCACCGTGACATGCTGATTCACGATTACTAGTAATTACGTATTCATATAGTCGAATTTCAGACTACAATCCTTAAAATTTATATCCTATTTTATGAGATTAGCTAGAATTCACATTTTCGCATCTCTTTGTTTAGGCATATGTGGCACGTCTATAGCCCACAATATTAAGGCCATGATGACTTGTCTTAGTCCCTTTTCTTTTTCCAAATTCTCGGATTTAATGCTTTATAGTAAATAATAAAAATAAAGCAAGGGATTATGTTAATTTATGGCAAAAACCATAGTTTCACAACATTAACTGTAAACAGCCGTGCAACTCCTGTAATTATTATACAAATTGTGGTAAGGTTTTTCGTGGATTATCGAATTAAACAACATACTTCACTACTGGTGTCAGAAACGGTCTAGTGATTTCAGTTCCTGCGTTGCCACATTACTCTTGAGGTGAAATGCTTACATTTTCATTTATAGACCAGTTATCTGACCTATGGCATTCATCATTTACTGCAAAGACTACTGGGGTATCTAATCCTGTTCGTGATCCATGCCTTCGTCCTTCAACGTCAGTTATTACATAAAAGGTTGCCTGCGCCTTTACCGAGTCCTTTCGGTATCATTGAATATAATCTCTCCTCCTAAAGTACTACCTTCTTATATATAACTCTAGTCAAGTAATAACATTTTTTTTGTTATATTGACCGTCTGAGTACCCTTTAAACCTAATTAAGATGAATAACGCTAGTCTCTTACGTATTACCGCGACTGCTGGCACGTAATTGGTCAAGACACAATATATATATCGTCATTATCAATATATAAACAAAGTTTTATTCAATATTAATTTAATCTTATAGATATTATTCTATGATAATAACATTATAAGACTTATCACTTCTCCAAGTTACCAGTTCAGCCGTTAGGCCATTGACCAATATTCCTCACTGCTGTACTAACTTGCATTGGGTTTTTTTCAGACCCAATGTGGTCGATCAACCTTTCAGATTCGACTACGAGAGTTATAAGCTAGTTAAGCCATAACCTTAACTACTACCTATCTCGAATATATTTATCGTCTTCTTAAAGCGGAATTTTTTTATTCCTTTTGTATATAAAGGATTTACCTTTACTCTAAGGCCAGCGTTTTAAATATAATTATACTCACCTGTACACCACTTTTTAATTGAATTTGCATTTAATACAATTTCTATTAAAACGTTCGATTAGCATGTGTCAAGCACTTGGACAGCGTTCAATCAGAGCCATCACCAAACTCATCAATTTATGATATATATTATATATCACCTAATGTTCTAACTTCTTAGGAGAAAATTAAACTATTTAATGTTTTCTCACATTAGATCTATCTTTATATACATAATAGTTCGCTATTTTTGTTATTTTGTTAGTTAACTATTTTTTTAGAATTTCTATTTAGATTTATTTTTTATATTTTTTTATTTAGATAAAGTTATCAGTTTTATAATTTTCCTTATTTACTTTTGTTTCTCACTTAGATAATTTTTTTTTAATGTAAGTCTAGTCCATCTTTTATATATGAAGATGATAATACTACAAATACTTGTGCTTGAATAAATGCTATAGCTAATTCTAATCCTGAAAATGCTATTATAAATAATAATGGTATTAAACCTAATATAAAGAATATTATTCCTGAATTCATTATATTATATACAAAACCACTTAATATACTTAATAACATATGACCTGCTGTTATATTAGCTGCCAATCTTAACCCTAATGATACATTTCTAGCTAAGTAAGAAATAAATTCTATTGTTACTAATAAAGGTAATAATCCTAATGGACATCCTGCAGGTACTAATAATGAAAAGAATTTTAATCCATGTTTTTGGAATCCTAATATTGTAGCCCCTAATACTATAGTAAAACTAAGAGCAAATGTTAAAGCAAAGTGTCCTGTAGATGCAAAACTATATGGTACCATTCCTATTAAATTATTTATTAAAATAAATACAAATAATGTATACATAAATGGGAAGTAAACTTGACCATTTCCTGCATTTATTTGATTTGTTACTATATTATGTATTGTTACGTATAATGATTCTTGAGCTATAGATCAATTATTACTTACTAATTTGTTATAATTAGTTGCAACTAAACTTAATATTAATGTAATCATAGCTCCTATTGTTAAATAAAATCCTATGTTAGTTAAAGAAAAATGTATATTACCTCCTAATATTTCCAAGTTTAATATATCTCTAATTTCAAATTGGTCCAGAGGGCTTGTAATTTCTGTGAATAAATTTTGATTTAGCATCTTATGCTTCTTATAATAATAAATATGTCTTAAAATATCTTATTATGAGTTAAATATGGGGGTCCTTTATATTTTGTTTATAAACATACGTGAAATAAATAAACGTACTATTCTAGGTAATATATATTTTGATAATATATATAATACTATTACTATCATTGCAAAAGCAAATGTTATTTCATTCATATAATAAAAAGGTGTTAACTGTGGCATATTTAATATTTGCTTGTTTGTTTACATATTATATCGATATGGGATTATGATAATTATATAATTTTTATATTATATACTATAAATTAAACTGTTCATTGAATAATCTAATACATTTAATAAAATAGATGGGTATATACCTAATATTATTGTAAATACTACTAATATAAATAATAATGTAAATTCTCTTTTATTTACATCATATACACTTTCTTCAAAGAATTTACTAAATGAACCACCAAAAGCTGTTCTATTAAACATATAGATTGTATATGCTGCTGATAAAATTATAGATGAACAAGCAAATATACCTAAAATAGGTAATTTTTCTATAATTCCATATAAAGACATAAATTCTCCTATAAAGTTTAATGTTAAAGGAGCTCCACAATTACCTAAAGCTAATAAGAAAAATAATATCGCAAATATAGGCATTAATTGAGTAGCACCTCTGTAAAAGAATATACTTCTAGTACCTGTTCTATCGTATAATACACCACCTGCACAAATAAATAGACCACTAGATACAAAACCGTGAGCTAATCCTAACAAGATACTTCCTTCTAATCCTTGTATTGTATTACTAAATGCTCCTATTAAATATACAGCTGCGTGACAAACAGAACTATAAGCTATTAATTCTTTTATATCTGTTGTTCTTAATGTACTAAAACTAGCATAGATAATAGTAATTACTCCTATAGTATAAATTACAAAAGTATAATCTAATGATGCTTTAGGTAACATAGGTAATATTAATCTAAATATACCATATAAACTTAATTTTAATACTATACCAGCTAATACTATACTTCCACCTAATGGTGATTCAACGTGAGCTTTTAATAATCAATTATTTAAAAAAATAGTAGGAGTTTTTACA
>Ga0207914_100558_pt1 | contig 14413 bp, 12 predicted proteins | sample DeeseametaMP2497_FD_184171 | JGI IMG/M metagenome (GOLD analysis project Ga0207914, IMG submission 184171) | Marine microbial communities from East of Antigua and Barbuda, Atlantic Ocean - MP2497 (SPAdes) | ecosystem: Environmental > Aquatic > Marine > Oceanic | place: East of Antigua and... | reverse complement strand
CTACGATTACGTTGGAGTTTCAATCCGCGCCCGGCAGTTAAGCCGGGCGAGACAGTGGCGAATCCCGGAACGGCCCCTGATTCAGAATGTTTCAATCCGCGCCCGGCAGTTAAGCCGGGCGAGACATGAGTGCAGCCTTTGCTCCATTCTCCGCTGTAAGTTTCAATCCGCGCCCGGCAGTTAAGCCGGGCGAGACCCCTGTCGCCTACGACAGCGGGCCGCCTGCCTTCGTTTCAATCCGCGCCCGGCAGTTAAGCCGGGCGAGACTGTTGTTGGCATCGGGGTCGAACGTGCTGTTGTTGTTTCAATCCGCGCCCGGCAGTTAAGCCGGGCGAGACAGCAGCCGTGGCTGAAGGGTTTCTACCCTCGAACGGTTTCAATCCGCGCCCGGCAGTTAAGCCGGGCGAGACCGGACGGAAGTCGCTGAGGCTGCCGGTTTTGCAGGTTTCAATCCGCGCCCGGCAGTTAAGCCGGGCGAGCCTGCGCAGGCGCCAGGGCTCGGCGCGGTCGGCGATGTTTCAATCCGCGCCCGGCAGTTAAGCCGGGCGAGACGCGTGGCCGGCGTGGGCTCTCGCGGCATCGTCAAAGTTTCAATCCGCGCCCGGCAGTTAAGCCGGGCGAGACAGCCAGTCAGCAGGCATGGCTGATCCCCACGATGTTTCAATCCGCGCCCGGCGGTTAAGCCGGGCGAGACACCGGCCACGCGGTTGGTGGCGACCATTTCTTTGATGTTTCAATCCGCGCCCGGCGGTTAAGCCGGGCGAGACACACCACGCAGTGGCGGCGGTCGTCCTCTTCGATGTTTCAATCCGCGCCCGGCGGTTAAGCCGGGCGAGACAAGAGATCGAGGTGGCCATCGACGGCCACGTGTGGTTTCAATCCGCGCCCGGCAGTTAAGCCGGGCGAGACCGCAGTATCGCAAATTGTTGTTTTGTAGAAGAGCTTTTCGCCTTTTGCGCGAAGGTCGCAGGGCGATGGGTCAGAGAAGTGACTCGGGCAAGCAACTTAAACGCAAAGCCCACTGGGAACAAGGATGTCAAGCCCGCGCGAACCGCCCGAGGTTGGCCGCCTACTTGAGGTTCGCGCAGGGTCATAGGACCAGTGGCCCGTCGAAGTCGGTGGAACGGAAATTGCCGTGCTGTTTGACGTGCACGTCTGCGGGGCCGGTGAGCCGGTAGAAGCGCAGACAATCTTGTTGATCGTCGATCTCATCTAACAGGCGTCGCTCCAGCTGCTCGTACTGAATTTGGTTGATCTGGCATTCGAATACAGATTTTTGCACGCGCTGCCCCATCGATTCACAGGCTTTGGCGACCCGCCGCAGTCGCCGCCGCCCATCACGGGTTTCCGTGGACACGTCGTAGCAGACGATGACCAGCACGGTCAGCGACTCAGGAACGGCATGTAGCCGTCCCCGTCTCCACGGAGGATGCGGGCCAACAGACGTGCCTGAAGATGTGGCATGACGCCAAGCGCGCCCTTCTGCCCCAAGAGCGGATGGGTTACCTCATCTTGTTTGCGTTCTTGATAGGCCACGATCAACACCTTTCGGGCGTCGTCGTGTAGCTGCACGGCGCCGCCGGTACGGAGGTCGAAATCACCCGCTCGCAACTGTCCGCGATTGATCAGCGATAACGCCAAGCGATCTGCCAGCAGCGGCCTGAATTCTTCCATCAGGTCCAGCGCGAGCGCTGCGCGGCCAGGCCGCAAGGTGTGCAGAAAGCCTGCTTGTGGATCGAGCCCGGCGGCTTCGCAGGCGCTGCGACAGTCGTTCATCAGCATCGAGTACAGAAATGAGAGCAGAGCGTTGAAGCGATCCAGCGGGGGGCGACGGGTGCGTCCGTTCATGGCGAAATCGTTCCGCTGGTCTTCTCGCAGCAGCGCCGGCAAATGCGCAAAGTATCCGCGCGCCGCTTCGCCTTCGATGCCGCGTGCGATGTCGAGCGAACCCGCGCCTTTGATTGCACGCAACGATGCGGCCAGGTTAAGGGCGCAACGCGTCAGCTTTTCAGCGTCTTCTGTTCGCTTTGCTTCGCGTGCACCCCGCAGCATCACTTGTCGACCGTTGCGCAGCTTGCCCGCAATGAAGGCCTTGGCCATGTCGAGCGCAAAGTCAGAATCGGTAATGCGCTGCCACTGTACTTGGCGAAGAAGGACGTTGCCTTGGGTCTCCCCTTCCAACCGCGCCTTGAATCGGCCGTTGCGATCACAGATGACCAGCGACTTACCTGCCGCCGCCAGGGCCATCATCGCGGCAGGGGATATCAGCACCTCGTTACCGAACGTGACCACGGCGCCAATGTGGTGCAGCGGCACGCGCAGCCGGGTTTCGCGCTCGACCTCGACGCGGAGGGTGTCGTTGTCGAGATGCACGTAGGCACCCGGCGTGGTCAGGTATAGGGTGTTGAGCAGGGTCTTCATTTTGGCCGCGCGGCCCGATCCTGGTCCGCGAGGTCGTCGAACAATGTCGCGCACTGCGGGCCAAGCGGACTGTCCAAGGCAAACACGCTTGGCTGACAGATATCCTGGAGCGAACACTGATCGCAGCGCTCGACGTGAGGGGTGGGCGGCGGTGCTGAAGCCAGATCGAGCGTTAGGCGGAGTGCCTTCAGAGTCTCGTGCAGGGTTTGCTTCAATGCATCCGTCAGTTGTACCTCTCGCCGTCGGCGCGACAGTGTGTGGTAAATCGCACCTCGCTCGACCGGCTTACCCAGCATCTCTGCCAAACACAGCATCTGCGCCACCAACTGCACATCATCGTTCATCCATTTGCGACGTTTGCCGTGCTTGTACTCCACTGGATAGACGGTGCCATCTTCCCAAAATTCGACGACATCACATCGGCCTGAAAGGCCAAGAGCGTTCGAGAAGACCGGTAGGGCGCGTTCGAGCCTGCCGCCGCCCCGGTGTTCATGGCCCGATGTGTCTGCCCGCTCGTGCTCGGCGGTGCCTCTCAGCGTATGGATATTTTCTGCAAAGCTCTGTTCGACATGAATCAGGTAGCAACGCCGCGGGCAGTAGGCGAACTGATTCAACGCGGAGATGGGCACCGGGTCAATGCCATGCAGGGCGTCGGAGGTCACGGTGCATTCACCGGTCTTGGCCGCTGACGAGGATGGAAGACCGCGAGGATCACGATTCGCTCGGGCTCGACCGCGTAAAGCACACCATGTTCAAAGCCCCGTACCGGCCAACGCCGCACGCCGTCAACCAGCTCCTGCATTGCCAGAGGCTGCTCGGCCAGCGCCCTAACGGCTCGCTCGACCGAGGTCACGAACCGCGCGCCCAGTGAGGGCTGAATGCGGGCGTAATAGTCGCGCTCGCGATGCATATCGTCCCGAGCACCCGGCGCGTAAATCAGACGTGTCAATGGGCGTCGTGACGAAGGTGGGTGAACACCTCATCGTGCGACAGGCCGAAGTCGTCCCCTCGCTTCAAGGCGTCATAGCGACGACTGGCCTCTTCAAGCCAAGCCTTCTCGACGTGCGCAGGGACTGACAAATCCCGAACTTCCAAGCTGGCCAACACCCGGCTGACCAATTCGGCGCGTTCGATGTAGGGCAGTGCCATTAACTGCGATTCAATGAGTTCAGTTGATTTGGTCATGTTGCACCCTGTCGACAATGATTCGGCGGCACCTGCTGAGATTCGCGGAGGGTCATGGCAGGCACAGGAGCAGTTTCTGCTGGGCAGCATCCCAGCGCCAGAGCTCCACGCCTTTCGGCAATGCGGCAGCGTCGGGCACCACGGGCTCGTAATCGCTGAACCGGCGGGGTGCCGTGACGCCCTTACGCTTATTGACTTCAAGCACCCGGCCTAAATCCAGCAAACAATGCGCCGGGGCGCAGCCCAGCATGGCCTGGCGCTGGCGTTGGTCGAGATTACTGTCGGTTCCCACATGTTTGAACACAAAAAGTTCACGCCCACTCATCATCCCTTTGCTGGCGGACCGATCATGGTCATACATGTTGATCAGCGCTTCCCAAAGGATGGCCAGGTCTTCCTCAGAAAAGCCGGTGCCAAGATCGTCTGCCGCCAGGTGCGCACTGATGAAGCCTTTGGCGGCATAAAGACCATAGGGAATGAGGTTCTTGCGGCCCATGGTGCGCAGGGAGTCCTCTGACTGCTTCTCTTCCCAGGCCTCATAGTCTTCTTGGGTTTTTGCCCCCTTCACGTTCTCGGCAATCGCCATTCGTGTGATCGAAATGTCCATCGGCAGAACCGGATTAACCGAGCGCGCAAACGTGAACTGCACCGGGCCGCGAACCTGCCCCGCATTGGCCCCAGTGCTCATGACGGCGCCGAACGTGCGTACGTCATAGAAGGTGTCACACATCCATTTCTTGGCACCTTGAACCTTTGCCTTGTTGGGGTGCTCCACGACGCCACCGGTCTTCTCGTGTGCCAAGGCGATGGATCGATTGAGGTTGGTCGCATGCTCCACGAAGATTGCCTTGCCGTCCTTGTTCCCATAAGCGGTCTGCACGTAGTTGCGCACGCGCCTTTTCAGCGCCACATCCGACACCAGCCCGTGTTGATCTTCTGGGTCAATTCGCGGCGCATTGCCGGCGTCAGGGTCGCCATTTGGATTACCATTTTCGCAATCAAACAGAAATAAAAACTCGTAACGGTTGCTCAGGCTCATGGTTTATCCCTCGGGGCGTTCGTTGGAGGTGGTGTCGGGCGTCATGCCCGGCTTGTCAGCTTTACGCTGCCTTGAATGGGCAAGCTGTTGGTAATAGCCCAACGCAAACAGGCTTTGCTGTTCGAGCGTAAGCGCGCGGGGCGCGGCATCACCGATGCAAACCGCAATGTCGGCAATTTGCTCCTCGAACCAGAAGGCCAGCCCCGCATCGAGCTTTTGCAGGTGGTTCTTCGCGTTGCTGACCAAACGCCCCAGATGCAAGGCGGGCGCTTGGCTCATGGCGCCATAGTTACGTTGCACCACGCCGGCGCCTACATCACGCAGCGCGCTGCGCTGCAAACGAGACATGACCGCGAGCATGCGTCCGCAGTGGTAGGCGGGAGACGGATGCTCTGGATTGAGGTACGGCTTCATGTGCTGGTCTCCAAGATTTCGGATGTGGAAGGCTTTGAGCAGGCCCATACGGGCGTGATTGGCGCTTGTGTCGTTCACGATGTCGATGCGAATTCGCAGCAGGGCCTTGCTCATCGCCTCACGCGGAATCCGGTGCTGATGAATGGCCGAAAGCCACAGCGGCACAATGAATCGGGCGGGTGCTTCTTTCAGCTCGCGAAACAATCCGCCCACAACCGCCATGAACTTCGGCGCGGGCGCCAGCATTCCGCCGTCCCGATGCACGATGGCGAGGTCTTCAAACCAGCCACAGACCGCCTCTGCAAGTTCTTCAAGCCGACCGACGGCGTAATGCCGCACCATCACTCGGCCGGCGGCGCCGGACAGAATAAGCAAGTGGTATTCGTTTGCGAGCGCACCCTCTGGCGTCCCCTTTTTGGCTGATTCAAGCACTCGGCGAGCCGCGTGACCGCCGTCGCCGCTTGCGCCCACCACCGCCGATGCCGCAAGCGCCAAGGCGATGGGATCGTCTTCTTTCGGAAGCTCGTTGCTGAACCAGTACACCGCAATCGCATCGCCGATCTTCACGCTGTTCTCGGCAATCAGGCGGCTCAAGGCCTCCGCGTAGGCCGTGGCCATTTCATCACTGGTTGCGGCGTTACGAGAATCGTCAAGCCCGTAGGACTGAAACGCCGCCTTGTCGAAACCTGCCATGACATCGCCGGTACCCAGCCCGCCGACCCCCGCCAGGCCGCGAATCTTGGCGCCGTGCGTTTTGGCCGGCTTGATCAGGTCCGCCGTCAGCACGCACCGCATTGCGTCGGCTTCTGGCACCGTACCGGTCTTTCCCGAGCGTTGTTTGGGTGCCTTCACACTTTGGGCAACGAGCCCGGCGACAAAGCGCTGCCACCCTGGGTGCCAGCCGGTGGTTTGAGGCGCCAGCATGCCTTCCATGAAGAAGGTCACTGAGTCGGTAGGTTTCGGCCTGGGGCTGGTGCTGCGCACCTTCTCCAAGGCCAAGCTCCGCTGGGACTCATCTGCCATGAACCGTGCTGCGCCCCGGAGCTCGGGCGCCGCTTCCGCAGCATCGGTCAACAGCCTCTGGAAGTAGGTCTGCTTGCGCTGCATCTTTTCGCGATCACCGTCGGTGATGTCGTCTTTGCAGTGCTGCAGAACGGTTTGCAGGCTCTCGATGAGGAACTGGCTACGAGTTTCCCCGCCCGACACCATCTGCCCCTGCGTGAGGTGCGGGCACCGGTCCAGATTAATGCCGTCCTTTCCGTCACCCAGCGACGTGAATCCGACAAAGGTGCCATCGACCGCAACGTGGATCGCCCAGCGCACGTTCTTGCGTGAGAACCCTGGCTCACTGGTCCATCCCTGCTTCTGAGCGTGATCAAGCACCGCCTCAAGCATCGCCTGTCTCCTCGATTACCACATTCTTGCGCACGGCGGGGCTGGCATACGGCGGCACTGTCATCACCCCCTGCTTCAACTCCGCTTTGAAGAGACTGATGCGGGGCTTTGCATTGGTCCCGTTGTGCGCAGCCAGATCAAAGACGTCATAAACCATCCAACCCAGCGGCATGTCCATGGCGACGGGCGCCTGATCTGACAGGTCGGCACTGAACCAGGCGGGGAACTCCCGGCACCCGAGATACGGCTGATAGAAACACTTGCCATGCGGCGCGCGCCGCTCGAACTGCTCGTCCATCCCGCGAAGATCGCCCGCACCCTGTGAACGTTGGCAGATGTGCGCATGCAGCCGATACCGCACGTTCTTCAGCGCCATGGTCTGGCGCTGCGTCCTGCCTTCCTGATCGGTGCCAAGGTCGTCGCGCCCCCCGTCGGCCCAGAGCGGTTCGGGCTCGCTCTGGCCGCTCATCCACCGCTTGAGCGTTCTTTCGTTCGGCGCCTTGTTCTTCACCTCGTTACGTCGCAGCGCGATGTATCGCGGCAGGGTCAGCAACTCCACCGCTTCGATCTGCCAGAAGAAGCCGTAACCGCGCTTGAAGTAGATCGCGTCGAAGATGCCACGCGCTGCAGATGGCGTGATGATCGGATAGCTGTAACGCTCAACCTTGGCTTCTGGCCGAGTGAAGCAGGCGAACTCGCCCCACACCTCCAGTACATGGGTTTTTCCACGTCTGTACTCATCACTCATACAGGCTTCCTTCAGGCAATGTAGTGGTTCAGGCCCATGGGCAGGTGCAGTCCAAGGTACGGGTGATAGTGCTCGGGTTTGCTGACGGTAAACCAGTCTTCGCTGCTGCTCAGTTGCCCGCGTCGGCGCTCCTGCAGCGGAAGCAGGCTGTCCCAGGCGCTGTGGTCAGGTGCTGGCCGAAACATGGAAACCGTCAGCCCACGGGCCTCTCGCATCCACCGACCCTGAATACCGCGCTGTTCGGCTTCGGCCCGGAGTGATTCATAGGCCCCCAGCGCGCCCTGATAGGGCACGAGCAGATTGATGGCGTCCTGTTTGATCAGCCGGTAGTGACGGGCCATCTCCACGAAGTCGAGTTCGCCAATGGCACGCGCAAAATCTTTGCTCAAACTGAGGTCGCGCAGGCCGTAAAGCAGTTGGTAAAACGCACGGATGACCGCCGGATCTTCCGGATTGGCATGCGCTTGGGGAGAGGTCTTGAGCAGAATCCGGGTGGCCTCTGCGGCCTGCTGGTAGCCGCGGTCGGGAAAGCGGTTGCCGTCAGGGTTGAACACGACCATGCGCCCGCCATCCGCTTGATGGCCGTTACGGTTGCATCGTCCCGCTGCCTGGATCAACGCGTCGAGGGGCGCGAACGCTCGCCAGACTTCCGGAAAGTCGAGGTCCACACCCGCCTCCACACATTGAGTCGCCACCAGATGCATTGGCGCCCCGTTTTGCAGTGATGTCCTGACGCGCTTCAGCACCGTTTCCCGGTGCAAGGGGCACAGGTTGGTGGACAGATGATTCACTGACACATCGGTCACTGCACGCAGGGCCTCAAACGTCTCGCGCGCCTGCTGCTTGATGTTCAAGATACAAAGCGTCTGCCCCCCAGCGGCAGCGGCAAGCGCTGCGGCCAGCGACTCTGGGCCCATCACCCGATCTTCGGCTTCGGGCCATTCCCAACTCACTCGCGGCGGCGCTGCCAAGGGTGTCGACGATGTCAACACCCTGGGCCGCCAACCGTCGGCGCAGTGTTTGGCTACCTCGCCATGCACCTTTGGCAAATCAAACGCCGGCTGGGTCGCGGTGGCAAACACTACTGTGCTTTTCCACCCCGAAACCAGATGTGACAGCGCGGCAAGGGTCGGTACGGCCAGCGTGGTCGGCAAGGTCTGTACCTCGTCGAACAGGATTACGCTGTCGGCCAGACGGTGCAATTTACGGCAGGCGGACGGCCGATTGGAGAACAGGCTTTCGAGCATCTGCACGCTGGTGGTGACAATCAGCGGCGCATCCCAATTCTCGGTCTGCTGGTGGCGACGACGCTGGGCATCCTGCATCTCGATCGAGGGATCAGCGCCTTCGGCATCGGTGCCGGCAGTCTCCGCCCCCAACCCGGCCAGACTGTGATGCTCAAGCACGTAATGCGGGCCGAAATACGGCTCGAAGATGGACCGATAGATGGCTGCGGTCTGCTCGATGATGGTCAGGTAGGGAATCACCATGATCACGCGCCGCAAGCCATGTCGCGCGGCATGCCTGAGCGCGAACCCAAGCATGGCGAGGGTCTTGCCGCTGCCTGTGGGTGCCGTCAGTGTGTAAAGACCACGCGGCTGAACGGCGGCTTCGGCGCACTGGGCGTTCAGGGCGTCGCGAAGCGGCTGCATGGGGTGCGCGCCGCCGCCGCGGTTGAGCCTGGCCACGTAGGTTTCGAGAACCGCAACCGCATTTGAAGCTTGCAGATCAGGTGCCGTTGCCCGAAAACACTTGCCATTGGCATCGCCTTCAAAGTGGGCTTCAGTGTCGAGAAAATCGGCGTCCACCAAAGCTGAAAACAGCCGACGCACGTCGAGCATGGTGTCCAGCCGCGGGTGAAGCGCGAGCGGCTTGGCTACAGTTGGACACTGCAGGTTGTCGGCGTGGAAGCGCGTTTTCAATGTCTCCGGGTCCGCTTCCGACAATCTCAGCGTCTCAGGGAAGGGCGCCGGAGCCCGGTGACTCGGAATCGCCTTGCGAAGGTCGGCTGGCGACCTCAAGCCGATGTGGTGCCCCTGAATCGCCAACGCGGCTGCCAGACAGCGGTGATCAACGCAGGCCAGCCACGCCCCCTGCGACCAATGATCCAAGCCTTTCTCATCCCCTTGGAGGCGCCGCTGGAACAGCGCGCCGTATTTGCCAATGTCATGCAGCAGTGCTGCAACAGCCGCTTCATTCTCCATCACGCTTCCGCTCACATACCCGCGAGCGAGTCCGGCGACCGAGGTCAGGTGCTGCCTCAGCAGATGTCGGTGGCCTGCCCGATTGGCGCTGTGGGCGAAATGGGAGGCATCCATCAATCAACCCGCAACGCCGAACCTGATGATGCGACCGCGAGCAACGCGGGAATGGAAGCGAATCATGTGCGCTGTGTCGCCTCGATAGAGCAAGCAATGTCCAACCCTACCCCACTCCCGTCTCATTCCGTGAGACGCCTACCCACAATTCCCGGCAGAATCGGCCCGGGATTGATTTTCGGGGACGCGCACCATGCTGGCCGCACGGGAACACTGGGGCAGCCGCTTCGGCTTCATCATGGCCACGGCCGGGTCGGCGATCGGGCTGGGGAATATCTGGCGCTTTCCCTACATGGCGGGTGAGAACGGCGGTTCGGCGTTCATTCTCATTTACCTGGCCGTGGTGGTGACCTTCGGCATTTCGCTGGTCATGGCCGAGATGGTGCTGGGGCGCGTCACGCAGCGGAATCCGGTGGGCGCGTTCCGGGCGCTGGGCGGGCGCGGATGGGCGTTGGCGGGCGGCCTGGGGGTGCTGACCGGGTTCGTGATTCTGTCGTTCTACGTGGTGGTGGCGGGCTGGACCCTGGCCTACATCGTGTTCATGGCGGGCAACCAGTTGCCGACCGCCGACCCGGCGGTGCTCGGCGGCCATTTCAGCGGCTTCGTGGGCCGCACCTTCAGCCCGCTGTTCGCCGCGACGATCTTCATGGGTCTGACGGCGTGGATCGTCGCCGGCGGCGTGGGCAAGGGCATCGAGCGCGCCAGCAAGGTGTTGATGCCGCTGTTGTTCGTCCTGCTGCTGGTGCTGGTCGCACGTTCGGTGACGCTGCCGGGCGCCGACCCGGGGCTGGCCTTCTTGCTGACGCCCGACTTTTCGCGCGTGACCATCGACACCATCATCAGCGCCACCGCGCAGGCGTTCTTCTCGCTGTCGATCGGCATGGGGGTGATGATCACCTACGGCTCTTACCTGCCACGCAACGTGAACATTCCACGTTCGACGCTGATCATCGTGCTGCTCGATGTCGGCGTGGCCGTGCTGGCCGCGCTGATGGTGCTGCCAGCGGTTTTTGCCGTGGGGCTGGACCCCAGCGCCGGACCGGGCCTGACCTTCATCACCCTGCCGGCCGTGTTCGCGAGCATGCCGTTCGGCAACCTGTTTGGCACCTTGTTCTTTGCCCTGCTGGCCATCGCCGCGCTGACCTCGGCGGTATCGATTCTCGAACCGATGATCGCCTGGGCGGTGGACGAGCACGGCATTGGCCGCGGCGCCGCGACTCTGGCGGCCTCGCTGGTCTGCCTGCTGCTGGCCATTCCCGCGTCGCTGTCGTTTGGCCCGCTGAGCGACACCACGCTGGCCGGCAAAACCTTTTTCGACTGGATGGATTTTCTGGCCAACAATGTGATGCTGCCCCTGGGCGGCCTGCTGGTGGCCAGCTTCGTGGGCTGGCGCTGGGCCAAACCGGCCTGCACGCACCTGACGAACGACGGCACCCTGCGCCTGCCGTGGCTCACGGCATGGATCTGGCTTCTGCGGGTGGGCGCGCCGGTGGCCATCGTCGCGCTGGTCTGGCAGGCCGTCAGCACCTCTTGAAATCCGCTCAATAAACCGTAAAGGCCAAGACTCTTGGATGCTTTTTTCTCGCTGATCAATTCGCTCAACGCCGTGATGCTGTCGGTGCCGGTGCTGTTGGCCCTGCTGCTGGTGGGCGTGGTGTTCACCTTCTGGAGCGGCTTTTCGCAATACCGCTCGCTGACCCACGGCGTGGCGCTGGTCACCGGGCGCGGCATCAAGACCGGGGATGGCGATGGCGTGCTCACCCACTTCCAGGCGCTGTCGGCCGCGCTTTCGGCCACGGTCGGGCTGGGCAACATTGGCGGCGTTGCCATTGCGGTGGCGCTGGGCGGCCCCGGCGCGGTGTTCTGGATGTGGATGGTGGCGATTGTCGGCATGGCCATCAAAAGTGTCGAGGTGTGGCTGGCCATGCTGTACCGCGACACCTCCGACCCGGCCAATCCGCGCGGCGGCACCATGTATGTGGCGCGCGAGGGCCTGAAGCAGATTCCCGGCCTCGCGAAGATTGCCCCGCTGATCGGCGCCGCGTTCAGCATTCCGCTGATTCTGTTCGGCGTGACCGGCGGCAACATGTTCCAGGCCTGGAACGTGGCCGAAATTTCACACAGCTATTTCGGCATTCCCACCTGGATCAGCGGCGTGGTCATGGCGGTGATCGTGGGGCTGGTCATTCTGGGCGGCATCCGCCGCATCGGCCGCATCGCTGCGGCCCTGGTGCCGCTGATGTGCGGCGTGTACGTGATTGCCGCGCTGGTGGTGCTGGGCAGTGAATGGCAGCAGTTGCCGGGCCTGTTCAAGCTGATTGTCAGCAGCGCCTTCCAGCCCACCGAAGCGGGCGGCGCGTTCCTCGGCGCGACCATCGGCGTGGCGTTCATCTTTGGCATGAAGCGCGCGCTGTTTTCGTCAGAGGCGGGGCTGGGCTCGGCCCCGATCGCCCACGCGGCGGTGAAGACGCCCGAGCCCGCCACCGAAGGCATTGTTGCCGGCCTTGAGCCCTTCATCGACACCATTGTGGTGTGCACGCTGACGGCGCTGGTCATTCTGGTCAGCGGGGTGTGGAACCGCAGCGCCGAGGCCCCTTGGACCACGCCACCGGCCATGGTGGAACGCAGCGCCGGCCAGTGGCAGCCCGATCTCACGCATGCGCCGCCCGGCCTGGACCTGCGGGCCAGCGCGCAAGTCTTCGTGGTGGTGCGAGATGACGATGGCCAACGCAGCCGCATCTTCGCCTCGCTGGACGCCGACGGCGGCCTCGACTGGCGGCCGCTGGCCGCCCAGCAGCCACCGGTGCTGCTGGAATCGGGTGTGTTCGCCGACTATCCGGCGGCGACCCTCACCGCCCGCGCCTTCGACCACGCCTTCGACGGCCTCGGCCGCTGGATGGTGGTCATTGCCGTTTGGCTGTTTGCGCTGTCCACGCTCATCACCTGGAGCTACTACAGCGAACAGGGTCTGGTGTACCTCATGGGCAGCGGCTGCGTGACCACGTTTCGCCTGCTGTGGTGCGCCTTGATCGTGCTGGCCACGGTGGGCGTGATCCGCACCGATGTCGAGATTGACGCGCTGTCGACCGTGGCCATTGGCTTCATGCTGCTCATCAACCTGCCCATGCTGGCGCTGCTGGGGCACCACGCCATGCGCTGTTACAAGGACTACATTCGCCGTCTCGACGCAGGCGAACTGGACCGCCGATAGGGGCCTTGCCCGGCAACCCGCAGCAGTGACGCGGGCGGGTCGTTTCCCGGCCAGCAGGGCGCACACGGGGCCTGCAAGCGGCGTCCGGCGTCGCGAATCAGGCCCGCCCATCTCCAATGGCCCATCGACCGCCGCAAGATGCCCGCGTGACGCCGGTTTACGCCACACTTTGCAGATGAACGAAACGCCCACAACCACGCTCTCCGACCGCCTGATCCAGGCCCACCAACCGGGCCGCCGCATGGGCGTGCTGATGGTCAACCTTGGCACGCCGGAGCGCCCCACGCCGGGCGCCATTCGCCGCTATCTGCGGCAGTTTCTCAGCGACCGGCGCGTGGTGGAGGTGCCCCGGCCGATCTGGTGGCTGATCCTCAACCTCATCATCCTGCCGCTGCGGCCGATCAGGCTCGCCAAGACCTATGGTTCGGTCTGGCACCCGCAGGGTTCGCCGCTCATGGTCATCAGCCAGCAGCAGCACCGGGCCCTGCAGGCCGCGCTGGCCGACACCGCCGTGGTGGAACTGGCCATGACCTACGGCCAGCCCTCAATTCCCGCTGCGCTGGCACGCCTCAAGGCCCAGGGCGCCGACCGGGTGCTGGTGCTGCCGCTGTATCCGCAGTATTCGGCCACCACCACGGCGGCGGTGACCGACGCCGTGTTCAGGGTCCTCATGCAAGACCGCGACCCGCCGGCACTGCGCATCATTCGCCAGTACCACGACGACCCCGCCTACATCGACGCGTTGGCGCAGTCGGTGGAGCGCCACTGGGCCCAGCACGGCCGGGGCGATCACCTGCTCTGCTCGTTTCACGGCATCCCGCAGCGCAATGTGCTGCTGGGCGATCCCTACCATTGCCAGGCGCACAAGACGGCGCGGCTGCTGCGTGAACGGCTGGGGCTGGCGCCAGATGCGATGAGCCTCAGCTTTCAGAGCCGGCTTGGTCGAATGCCGTGGCTGCAGCCCTACACCGAGGCGCACGTCACCGCGCTGGCGCACGCAGGAGTGAAACAGCTCGACGTGATCTGTCCGGGCTTTGCGGCCGATTGTCTGGAGACGCTGGAAGAGGTCGCCATCGGCTATCACGAGACCTTCACCCACGCCGGCGGCGGGGCGCTGCGCTACATCCCCGCCCTCAACGCCGAGGCCGAGCACATGGCCGGTCTGGCCTCACTGGTGCGCAGGCATCTGCAAGGCTGGGGCGAGAGCCGCAGCGAATCGCCTGCCGAGATCGATGCGCGCCTGGCCGAAGTCACCCGCGTGCTGCCCGGCGCGAATTTCAGCGGCCTTTGAACCCTCATTGCGCGATGCCGCGAATGTGCACCTCGATGACGCCTGAGGCTTCGGCGCCTTCGGCGGTACGCACGGCGTAGATCACCCGGTCGGGGGGAATTCCCAGCCCCACCACCAGGGCGCGCGCCACGCGCACACGCCGCGCCATGCCCAGATCACCGGCCGTGCGCCCCAGCCCGATCAACTGCACCTGGCCACGACCGGAGCGCAGCAAGGCTTCGCGATGCGGCGCCAGCATGGCCCGCAGGCCGCTGATCTGGGCGCCGGAGATTTCGTAGTCGCTGCCAGCGTCGAAGACCAGCCGCCAGATCAGTGACGGGTCTGCCTTCGGCGGCGCGACGGACGGCGCGGCACGACCCACGCGGATGATGCGCGAAGGGTCGGCGGCGGG
>Ga0207914_100551_pt1 | contig 14542 bp, 13 predicted proteins | sample DeeseametaMP2497_FD_184171 | JGI IMG/M metagenome (GOLD analysis project Ga0207914, IMG submission 184171) | Marine microbial communities from East of Antigua and Barbuda, Atlantic Ocean - MP2497 (SPAdes) | ecosystem: Environmental > Aquatic > Marine > Oceanic | place: East of Antigua and... | reverse complement strand
TGAAAAGAGGCAGGGATCGACCCCCATCGGAATAGTTACGATGCCGGCCACTCCGCCCGTCTGCAGCCGCGACGAGACCGAACGTTTCGGCCTCGCACCCATGGATCAGCGCGTCGGCGCTGGCCATGAGCTTCGCGAGCAGGAGGCGATCGGCGACGGGAGCGAGCAGATGAATATGCGGATTATTGCCGATATGACGCACGATCCGCCCTCGATCGCGGCCGTCGCCGACGAGCACGAGGCCAATCGGGCGATGCTGCGATGCGGCAAGGCAGGCGTCGATGACCAACGGCCAGCGCTTCTCGGCGCTGTGGCGGCCGACGCCGATGAGGAGGCTCGCATTTTCGGGAAGCGCGCAGCGCGCGAGAAGGTCGCGGCGAAGATCGACGTCGCGATGCGCCGGTGAAAAGAGGCAGGGATCGACCCCCATCGGAATAGTTACGATGCCGGCCACTCCGCCCGTCTGCAGCCGCGACGAGAGGTGACGGTTAGCGCTGACGACACAGTCGAAGCGATCGCCGAGCCGGCGCAAATGGCGCCAGAAGAGGTCGAAGCTCTTGTCGATCGCTTCGCGGCTGCCAAACCGGCCGAACCAGCGATAGGCATAGGCGGCCAAAGGATCGGCATGCATGATCAGCGAGCGCGGCGCGCTTCCCTGCCAGTCGGCAACGATATTGGCGGTGCGCCAGGGCGAGGAGGCTTCGACGAGATCGGGGCGCTCGGCATCGAGCCGGGCATGAACGGCGGCCGCATCGTCGAAATAGCGGTAGCGCCGATCGACAATCAACGGCGGGCTTGCGACGTGGATGATCCGGCCTCCGCCGGTTCGCCGCTCGACATGATCGTGCGAGCCAGGCGCGATGACGACGATCTCATGGCCCAGAGCCGCACCGATCGCGAGTTTGCGGTCGATATAGGTTTTCACACCGCCGCCGTGCGGCGTATAAAAGGCACAGACATCGACAATCTTCATTTGCGCTCCAGGGGCCGGTATCTGAGACCGCTCAGATAGTTCATGACGATTTCGGTGCGCGTCGGCCCCGCTCCCGCGAGCACCGAGGCCGACGCTGCCTTGGGCTTCGACCAGCCGAGCCTCGGGTTGCCGCCGAAGCCAAGGCCGTCGGACAATTTGTCCCATTTGAGATTGCGGTTGCGATCGTGGAGGACCGACAGGCTGTAGCGACCGGGACCGGGTAGGCGCAGGCAAAGGGTCACTGGCCCCGATGCGGGGAGGTCCAGATCCACCCTGCGGAATGTCTTGCGCGCGTTGATCAAGACCGCATCGTCGGCCAGAAAATCTCTGTCATTATCGGGATAGACTTCTGCGCGCAGCAGACCCTTGCGATCCTTGAGGCCGGTTATGCCAACGAGCAGCGCAGGACCCGCCTCATTCGGCCGGCACGCGGCTTCGGCCTTGCCCAGCGACGGGTCGGGCGAAACGGGCGCAGCCGCAATGAACAGCAGCGCGATGGGGGTTATCGCGGCCTTCACGAACGATGAGCCGTCGCAAGCTCGGCCATCGTCAAAATTGCGCCGAGAAGCAGGTGCAAAAGCAGGATCAGACCGGCGATCATCGCAATCAGCGCTCCGATCGCTCCGTCATGACCAATCAGGAACAGAGCGACGCTGGCGAAGACAATATCCTTGTTGGGCACGAACGGCAGGCGGGTCACGAGCAGTTGCAGCGTTGCGAGGATGAGCAACCAGCCCATCGACACCGAGGGCAACGCACTGTGCCACATGACGCCCGAAAGGAATGTCGTCAGCAGCAAACGGCCGATATGCATGCCGAAGATCATGCGCAGTTCGGTGCGGGGAAGCGAAAAGATGCGCTGCCGGAAAGCGAGAAGAGCAAGCGAGAGCCCGATAATCACCGCTGCGGACAACGCCACGGTGCGACCATGGAATTCAGGAGCGATTTGTCCAACGACCGGCCATGCGAGCGCCAACATCACGAGGGTCATGAGATTGCCGGCGACCGCCGACAGGATGCTGACATCCTTGATGGCGCCGAAGGGCGCCGCCGCCATCTTCGCGTGACGCCGCGCCCAGCCGTAGAAATAGGCCTCGCCGCTATAGCCGAACAGGATTTCGTTGCTGACGAGCTTGCGCAGCAGCGCGGCGAAGCCAGCAGGCGGAATGTTCCACAATCGCCGAAAGATCAGCCATTCGGAAGCCGGCAGGGCCAGATAATAGGCGGCAAAGGCAATCCAGAAGATTGGCGAGGCGGGAATGCCCCGCAAAAGCTCGGAGAAGCCGATAGTCGCCAGCTTGGACCCTAGTGCCGCCAGCAGCGCGAGCGACAGGCCAAGTGAGAGAAATTTCTGCCACGGATGCTGCTCCCGAAGCAGGGGACGGAGGCGCTCGGCCCATGTGCCCGGAGTTGCACGCAATGCTTGAGAGGCCATCAATCACCTTTTGGCAGCGGTTCCTGGGGGAGTGACGCCAAGCGTGCGCAAAATCCGCATCCGGAATTTTGAAAATCAGCTGGGCACCAGATCGCGGTAGGCGGACGGCCGATGCGAAAGCGCGAAGGCGGCGAGCGCCCTCGTAATTTCGCGCATGAGACGCGGCGAATCGACATCGTGCGGATGGACCGCGAGGCGGACGGTGCGCGCCCGCGCCAGCAATTTCGTCGCGAGGCGGGACCAGAGAATCGAACTCGCGATGCGAGCAGGCGAACGGCTGGCATAAGTGACCACGGGGCCCGTTGCGAGAACGGCCGAGTTCTGCGGGTTCCAGACACGAAAATGATCCTCGATCATCCGGATGTTCTGCGCCGCGAGAGCAGCAATGCTGTCCTCGCCGTAAAGCCAGGCGGGCGCGACGAACCCCGCAACAGGCCGTCCTATGAGCTGCTCGATCATGTCGCGCCCCTCGGCGATCCTTGCCTCGGCATCGCGGGTCGACAGTCCCAGAAACTCTCCTTCGCCCGCGGTCATGCGCGTTGCCTTCCACCGCGCGGTGGCGCCGACATGCTCACTCTCGTCGAGATGGGTGAAGCCATGCAGGAAGATCTCGCACCCCGCATCCGACCAGTCGCGCAAGCGCCGCCCGAACCGCGGGTCGGCGGTCAGCAAGCCTTGCCGGTGGAAATCGGGAACGACGAGCAAAGCATAGCGTCCCGGCCCTACTGCCTCCTCGACAAGCGGTACGAGCCGGTCAAGGCGCGCTGCGTGGACCGGCGCGACGTCATGGATCGAGGCCAGCAGGCGGCGCGGCACGCTCATGCGGCGAGCCGGTCGAAGAGCGCCAAATAGTCCGCAGCCGAGGCACCCAGCCTATGCCGATCGGTCACCTCGCGGGCAGCCCCGGGCGACGGGGGAGATCGGCGCAGGCGCGCAACGATCGCTGCGGCAATCGCTTCGGGTTGACGCTGGCGGACAACCGCCCCCAGCTCGGGCGAGCGAAAGATTTCGGGCAAAGCGAGCGAACAATCGGTTGTGACGATCGGCACGCCAGCTGCAATCGCCTCGACGAGAACGGCAGGATAGCCTTCATAGTGCGAGCTCATTAAATAGAGATGGGCCTTCGCCAGATAGGGCGTGATGTCGGGCACATGGCCGGGCATCTGGACACGCGAGGCAACACCCAGAACCTGCGCCTCACGTTCGAGCCGGCCGCGCAAAGGCCCCTCACCAAGAATGAGCAGCCGCGCTTTCAGGGCTGGAGGCAGTTCGGCAAAGGCCCGGATCGCCGTTAGCAGATCCTTTTGCGGCGCGAGGCGCGCAGCGCATAGAATGAGCGGCGCGGGCTCATAGCTTGCCCGACTGTGCGGCTCCATCAACTGATCTTCAAGGATAGGCTCGGCAATTTCAGCAAGCCTGTGGCGGGGAAACACCGACCGCGCCTCCGCGAGCAACGATGGCGACATCGCCACCAGCACATCCGTCGACGCTGCAGCGAGCCGGATTGCGGCGTCGGCGAGCCCGCTTACGAGGCGCCGGAATCCGCCCCGGCGAATCGGATTGCTGAGTTTGCTGACGAAAACCGGCCGTTTCGCGAAGCGCTGGCGGGCGAGGAAGGCGAGAATGATGAGGTGGAAATTACCCGGCGAGAAAATGATGTCGGGTGCTTCGGCTCGGACGAGCCGCGCCATGCGCCAGCCGAGTTGCGCCCGCGACCAGGGGCTACGTATCGTCTCGGGCGAACAGGGTCTGACGGCGACCCCTGCCCCGACCAACGCGCGGGCCGCGCCCTTCTCGGTGCCGCAGATGATCGTGACCCGGCGGCCCATCTCGGCCCAGCGGTTCGCCAGGCGAATGGCAATGCGTTCGCTTCCGCCGGTCGAGAAATCGTGGAGGATGATCGCGATGTGGCGGGCCTTGGTCATGGTCAAAATTTCTGCCTCAGGAAAATCTGGACGCGCGCGTCCTTGTGCTGAATGTCGCGGTCCTGCTGCGCGCGAAAATCGATGCCGACCGACAGGCGTTCGGGGTCGCCGGCAGGATGTACGCTTGCGATCAGCCCCCAACCTCGCACCGCACGGGGCGCGCCGCCGGCGAGTTCGGCGATGCGCTCGACCGGGCTTCGACGTTTTGCCGGACCAGTGTCGAACAGGGTGGCTCCGACGTCGAAGCGATCGTCGCGGATCCAGTGAAACGCGACGGCGCGCTCATCGGTGCGATAATTTCTGCGCGGCGCGACGATGAAGGCCGCGCGCCGGCGCTCGACCGCATAAGTCGCGCCCAGCGTTAGCAAGTCACGCGCCGAGACCTCTTGGGTCGCACCCAAGCCAAGCGCCATCAACCCGAAACGCCGATATTCGAAAGTCTGCGCGGCGGAGTTCGCGGGCACCGACCGGCCGCGCATTGCCGTCAGCTTGAAGCCCCCGCCCGGCCACTCGGTGCCGGCAGATCGGTGCTTCACTGACCCGAGCGCTGCCATATCGACGGCTGGCACGCCTAAGCCGACGGGTATCGAAGACGACGAGGCGGGGGCCGGCAGTATGAGGGCTGGCGTCCTGCCGGCCGACCGCTCGGTGGCGGTGAGCGCGGCATGGGTCACTGCTACGCTTGGCGACGCCTCCTGTGCCAGCGAAGCAAAGGGAAACAGCAGCGCCACAATCGCTGCAGCACGGGTCGCAATCGCCGTCATCGCATATCCCCTGGATAAGCTCATCCGCCTGCCAGCCAGGCATCCGGGAAGTCTGACGCCGTGGCGCCGCGATTTCCGCACCGACCGCGCAAAGTGCGGATCGCCGCCTCCCGCGGCGTCAACCAGCAATTCTTGATGCGGAAGGAGTGACCTGGATGGAGACGAATATGGTGCGCCTGCACGGGTTGATGGCAATGGCGCCGCTACTGCTCGGCGCGGTCGTCCCGCACGCAGCCGCAGCGACCGCGCCGCGCCGCGCGGCAACTCCCGCAGCGACCGCACTCTCGATCATGGCCTATAATGTGAAAGGCCTGCCCTGGCCGATCACCTCCGATCGCACGGCAGACTTCACGCGGATCGAGGCACGGCTGCTCGCGATGCGCGCCCGGCACGCGCAGCCGCATGTGATCATCCTGCAGGAAGCGTTCACCTCTCCTGCCAAAGCTATAGCGCGGCGCAGCGGCTATCGCTATATTGTCGAGGGCCCGTCCCGCGATCTCCAGAGCCCAGTCGCACCGCGCGCCAGCGATCGCCCCTTCATCGATGGCGCGAGCTTCTTCAAGGGCGAGCGATCGGGCAAGCAGGTCGGCTGGGGATTGGTCCTGGCGTCGGACTATCCGATCCTGTCAGTTCATCGTGAGGCTTTCCCCGCCTTTGCCTGTGCAGGCTATGATTGTCTCGCCAACAAGGGTCTGTTGATGGTGACGATCAAGGTGCCGGGCAACGCGACGCCGGTGACGGTGGTCACCACCCATATGAACAGCAAAAAATCCTCGGGCGTCAGCCAGACGCGTTCGCTTTTCGCCTATCGGCGGCAAGTCGAGTTTATAGACGCTTTCCTCGCCCGCTACCGTAATCCCGATCTGCCTGTCATATTGGCCGGCGATTTCAACGCCAGCTCGGCCGAGCGGCGCTCGTTCCTGACAGCCCACAGCGCGGCGAACTGGACCACCAAGCGCCGCCTGCCCATCGATAATGCGCTGCAGCACTGCCTCAAGTCGGGCGCGCCTTGCGGGCGCGCCGTCCCGGCCATCGCCGCCACAGTGTTCCAGAAGGGCCGCGATTGGCAGTTCTTTTCGCCTGGCTATCGCGCCTCGATTCAAGCGATCGCAATGGCGGTGCCGTTCGGGCGCGAGCGCGACGGAACGATGCTGTCGGACCACGTCGGCTATCGCGTGACCTACCGCTTGACGCAGGCGCTCATCCCCCACACCCCTCGACGCCGCGCGATCATCTGATCCGAGCTGGCGTGTCCCTTAATCCGCAGGTGCCGGCTCGCGCGGCGCCAGCGCCAGCATAACCGCCGGCAGGAAAAAGAGCACCAGCGGCACCGCAGCAATCAGACCGAAGATGATCGCGGTAGCGAGCGGCTGCTGGAGGCCGGCGCCGCGACTGATCCCGAGCGCGAGCGGCGCCAGCGTCAGCACTGCAATAAGCGCCGACATCAGGATCGGGCGCAATCTCTTCTTGCCAGCTTCGAGCAGCGCCGCCGCGGTGACCGGCTTGTCGCGCTCCATCTCGGCGAGGAAGAAGATCACGAGTTCGGCGACCATGCCGACGACCATCGTCAATCCCATGAGCGCTGAGATATTGAGCTCGATGCCCATAATCCACAGCCCGATCATCACCGCAGCCGCGGTGAGCAGCACCGTCGAGATCGCGGCGACGGTCCACCCGGCGCGTTCGAACAGGAGGGTGATCAGCAGCGCGCTGAGCAGCAGCGCGGCACCGAACACCAGCGACAGATCGGTAAAACTCTTCTGCTGCTCGGCGTATAGCCCGCCATAATCGACGCGAACCGAGGTGGGGAGCTTGAGCCCGGTGACCGCGCCTTTGATTTCGGTCATCGCCGAGCCAAGGTCGCGGCCCTCAAGCCGTGCGGTGACGGCAATAAAAGGCGCAAGATTTTCGCGCGTGAGCTGCTTTTGCCCGCTCTGGATCGACACTGTTGCGACCGCCGCCAAACGCACACTGCTCCCTCCGGGTGCGATGAGCGGGAGATTTTCAATCCGCGCAACGTCACTTCGCAGGTCCTGCGGCGCGCGCACGCGCACGTCGATTAGCTGTGCGCCGATGCGCACCTGCGTCGCGGCGGTGCCGCCGATCGCGGTTTCGAGCTGCGCGGCGATACTGTCGGGATCGAGCCCATATTGCGCCGCCGCGCCGGGATCGACCGCGATACTGATCGCGTCACCGGCGACGCGCAGGCCGTCGATCACTTCGACAACGCCCGATATCTTGCCGATCCGCTCGCCGATCTTCTTTGCCGACGCTTCAAGCGCCGCCGTATCGTCGCCGAACAACTTCACCTCGATCGGCTGCGGGACCGCCGTCAGATCGCCGATCAGATCTTCCATCAGTTGGATCAGCTCGACTTCGAGTCCTGGCACCTCGGCGGCGATCTTTTCGCGCATGCCGGTCATCACCGCTTCGATGCTCCGCCGCGAGCCGCCTTTCAGCCGGATGAAATAGTCGCCCTCATCAGCCTCGGTCAGGCCGCCGCCGAGTTGCACCCCGGTTCGCCGCGAATAGCTCGCGACCTCGGGCGTTGCACTGATGATCGTCTCGACACGCCGCAATAGCGCATCGGTGTCTTCGAGCGATGCGCCCGATTGCGCTTTATAGTCGAGGACGAAACCGCCTTCGTCCATCTTCGGCATGAAACCCGAGGGGACGTTTCGCCATGCGACATAGCCGCTGACCGCGAGCAGCGCCGCGACGATGGCCGCGAACAGGACGGGCCGGCGGAAAGCGCGCCCGCTTGCCCGGCCGTAGCGATCGAGCAGGGGATCGAGAATGGCATTGGCGCGGTCGGCGGACTCGGCATCCTTGTCGCGCAGCCAATGAGCGGCGACGAGGGGGATGACGAAGCGAGCGAATAGCAAGGAGATGAGCAGGGCCGCGACCATGGTGACCGCAAGGGCCTTGAAGAAGCCGCCGGTCACTCCGCTGATGAACGCGAGCGGCAGGAAAACGACAATGGTCGCCATCGTCGAGCCAAGCAGAGGCATCCCCATTTCGGCCGCGGCGCCGAGTAGCGAATGGGGTTCGCTCAGACGCTGCTCCTGCATTCGCCGCATCATATGTTCGAGCATCACCACCGCATCATCGACGACCAGCCCGACGGCAGCGGCCATGCCGCCCAGCGTCATCATGTTGAAACTCATGCCCAGCGCGAACAGCAGCAGGCAGGTTGCCGCAAGCACGGCGGGGAGCATCAGGCCGGTGATGACCATCAGGCGCCCCGAGCGCAGGAAGACGAAGAGCACAATTCCGGCAAGAACCGCTCCCATGAGGATTGCATCGCGCACAGCATTGGCCGCGCCGACGACCAGCTCGGACTGGTCATAGAAGGTCGTGACCTTGACCGATGGCGGCAGATGGAGCTCGGCGAGGCGCGCGTCGACCGCCTTGACGATCGCGACCGTGTCACCCTTGAGCGCCTGACGGACGTTGACCAGCACCGCCTGCTTGCCGTCCGATGTCACGCGGCTGAACGCGGGCGCCGTCGAGGGCGTGATCGTCGCGATCTGCCCCAAGGTGACAACACCGGAACCGCCGGCTGCCGCCTTAACAGGGACCGCGGCGAGATCGCTTGCGTCCGCGACGCGGTTTTCGAGCAGGACGAGATAGAGACGATGCCGGTCTTCGATCTTGCCAAGTCCCTGCACCATATTGGCCTTGCCAAGCGTCGCCACGACATCGCTCAGGCTGATGCCGAGCGATTGCAGCCGCGACGGATCGACATCGACCGCGAACTCGCGGGGGCTGCTTCCCAGGATATCGACGCCGGCAACGCCTTCGACCGAGGTCAGCGCCGGCAGGATCTTGAGTTCCGCGAGGGTCCGCAGCGCCTCGGGCGCAAGGCTGTCGGACGTCAGCGCAAAACCCGTTACCGGAAAGATCGTCGGGTCGGAGCGGCGGACGTTGAAGCGTGTTCCCGCCGGGAGAGTGGGTAACAATGTCGCCAGCGCGCCCTGCGTCGATTGGGCGGCGGCGACCATATCGTCGCCCCATTGGAAATTGAGCGCGACCTCGGCGCTGCCCCGGCTCGTGACCGAGCGTACGCCGGTCACGCCCGGCACGGCGCGCAGCCCGATCTCGACCGGGCGGGTGATCTCGGCTTCCATTTGCGCGGCATCGCGGTCGCCAGCATCGACCGACACCACGACGCGCGGATAATCGATATTGGGAAAAAGCCCGACCGGGACACGCGTTGCCGATACGACGCCAGCGAGCGTGAGCAGGATCACCGCAAGCCAGATCGACCGAGCGTGCTTGCTGATGATGTCGGTCACTTCTTCGCGCTCTGAATGCGGACCTTCATGCCATCCTCAAGCGCGGTGACGCCGGCCGTCGCCACACGCTCGCCCGGTTTCAGCCCTGACGCAACGCTGATCCGGTCACCGGTGCGCGGACCGGCGACGATATCGCGCCGCTTGGCGACGTTCTGGGCGATGACGAAGACGTAAGGCTGGCCGCCATCGTCGAGCAGCGCGGCATAGGGGATGGTCATGCCGCCGGGGATATTGCCGAGCAGCACGCGGCCGGTCAGGCTCTCACCCGCGCCGACCCCGCTTTCATCGGGGATCTGGACATAGACAGATGCCAATTTGGTGACCGGGTCGACGACGCTATCGACCGACAGCACCGGAACGTTGAAAGGCGTTTTGCTGCCTGCGGCGGTGATTTCGACATAGCTGCCCTGGGGAATGCGCCGGGCGATCGCCGGATCGACACCGAAGCGCGCGCGCAGGTCGCCCTCCTTGACGAGCGAGACGATCGTCGTGCCGGGAGCGACGAGCTCGCCCGCACTCGCACCGACGATTTCAACGGTGCCACTCGCGGGCGCGCGGAGAACCAGCGCGCCATTGCGGGTGGCAAGGCTCGCGCGGGCCGCGTCGGCCGTCTGCTTGGCGGCGCGCGCGGTCTCGACATCGGCATCGCTGACAAGCCCGTCGGCGCGCAGCCGCCGCGCCCGCGCGTGCGCCAAGTCGGCGGCACTGGCATTCGCCGAGGCCGTGACGAGATCGAGACGCGCGGTCGGGCTGGGGCTTAGGCGCACCAATATCTGGCCGCGCCGCACCTGAGTTCCGACGGGCGCGTCGACCGCTTGGACTAGCGCTTCCATCGGTGCCGACAGCGTATATTTGCCAGCGCCATTCGCCTCGGCGGCGCCGTAAAGCGTGATTTTCTCGTCAATGTTGCCTGTGGTCACGAGAGCGACATCGATCGTCGCGACCGGGTCGGGCGCTGCGGTGTCGGCAGGGGACTGGCAGCTGCTGAGCATAAGGCCGCAAGTGAGCGGAAGGATAAGGAATTTGCGGATGATCATAGGGTCCAAGCTTCCTGGGGGGCGCCGACAAGCAGCTCGAGCGCGATGGTCTGTTCGGCGATCGCCTGTTCGGATTGAAGGAGCAGCAATTGGCGGTCGCGGAGACTCTGCTCGGCGACTTCGGCGGTCGCGAGTGCCAGATCGCCGCGCTGCGCCGCGCGGCGGCTTGCCAGCGCAAAGGTTGCAAGTGCCGGCATACCGTCGCGCAGCAGCGCAAATTGCTGACGCGCGATCGCGAGTCCCGATGCGGCGGCGGCGATATCGGCGCGGGTCTGGAACAGACGCACATCATATTCCTGGCGGAGCGCCTCGCGGGTCGCTTCGGCGATCGCAATGCCGCCGCGGTTGCGGTTCCACAGCGGCAGGGTGAAGGCGATCGAGGGTCCGACCAGCTTGTTGCCGCCGGTATCGCGCGCACCGTTGAGCGTGAGATCGAGGTTCGGGAACTGGTCGAGGATCGCGCGGCGAACGCCGGATTCTTGCGCGTCATAGCCTGCGCGCAACGCTGCAAGATCATCGCGGCCCGCCAGCGCGATTGCGAAGAGGCGGTCGGCATCGGGAACGGGGGCCGGGAGAGACGCGGGCGCCAGCTGAAGCGGATAGCCCGGCGGCAGGCCGAGCAGGCGGTGAAGTTCGGAGCGCGCCGTCGCAAGGTTCGTTTGCGCGCTGCGAAAATTGCTCTGGGCGTCGAGCGTAGCGATACGCGACGATTGAACCTGATCGGGGGAGATGTCGCCGCGCCCCGCCGCCTTCAGATAGCGGCCAAAGAGCGCCTCGCTGGCATCGGCGCTCGTCGCGGCATTCGCGAGCGCCTGCTCGAGCGCTAGTACGCGCACCGCTTGGAGGCGCGCGTTGCACGCGGTCTGCCATTCGGCCCAGGCAAGATCGAGGCGTATCTGCCGCGCCTCGGCGACGGCCTGCGCGCGCTGTACCTTCTGGGTGCGCAGCGCATTGAGGCTGAAACCAAGTGCGCCGGCGATATTGTCGAGCGGGTCGGGGCCTGAGAGAATATGATCGACGCCAAAGCTGAAACTGGGATCGGGAAGCAGCCCCGCGGCAAAGACCTGCGCATCGCTTACCCCGGCGCGCGCGCGCTGCGCCTTGAGATCGGGATTGGCGATAACGGCAAGGATCGCGATGCCGTTCGGATCGAGCGGCGCCGACAGATCGAGCGCGACGGGTTTCAGATAGGGCCGTGCGATGGTCGCAGCGTCGCGCGACACGATATCGTTCAGCGGTGCCTGCAATACCGATGCACTCAGCGGATCGGCCGCGAGGGGCCGCGGTTCATAATGGGCGCAAGCTGCCAGCGGCAGGAACAGCAACAGGGTCGATGACATCCGGAACCGCTTGGTCATGCTCGAACGATAACTCCTTCGTCCGTTGCTGCCCATCACTAACGCCGCGACAATATTCGGTATTTCAGGGGCGGGCGGTCTGGACATTGGGCTGTTGACGCCGCTGATTGAGCAATCCCGCACAGGATACAGAAATCGCTCATCGTCAACCGCCCATCCGGTCATGCGGGCCGGAACGCGATCAGAACGACCCCTGCAGTGATCAAGCCGACGCCGAGCCAGGCGCGAAGCGAAAGCTGCTCGCCGAGAAACCACACGCCGAACAGGGCGACAAGCACGACGCTGATTTTTTCGACCGGCGCGACTTCGGCCGCCTGGCCGAGGCTCATCGCCCGGAAGTAGCAGAGCCAAGAGGCTCCGGTCGCCAGCCCCGAGAGGACAAGAAAAAGCCATGCGTGTCGTGGCACTGACGCAGGCGACTGGAAGCCGCCGCTTACAAGCAGCAACGCGGCGATAAAGACCGCAATCACCAGCGTGCGGATGAAGGTGGCATAATTTGGATCGATCTTCTCGACCCCGAGCTTGGCGAAACCGGCGGTGAGCGCAGCGAAACAAGCCGAGAGAAGGGCCCAGGGGAGCCAGTTCGAAAGCCATGGCGATGCCATAGCTTCGCATACAGCGCAGAGAAGGTACGGCGCAAGCATTCAGGTCACAGAGGCATCGGGCTGGCGGCTTTCTCGATCCTCGGCCAGGATGGCGTTGGAAATGATCAAGCGGAGCCTTTTCGCGACGCGTCCGTTTGCAGCCCATGACCATCGGCGACCGACAAAATTTGCACGCAACACTGGCCGATCGCCTCTCGGATTTCATCGCCGCGCCGGACTTTCCCTGCGTCGGGGCGAAGTCGGCAATGGCGGGGCAAAATCTCAAAATTCTGGCCGCGCGCGACCTGACCAGTGGCTGGAACGATCTCGATATCCACTGCGCGCTTGCCGACTGGGCGAGGGCGTATCGCAGCGACCCGAGCGGCCTTCGGAGTCTCGCCGTGATATTCGAAGGGCCCGGCGATCTCGACGAGGTGGGCTTTGAGGCAGCGCTGTGGGCGCGACTCCAGTCGCTCGCCGACAAGGACGCCTGGAAAGGCATGGCTTATGATCCGCGCGTTTGCGCCGATCCGGACAATCCCCATTTCTCGCTGAGCTTCGGCGGCGAAGCCTATTTCGTGGTGGGGCTGCATCCGCACGCATCGCGGCCGGCGCGGCGTTTCGAGCGCCCCGCCCTCATCTTCAACCTGCACGACCAGTTTGAGCGACTGCGCGCCGACGGCCGGTATGAGCCTATGCGGGCGCGGATTCTGGCGCGTGACAAAACGTTCGCGGGATTCACCAATCCGATGCTGGCCCAGCATGGCGAGACGAGCGAAGCCGCCCAATATAGCGGGCGGGCGGTTGAGCCCGATTGGCGCTGCCCCTTCCGCGATCCGCGAGCGAGCGCATGACAGAGACAATACCACCGCGCAGCGGCACCGCCTTCCTCCTGCGCAAAGGTGAGGTTCTGCGTGTTGTCGATCCCGAAGGCGGACAGGTCGGTGATTTGCTGGCTTTCGCCGCGGCCGACCCGCGCGAGGCACTCTCGAACGGCCGGACATTCGATTATGAGGAGACGATCCGGCTTACGGCAGGCAACCGGCTGTGGTCGAACCGTTCGCGACCGCTGCTCGCGATCGTCGAGGACAGCGTAGGCTGCCACGATTTCCTGCTGACGCCGTGCAGCGAAGCGACCTTCCGCCATTTCTACCCCGACCGGCCTGTGCATCGGGGCTGCTTCGGCAATCTTGCCGAAGCGCTCGCACCGCATGGCATTGAGCCCGACGCCATTCCCGTCGCCTTCAACCTCTTCATGAATGTACCAGTAGGAGCTGAGGGAAAGATCAAGGTCATGCCGCCACCCACACGGCCGGGCGATTTCATCCGCATCGAGGCACTGGAGGATCTCATCATCGGCCTCACCGCCTGCTCGGCCTATGACAGCTGCGGCGGGAGCTTCAAACCGATCCAATACGCCATCGAGCAACGCTGATGCCTGCTCTTACATTTGCGCCGTCCGCCATAACGGCTGATCCTGGCCTTCCGTTCGCTCGGCAACGCATCGGACTTCTTTATGCTTTGCGCCATCATCGACTACCGAACCTCGATGCGCCGCAACGCTTCACCGAGCTGGTCCAATGGCGCAAGCTCTGCGACCGGTCGGCTTTGCACACTCAGCTCATGGACAAGGTTGGCGCCAAAAGACTGGTCGCCGCAAGTCTTGGCGGTGACTGGACCGTGCCAACGCTCTGGGAGGGTGCCGAACTGCCCCAGGCGGCGCCCTTCCCCTTTCCGGCCATTGTGAAGGCGCGCCACGGCTGCAATCAATATGCCGTGCTCGAGACCGACACAGGTCCTGCGCGATGGTCGCAAGTCCGGTCCGTCGCAACGGGCTGGCTGAGCAGACCCTATGGCCGTTGGCTTGACGAGTGGGCCTATCGCGACGTTCCGCGCGGAATGCTTGCTGAACCGCTTCTCGGGGGCGCGCTTCCGCTGCCGGTCGACTACAAAATCTATGTATTTGGCGGCGAGGCGACACACGTCCAGGTGCATCTTGGCCGAGGCGAGCGTCATCGCTGGATCCTGCACGATCGCGATTTGAGAACGGCGGAGCAATATTCGACCACGGTAGCGGCGGGATAGTCCTGCTGCGGGCGGCGTAAAAGTCGTCCACCTTGAAGCCTTTCTGCCGAGTCAGGGAGGTGTGGGGATCTACAGCGTGGAAC